>Ga0172381_10000783_pt1 | contig 39292 bp, 29 predicted proteins | sample Leawel6488metaG_FD_119754 | JGI IMG/M metagenome (GOLD analysis project Ga0172381, IMG submission 119754) | Leachate microbial communities from a municipal landfill in Southern Ontario, Canada - Leachate well 64-88 metaG | ecosystem: Engineered > Solid waste > Landfill > Unclassified | place... | reverse complement strand
ATCTCTGGTTATTTCTAACATTAAAAACCCGTCATATGTGCAGACAACTTCCAGTTTTGCTCTAGAAACTAGAAATGATGTTAATGCTTTAATTGATCAGGGTACAGGCAGCGGAGTTGTTACTCAAGTAGGCGTATTGACTAGTGTATCCGGTATCGCAGTAAATTATGCCGCTGGTTCATCGACGCAATATACTTTTGATTTTATGCCTGCGCACAATGTTGTAGCCGGAGGGTATTTAAAAATAGAATTTAACTCCGAATATAATTTGAGCAGTTCTTATGTTATCAGTCCTTCGGCTAAGTATAGTATAGCCAGTAAGGCCGGTAATATAATTATACTTAATGTCCTCCAGGAAATATTAGCCTCCAGCTCTCAGAGCATTAATATCGGAGGAATAGTCAATCCTGGTAGAGAAAAAACAGGTATTAAATTCACACTAACTACACAAACTTCCGGTAATGAGGATATTGATGCTGCGCAGTCAGCGGCAATAAATATAACTACAGGGTTATTAACTTCAGCTTCAGCGACGGCTGATACTTACACGACCTATAATTTAGCATCGTATACTTTTAGTTTTGCTACCGCTAATGCTTTGGATATTGGAGGCAAAGTGGAAGTAACCTTTGATGCGGATTATAATGTGTCCGGGGCGGTGTTTACTTTTGGAAATAATGGCTCTACGCTTTATGCATCTGGGCGCACAGTTGTTATAACCCTGGGGACAGCAATAGCCAAACAGGAAAGTGTGAGCTTAACTGTATCTGAAATCAGGAACCCGGGTGTTCAGTCAACCGATAACTATTCTATTGTAACCAAAGATTCTACGGGCGCGAAAGTGGATACCGGATCAATCCCCGGTAAGATTATTACTGGCGGTAGTATGACCGCTACTTCTGTTGTTGCCGGCTCAACTCAGCCGGGAGCCAGTACGAATTATACTTTTGTTTTTACTCCTGATCACGTTATCCCGGCCAATGGTCATGTTAAGATAACTTTTGATTCGGATTATGTTCTTGATTATGCATCTGTTCAGACAGCAGGGTATGCCCCGGGTGTCGGCCCCGGTTATATATTATTGACTAATACTACCGGAGGAGATTTAAGCGGAGTCTGCAGCATAGTGTTACTTAATGTTAAGAATCCTCCTTCTGTGGAAGAACCAACTGATAATTTTTATATTACAACTATGACCCAGAATCAGGATACGATTGATACTAAGAGTGTTGCCGGTATTACGATGACACCTAGCCCAATAGCAGTTTCTTCTATTTCAACTGTTGCAACGAAAATCTCAGCACTTACTTCGTACACAGTAAGAATAACACCAATACATACCATACCTATAGGTGGCAAAGTATTGATTACTTTTGATAGTGATTATAATTTAACTAATATTGGTTCCGGAAATATATCAGGTAATAGCGCTACTGCTTTAGTAACCGGTAATACTTTAACAGCTACTTTAGGAGAAGCAGCTGCTCAAGGTACAATGCTTACTTTAATAATTTCGAATGTGCAGAATCCTCCTTATGTTCAAACAACGGATGTGTTTTCAGTGATAACCAAAGATGCTTCTGGGGGTAAGTTGGATGCTGGTGATATTGGTGGCGTTTTAATAACTGAGGGCCAATTATCCAGCTTATCGGCGACACCTGTAGATACAACTTTGGATGCTATTACGAATTATTTGTTCCGATTCACACCAGAACATACTATACCGTTAAATGGCTATGTCAGAGTTAATTTTGATGCGGATTATGATTTAACTGGTGCTTATAGTGGAGATAATACTTATTCTGTTGTTTCGTTGGGAAGTGGTTATATACTGTTTAAGGTTTTAGCTGAGAAATCATCTGCGCAAAGTTTACAGGTCCTGAATATTAAAAATCCTCCTTATGTTCAAACAACGGATGCATTCTCGATTACTACTCAGAATGTAACTCAGAAAAATATAGATACTGGAAGCGCCGCGGGTATTACTACTACGGCAGGGTTATTAACCGCTCAGTCAGTTAGTCAAGTTTCTCTACAGGCCGGGACTTCTACGAGTTATACCTTTAATTTTACCACGGTCCATGCTATTGCTTCTGGAGGCAAAGTTGAAATAACCTTTGATCCTGATTATATTCTCACATCGGTAACGCCATTTGATGTATCTGGAGTAGCCAATTCAACTGTGGTGCCAAGCGGAGGTAAATTGATTGTAACTATGGGCGCAGCAGTTACTGCTGGAGCTCAGGTGTCGTTAGCCATTAACCATATTAAGAACCCGTCGTATGTGCAAGCAACCACAGCTTTTACAGTAGATACTAAGAATGCTTTAGGCGGGATATTGGATAGTGGTTCAATAGCCGGAATTAATATTACCGCTGGAGCTTTGTTATCTGTTTCGGCAACGCCGGTTTCTACTGAAATAGCAAGTAGTACGGATTATACGTTTGCTTTTACCGGCGAACATGATTTGCCTTCGGGTGGTTATGTACAGATGCAGTTTGATTCCGCTTATGATTTAAGTACTGCCATAGTTTTGACATCGGGATATTCATTAATAGCTAAGGGCAGCAATTATATAAGATTACAGACTTCTGAGATAAGAAGCGGTTCAGTTAGTATTGCGTTAAGAAATATAATTAATCCTCCCTATGTGGCGACTACTTCGGGTTTCACTGTAATTACACAAACTTCTTCCGGTGACACAATTGATATGGGTGTTTGTAGCGGGATTACTACTACAGCTGCTGCTTTAATGAGTTCGTCTGCAAGTGCGGCTCTCAGTGAGGTTAGCGCCCAGGGTGATTATGCTTTTGTGATTACGCCTAAGCATACTGTTCCGCAAAATGGCAAGATCCGGATAACTTTTGATAATGATTATAATATTAGCGAGGTAGGATCAGGTGATATTGCTTGTAGCGGTGGCAGTGCGACAGTGCAGGTAAGTGCTAAAACTTTGATTATAACCTTAGGTTACATGCTGCCCGGTGGCACAGAAGAGAGCATGGTTATTTCTAAAATAAAAAACCCGGGATTTGCCCAAACAACAACTAATTTTACTATACAGACCAGGGATGATCAGGATCGGACTATTGACCAGGGCAGCGCTTCTGGAGTTGTCATAACTGCCGGCAGTTTAACCGGCGTATCAGCATCCGCCGGTTCACTGGTAGCAGGATATACGACAAATTATACTTTTAATTTTACACCCACTCATACTATTAACGCCAATGGCTATGTTGTAATTAGCTTTGATTCTGCTTATAATGCGGGCTCAGGTTATGTCGTCAGTCCGTTAAGCACATTTAGTTTATTGTCCAGGTCAGCTAACCAGGTGGTTCTTAATGTAATTACTCCGCTAACTGCCGGAACTGCTCAGAGCGTAGTTATTGGTAGTATCGTTAACCCCGGTTCTGTAAAACAAGTTACCTTCACCTTAAGTACACAGAATTCTACTCAGAACACTGTAGATACGGCCGTTTCTCCTGCCATAAGTACATTGGCCGCACCGATGACAGCGATCTCGGTAACTCCGGCTAACTTAGTAGCTTTGAATACTACTGCTTATACTTTTAATTTTACTACGGTTAACTCAATAAGTTTAGATGGCAAGATTGAGATAACTTTTGATTCCGACTATGATTTAACCCAAGCTACCTATGCTTCAGGTTTAGTTGACGGTTCAACGCCGCTAACGGCCAGTTTGGGAATAAGCGGTAGAAAATTAATATTAACAACCAGTACTTTGATTGGTACGCAAAAGAGTGTCTCTGTAACTTTATCTAATATTAAGAATCCCGGGGTTCAAACTGTTGACGATTTTGCCATACTTACAAAAGATAATACCGGCAGGGAATTGGATCAAGGAACAGTAACCGGAGTCACTATAACCCCGGGTACTTTAACTGCGCTTTCTGTTGCTGCAGATTTAACTGAGATCAGCAAGACTTCAACTTATAATTTTGGTTTTACTGTCGCCCATACTGTCCCGGTTAATGGTTATGTAAAATTGTCTTTTGATAGTGATTATTCATTCGTTAATGCCAATGTCTTAAGTGAAGGTTACATGATTGTTGATAAGCAAAGTAATTTCATACTTCTTAAGCGAAGCGCTCAGCTGATTGGATCAAATACTTTAACCTTAGGCAACATAGTAAATCCGTCCTATGTTCAAGTCGCCGAGCCCTTTGTTATTACAACTCAGTTGTCAGATAATAAAGTAATTGATACAGGCACAACGCAAAGTATCAGCATCACTCCCGGTGTTTTAACGCAAGCATCGGCTGCTGCCGTTGATTCGCTGGTAAGCGCAGTTGGTGTTTATAATTTTAGCTTCAAAACCGCGCATGCGATAGAAGCCAATGGCAAAATAAGTATTGTTTTTGACGCGGATTATGATTTAAGTTTAATGTCGGTGGGATCTTTGGATATTTCAGGTACCGGGACTCCAGCTATTGAATCAATCAGCGGTAAGACATTAAATATAACCCTTTCTGCGGGAGCTGCATCTTCATCAACCGTTTCATTGGCCCTGGCCCATATTAAGAACCCTGCTTATGTGCAAACAACATCGGCTTTTGTGCTGCAAACTAAGACTGCTCTTGGCGCGATTACCGATGAGGGTTCAGCTCAAGGCGTAGTAACTACTGCTGGTACATTAGGAGGGATTGTTATAGTTTCCGGTAGTTCAATCGCAGGTTCTAGGACAGATTATACTTTCAACTTTACTCCGGCTCATAATGTAGAGCAGAATGGGTACTTAAGGATTGATTTAAATGCGCAATATGATGCCAATATCTCTTATGTAATGCCTCCGACAACATCAACATTTGATATATCTGAGAAGGCTGCTAATTATGTTGTGGTTAAAGCTAAGACTGTTTTGGCAGCTGGCACAGAATATAGTTTAAGGCTCGGTAGTATTGATAATCCCGGGCGTTCAATGGATGTAACATTTACATTGGCTACTAAGACTCCAGGGAATGCTACAATAGATACTGGTATTAGCCAGAGCTTGCATATAACTCCTGCGCCTATGCAGTCGGCTACAATCCAGGCAAGTAATTTAATTGCTACTCAGATAGCTACTTATACTATAAATTTTGTTCCAATTAATACGATAGAAGTAAACGGTAGGGTTGAAATTACATTTGACCCGGATTATGTTTTAACCGGGGTAAACAGCATTACAGGTTATGATGCTAGCGTTGCTGTGGCGGGGAATGTTTTAATTATTACTTTAAATGCCCAATTACCAGCAGGATCAGCATGTTCTTTCGTGATAGCTAATATTAAAAATCCGGGAGCTCAGACAACAGAACCTTATGCGTTAGTTACTAAGGATTCTACGGGGACTTCTTTAGATGAAGGGGCTATCGCGGGGAAAGTTATCCAGTCTGGGACTTTAAGTGCGCTTTCTGTTTCCGCAGTTTCTTATAAGGTAATGGGTACGAGTGAAATAACAACTTATACCTTTAATTTTACCTGCCAGCATACTATTCCCGTTAATGGCTACATCCGTTTAGGCTTTGATGGAGATTATTCATTGGCTAATGTAGTTAATCAAAGCCCACAATATTTAATTGATAGTAAGGGGGCGGATTACCTTTTAATTAAAACTAATCAGGAACGAACTGGCAATTGTACTATTCAATTAAGCGGCATAAGAAACCCCAGCTATGTGCAGACAACCGATAATTTCACAGTTGCTACTCAATTGCCGGTTCAACAAAATATTGATACCGGTACTATTTCAGGCGTTGCTATTACTTCAGGTACTTTGACCGGGTTGTCAGTGGCAGCGACTAATTTAAAAATTGCCGAATTATCCACTTATACGTTTAAATTTACAGCTGAACATGCTATTCCGGTAGGTGGGAGTATCTCTATAGCTTTAGATGCTGATTACAATCTGGCATTAGTTAATCCTTCAGATGTTTCCGGCAATGCCGGAGCAACTGTAGCGGTTAATGGAGCAAGCCTGGTGGTTACTTTAGGCGAGCAGGTTTTTGCCTCAGGTGAAGTATCGTTAGTAATCTCTAATATAACTAATCCGTCTTATGTGAAGACTGCCAGTAATGTGGCGATTAAGACTGCAAATTCAAGTAATGGGCTGATTGATAATGGTAGTACTGCTGGTTTAACTTTTGAGCCCGGAGTTTTGGGAGCCGTTAGTGTCAGCTCGAATAATCTACAGGTAAATTCTCAATCAATTTATACTTATACTTTTACCCCAACTCATGCCATACCCAGCGGCGGGTATATCAAAATAGATTTGGACAATGATTATAATATTAGCGGAGCTTATTTATATTTAGTATCGGGCTATTCTTTTCAAAAAGATTTAACTGATATTTACTTCACTTTAAAGACTGATAGTGTTAAGCCTGCGGGCGTTCCGCTAGTAATCTCCATAGCTGGTATTAGTAACCCTGCCTATAGCCAGATTACGGATAATTTTGTTATTAATACGCAGGCTGCCAATCAAAGCGGTATTGATTCCGGGTCAGCTTCTGGAGTTGAAATTACCGCTGGACAACTCTCGGGGGTTTCTGTGACAGCTGCGGGGAATAACTATGTGGCTGGATCACAGACCAGTTATTCAGTTGCGTTTACTACTATAAATGCTATAGGCGTTGGCGGACAGGTTAAAATAACCTTTGATTCAGACTACGGTTTCTCATTAGATGGCACGGTATTAGGAAACTCAGGCGCAACAGCCTCAGTAAGTGGGAATATTGTTACGATAACCTTAGGCACGACAGTAGCGGCCAATCAAGCGGTTAGTTTGACTTTGGGTACTTTTAAAAATCCCAGCTATGTTCAAACAACAGATAATTTTTCTGTAAAAACATATGATTCTGCAGGATATGCTTTGGATTCAGGTACAGTTTCTGGCCGGGACATTACAATCGGTGCTTTGACCGGTTTGGCGGTAAATGCCAGTTCACTTGGTACGCTTAATGCGGATACTAAATTGACATTTGATATTAATGTTACGCATACAATTCCGCTCAACGGTTATATTAAAATTACTTTAGATAGCGATTATACGGTAGTGTCTCCGTATATTAAGAGTTCTACTGGGGCCAATCTTACATTGCTTACAGCAGCCGGCAGCCAGGATGGATATCTGTTATTTAAATTAAATGCGGCTTTTACCGGGCCGATGAGTGTGGAAGTAGGCGGCTTGACCAACCCTGCATATGAACAAACCACAGCTAATTTTGTGGCTACTACTATGTATACCGAAAATCAAAATATAGATACAGGCACTATGCCGGGTTTAAATATTGTTCCTGGAGTTTTGACGGTTGCCTCGGTAAGCGCTTTAGATAATTATGCCGGAGCAATTACTGAATATGCAATTGATTTTACGGCGATTCATAATATACCGATTACTAGTAAGATCGAGATAGTTTTCGATAGTGATTATGATTTAACTAATGCCACGCTGAGCAGCCCGGCTGGCGTTTTAACTAAATCAACTAATACTTTGAGTATAGCATTGGACGCCGGAGTTACAACTGGGGCTAATCTTAGTTTGAAATTAACTAATATTGTAAATCCAAATTACGCTCAAACTACAAATATTTTTAAGGTTACTATTAAGAATCTAGCTGGTAATACGGTAGATAGCGGTGAGCATGCCGGAATCGTTATTTTGCCTACTCAAATACAATTTGTAACTCCTGCTGCAGGGGATGTGTATTCAGTAGGTGATAGTAAAACTATTAAGTGGCAAGTAACCGGTGGTAATATCTCTAGGGTTAATAGTCATTGGGTAGTACAAATTGCTTCAGATATTAATTTTACTTCGCCGGTAAATGTACATGAAGGCGTGGCACAGATCGATGGAAGCAATAATTTCTATTTTGTATTATCCGTAGATTCAAGTATGCTTTCGGAGGCTGCTTATTTGAAGGTGTTATGTACAGATACTTTATATACTGGCGTTACAGCTACCTCCGGGCAATTTAGCATAAGGCCGACTGGCGCATTTATGAGTTTTGTTTCTCCTGTTTTAGCTGCTAAATGGGCTATCGGAAGCAACAATGTCATTGAATGGAATACACAAGGGGCGATCTCCAATAATTTTAAAATTGAGTATCTTGTCCAGGGGGTTTGGACAACTATCTATGAACAAGGAATTACTGCTGGTTCAATCGCCAAGTCAGACGGAGCAAATTGGTATCAGGATAAGTGGGCCTATGCTTGGACTATACCGCAGGCGGTTAACTTGCCTGATGCTAGTGTGGTGGTAAAAATTACTAATCTAGATAATAACATGATTACCGGGTCTACTGAGGCATTTGAGATTGTTACTGCTTATATTAAAATAACCAGTCCAGCCATAGGGGCCATTTGGGTTAGGACGGAAACTAACAATATTACCTGGGAAGGCCAGGGTGAATCAGGTACCCGGTTTAGTATTGTATATTCAAATGATGCCGGGGTGACAACTACTGAGCTTTATAATGGAGCAGTTGAGAGAAGTTTTGTTGATGGGAAATGGCAGTATAGCTATCCTTGGGTAGTTGGCGCGGATATTGAAGTAACTAGCTCAGCAATAATCGTAATAACTAATTTGGATAATAACGCTATTACGGACACTTCGGCTTTATTTAGTGTAAATTCAAGTGGTACATTAGAGGTCCTTGCTCCGCTGGAAGGAGCAAAATGGGTTATCGGAGCAAAATATGCGATCAAGTGGAATTCTCAAGGCCAAGCGCTCAACAATTCTGCTTTAAGGATTACTTATACGGCCGATGGGATTACGGAAACCTTGATTACTAATTCTACCCCTAATAGCGGCAGTAAGGATTTTACTTGTCCTTTTGCTGCGTTAAATAACGTCAAGATACATTTATATCAGATTAATGGCGATGTTAAGGTTGATTCTGGTGCGTTTAATTTTGTGGCAGTTCCTGCGCTGCAGTTTGTATCTCCGGTTTTGGATGATACCTGGGTTGCCTCTTTTAATAAAGAGATAAAATGGAGCAGTGTTGGAGAAGGGGTAACACAAAAGTTACTGATTAAATATTCCACCGATGGCGGCTCAACGTATCCGAATACAATTTTTGATTATACTGTAGATTCTTATGCAGATAAAATTTCCTCTGTGGCCGCCGGTTCGATTACTAATTACACACTTGCTTGGGCTGTACCAGTTAATTATAGTAATAATGTGAAGATTAAAGTTGAGGATATGGGTGTAATGCGCTTAGTTAATAGTGCTTATGTGCCTTTAAATGCCATCAGTAGTAAGTTCTCGATAACTGCACCATTTGCTACTATTTCTCAACCAGCTGGAGGAGAAGAGTGGATTGCTGGTACTGAACATGATATTATTTGGTCGGAAACAGGTGTTTTGGGAAAAGATATAAAGATAAGTTATTCCATTAATGGCGGCGCAACGTATCCTTATGTAATTTTCCAGAATCCTACTAAAGACAATACTATATACGCAAATAATATAACTACTATCGGTAGTTCGCTTAGTTACAAGTGGATAGTGCCTAATACCATTTCTGCGCAGTGCCGTATTAAAATACAAGGTTTATCGAATAACAGCAGCGGCATATCTTTGGCCGATTTTGCGATTAGATTACCAGTTATAACGGTGAGCGCTCCTGTTTCTACAGATCTATGGTCAATTTATGATACCGGAAAATTGATTAGCTGGACTAAGGCTGGAAATGTCAGCGAGCATTTAAAAATAGAATATTTTAAGGACGATACTACATCTAAGGTAATTTTGGATGATACTAATGGCCCTTCTAGTTCTTATAGCTGGGATATAACTGAAGATTTTAAGGATTATGTTTCAGATAACGGTTGGATAAAAATTACGGATTTAGATTCCGAGGCAATATTTGGCAAGAGTATTACGGCAGTATCTGGGTATTTTAAACTTACTTTGCCAGGTTTTAATATTAATGTGCCGGTGAATCCTTTGATTACCAATAGTTCTCATACTATAACCTGGCAGGGAATTGGCGCATATTCTGAATGCAGCAACGATCCGGCTAATACCGTGCGCCTTGAATATGGGGTCGGAGCTGATCCTACTTGGATATTGATTGCCGCTTCTACTCAGAATGATGGATCATATGAAGGTTGGGTAGTTCCAGATAAACATTCCAGTGAAGTAAGGTTTAGGATTACTAATAATCGATGGTCATTTATTATCGGAGTTTCTGACCCATTCAAGATAATGGGTTCATTCTCGATAACCAGCCCGGCTGTAGGAATTAAGCTTTTTGTAGGCCAGGAGCAAATGATGGAGTGGAGTACTGTTGGTACAGTGAATAAAATAAATCTGTATTATTCTAAAAATAACGGTACCAGCTGGAACATTATTGTCAGCAATATTACTAATAATGGGTATTATATGTGGACAATACCTGATGCGGTACTTACTGATCGTTCGCCGAATACTGGTGTTTATTTCCGGGTTGAGGATGCTTCTGATTCCGCGCTAAACATGAGCCGGCGATATACTGTAAGTTATTATAAGGTAACCTGGAATGTTATCGATGCTGATGGTTTGACCGGAGATTTGAATGGTTTAAGTGTTAGCTCTACGGATGTAACTAATAGTAATGCGGTCTGGGAAGAGAGATCCGGCTTAAGCTGTTCCGAAGGTATTAATAATGTTGGAGTGGATGCTGATGATGTAGTGCTCTATTATTATCCCGGCCATTTATATCAAACGACTTGGTCCAGAGACGCTTTCTTGGATAGTACTGTTCAGCCTTCTCCGTGGACAGCAGATGCGGATGGAAAAGAGGTAACCGTAAAGTTGGCCACTAAGCTGGTATTAAAAACAAGAACAGTATATTCTGAAATAACTTATGATACAAGTTCTAAGACTCTAAATATACAATGCTGGCTGCAAGAAGAAGAGAAGTTGCTTACCGAGGTGGCCGGGTTAGAGGGGTGCTTGATCAATATCTATGATGAGGATGATGCCCTAATAAAAAGTTTTGAATATAATGCCGATGCCGCAAATTCAAGCGGAGTTTTTTGGACAAAGTGGGTAAATCCTGGGCTTAGTTCGTCTAAAACCTATTTTGCCCGCTTTAGGCTGCAATATGAAGGAGCATTCCATTTTGGCGGAAAGACATTTGAGATAGGTTCCGCTGAGCAGATTGCGGATATATCCCAAAATTTAACTGCCGGAGTAATCGCAATTAATCAATCTCTTGCTCAAAAAACAGAGGAGATTAAAGATAAGATCGAGACTAAGGTAACTGCGATGCAGGAAAAAGTTACTTCGGATATTGCTGCTTCCAGGACTTCAATCGAAAACAAGGTTACAGTTATTGGTGCAGAGACTCAGGCTCAACTGGCTACTGCTTCAACTGCAATACAAGAAAAGGTCGCTACTGAGGCTTCCAGCCGCGTTATGAATGAAGAGAGTTTTATAAAGTCAGGCAAGACATTGGCGGTTAAGTATAAGACCGCATCCGGGTTGATTCCGGAAATAGATGTGTATGATCCGAAACATAATCAGCGGATAACTAAACAGGTCATGACCGAAATTGAAAATACCGGCATTTATGAATATAAAGTTAATTTCTTAACCGGTTGGGGTACAGGGTCATTTTCAATTATTTGTTCAGAACCAACTACCGGGACTATCGACGGAATTGATATTGAAGTAGTCAAGGCCGACTTAGAAGATATCAATAGCGCTGCAGTTGTATCAATGTCGCAGTTATCGAACATCGATACTAATCAAATGAAAAACTTGTCGGCGAGTATCGGAATTGTTAGTTCAAGTATTGAGAGGATTGTTGGCACTATGTCTGATTTAGGTTCGATGAGCGGTAAGATTTCCGATCTGACAAATGGTATTCAAAAAACTGTATTCGAACAACTTACTGTTGCTTCAGATAAGATGAAAGAAATAGCTAAGCAGCAGAATGTTAAGATGGATAAGATGATTGACGTTTCAGAAAAAGGCCGAGAGGACGTAAGCTATCTTAAGAAAAAGACTTTGGAGATTAAGGCTACCGCCGAACTTACTAATGATATATTACAAAGAACTAATGATAAGCCTATAAATAAGACTTGGCTTGAACCGGGCAGTATTTTGATGAATGCTGTGATAGTTAATCCATCAACTACGAAGAGCCAGCAGGCTATGCTTAAGGCTTATTTGCCAGTTGAGAGTAAACCCGAAGATGTTATAAATTTAGGCGATCTTTCTGTAAGCTACGATGTGCAGGAGAATCTTTACTATATCTATAAGGAATTTACTCTTGCTCCCGGTGAGGTGGTCAAACGCCAGATAGAGTTAAAAGATGTATGGGTGATCTCTGAAAAAGAATTAAATGCGACTGTAGAGAGAATAACCGAAATGCTTCCGGATTTGAAAGGCAGTTCCTATTATGATCGGGCAGCGGCTATAAAAGAAAGCATTCAGAGCAGGGTAGAGCAGATCATGGAAGCGCAGAAAAAGTCTCTGGAGGCTTTACCTGATATTCATATTGCCGCATATAGGGCTAATATGCGGATCTTGGAGACGATTAAAACTGATTTAAGCCAGGTAGAAGCCATGCTGCTTCAGGTTAAGCCTGCTGTAGGCTTGGCATTTAATAAAGTTTTTGTTAAAACCAGCTGGTGGATAATTTTATTGGTAGTTTTATTCCTGGGGGCACTTTCATTTGGGCTTTTTGTCGTTTGGCATAAGCAGGCAAAAATAGCGCAAGTTGAGAAAAAAGCAGAGAAGTCTGAAGATTCTTCAGGACAATGAGAGGATTAACTTATCCGCTTTAATTTAGTAGGCGCTTGTAATTCCTCATGCGCGTTTTAGCTTATTTCTAGAGGGGGCCATTCCTAATCAAGGAATAGCCCCTATTTTAGTATATTCTTGATTTAGAATAGTTAATGTGGTAAAATTCTACTAGATATTTTATCTATTTAAGATGATGCCGCCTATGAAGATAAAGACAAATGCTCGGATGATTTGGGGATTGTTGATTCTTGTTTTTATCCTACCTTCTAAGGTTAGCGCTGATGAAAAAGTTTGGAATAACATAGAAAAAAGCAAACATTTTGTTATCTATTATGAAGAAGCGCCTTTAGAATATATTAACCGGTTAGAGCAAGAGGCTGAGCATTGTTATAAAAATATTACTAGCTATCTAGGCCTGGCAAGATTTGATTTTTGGGTTTGGGATAACCGCTGTAAGATATTTCTTTATCCGGATGCCCAGAAATATTTAGATACGACTGGAGCTGCTGCCTGGTCCAGAGGCCACGTTCAGATCGCGAAAAAAGAAATCAGTACTTATATCTGGCAAGAGATGTTCTTTGATACAATCCTTCCGCACGAGATCGGCCATATCATTTTTCGAGAGCTCGTCGGTTATAATAAATTCTTGCCTCTTTGGTTGGATGAGGGGGTAGCCTGTATGCAAGAATATGAAAGTCGAGACCGCCTGGCAACTGCTCAGTGCCTGGTGAACCTAAAATTGTATACACATTTTAATGAATTATCTAAAATCAAAGATTCCAACGTGATTATTCCTTTTATTTTTTATAACCAGTCAGCCAGTATAGTAGATTTTCTTTTAAGGCGATTCGGCAGGAATAAATTTATTGATTTTTGCCGTTCTTTGCGGGACGAGGATAATTGGGAACAGTCTCTTAAGGGTATTTATAAGTTAAAGAGTTTAGAGGAGCTAGAAAAATATTGGGTGGCTGATTTATCTGGGAATTAAGGGTAATTATTGAGATAATTAAGGATCTAAAAATGAGGGGGCAAGTATGGGAAACGAAGTAAAATCTCGCGAATTTAATATTTTGGTTGTTGAGGATGATGATAAAACATTTAATCTGATTAAGAATGGATTGATAAATCCTGAATATAAATTACACCGGGTTAATACCGGGCAGGATGCGATCAATTTGGCCAAAGAAGGGTATTTTGTCGCCATTATTATGGAGATGCAGATTGGAGACATTAATGGGGTTGAATTAGTGCGCCGCTTAAAAAAAGTAGACCAGCGGATTAATATCATTTGTTTTACTGTTTATGCTTTTGTTAATTTAGCGGTTGAGGCAATGAAGGAGGGTGTTTATGCTTACTTGATGAAGCCCATAAATACTGAAGAATTAAATTTAGTTTTAAGGCGTGCAATTGAGAATACCTTTCTTCTGATTCAAGCCGGCCAAAGAAAATATTATCAGGATATCGCGACTATGGATGGCTTAACAGGTGTTTTTAACCATCGCCATTTCCATGAAATGCTGGATTGGAATATTTCACATTTGAATCGGTCTCCTCAGGCTTTCTCGTTGTTTATTATCGATATTGATGATTTCAAGAAGTATAATGATACAAAAGGGCATGTTGAAGGTGATAAAGTGCTGCATAATTTCGCACAATTATTAGTAAGCTCGACCAGGGATAATGATATGGTTTTTAGGTATGGCGGAGAAGAATTTGCTGTAATTATGTCTCAGACCGATCAGTTTGGTGCCCAGCGGGTTGGGGAAAGGTTATTGACTATAGTTAGAAGCCGCTTGCCGGTAACTATGAGTATGGGGTTGTCTAGTTTTCCTTTGAATGCTCAAATTAAAAGTGAATTGGTTGTGCGTGCGGATAAGGCGCTTTACCGGGCAAAGGCATCCGGTAAAAATAGGCTATGTACTTATGACGATAAAATAGATAAATGAAAAACCTGACGATTATCTTGATAATGTTGATTAGTACGCTAGGCCCATCAGGGGTAATTGCGGCAGTGGGTTTTTCCGGAGTCCAGGCTATCGGCCGGAATCCTTCGGCAGCTCCTAAAATTTTAATTTCAATGATTTTGGCTTTTGTTTTTGCTGAGGCGATTGCCGTAATCGGGCTTTTAGTGGTTTATAATTTGTTTGGGCAGTAATTATCCAATGATTCCTGCGGTTACCAGTTGTGTAAATTTATTTAAAATTTACTTGCAACTGCAGGGATAAGTTCGCGCATTAACTTACTTGTGCTTTGTGTTCGTAAGTTGAGCGTTTATTTAAAGGAGTAAAGATGTTAGTATGGCAGATAATTCTTATCCAGATTGCCACCTTTGTTTTAATCATTTTGTTTTTACGTTGGCTACTTTATACTCATATCAGCCGCGCTCTTGACCGATTACAAAAGCTTAATCAACAAAATTTGGAGAAAGAAAAAGTACTTAAAGAAGAGCTTGAGCGGGCCAAGAAACAATCAGATATGGAGATACGCCAGGGTAAGATTGAGGCGGAGAGCATAAAAGAACAGGCAAAAGAAGATGGGGAGAAAGCAAGAAGAAACCTGCTTGATTCTTCTAAGGAAGAGGCAAAAAGGATTGTTAACGAGGGGGTAAGGGACAGCCAGAGAAAGTATAATGACCTGCTTTTAGAGATGCAGGATAAAGCGGTGTATCTGGCAGTTGATATTGTCAGGTATATTTTTACTGACAAGATCCATAAGGAATTGCACACTCAAATCATTGAAGAATTGATTGAAGATGTTGCCAGTTTAGATAAAGAAAAAATACGGGCGCAAGGTGATAAGGCAGAAATAGTCTGTGCTTACCCGTTAGAAGCTGCGCAGAAGCAAAGATTGCAGCAGGCACTGTCTAATAAGCTGGAGCGTCATATTATCTTAGAAGAAACAGTTGACCAGGAGGTTGTCGGCGGGTTGATTATAAGGTTAAGCGGTTTTGTGGTTATTGATGGCAGCGTTAAAAATAAATTTAAAAGAATATTGCCGGTAATGAAAGAGAAGGCCAGAAGCGGCTTAGGCCAGGCGGAGAAGAAATAAATGCAGGAAATAAATATTAGGCCGTTGGAAATAAAAGATGTAGGTACGGTCAAAGAAATCAAGGGCGGGGTAATTAAAATAGGGGGCTTGGCTTCTTGTGTAAACGGCCAGTTAATTGAGCTTGCTCCGGATTTGATGGGCATGGTAATTGGTTTTACCAAGAAAGAAGTTCTGGTTTTAGTTTTGGGTGATGAAAATAAAGTGCATATCGGAGATACTGTTTATGGTGAAGAAGGTGTTTTTTCTATCCCCGTTGGCAACAATTTTATCGGCCGGATAGTAAATACGTTTGGCCAGCCGCTTGATGGTAAAGGGAAAATAGAAGGAATCGATTCTTATCCTATCTTTAGAAATGCCCCTGGAGTATTGGATAGGGCTTTAATTCTTGAGCCGTTTCTTACCGGCACTAAAATAATCGATACCTGTATTCCTCTGGGCAAGGGCCAGAGAGAGCTTATCCTTGGCGATAGAGTTACCGGTAAGACTAGTTTGGTTATTGATGCGATTATCAATCAGAAAGATAAAGATGTGATTTGTATATATTGCTGGGTTGGCGGCAGCCAATCTGCATTTTTAAAGATTGTAGAACAATTGAAGCAAAGCGGGGCTATGGATTGGACGATTATTGTTAGTGCCTCAGCTTCTTCTTCTCCAGCCGAACAATATCTTGTCCCTTATGCTGCTTGTGCTTTGGGCGAGTATTTTATGGATCACGGAAGAGATGTTTTTTGCGGTTTTGATAATTTGAGCCGGCATGCTTGGATTTATCGCGAGCTTTCTCTGCTTTTGGAAAGAAGCCCGGGTAGAGAAGCTTACCCCGGCGATGCATTCTATATCCATTCTCAGCTAATGGAAAGAGCCGGTAAGTTGAGCGAAGAAAAAGGAAGCGGCTCAATGACTTTTTTGCCGATTGTCGAAACACAGGAAGGGGATATTACCGGTTTGATTCAGTCAAATTTAGTTTCGATAACTGACGGGCAAATCTATTTAAATGCGGCACTTTTTAATGAAGGTTTCAGGCCGGCTATCGATTTGGGCCTTTCCGTTTCGCGAATTGGAAGTAAAGTTCAATGTGACGCAATAAAAAAAGTAAGCTTGTCCTTAAAGAGAGAATTCGCTCAGTATAAGGAATTGGCCGGGTTAACGACAATTAAAACTAAGCTTTCGGCTGATATTGAGTTGAGATTAAAAAGAGGCCAGACTTTAAAATATTTTTTCATTCAAGATAAGTCCAAACCTCTTTCCGTGGAAGAGATGGTTGTACTTTTTTATGCTTTTAATAAAGAAGTGCCTCAGATTTTAGAGGAATCGCAAAGAGAAAAATTTAAGCTGGGAATATATGACTTCTTGCTTAAGAATTATCCGGATCTGGTTGAGGAGTTAGCTGTTCAAAAACTTTTAACCGGCGGCATAGAAAGAGGGCTGGATAAAGCATTTGAGGAATTTTTTGCCGGTTCTGATAACGTATAAAGCGGGTAACCAAGAAGGTGTGGAATGATTCCATTAACGATATTACGCAAAGATTTAGCGTTTAATAAGGTAATGGAAAATGTTATTGAAGTTTTAAAAGGCGTAGCCGCAACCGAATACTTTCATCTGCAATCCAAGAGGAAGAGTTTTGATGAGTTTGAGGGATACTTAAGAGAGTTGTTTCAAGCGATAGATGTCCGTAATTTTCAGCATCCTTTTTTAGGGGGCTCTTCATCCGCAAGTAATATTGTTTTAATAACTTCTGATGCCGGGTTTTTAGGGGAGCTTAATATTGCAGTAGTTAACCATGGCTTAGCGCAGTATCGAAGCGGCGATTCGTTTACGATTGTCGGCGGAGAAGGAGTCAGGTATATCGGAGAGCAGGATGTTGAATATAGCAGTTTTCCCGGAATTGACGATAATATTTCTTATAACGGAGTAGCAAAATTAAGAGATCATATTGTAAAAGAGTTTTTAGAAAAAAAATTAAGCAATACAGTCATTATCTATCCGCACTTTGTTTCTTTTTCTGTGCAAAAGGTTGAGTTGTTTCAACTGCTTCCCTGCAGGTTTTTGTTTCCTCAGGATTTTGGTTCAAGCAGCGCGAATAAGAATCGAAGTAAATTGTTCGGGATAGATTCTGAGGAGAGAATAATTCTTGACTCACCGTTAAAGAAAATTGTAGAGTATGCGGTTAAGGTGTGGATTGGACAGCTGCTTTATCTTATTTTTTGGGAGAGCAAGCTTTCTGAATGGGCGGCGCGGGTAATGCATTTAGAAAGAAGTACCAATGAAATCCGGGACCAGCAGAAAAAAATGCGTTTGCAATATTTTCGTACTATTCATGAAAGAAGTGATAAAAGTACCCGGGAGATTTTTGTTAGTAGGACAGCTTTGAAAAAGAGCGGGGCTATAGCCTAAGTTTTTTCTTGAGGAGTAATTGAGCTTGTTTAATCATCAGGCAGAAAGTGATCATGCAAGAAGGTAAAGTTGTTTCAGTTCAGGGGCCGATTGTTGATGTTGAGTTCTCTTCCGAGGGGCCTCTACCATCAGTTTATGAAATTATTAATACTGAGACTTTTGATGGCCAGAGAATAGTGCTTGAGGTAGTTGAGTATTTGAATAAAGCAGATGCCGATGATTTTAGCACAGTCAGATGTATTTCTTTGACCCCGAACTTTGGTTTACGGAGGAATGCTAAAGCCTTGGCGACCGGAGCCCCGATTTGTGTGCCCGTAGGTGATGCGACTTGTTCTCGGATACTAAATGTTTTAGGCGAGCCGCTTGATAAGAAAGGCCCAATTAAAGTCGGCCCGGAATTATTAAAACCTACTCATAAAAAACAAAAAACACCTGATGTTGATATGGCTGAAGGTAAGGAGACGAAATTCGAGGTAATGCCGACAGGGATTAAAATGTTTGATCTTTTGTTTCCTTTAATCAGGGGTTCCAGGAACGGTATTCTTGGAGGTGCAGCCTGCGGTAAGAGTGTAATTATCCTGGAGTTGATGCATAACATTATCAAAATGCAAAAAGGGTACTGTGTCTTTACTGGAGCCGGAGAGCGCACCAGGGAAGGAAATGAACTTTATCATGAATTAGGGAAGCAAGAGATATTAGATAGATCATCTTTAGTTTTTGGGCAGATGAATGAGTCTCCGGGTGCCAGGTTTGAAATAGTGCATACCGGTTTGACTCTAGCTGAGCATTTTGTAGATGCCGGTGATGATGTTCTTTTGTTTGTTGATAATGTATATCGTTTCGCCCAAGCCGGTAGTGAGTTGTCTACCCTTTTAGGCCGGATTCCTTCAGAAACCGGGTATCAACCTACTTTACCTACAGAGATGGCGGAGTTTCAGGAGAGGATCTGTTCTCGCGGCCAGGCAGCAATTACAGCTATGGAAGCAGTTTATGTGCCTTCTGATGACTTGACTGATCCGGCGGTAGTTTGTATATTCAGTTATTTGGATTCCATAGTTATTCTCTCCCGCCGGCATATTCAGTTAGGCCTTTATCCGGCGATTGATCCTTTGACCTCGTCTTGTTCTTTTCTTGACCCGATGATTATTGGCAATAGGCATTTTAGAACTGCTCAGGATGTTTTAAGGATTCTTAACCGTTATGAGGAACTTAGGCGTATAGTTGCGATTGTCGGGGTTGAAGAGCTTTCCGGAGGAGACCGTGTTACATTTGAGCGGGCGCAAAAGTTACAGAATTTTCTTACTCAGCCGTTTTTTACCGCTGAGGCTTACACGGGCAAAAAGGGGGAGTATGTAACTTTGGATTTAACCTTAGAAGGATGCGAGAGAATAGTTTCTGGCCAGGTAGATAAAGTATCAGTGGATAAATTCTATATGATTGGGGCTCTGCCGACCGAATTATAATTATTCTCAGGTCTGCTCGTGGGAATTATTTTGGCCGAAGAATTTATGCACCAAACAGGGGGACGATATAAATGGTAATTAAGATAAAACAGATGCTGCTGAATAAAAAGCTGATCACTCCTGAGCAGTTAGAATTGGCTATCCAGGAGCAGTCTAAAACCGGTGAACTTTTAAAGATTATCTTGATTAGAAAAGGTTTTTTAAGCGAAGAGGATTTTTTAAAAGTACTCTCCGAACAATTCAATATTCCTTTTATAAAATTAAAGGAAACTGTTATTGATCCTCTCGCGGTAAAAAAAGTTCCAGCAAAATTCGCCTGGTATTATAAGGTTATGCCGGTTAAGTTTACAGATAACAAGCTGGTTATTGCTTCTTCTGATCCTTTGCGTTCGTTGGATGATTTAAGAATATTTTTAGGCTATGATTTAAAGCCGGCCTTGGCGTCTGAAGAAGAGATAATGGAGGCGATTAAGGAGTATTACGGGGTAGGGGCTGAAACCGTTGAAGGCATTATTGCTAAGGCGCCGAAGGAAGCTAAGGATTTGGGAGCACCTAAGGATGCCGGCAAGATTGAAGATATAGAGAAATTAGCTGAAGATGCTTCAGTAGTTAAGTTGGTAAATCAGATAATCTTAGAGGCTTATCAGAAAAGGGCTACGGATATTCATATTGAGCCATTCCGGGGGAAAATGAATATCCGGTATCGTATTGATGGGGTGCTTTATAATGCCAATGTCCCGGCGGATATTGAGCGTTTCTTTTTAGCAATTATTTCGCGTATTAAGATTATGTCCCGGTTAAATATTGTCGAACGCCGGCTTCCTCAAGACGGACGTGCAGTAATAAAAATAGGCCAAGAAGAATTGGATTTAAGAATCTCTATTATCCCTACGCGTTATGGGGAGGGTATGGTCATTAGGATTCTTCCGATGAGTATGCTTTTCAGTTTGGAAAGGCTGGGTTTGGTTCCTGAGGATTTAGAACTTTTGGCGAAATTGATCAAGAAGCCTCATGGTATAATTCTGGTTACTGGGCCAACCGGAAGCGGCAAGAGCACTACTTTGTACGGGTGTTTAAATGATATTAAGAGTAGTAGAAATAAGATAATTACTATTGAGGACCCTATAGAATATGAATTAGAAGGCATAACTCAGATTCAGGTTGTTCCTGAAATAGGGTTTACTTTTGCTCAAGGGTTAAGGAGTATATTGAGGCATGATCCGGATATCATGATGGTTGGAGAAATTAGAGATTTTGAAACAGCGGAGCTGGCAATCCGTAGTGCACTAACCGGGCATTTAGTCTTTTCTACTATACACACAAATGATGCTGCGGGTGCCGTAGCCAGGTTATTGAATATAGGTATTGAACCATATTTAGTAGCTTCTTCGGTCGAGGCATTTATTGCTCAGCGGCTGGTGCGTTTGATCTGTCCGGAATGCAAAAAGATAGATACAGCAGTGCCGGATAATATCAGGTCATTAATTAGCCAGGATATAATGAAGAGTAAGACAGATCTCAAGCATTTAAAGCCGGAGGAGATTAAATTCTATAAGGGGCAAGGATGTAAGGAATGTAACTTTACCGGTTATAAGGGCAGGACTGCAATTCATGAGATATTAGTAATTGATAAAGCGATAAGAGAGTTAATGCTAAGAAAGGCATCAACCGATGAGTTGAGGGATAAAGCCGTTAGCCAGGGGATGAAGACATTGCGTTTATGTGGTTGGAAGAAAGTTATCGATGGGTTAACTACACCCGAAGAAATCTTAAGGGTAACGCAGGCAGAGGAGTAGCCGGGCATGTTCAGGTTATCAGTTCTGGATATAAAAACAGCAGCACCTATATTTCAAGAGTTTGTTTCAGTTGTTGTTTTGCCCGGGGAAGAGGGGGAACTTTCTATTTTGGATTTTCATCAGCCGATTATTTCGTGTCTTAAGGATGGCGTGATTAGAATAGATAATCTGCCCGGGGTGTTGATTAAGAATGGTATTGCCAGTATGAAGAATAATGAGTTAGTAGTATTGGTGGAGAAAAAGTAATATGCCAGTATTCGTTTATAAAGCCAAGAAAGGTCCGCAGGAGATTATTGAGGGTACGGTTGAAGCGGACAGTAAAGAAACGGCGGTTAGTAAAATAGAACAAATGGGGTATGTGCCGATCAGGCTTATTCCTAAAGAAGATTCGCAGCCTGCGGTTGCCAAAAAATTACCCCCAAGTAATAGCGCTGCCGTTGCGCATATTGGGTTGTTTGAACGGGTTAATCCTCGTGATTTGAATATTTTTACTGATCAGCTGGCCACTTTAGTTAAGTCTAAGGTTCCGCTTTTTGAAGCGATAAATATAATTTCTTCACAGACCGAAAGTGTCAAGTTTAAACAAGTAGTGTCTTCGATATCCGGGGACTTAAAAGATGGCCGGACCTTGTCCGAGGCGTTAAGTAAGTACCCGCAGATTTTTCCTTTGCTGTATGTTAATATGGTTCGTTCTGGGGAATCAGGTGGTGTCCTGGATGAAACCTTAAGAAGATTGGCTAAATTTCGTGAAGAGCAGGAAGAAGTAAAGGCGAATATAAGCTCAGCTTTAGCCTATCCGATTTTTATAGTTGTAGTCGGTTTGATTACGGTTATTATTTTACTTACCTTTGGTATCCCGCGCATAGTTTCTTTATTTAGCGAGGCAAAGCAGGCTTTACCATTACCGACCAGAATACTGATTTCAATAAGCAGTGGGTTGAGAAACTATTGGTATCTGGTGATAATATTTATTGCCTTTTTTATCTTAATGCTTAAGCAAAGGCAGGCAAATAAGAAGAAAAAGATTGTTTTTGACAGGTTTAAATTAAAACTGCCCTTATTGGGTAATTATATTAAGAAGGCGATGTTAGCAGAGTTTGTTAGGACATTTGCTTTGCTTCTTGCTAATGGGGTTCCTGTGCTTGAGGCTCTTCAGATAACTGTCCCGACAATTAATAATGAAGTATTCAAGTTGGAATTAGAAAAAGTGCATAGCGATATTATTATGGGTACTCCTCTTTCACAAAGCATGAGAAAGTCCAGCTGGTTTCCGCCGTTTTTAATTAATATGATTGCGGTTGGTGAAAGGGGCGGTAACTTACAGGCAGTGTTGTTGGATGTGGCAGTCTTTTATGAGCGGGAAGTGAGTAAAATAAATAAAATAATGACTTCTTTGCTTGAACCGGCGATAATCCTGGTTATGGGTTTAGTTGTTGGTTTTATTGTAATGGCAATGCTGTTGCCTATTTTTGAAATTAATATGGGCATGAAATAATTTTTTTAGGGGGAAACTAATGAAAAAGAGATCCGGTTTTACGCTTATAGAATTGATGTTAGTAGTTATAATTATTGGCGTTTTGGGGGCAATGGTACTGCCGAGGCTGGCCGGCCGTTCAGAGCAGGCAAAAGCTGCGGTGGCGAAAACCGATATTAATTCTAATATCGCAGTTGCTTTGGACCTTTATGAATTAGATAACGGCCGGTATCCGACTACCGAACAGGGCCTTAACGCTTTAGAAACCAAACCTGCTGATTCTTCAGAAGGGTCCAATTGGAACGGGCCGTATCTTAAAAAGGAGCCCAAAGATCCTTGGGGTAAGCCTTATCAGTATAAGTATCCTGCTGCCCATGAAGGTAAAGATTATGATTTGTATTCATTAGGTTTAGACGGCGTAGAAAGTGATGATGATGTTGCTAACTGGAAATAAACGTACCTTGCGCGCTTCGCGCGCTTTGCGTGGTTTTACCCTGATTGAAATAATGATTAGCATAGCTATTTTATCAACGGGGTTAATTTTGGTTCTTCAGGGTTTTACTTATACGCTTAATGTTTTACGTATTTCACAGGATAATTTGGAAACAAGTTTATTGGCTGAGGAGAAAATAGCTGAGACGGAAATAGACATCAAACAGAATAAAAGTGCGTTTTTGCAGGATGCCAGCGGTGATTTACAATCGAATAATATCGAGTTTAAGTGGCAGGTAAAATTGACTCCTGATCGGGAATATGAAGATTTGTATGAAGCAGTAACAACTGTTCTTTGGAAGGAAGGTAGGAGAAATGGCTCTAGCGTTTTTAGCACTTATTTAACAATTCCTCATGGTAAATCATAAAGATAAGTTGAGAAGACTGAAGGGGTTCACTCTAGTTGAACTTATTGTCAGCGGAGCTATTATTTTTGTGGTTGCGGTAACAGTGTATTCCGTTTTTGCCAGCGGTATTAGAGTTTGGGAAAAAGCCAACGAAGTCAGTTCTTACGGCCATCGTTTAAGGTTATTTTCTGAAAAGCTGAACCGGGAGCTGAGAAACACTTTTAAATTTTCTACTATTCCCTTTGAAGGAACGCAAGAATCTGTGTCTTTTGCTGCGATTGTTGATAGCGCAGTTAGCCGGATCAGTTATTTTCTTAATGATGAGGATGTTTTTTGCCGGAGGATTCAGAATTACTCGGAAGTTTTTAAGAAGGGCGAAAGTGGTAAATATGATTTACTAATTCCTAAGGTTTCTCAGTTAAAATTTAGTTATTGCTATTTGGATAATGCTACCGGGGATTATGCGTGGAAAGATGACTGGGTGAGGGAAGAGCAGGATACTATCCCTCAAGCTGTAAAAATAGAATTGATCTTTAAGAATAAAGCCGGCAAAGAAGAAAAATTTATTAAAACAGTATTTATTCCTATAGGCACAGGTGAGCAAAAAATTGAGCTTGGGCAGTAGTTTCTTCTTAAATTAAATTTAAAGGTTGCATGTTAAAAGAAATAAAATCTCAACGGTCAAGTGTGCTCATTATTACTATTTGGGTGCTAAGTTTTTTGACTATTTTAGTGATTAATTTGGGTTCTCTGGTCAGGGGCGAATTGCGGTATGCTGATTATTTGCAAGACAGGCTAAAGATGTACTACTTGGCTCGGGCAGGTATCGAAAGGGCAGTTGCCGAATTGAATAAGGATGAGACTAGAAGTTATGATACTCTGAATGAACCGTGGGGCAATAATCAGGATCTTTTTAAAGATTTTCCCTTAGCGGGAGGATTTATAACATTAATCTATAATTCTGAAGGGGAAGGTTATCAGGAAGAGACAGCTTTATACGGGGTAATGGATGAAAGTAGTAAAATAAACATAAATAGTGTGCCAGCGGATATATTAATAATTCTATTGGAGCGTATCAGCAAGGTAGATGCGGAGGAGGCAATAGATCTCGCTGCTGCGATTGTCGACTGGAGGGATAATGATGTTGCTGTTTCTACTGGCGGGGCGGAGAATGAATATTATCAGGGTTTGAGTCCGTCCTATAAATGCAAGAATGGGAAATTTCAGATACTGGAGGAGTTGTTATTGGTTAAGGGGATGACTCCGGAAATTTTTTCAGAGATTAAAGATATAATTACTGTTTATGATACAATGGGGGTTAATGTTAATACCGCTAGCCTTAATTGTTTATACGCTTTAGGTTTGAATAGCAGCCTTTGTGAACGAATAATTAAGTTTCGTCAAGGTAGCGATGGGCAGCCGGGAACCGAGGATGATTTTATTTTTAATTCGGCAGCAGAGATAAGGAATGTCGGGCCTCTATTTACAGAAGAGGCCACAGAAATAAATAGTTTAATTTCCAGGAATATGCTTACTGAAAAATCGGATATTTTCAGGATTAATTCATTAGGCCAGCTTAGGGATGGGGAAAATACCCGTTCCCGAGGGATAATTTGTGTTTTAAAACGCCAACAAGATAAGGGACCGAAAATATTATATTGGTATGAAAATTAATTTAACCGAAATATTCCATAAGCAAAAGCGCGTTATAACTGTCTTCCAGATAGATAATAGCTGTTTGAGATTGATTCAGGTAAGTCAGGATAAGCGTGAGAAAAAAATCTCGATGGTTAAAACTCTGGATCTGGATTCTTTATCAGATGAAAAGTTAGCGTTTAAAATTTCTGATTTAGCTCTTGAGTTGAAAATCGATTCGCGTTATCTGGTTCTGTCTATACCCCGGTACCTGACAACTACCAGGGATCTGGATCTGCCTAGCGCCAGCCCGCTTGAGATAAAAGATATGATTGAGCTGCAAATCGGTAAACAGACTCCTTATGCCAGCGATGAGGTAATTAAAGACTATCAGATTTTAGGCAGCAATGTGGATGGATATAGCCGGGTGCTTTTAGTTATTGTCCACCGGGATATTGTTAACCGATATTTTAAAATATTAGAGACAGCCGGACTCAAGGCGCAAAAAGTCGGCTTTAGTTCCGAGGGGTTATTGAGTTGGAAAAACCTGGTTTATAAAGGTAAAGCCTTGTCTCCTAATAAAGCTTTTATCTTGATTGAAATAGACTACGATTCAAGCGATTTTGAAGTTGTGTTGAACGATAAACTGATTTTTGGCAGAAGTATATCTTTAGGTTTTTCTCAAATGCCCGGACAATCTGAACTTTGGCAGAAAAAATTTGTGGATGAAATAAACCATTCTATTTATGCTTATCAGAGCGAAGTAATGGGTAAGGAAATCGATAGGATCATTATGAGCCGTCCCAGATTAGTCGGCGATAGCTTAGATAAAACTGTTCTGGAAAAAGAATGCGGTTTGCCTGTGGAAATTATCGACCAATTAGAAGGTGTTCAATTAACCGCCGAAGGGACAGACTCTTACAATAGATTAGTCAGGACGGATTTGTCTTTTTCCGGGATGATTGGTTTAGGGATGACTTTTGAGGAGCATAAAATTGATTTGATGCCCCAAGAACATCAGATAGGTAAAGCAGTTAAAGAAAAAGGCAAGGACTTGTATCTTATGGGTATATTATTAGTGTTTATTTTGGTTGCTGTTTCCGGGGTTTTCCTGGGGAGGATGTATAATAAGGAGAGGTACTTAGGCCAGTTAAAACAACAATTGGAAAAGGTCCAGGGCAAAACTAAGGAATTAAATGCGATGATTCGGGGAATCGAGACAATAAAAGACCGGGTTTATACCCGCGGGCTTTCGCTCAATCTTCTTTACGAAGTTCATCGGGTTATTTCTCCCGAGATTTATTTAGTTTCGATGAGTTTTGATGGTAAAGAAAGCCTGACTTTGCGCGGGCAATCTAATGAAATGTCAGAGGTTTTTAATTTTGTCAATAAATTAGAAGAATCAGGCTATTTTCGTGATGTTAAGTCGAAATACGCTACTAAACGAAAGGTAGAAGATAAAGAAGTAACGGATTTTGAGATTATTTGCCCTTTGGAAAATAAATATAAGATTACGGATAAGCACAAATTATAAAAAATGGAATTTTTGACCAGGTTATCTAATAAAGAAAAAAGGTTATTTTATATTACGGTTGCGATCATTGCCCTGGTTTTTTTTGACCGGGTCGTATTCCGGCCGGTAATGAATAAGCTCGAAAGTTTTAATGGAAAAATCAACCTGGAAGAAAAAAAGCTGGAGAAGTCGATGCTTATATTGCAAGAGGAAGCGGTTATCGCTAGTGAATATAAAAAAATCGCCCAGAATATCAAGCAGGAGCAATCTGACGAAGAGACAACCGCAACTTTACTGAGTAACCTGGAAAAAATGGCAAATAGTGTTTCCGTTTTTATCTCGGATATGAAACCCAATCTGGTTGAGAAATTTGATTTTTATAAAAAATATTCAGTTAAAATTGAAGCTGAGGCAAAAATAAGCAATTTAGCAGATTTTATTTATCAGCTGGAAAATTCCCCAAAATTATTCAGGATTTCAGATTTTCGCCTGACTTCCCAAAAGAAAGAGGCAATTTTAAAGGTTAACATGACGGTCACCCAAGTTTTGATTAATTGAAGTAGCAGTAGACAGGGTAAGTTAGTGAAGTTTTTCAAGCCAAGTCAGTTCTTTAGCTTAAATTCATATTCCGATTATGCCTGCAAAAGTATTTAAAAACCCGCATTTACTCTCTTTTATAGAAAAAAATCATGATGGTATTATAGTTGTAAACAAGCAGGGGGTTGTTTTGTTTGTCAATCTCGCTGCTTCAAGGCTTTTAAATTGTGGAAGAAAAGAATTCTGTGGTAAACCATTCGGATTTCCACTGCCCGGAGATAAGGTAGTTGAGATTAACCTCCCCGGTAAAAGTAAAGAAATCGTAATCGCCCAGATGCAGCAAATGTCTATAGAGTGGCAGGGCTTAAGGGCGTATGCCTTGTTCATTCATGATATCTCTGAGCTTAAGAAAACAGAAATGCTTCGGGCCGCTATTGATGAACGCAGGCGTATAGATGGGATAAAGAATGAATTTATTTCTAATGTTTCCCATGAGCTGCGTACACCTTTGACTTCGGTTAGAGAAGGTATTAGCCAGATTTTAGAAGGTTTCCTGGGCAAGACCTCGGTAAAACAAAAAGAGTTTTTGAAAATATGCCTTGAGGATATTGATCGCCTGTCCAGGATTATTGACGGGCTTTTGGATATCTCAAGGATAGAGTCTGGAAAGATAATCTTAAAAAAAGAAACATTGGATGTTGTGGAATTAGCTAGAGGAGTAATTTCTTCTTTTTCTTTTAAGATTAAAGCTAAAGGCTTGAAGTTGATTGAGGATTTTCCTAGAGGTAAATCGGAGATCTATGTTGACCGGGATAGGATTATCGAAGTTTTTACTAATCTATTGGGCAATGCCATTAAGTTTACTGAAAAGGGCAGTATTAGCGTCCGTATAAAAAATAAGGCTAAGCAGATAGAGTGTAGCGTAGCGGATACCGGCCGGGGGATAGCTAAGAAAGACCTGCCGAGAGCTTTTATCAGATTCCAGCAGTTTGGCCGGGTATTCGGGCCGGGAGAAAAAGGAACCGGTTTGGGGTTGTCTATTGCTAAAAGTATTATTGAATTGCATAAGGGGCATATTCGGGTCGAGAGTAAATTGAATAAGGGGACCAAGTTTACTTTTACGTTGTTTAGATATACTTCTAGGGAACTGTTTAAGCAGTATATAACTGATAGCGTAAGAGAGGCGGTGCGCAATGATGAGCCGCTTTCTATTTTTATTTTTTATATTGAAAATTTCGCTGCGGTTAAGAAAGAATTCGATACTAAAAAGATCGCGGTTGTGATGGATAAGCTGTATGAAATAGTGGGAGGCCATCTTCGCCGTCAGGCTGATCTGGCGGTTAAGGATGATCAGACGATTTTATTGGTTTTACCGGTTACTAAGAATGAATATATAGATAGTATCCAAGTCAGGCTTTCTCAGGCTCTTAGTGAATATCTAGCTAAAGAGGGACTGGATAAAATAATAAAAATAGGTTACAAAACAGCCGGCTTTCCCAGGGATGGCTCAAGCGCTGAAGTATTATTTGATAAAATAAAATCTGGAATTAGTTAAAGGCAGGAGGGGTAATGGCAAAGAAGATATTGATAGTTGATGATGAACCGCACATAGTTACTATGTTGGAGAACAGGATTAAGCATGCCGGTTATGAGGTCATTACTGCTATTGATGGGCAGGAAGGCCTGAGCAAGGCGCAGAAAGAGAAACCCGATTTGATTATTTTGGATTTGATGCTTCCCAAATTAGACGGTTATAAAGTCTGCCGTATGCTTAAGTTTGATGGGAAATACAAGCATATTCCGATTATTATGCTTTCTGCCCGGGCGCAGGAAGAAGATAAGAAAATCGGCGAACAGGTAGGGGCAGATGGTTATATTACTAAGCCTTTTGAGCCGCAGGTGTTGTTAGGTAAGATTAAAGAATTACTCTTGGATAAAAAATAGTCATAAATAAATCTTTGTAGTAAATTTGACAAAGAACATTAATTAGCTTGACAAGTAAGTTCATATTTACTAAAATTATATAGTAAAATTTTACTATATAATTATCTTTAAAGTTTGACACGATAATTTCTGTAAGGTTAAACTATGATTTGGGAAATTAAAACTGAGAATAAATTTAAAATCTTTATTGCTAAGATACCGGTATTTCACCGTCATATTACTGAATCAGTGGTTAGGGCGCAGGCGGAAAAAATTGCATCTTTACGTAATTGCGCCTTAGTTGAGGAGCAGGATGTGGTTGCTGCATTTTTTTCTGATGTTCCTTCGCCATTCTACAGCATGATGATCCGGCTACTTGAGCAGACGGGTTTTGATTATAGAAAATATGGTTATCCAAAAAATAATATAGACTAATGCGTATTGTAGTTATCGGTGCTGGAGCCATAGGTTGTTTAGTTGCCGGGTATTTAAAAAATAAACTTGAGGATGTCACTTTAATCGGCCGTAGCAGTGTGGTCGAGGCGATTAAGGAAAAGGGGCTGGCTATTTCAGGTTCTAGGGGGGATTTTTTAGTGCCGGTTAGTATTTCTGAGGCCTTGAATTATACCCCGGACCTAGCGATTTTGGCAACTAAAACCCAAGATCTAGATCTTGCTTTAAGAGATAATTTATCTTGGCTGCAGAATTCGTTGATACTTACTACACAAAATGGCTTGCAGGCAGACATTTTGGTTTCTAAGTATTTACCAAAAGAGAATATTATTTCGAGCATTGTCATGTTTGGCGCTACTGCTCTTGAGCCCGGTAAGGTAGTCCATAATTTTGAAGGCGGCTGGATATTGGGTAATTTTTTTAACCCCCCTGCTGCTGAATTTATAGTTACCTTAAGCCCGATTTTAGACAAGGCATTTCCGACGATAGTTAGTGAAGACATTAAAGGAATGAAATATTTAAAGGTTTTTGTCAATGCTAATAATTGTTTGCCGGCGATAATCGGTAAGAGCATGCAGGAAACCTTTAGCGACTTGGATATTAGCCAGATCAGTATCGCTATCTGGAAAGAGGGTTTTGGGATTTTTGATAGACTTAAAATAAACTTAACCTCTTTGCCGGGTTTCCCAGTTGAAAACATTACCAAATTAATTGCTCTGCCTAGCTTGCAGGCAGCCGGAGTTTTTTCAAAACTTATGAATAATTTAAGCCGCCAACCTTTGTACGGTTCAATCCTGCAGAGTATAATGCGCGGTAAGCTTTCCGAGATTGATTATATTAATGGTGAATTTCTCCGGTTAGCTCAAGATAATAATTTACAGGCTCCCTTGAATAAGGTTTTAGTCGGGATGGTGCATGAAATTGAGAATACCGGTAAGTTTTTTAGTAAAGATGATTTAATTAAAAGAGTTAAGGGGCTTATTTAAAAATGGAAGAAGTTAAGACTCCGTTTCCTAAGCTGAAACTTACAGTCACCGCAGTGTTTGGTGAATGTTATCACGGTTATAAAATTGGCGACGAAATTATTTTAGAAGATTTTACGCATGGGCCAAAGCATTTTTGTTTGGGGTTGGCTCATGCGCTTTTTCCGGTAGTCTATGCCTTAAGTTTTGGCGCGAAATTCGGGTTTCGTGATAACCAGCGGTCATTGTTGGTTACCTGTCCGGACGGAGGAAAACTTGAATTTAAAGCCGAAGTTTTAGATAAACAGGGTAAGGTTGAAACTTTGCCCAGAGATCTTGAGCATAAAGGCCCCAATCCCAAGAAGATGATTATTGAAGTAGTTAAAGCTAAAGGAAAATGTGCTTTTGGGTATAAGGTGGGAGATAGGTGGGAGACGCAGGGGTTAAAATGTATTCCTGGATTTTGCGGAGCAGCTTTTCATACTGCCTTTCCCGCCCTATTTGCTTTAAACTTTGGAGCTAAATTTTTCTTTATGCCGGATCCGGATTCAATTGATACAGTCACTTGCCCGGATGGCGGGAATATTATTTTTAAGGTTAAAAGAGTAAAAGATGCCCCGCATTAGGGTGGGGATAGGAGATAAAGTAATTTCATGATAAAACGCAGAGTAGTAGTTACTGGAATCGGGGTAATTTCATCTAACGGTATTGGCAAAAATAAAGCTTGGGCAGGCTATTCCGGCGGTAAGTCAGGGATACGCCTGGTTTCTGGTTTCGATGTCTCAGTTTTTAATACCAAGATTGCCGCTCAAGTTATGGATTTTGACCCTTTTAAATTAGGCTTGAATCATCAAGAGGCTATACGTATGGACCGTTATGTGCAGTTTGGAGTAACGGCGGGGAAAATGGCCATTGATGATAGCCAGTTAGATTTCTCAAAAGAGGATCTCCAGCGTGTTGGTGTTTGTTTAGCCAATGCAATTTGCGGAACAAAATACATGGAGGAGGAGTTTGCTTTAGTCACAGAAGATGGGCATAAACCGATTAATCCGGCTTTAGTGCGGCCGGATTTATATGATGCGGCAATGTTTAATACTCCCTCAATAGAGCTTAGTGCCCGGTATGGATTAAAAGGAGTTTGCAATACAATTTCTACCGGGTGTACTGCCGGCACAGATTCATTGGGGTTTGGTTTAGAGAGCATTCAGGATGGAGAGCAGGATGTGATGGTCTGTGGAGCTGCCGAAGCTCCGCTTACTCCGATAACTTTTGGTGCTTTTGATGTGGTGAATGTTTTATCGGTGCATAATGATGAGCCGGAGAAGGCCTCACGGCCTTTTGATAATAAGCGCGATGGTTTTGTGCTCGGAGAGGGCGCGGGAATTTTAATCCTCGAAGAATTAAATCATGCCTTAAAACGCAATGCGCCAATTTATTGTGAAGTTTTAGGGTTTGGTACCAGCTGCAATGCTTTCCATATGACTGATTTGCCTTCGGATGGTAGGGCAATGGAAACATGTATCAGCTTAGCTTTAAAAGACGCCGGGGTTAAACCGGCCGAGATAGATTATATTAATGCGCATGGTTCAAGTACCCGGATGAATGATATTTTTGAAAGCAATGCTTATAAAACAATTTTTGGAGATTACGCTTATAAGTTGCCGATTAGTTCGCTTAAATCCATGACCGGTCATCCGTTGGCAGCGGCAAATGCGATTGAGCTGACTATGGCTGCAATGATTTTTGAAAAAAATATTCTTCCTCCGACGATAAATCAAGAAGAGAAAGATCCGCAGTGCGATTTATTTTATATTCCTAACCAGGCGATACAGAAAAAAGTTAATACGGTTATAAAAACCTCAAGTGGATTTTCCGGGATACATTCTTCACTGATTTTAAAAAGGTTTGGTGGATAATGAAAAAGATTGCAATTACGGGAATTGGTGTGGTTAGTCCCTCGGGGATTGGCAAGCGACAATTTTGGGCAAATATTAAAAGCGGCAGGTCATTTATTAAAAAAATCACCCGTTTTGATGCCTCGCTCTATCCTACACATATTGCCGGGCAAATTGATGATTTAGAAAAATACAGCCATATATCTGAAAGATTGTTAAAAAAAATCGATGCATTTTCTCATATGGCGCTGGTGGCTTCAGAGCTAGCCTTGCAGGATGCCGGAATTGACATTAAAAATGAAGACCCGAATCTTGTGGGGATTTTTTTAGGCAATGCTATCGGTGGTTGGCTTTATGCGGAGACTGAACTAAGAGACTTATATTTGGAAGGCCGGGAAGGAGTTTCTCCTTATATGGCTTCTGCCTGGTTTCCCGCTGCTCCTCAAGGGCAGGTTTCAATTTATTATGGGATCAAAGGTTTCAGTAAAACCGTGGTTAGTGACCGGGCCAGTTCAACTATGGCTTTAGGTTATGCAAAAAAAGTTTTAAATAAAAATAAATTGAATATGATTTTAGGCGGGGGAATGGAGGCGCCAGTTTCTCCTTATGCTTTGTTGTGCTGTAATACTTACGGGGCGTTATCCAAAAATAATGATAATCCTGCTTTTGCTTACCGGCCTTTTGACCAAGAACGTAATGGTTTTGTTATTGGGGAAGGATCGGGAATTGTGGTTATGGAAGGCGTTAAGCGGGCGCAAAAAAGAGGGGCTAACATTTTAGGTTTAATTAGCGGCTATGGCACTTCTTGCGATGGAGTGGATAGAATTAATTGCTCAAGTAACGGCGGGGAGTTAGCCCGCGCAATTAAGATGGCGCTTAACGATGCTCAGGCAAACGCCGAAGAAATTAATTATATCAGTTTAGATGGGTTAGCAGTTGACCTTTGGGACGATTCTGAGCTGAAGGCTTTAAATATAGTTTTTGGAGATAATTTGAAAAATATTCCGCTAAGCTGCCCGAAATCGATGTTTGGAAATTTACTCGGGGCAAGCGGTGCGTTAGATATGATTATTGCGCTTTTAACTATGGAACATAGTTTAGTTGCGCCGACTTTAAATTTGGAAAACCCGGTTTTAAATGGTTTAAATTATGTAGCTCGCGAAGCAAAAGAGTATAAGGTGGATAAAGCATTGATTATTTCACGCGGCCGAGGCGGAATCAATTCAGTTTTGGTAGTTGAGAAGGCTTAAAAAAGTAATTTAATTATGGAGGGAAAGAAATGAAGATTCTATTTGTTATGCCAAAAGTAGGTGCTTGGGCAACTCACGGAATACATCGTTCTCCAAATCAGCTTTATGCGCATTGGGCAGCTTACGTACGGGAAAAAGGTTATCCGGATGTCGAGGTGATTGACGGTAAGGCCGATCAAATCCCTATGGAGCAATTGATTGAACAGGTAAAAACTAAAAATCCTGATGTTGTGGTTATGGGCGAACAGTTGCATGGTTATGGCGGATACGGTGTTTTGCGCCATTTTAAAGATGCAGCTATCGGGATTAAAAAAGTATTGCCTCGGACAAAAATAATTCTTGGCGGGTTATGGTATTCGGCGATGCCGGTTCCTACCTTAGAGGAAATTCCGGAAGTTGATTTTATAGTCATGGGCGAAGAGGAATCTTTTGGGGATTTAATTGAGGCAATTGATAAAAATAAACCGCTTAGCGAAGTTGGCGGGGTTACCTCGCGTATTGATGGAAAAATTGTTATGGGGCCGCATAAACCATTGATGGCTGATTTGGATAAGCTGCCCCTTCCGGCGTATGACTTATTCCCGATGCATAAATATGTCGGGCATACTTATTGGAAGCCGTTTGTGGATATGGTTACTTCCCGCGGGTGCCCTTCAGCTTGCACCTTTTGCTATGAATGGGATCAGTTTGACCCGCGTTCACCTTCAGATTTCTTAAAATGGCGCGCTAAGAGCCCGGAACGGGTTATCGAAGAGATGGAGCTCCTGCAGAATAAATATGGGGTTAAGGTTGTGGTGATTCAGGATGACAATTTTATAGTTGATGCTGCCCGGGTTAAAAAGTTCTGTGAATTAAAGCTGCAGAAAAAGATTGAAACTAAATGGGTGTCTTTAGGGCGTGCTATTGATTGGGTTAATTGTGAATCAATCCTGCCTTTAATGAAAGAAGCTGGTTTATTTATGGGCGTCTTTGGTATTGAAGTAACTACTCAGTCAGAACTTAAGAGAATCGCCAAAGGCACGACCATTGATCAGATTAAGCAGACTATCGCTATTTTACGTAAAAATGATATTGCCATCGTTGCTGATATTATGATGGGTTTTGATTACGATACCGAAGAAATTATTAAACAACGTTTTGAGTTTACAGATCTGGTAGATCCGGATATTCTCTGGGTGGGATATGTTACTCCTGCTCCGAATTCGCCGATGTGGAGGATTGCTTTAAAGAAGAACTGGATTGATCCGAAGAAAGTAGATTTTAGCCAATGGGATTTCTTGCATCCGGTTATTCCTACGGATTATCTATCGACTGAAGATTTAGGCCGTTTAGGCTCATGGTGTATGCGCGAGTTTTTCTCTAAACCCGGAAGAATAAACCGGATTATGGAAAGTGATTTTGACCCATTGGCTAAACTTTGCATTCAGGATGTTATTGACGGCCTGAATAAATGGGAAGCTGCGGCGACTAAAGGAGAGGTACAAATATAACTTTACGGATCCTGTCTTGGGTATTTTCTTGTGCTAGAACGCACCCTGAAAACACCCAGGCTGCCCGTAAAATTAATAATGTCGGAGGATGCATGGATATTAAGATAAAAATAAAAGAAGTATTAAGCAGCCTTTTAAAAGTAAAAATTGAAGAGTTGAAGGATGATCTTTCTTTAATTAATAGTATCGGCGTAGATTCAACCGAGATGGTTGAGTCGGTAATTGCTTTAGAGAAATCATTTGGAGTTAAGCTTAGCCCAAAGGAAATCACTAAAAATTCAACCATTAATGATATTGCAAATAATATTCAGCCCAAATTGGTAAAATGAAAATAATCGACTTAAGCTTGCCGATTGATGAAAAGGCGTTTGAAGTACATAAGGTTGATATTGAACGGATAAGCCATAAAGCCGGAGTTGAAAAATTTAACCGTGTGATTATGGGTAAAACCTTACTGGGCAAATTAAAATATTTGTTTGGCCAGCGGATCATTAAAAAAGAGCAGATTCCTGAAGAAGAGTTTCTTTCTTTGGAAATAGTGCATGCCCCGGTACACGTTGGTACTCACCTGGATTACTCTTTTCATTATGGTTCACAATCAGAAAACCGCGCTTCTAAAACTGCTGATGAGATTCCTCTGGAATATTGTTATCATGACGGGGTCAAGCTGGATTTAAGGCATAAAAAGCCCAATGAAGTAATTAAGGCTTCCGATGTCGAAAGCGCTTTAAAAAAAATAAATTACCAGCTTAAACCTTTAGATATTGTTTTAATCCATACTGCTTCCGATAAGTTTTATGGCAGCGCAAAATATTTTTCCGATTACCCGGGCCTGGAGCCTTCAACAATCGATTATCTTTTGGATAAAGGAATTAAAATCTTTGGCGTAGATACCATGGGTATCGACCGGCCTTATAGATTTATGCTCAAAGAGTTCCTGGAAACTAAAGATCCGAAAACATTTTATCCGGCGCATTTTTATGGGCGTAAAAGAGAGTTTATCCATATTGAGCGCCTGGCTAATTTAGAAAAACTTCCAGATTTTGGTTTTAAAATTATCTGTTTTCCTGTGCGGATAAAGAATACCGGTGCAGCATGGTCCAGGGTAGTGGCAATCATTTAAACAGGTTTTGCTGCAAAGGATGTCTTTCGCTTAAGTGGTAGAATGGAGGAAAAATGGGGCATACGTGTAATTCGATAATTATTAATGCGCCTTATGATTTAGTTTTTGATATTTCTAATGATATTCCCCGCTGGACAGAATTGTTTGGCGCTGAATATAAGAAAGCCGAGATCTTAAAGAAAGAAGCAAATAAGATTACTTTTCGCCTTACTGATGATGAAGATAAGTCTTGGGTTTCCTGGAGGCTGCTGCATAAAGCTGATTTTTATACTTATTCCGAACGTTTTGATCCAAAATTTCCATTTGATTATATGAAAATTATCTGGCTGTATACGTCAAAGCCCGAAGGTATAGAGCTGGCTTGGATTCAGCACTTCCAGATGGATGAAAAAGCAAAATTTAATGACCAGCAGGTTGAAGGTTTTATTAATAAACATTCCAAAGATAATTTACTGATTTTTAAGAAAGTTATTGAAGAAGCAGCTAAATGAAAAAAAGCACATTTAGCATCCTTTGCCTGGAGGGGGCTGTTTTATCGTTTAATGTGGCCGCAGTTGCAGCTTTGATTCCCTCGATAGCTGCAGATTTTGCTCTTTCTCAATTTTTTGTCGGCAAGCTGATTTGGCTGTATATGATCCCTTACGGCCTGGCGGCTTTTTTTTATGGGCCGTTGGTGCGTGCTTTTGACGCCCGGAGAATCGAGCTAATCTGTATATTTTTATTTTCTTTGGCCAACCTTTTAGCAGCTTTAAGCCAAAATATAGCCGTTCTTTTTATTGCCCGATTTTTAATGGGCTTATTTGGGGCTTCAGTGATTCCGCTTGGCTTAATTCTTATTGCTAAACGCGTAAAGCAGAATAAACGGGGCCGTTTTATCGGGATATTCTTTGGCTCAACTTTTATTGCTTCTTTATTGGGTTTGTTTTTAAGCGGCCTTATCCATTGGCGGCTGATATTTCTTATCCCGGCAGTTTTAGGAATGATCCTTTGGGCATTTATGTATTTCTATTTACCGAATTTTAAGGAAGGTTTAAGTAATCTTCGTTTTGGGTATTTAGTCGCGTTTAAGAACAAAAAAGTAATCCGTATTTTTATTTATATTTTTATTATCAGCTTGATTTATCATGCGGTGCAGCAATGGTTGGGAGTTTATTTTTCTGCGCAGTTATTGTTAAGCCAGTTTGTTATCAGCATGTTGATTACCCTGACTAGCTTAAGCGGTATATTTGGTGAATTCTGGGGTGGGCATCTGGCTGACAAATTAAGCCGGCAGAGGGTGGTAAGCATGGGGATTGCCAGTATGGTTATTTGCATTTTTGCTCTTTTGTTAAAGTTACCTTTGGCCCTACTTAGCCTGGTTATGATTTTTTGGGGATTGGGTTGGACTTTTAACCATGTCGGGTTAGCGACAATGTTAACCGACTTGCCGGATGAATTTTTGAATGAAGCTGCCAGCCTTAATAGTGGGATACGTTTTATTTCCGGAGGCATAGGCGCAGGTCTCGGTGGATTGATTATGCAGAGAAGTTTTAATTTAGGTTTTATTCTTTTTGGCAGCGCATTATTTTTACTTTTAATTTTTAGCCGGGTTTTTAAGCTTAAACATTAACAAGGGGGTATTATGAGTACAGATTTAAAAGGGAAAGTTGCTATTGTTACCGGGGCTAGTCGTGGTATTGGCAAGTCTTTAGCCTGCACTGCTGCAAGTCTAGGTATAAACTTGGTTATTGGAGCCCGCGGTGAAGGGCCTTTAAAAGAAACAGCCGAAGAAATTGCTAAAAAATATAAAGTTGAGGTACTGCCGGTTGTCTGCGATGTTATAAAGTTAGAAGACCTGGAAAATTTAGTTAATCAGGCAAAAGCAAGATTTGGAAAAATTGATATTTTGATAAATTGCGCCGGAGTTTCTTCGCAATATCCTTTTAATCAACAGCCGATTGAAGATTTTGAAAAGTTAGCGCACACAAATTATCTCGGGTATGTGCGATTAATCCGCCTGGTAATTAACGATATGATGGAACAGAAATACGGGGCAATCATTAATATTGTAAGCGGCTCAACTTTGGTTGATCCTCTTCCGAGGAACTTTATTGTTTATAGCTCGCTTAAAGTCGGGCTGCGTGCTTTTTCTAAAGGATTATTCTGGGAGTTGCGCGATCACGGCATCAAGGTTACCTCTATTTTACCCGGAGTAACAGATACAGACTTAACCGGCAAGCTTAAAGATATTACGAATAATACTTCACGCTTAATGGGAACAGAGGCGATTGAGGCTGCCGTGCGTTTTGCTTTAACTGTACCGGCCAATGTCTGCCCGTTAGAGATTTCGGTCATTAACCAACAAACACCCTGGACTGCTCCGGTAATACCGTTTAAGCAGCAGCATCCAGAAAAATAGTATTTTGTGTTGGAGGCCAAATATACAGGATACCCTTATAAGTAAAGGAGAAAAGAGATGAAGAAAACATTTTTCTTAGCAGTGATGTTAGTTATGTCGGCAATTGGGGTAAGTTTTGCTGAAGGTAGTAATTTAGTAATTGATGATTTTGAAGTTTCAGTTTCAGGCGGGCCGGAAGGTACGGTTGATTTTGGAGCAGGTAATGGCTCAACTGTTTCGGTAAGCGCAGCCAGTGATATTAAAAATTCCGGTCAACAGGCAATAAAGGTAGTCTATGATGCAACCGGCGGCGGGTATATTTATGTCGCTCGCGGTACCGGGCTTGATGCCAAGAATGCTAATTGGGGGATTAACCCAGCT
>Ga0172381_10000782_pt1 | contig 39360 bp, 35 predicted proteins | sample Leawel6488metaG_FD_119754 | JGI IMG/M metagenome (GOLD analysis project Ga0172381, IMG submission 119754) | Leachate microbial communities from a municipal landfill in Southern Ontario, Canada - Leachate well 64-88 metaG | ecosystem: Engineered > Solid waste > Landfill > Unclassified | place... | reverse complement strand
ATTTCTGGTAGCACTAGCGAGAGGGTCCCACCTGTTCCCATACCGAACACAGAAGTTAAGCCTCCCAGCGCCGAAAATACTTGCTTGGTAACGAGCCGGAAAAATAGGTCGCCGCCAGATTTCAAAACTAAAAGCCTGATGAAAATGTCAGGTTTTTTTGTTTTTTTACTTTCGTATTGTGATATAATCTATTGTTGGAGTAATAAAATGAAAACAATAAAATTTGGCATAAAAAAAGACTTGAAATATGGTTTTAGAGAAACTTGTTTTGGAATTGTAGTTAAAAACGATAAATTAATGATAGTCAAAAAAGATGGACAGATTTCCTTAATTGGTGGAGGAATTGGGCAAAATGAAACCCATGAACAATGTATTAGGAGAGAATTTTTAGAAGAGTCGGGTTATGCAATATCAAATATTCAAGAAGTTGTATGCGTTGATTATTTTTGGCTTGCAGATAATAAATGGCCACTTGAATCATTGGCTAATATTTATATTGTTCAAATTGATCAATTGTCAAAAATAAAACCACTTGAAGAAAATCACACAATAGAATATATTGATTTACTTAAAGCAGAAGAACTATTACCACTTCCTTATCATAAGAAAGCAATTAATTACTATATAAATAATTATAAAAAATAAGGATTACATTTTTCATATTGTTTTTTATTGTGTAGTGTGATAAAATAAATTATTAGAGGTATATTATGGATAAAATCAAACAACAAATTAAAAATGTGCTATTTAAAGTAGAAGACAATTCTGAACATAAAAATGCAGACCGATTAATTGAATTTTTTACATCTTTTGAAAATTGTGATTATACTGAATATGAAAAAAATTTAGAAGAATATATATCAGATTTAAAGCATTTAGAAGATATTGTTTTGCAAGAAAGTGTTTTGGCTAATATTAAACAATTTTTAATATTTAAAAGAACTGTAAGTCATAAATATAATTTAAATCCTGATTATGATAAACTTATAAACTTATATACAAAAAATGCTAAAAGTAAAGGACTTGATGTCTATTTAGATAAAATGTTTTCTTTATATTATTATAAATTTAAAACTGTTGAAGAAATGCAAGATTTAATATTTAACTTAGAAGTCAATCCATTAACAGAAAAATTATATGGCGGAATTATATGGTGGATTTATAAATTAAGCGAGTGTAAAGGTGTTAATTTTGCACAATGTGAGGATAATATAATAAAAAGAATGCAAGTTTTAAATGAAACAGTAAAATATGCGAAAGAAACAAATGTTTATAATGATAAGTTGTCGTTTAGTTTAGATATTTCACAAAATAATTGTGTGAGATTTGCTAGGCAAAATGAAAATGCAAATATAGACAAACTTATAAGTGTCGTTACAATGTCTGGATATAAACAATTACTGGAAGATATTAAACAGGAAAGATTAAATGAATTACCTAACGAAAAATAATTTTAAAACATTTTTTCCGAAGGTTCAAATAAACTTCATAGAGGCTATGCAACTACTGCTCTTGAAAGTTAAATACATAAAAAATCAAAAACGTGTGAAATATATATAGAAAAAAATAATAATAACTAGGGCATTAAGCCTTTTTTATTTGTGTTTTTATAATTAAAATGATAAACTATTATTGATTTAAATTTTAAATAATTAAATAGGAGATTACAAATGATATTTGATTTTTTAAAAAGAAAAAATAAAGTAAAAAAACACGATTACGATAGTGACACTTTAATTTTATTTACCGTAATGTTGTTTTTTATAATCCCGACAGTTTTTATTGTAGGTGTATGGTTAAAAACAGGTAATAATCCCATAACTTACAATTATTCAGAAGAACAATTAATTGCTCTTGTATCCGGCATATTTAGTTATGGTGGGACATGCATATTGGGTTTTATTGCACTTTGGCAAAATATAAGGCTAAAAAAAGAAATTGGCAAAGACCGTCAACAAGAACTTGCAATTAAAACGCTATCTGATATCACACTAGAAGATTTTAAGGTATCATATAATAATCAGGTAGGCAAGGCAACTGATGAATTTGGTAATAATTATTTAGCGGACACCGATAAAAACTTTGATTGCAATGTAATTAATTATGAAGAAAGTTTAAATATTAATTTAAAATTTGTATCAAATGGAATTAAATTTTTAAAAGGTGTTTATATAAAACAAATTAAACTTAATTATGACTTTTTAGCAGGTAAAAATAAAATAAAAACTTCCGAAGATATTGTGTTTAATAATATTTTTACTAATAATTTTTATAAAAATATTGGAATTGTAAATGAAAATAAATTTGAAATTGTAAGTTCAATTATTGACATTAATACTTATAAAAGTAATCTTATAACCGAACAAGATAAATCCGAGAATAAATTTAAAAATAAAAAAACATTAAACAAAGTAAAATCAATATTTGCAAATAAAGAAAAACAAAGTTTGTATTTTGATATTAATTATGTGGTTTGCAATATGTACAATTTAAAGTATGATGGCATACTAAAAATTCAATGCCAAATTGATGAAAATTACAATGTATCTAATTTTATTATAAACAGTAACTGGCTCAGTGAACCATATTTTAATTCCGCTTGCCTAACGGACAAGCGGAACTAATTACATTCTATATTTTTAAATAACTTTTATTAAAGCCACTTCATATAAATCATTGAGGTGGTTTTTATGTACACTTATTATAATCTTATAGCTGATGTAAAAAATTTAGAAAAAATGGGTGCTAAAATAGAAAATATTGGCAAAACTGTGGCGGGGGTAAGTATTCCGAGCATACATATTGGCGATTATAGCCCTAATCAAATAATTATTCAAGGTGCAATTCACGCAAGGGAATACATAACAAGCGAACTTATTGTTAGGCAGGCATATCACACCATTACAAGATATGGTAGCACATTTAAAGGTGGTATATACTTTGTGCCAATGATAAATATAGATGGTGTGGCATTATGCCAGTACGGATTATCGGCAGTGCCAGTTTTAAAGCGTAGTTTTTTAACTGATGTTAATGGCGGAAGTACAAATTTTACATTATGGAAAGCAAATATTAATGCAGTAGATTTAAATACAAATTTTAATGCTCGCTGGGGAACTGGGACGCAAAATATTAAATACCCAGCACCTGCAAATTATATTGGTCCGTATCCAGAATCCGAACCCGAAACGAGAGCATTAGTGGAACTTACAAATCGCATTAAAGCAACTCTTACAATTAGTTACCACGCCGAAGGACAAGAAATATATTGGGAATTTTATCAGGTAGACCCTGAAAAATCCCGTGATAAAAAAATAGGCGAAGAGTTTGCAAAAATTACGAATTACAAATTAATTGATGGAACGCTTGGTAGTGCGGGTGGTTACAAAGATTGGTGTATAGAAAAACTAAAAATGCCAGCATATACTTTTGAAATAATCCCTTCTAGTGTTTCATTTCCTATTCCTTCATCTGCACTTATCCCCGAATGGTCAAAAAATAAAGATATCCCATATAAAGCTTTAAATCTAATTCTAGTATAACTTATAAAAATAAAAATTTCCATTGACATATGTTTTATTTTAATTTATTATTATATAAAGAAAAAAATAGGGAGATTATTATGAATACTAAAGAAAGAGTGATAGCTTATGAAAAAAAACTGGAAGATTATACTAGTGGAAATTGTTGGCGTAGAGGTGCAATAGAACAGGAAGTAAAATTTGGTCAATATTCTATTAGCCAACTTAGATATGTAACGGATACCTATAATAATGCATACGAGGAAGAGGTAAACTTTTATTTAGTTGATTCAAATGGTATTCCATATCATTTATTTGAAACACAGAGCGGTAACGCAAATATGCACTGTACAAGCCCAAGTGTTTTAGCAAGTCGCAAACAACAATACAAGGAAATATGCAAACTTCTAAGTATAATAGAAGTTGTACATAGTTCAATATTCTATTCTAAACAAGTAAAAAGGGCAACTGCTCTTTTGGAAAATGATATACATGATAGACTAGAATGTGACGATGGAATTTTTTCTATAAAATTGGAAGATTATTATACTAAAGGGCAATTAAAAAGACTTAATGGAAAAGCGGTAAAGATTTTATCTCAAAAAGAAGAACTTCCATTACGATATTACAAATCAAGAGAAGAAATGTATGGCGTGATAAATACAATTCCGGAACCAATACAACCCATTAAACATAAAACTAACGATGGACCAACTAAGGAAATGTAATTTAATATCACTCGCCGGTTTTGCACTGGCGAGTTTTTATTTGTAATTTAAAATTAAAAAATCATGCTTATATTTGCTATTCTTTTTGAAAAGATTATATTATAATAATATCATGATAAAAAGTGTTTTGTTTGTATGCACGGGTAATACTTGTCGTTCGCCAATGGCGGAACGCATTTTAAAACAGAGATTACACGAAAAAAATATAAATAATATTAAGGTTTCTTCGGCGGGGTTATATGCAACCCCAGGACAACCTATGAATGAATATGCGATAAAAATTTTAAAACAACATAAAATTAGGACTTACGCACATAAATCAAAGCAATTAACCACCAGTATAATAAATGGACATAATCTTGTTATTACTATGACCGAAGGACATAAAAATGCACTTTTAGGTTATAAAAATGTAGTAACACTCGCAGAATATATAAAGGGAATTGATGTTGCAGATCCATATGGTCAAAACATTGAAGCATATAAAAAAGTTTGTGAGTACTTATTGTATGCGATGGACGAAATTATTGAAAAAATCATAAAAGATTAAAATAAAAGAGGAATTAATATGCTTTTTATTGCGAGTGACCATGCAGGCTTTGTATTAAAAGAAAAACTTAAAAAATATTTAGTAAAAATAAAAATCGATTTTACAGACCTTGGCACAAATAGTGGTATATCGGTAGATTATCCCGACCTCGCTAAATTATTATGCAATGAAGTGCTTTGTTTACCGAATTCTAGTGGCGTTTTAATTTGTGGTACCGGAATTGGTATGTGCATAACAGCAAATCGTTTTAAAGGTATCCGAGCGGTATTACCATTTAATGTGGCCACCGCAAGACTTTCTCGCAGTCACAATAACGCAAATGTGCTTTGTTTAGGCGGGCGGGTTATATCGTATTTTAAAGCGTTACGATTTTTAAAAACATTTTTAAAAACGCCATTTTTAAATGAAGAAAGACATATAAATAGAATAGAAAAAATTGATAATTAATTATTTTAATTAAATATATATTAAAATTATTCCACTGTTTTTTGTGGAATAATTTTTATGTAAAAAACATACATTTTACTATGAAAAAATTGTTGAATTTATTTTATATGATAATGTGCGCAACTGTTATTATGTTTACATTTTCGGGTTGCGGAAAAGCAACTACAAAAAGTATAGTAATGGATAGTTTAGCCGAAGTTAGATACAATGTTTTTGAAGGCGAAAGTGAAAATTTTAGCATTACTTTTATGAGTGGAATGCGAGAAGAACCTTATTTGGCAAATGGAAAAGCAAATCCGCTTATAGAATTTGGTGTTATTACGCTTGTAAGTAAAAACGAAGGGGCGGTTTATGATACCGCACAAAAAAAATATATAATAACAATAGATTTAAATAGTTATAGTGGCGATTTAGATGTTAATCCTTTTGACCGCAGTCTTGTTGCAGATATACAAAAAGTAGTAAGTGATACCGCTAATATTTCTATACAAATTATCGTTGCCGATATAACAGAAATTGTTGTTTTAACAAATGGATTATTTGACGCAACTATTAATTATGATAAAGCTTTGACCTTAGCACTAGATGAGTTAAAAGCAGAAATCAAGCCTTTAATTATTGATAAAAAACTGAATGCAGAGGTTTATATAAAAATTATAACCGACCTAAACCGAACTTTTAATAAATTTTACTGGTATGTTGCTCTACTAGATTCCGAAGGTAATACTGTTGCTGTTATAATTGACCCAATTAGTGGCGAATTAGTGGCAAAAAAAGTGGAATAATTTAATTTCATTTTAATTTAGGCGGGCTTAATTGCCTGCTTTTTGTTTGTGTATTTTATTTAGTTGTGCTACAATAAAAAAACATATTTATATTTAAAATATTAAAGGGAGATGCTTAAATGAAAGGGTTTTCTATAAAAAAAGTAATTTTGAAAACTGCATTATTTACGCTAGGCATTTGCATTTTGGCATGTGCCCTTTTGATACTCTGTTTTTCATTATTAGCACCAAATTTGATGGCAGATTTTACTGATAACTTGGGTATGGAAAATATAAGTTTGCAATATCGTGTTATGGTTTATAATAATTCAAATGATATCAATGATTTATATAGTGTGGTTTATAAGGCTTCCACACAAAACAACTACAAATTTGTAAAAGAATATTTTCCGGAACTTTATACGCACCCAGATTATGATGAATTCATTAATTTTGTAGAAGAAACTAATTTAGCAAATACTGCGGATTTGTCTATTAAAATATATTTAGCAAATGAGGATAATTTTTTAAAATCGGCGTATGTTACCGCACTTTACAAATTAGATAAAAAACAGGATTCTTTTAATTTTGCGCTTAATGATTTTTTAGAAAACGAAGATAATATAATAAAATTTAATTGGGTTTTTGGCAAATTTACCGAATTATATAATTTAGATATGGAGCGACAAACTGATATTTTTGCATCGATTTTATTAAATTATCAAGGCGAAGAAATAGAAATCACTGACCGAGTATATGTTTTAATTGCAAATTATTACGACAATTTATGTACATTGTACGAAGAAACTACAAATACCGATGAATTATATCTAGCATTGTTGCTTAAAAACATAATAAATGTAAATTTAAGTATGCAAATAATAGAGTCTTACTATGATGCAAGTTATGATTTAGTAGAGTTAGACCAACAAAGCGACAATTACGCACAAGCATTAGGCACTTTGTTAGAGTAAGGGAGAAAATATGATAAAAGGAAATTTAGAAAGTGTAAGAGATACTGTCCTAGCCGAATTAGAAGCATTATTTACGCCAAAGTACGCATTAGATGATTTTATAGATATAAGTCTATTAAATTCCGTATGCAATATAAGTCAAAAAATCAATAAAGAAATTGCAATTTTTATTGATAAAGCAAGCAGAATTTTACAAATTACTATTGGCGATAAGTTTAAAGTATCGCTAGTTGGTTTTTCTAAAAACGAATTTAAAACTATAAGAGTATTTCACACTCACTTAAATGGTAGCAGTGATTTTTCTATACTTGATGAAAGTGCGTTAAAAAACTTAAAGCCAAAATGCTTGTGTGCAATAGGTGTTTCGCCAGATGGCAAACCATTAGAAATCACTGTTGCATATATGTTAAATAGTGAAATAAAATCACAAAAATATAACGAGCCAGCACGCATAAATTCTGTTGGTATTTTGCACGAATTAGATAATATAAAAATTGAAGCCACTCATAATGCGGTAAAAACTTATGCTACCAAAGAATTAGAAAAAGAAAAAGCAATATTAGTAGGTTTACAAAGTCAAGGAAAAAAAGATTTTGATTATGAGCAAGAAATTGAAGAACTTATTGGTCTTTCGCTTACCGCAGGACTGGAAGTTGTAGATTCGGTTGTTCAGAAGCGCGATAATCAGGACCCTGTTTACTATGTAGGCAAGGGTAAAATGAAAGAAATTAAAAGTCTTGTACAAATATATAATGCCGATGTTATAATATGTAATGATGAATTAAAACCTAGCAAACTTGTTAATATGCAAGATGAATTGGGTATAAAAGTTATTGACCGTACAATGCTTATTTTAGATATTTTTGCTCAGCGCGCTAGAACCTCCGAAGGCAAAACCCAAGTTGAACTAGCACAATTAAAGTACATGATACCGCGTGTTAATATAAACGGCTCATCGTTTGGAAAGTTTGGTAGTGGAGTGGGTTCTCGCGGGCCTGGCGAAAAAAAGATAGAACTAAATAAACGAAATATGGAAAGGCAAATGGAAAACCTAGAAAAACAAATTGATAAATTAAAAGATCAACGCGATGTTAACAGGCGTAAACGATTAAGCGAACGAATAAAAACAGTAGCCATTGTTGGTTATACAAACTCTGGTAAAAGTACGCTTATGAATATTATTACGAAAGCAAATATTTATGCTGATGATAAACTTTTTGCAACGCTTGACACTACGACGCGTAAAATTTGGCTTGATTTAAACAAGGAGTTCTTGCTTACCGATACTGTCGGATTTATAAACAATTTAAATCACGATACGGTAGAAGCATTTAAAAGCACGCTAGAAGAAGCAATTTATGCCGACTTATTATTACATGTAATTGATGTTTCTAATCCTAATTACAAACAACAATATAAGGTTGTTCTAGAAGTTTTAGAAAAAATTGGAGCAAAAGATATTCCGCAAATTTTGGTATACAATAAAATAGATAAAAATCAAAATTTTGAGGAATTTTGGGGTCAAGGCGTAAAAATTTCCGCCTTAAAAAATCAGCATATAGATGAACTCAAAAATCTTATATCAAAAAATCTTTGGGGCGATGATGTTCCGCTTGTTTAACGGAATATAAAATATTAATAAAAAAACAAGAAGTGGGCTAAAAAGCCCACTTCTTTTGGTTTATACCGAATTTATTTCATAAATCCGCCACCACCGCAACAATTGCAAAGTATTAAAATAAGTACAAGTAACCAGCAGCAACCGCCACCTTCACCGCATCCGCCATCACCGCCACCGCAACAATTGCAAAGTATTAAAATAAGTAATATAAGCCAGCAACAATCGCCACCACCACCGAAGCCACAGCCACAATCTTTGCCACCGCCAAATCCGCCAAACATTCCTTGCATTTTTTTATCCTCCTGATATTCATTAAACTTACATTTTAACGCCGGCAGTTAAAATTTTTTACATTAGCACTTCAAATATAGCCAAAATATTTTAGGCTTTAATCATAAGTACATTTCATACTATGTAGTTTTTATGTGAAAGTGTTAATTGGTCTACAAATACTTTAAACTGCATAGATTTTAATGGTGATTATATGAAAAAAAAGGAAAATAAAACGACTGTATTGATAAATAATTTTATGGTAGTAGTTAAGCACAAAACAAAAAAACAAATTCAGCGTAGATTAAAATGGCGTAAAGTGGTTTCTTTTTTTAAACAGAGATTAAATTTTTTTTTGCATTTACTTAAAAAGGATAAAAGGCTGTTATGTTTGTTTATAGTCAATACCATACTTGTTGTAGGCACTCCGTTTACCCTGTTCGCCTTTTTTGGTGATTGTTTTGCTAAACTTATTAAACCGAATTATTTTATTAAACCTCAATTTTTTGCTGTAATGCTTACAATATTTATAACGATTAATTTTGTTTTATTAGTAATACAAAATAACACAGAACACATTACCAAAAATGAATTTATAAAACGCTGTATATTCTATGGGTTTTACATAGTGCTGTGTTTAATTTATGTGTTAAATTTGTTTGGAGTAGCAACAATATTATCCGCAGTACTGACATACCTGCTAATAAAAAATATATCTAATTATTTTAAATCCAAAATAGAACTGGCATTTTGCATAGTTGCAGTGTGCATGAATATTTATTTTTTTGCAGTTAATTATGCCATTTTTATGTTAAACTAGAAAAATTTACCATTTTTACATAATTTTTGATAAGCGTGTTAAAATAAAGTTTGTACACGCTTTTTTTACACAATTAAATACCTATAATTTGTTGACAAAAAAAATCCTATGATATAAACTTACTCTGTTTAAATGTTATCAATTTATAGTATTTATTAGTTAATTATACTATTTGAAGTAAAATGCTTTGCAGATTGCATTTTATTGCATTAAAAAACTAGGAAGTGCGGATTGATTTCGCAAAATAATATTTTAATTTTACTTCCGATTTTTACAATACTTTATATTTAAGGGAGAATATTAATGAAAAAGTTTAGCAAGTTGTTGTTAGTTGTACTAACTTTAACAATGTGCAGTAATGTGCTTGTAGCTTTACCAAATGGGATTAACACATTTGCTGGTCTGAGTTATAGCAATGTGGGTGCAATTCTAGAAATCGCCACAGTTCCAACTGAGGGTGCTTTAAGAACGCCAATTACTATTCCTAATGGCGAAGCATATGATGATGATTTAAATCCATATACAGTAACTGTTACTGTGTACAATCCACGCAATAAAATTCTTTTAGATACAGAATTTACGATTGGCGAAGATACAAGAACATTTACTCCAAATTTAATCGGAACCTATCGCGTTGTTTATACGGTAGATGAGACGGTAGATGAGGAAGAGACTGCACTTGCATCTACAATTTCCGAAGAATATCAAATTGTAGTATCAAGTGCGATTTATACTTTAAGTTTTGCTGATAACAGTGAATATATTATTCCGTCTACAACAAATAGAGATTATGACATCATACTTCCAAATCCTGATGTTTTAGATGAAGAAGAGGAAATTGTACCATTAGTAGAGCGTGCTCCGGTTACAATTACTGTTGTTGACCCACAATATGATGAACTTGAAATGGCGTTAGTAGGTGAAGAGTCCGATCAAACCAAATTACATGTGAATACTGATGGATACACTTATTTTAGGCCAACTCTTACTGGTCAATATACCATAACTTATACTTATCAAGACGATAATGCAACATCAGTAAGTAAGACTTATACAGTAGATGTTCGCAATAGTTACGAACCTGATGATATTAACTTGGGTTATCAATTTAATTCAACAATGCCAGCCACCGCTACATTAGGAGTTGAAGTAGAACTTCCGACAGTGCGAGGAATTGATAGAGATAATTCTAATGCCACTGTATCCATCTCAACAGAGATTGTAATAGAATTTATTGATACTTCAAGTGGAACAACTCAATATGTTAGTACTGGCTATGCAGTAGGCGATGCAAATAGAGAAGATATGTTTAGTTTTATTCCTGCTCAAAAAGGCAATTATAGAATTAAGTATACTATTACAGATTTTTTTGGACATGTTTCTGGGCCAAATTACTACTATGTTAATAATGTAAAAGATAGTCAGGCTCCACAAGATTTACAACTTGTACTTCCTTATACTGTAACTGAGGGAGTTGTAGATGAAGATGCGCTTGAAAGTGCAGTTAATCGTGTTCCAACCAAATTTGATTTAACTTATACAAATATTAGTGGCGGAACCGAAGCAGGTCGTGTCGCTTTTCCAGCAGTATATGCTACTGATAATGTCACAGAATATGAAGACCTTAATTTTTCAGTTAAACTTGTAAAATCAAGCACAAGTTTTACAACATATCTTTATAATTATGATGCTGATGAAGGTGGAGTTAACGAAAATTCTGATACTAACACTAATGTATATTACGACTTTACAACCGCAGATACCTATACACTTACCTATACGGTAACTGATGAAGAGGGTTATAGCACTTCATTAAGTTATACTCTTACAGTTGTAAGTTCGCTAGGAGATTTACCTGAACCTAAAATTACGGCTCCCTCAGTTCCGGCAAATGTTACCCCTGATCAAACTGTACAGTTATTAAAACCAACCGCAGTTGATTATGATGGTAATAATACTGAAAATGAAAGCAATGTAATTGACCGTGCGTTAGTAGTAGAAAGTTCTTATTCAATCTACTATTATGTTGGTGATGTTAAAACTTATATTGGTACAGAAGATGTAGAAATATTAGAAGATGAAGATAATACTTCGTATTTGAGTTTTGTTGTGCCTACGGGTATTTATGATACTGTTCCTGTTGATGAAGAAATTTTTATTGATTTTACTTTTTACACACTAGATAATCATAGTCAATCCGCTACTGTTTTAAGAACAGCCGAAGTATTAAATGTAGAAACCACAAGCGTACCGTCATTTGTTACAGACCCTACTGTTTTAGGTGGCGATTATGTAACAAATTTAACCGTTGCACAAATTGGTACCTATTTCAATTTCGAGGTAGATTTTGATGGCGAAGTTGAAATAAGCGATTTTGAACAATTTAATTCAGTTGCAATTCCTGATGTTTCATTCACAGATTCATATGATAAACAACTTAGTATTAAAATAATTGTTAGAGATGAAAACGGAAATACAGTTGCCACAAATGGAACAGTAGAATATGATACAGTTGGTGCAAATTATGTTGCGACAATTGTAAATGCCTCTTTTATGGCTACAAAAAACGGTGTTTATAATATAACATTTATTGCCACTAATATAGGCGGTAATACTCTTATTCGTTCATTTGAACTTGGCGTTTTGGATAAAGAAATCCCAGTAATTACAGTTACTAATGTTCCGTCTACCATAGAACTTGGAACAACCGTAACATTACCAAAAGCAGTTATTTATGATGGCGGAGTAGAATTAGAAGATGCTAATACTTGGATTGTAATTACAGTAGATAGCATTACTTCAAATCCAAATGGAAGCACTGCTGTATGGCAGGGTTACAATTTTACGCCACTTGCAGAAGGCAATTTCCGCGTAAAATATTATGCAACTGATGACTCAGACAACTATGCAATTACGAGAGAATTTGTTATTTCTGTTGAAGATACAGTAAGTCCAGTAATTGTAATTGGCGAAGGTCAATACACAAATACTGATGGTTCATTACCAAACAAACCGCTTGTAACTTCTGGTGACACTTATGAAGTCGTAACTATTCCATCATTTACCGCAAGCGATTTATATGGAATTAATTGGGAAAAAACAAAAATAAATGTTAAAGATGCTGATGGTACAAAACTTACTACAACCGAAACCGACACAGGCTATACATTTGTTCCAACAGGCGATGGCACATATACAATTATATATACTGCTACCGATTATTCAAATAATGTTACAACAGTTACCAAAACTCTTATAGTAGGTGATACCATTAGTCCTGAAATTACTATTGGCAATGCCGATTCTAATTTACCAGAAAGTAAAGAAGTGGGCGATAGTCTTATACTAGACCTTGCCGCTGATGTTGCTTTTGTTAATGATAATAAAGATGGCGATTTTGATATTACAAGTTCAAATTTTAGTGTAACATTAATCGGACCGGACAGCACTACAATCAGCCCTATAATTTCCAGCAATGGTTATAAGTACACTTATGCACTTGATGAAGCGGGTTCTTATACTATAACTTATACTGCTACTGATGAAGCAGGAAATACAGAATCTCAAACCCATTCTTTCCAAGTTACAGTCGCAGAAAGTGAGCCAGTAATTTCTACAACAGTTTGGGGAACAGTTTTGATTATTGTATCAGTACTTGTACTTGCAGGTGTTGTTATTTACTTTGTAAAAACTGGCAAAAAAACTGCTAAAAAATAATATTTATTACCTTTAATTAATTTATAATAAAAACAAGCACACTTAGAAATGAGTGTGTCTGTTATAATATTATGTTTATTTGATTTACAATAATTGTATAAAAATGTTATAATACCTTAAATATTATTATGGAGAGTATGCTGTGTTATTAGATAAAAGAACAAGTGCGTTGATGTCTATGATAAACGAAGAATGCAATGAAGGCTCATTTAAAGTGTTAGAAATTGAAGACATAATTGCTTCTTTGCCAAAACGCTATAAACTTGACCGTGTCAATTTAAAACAAATGATGGATTTTTTAGTTGAACGAGATTTTTTAGAAGTTAAATACTATGATGATAATGAATATTGTCTTTCACCTATGCCAAAAGGTAGATTGTATCATGAACAGGCACGTGAAGAAAAAAAAATAAAAGCACGCCAACGCGAATTTATTATTTATACAATAATGGGTTCATTTTTTGCTGCGTTTGCAGGTGCTTTACTGGGTATTATGCTATTTTTAAGGTAGGATTTTATGCTTAACAAAAAAGAACTATTAGTTATGAAATATTTATACGCACGCTTAGCGGGCAGACAATCACTACTTATTTCGCCAGAAGAAATTGTAGGTGCAATGCCTGTCAGTACGCCTCTAACAGCGGAGGACCTTTCTGATATTTTAAAAGGTCTAACGCTTGATGGCTATATTGATGTTGTTAACACTGATAAGAAAGGCGCAATGCTTTATTGTATTTCGCTTAAATTTAAAGGCGAGGCATTTAATAGGGAAATTGCGGAAAAACGCAAAACAATGTGTGTAAGAGTGTGCATAACAGTTGGACTTGCAATATTAAGTTTTATTATTACTTTAATTTTAAAAGCAATTTTTTAAATCAATAAAGCAATTTACACTATAAAACTTGTAAATAAATAAATTTTGCTAATAATAGTTTTGTGTAATTGAATGGCAAAACTATTTTATTGCGGGGTAAAATGGATAAATTTGAATTGGTATCTAAGTATCAACCCACAGGCGACCAGCCAACAGCAATACAAAAATTAACTGAGGGGATTGAAGATGGTTTTAAATCGCAAGTCCTTTTGGGTGTTACCGGTAGCGGTAAAACTTTTACTATGGCAAATGTGATACAAAATGTGCAACGACCTACTCTTGTTATTGCACACAATAAAACTCTTGCCGCACAACTTTGCAATGAGTTAAGAGATTTTTTTCCACACAGTCGTGTAGAGTTTTTTGTAAGTTATTATGATTATTACCAACCAGAAGCATATATTGCCAGTACTGACACATACATAGAAAAAGATATGGCAATTAACGATGAAATTGACAAACTGAGACACTCGGCAACTTGTTCTCTTATAGAGAGGAGAGATACAATAGTTGTGGCTTCTGTATCGTGTATTTACGGTTTAGGCTCTCCGGAAGAATATAGCAGTTTGCAAATTTCACTTAGACCCGAAGATAAAATTAACCGAAATAAACTTATGCGTAAACTTGTGGACATACAATATATGCGTAATGATATAGATTTTGCTCGCGCTACTTTTAGGGTAAGAGGAGATGTGTTAGAAATTTTCCCTGCTTATTCATCTGAAATTGCAGTTAGAATAGAATTTTTTGGAGATGTCATAGAAAAAATTAGCGAATTTAATGCTCTTACCGGCAAATCTATATCTATTTTAAAACATATAGTTATTTTTCCCGCAAGTCACTATGCCGTAGGAACTGCTAAACTTAAACAAGCACTTGACAATATTAAAAAAGACGCCGAAGAAAGAGTGAAAGAATTAATAGATTTAGGCAAGGTATTAGAAGCCGAAAGGTTAAAACAGCGTACCGCTTACGATTTAGAGATGATGCAAGAAGTTGGATATTGTAATGGTATAGAAAATTATTCGCGATATTTTGATGGTAGACAACCAGGTGAGGCACCGTATACATTAATGGATTATTTTTCTAAGGATTTTATTACATTTATAGATGAAAGTCATATGTCAGTGCCACAAATAAGAGCAATGTACAGCGGTGACCGTTCCCGAAAAACTAATCTTGTAGATTATGGTTTTAGACTACCATCAGCCTATGATAATCGCCCATTAAATTTTGCGGAATTTAATCATAAATTAGGACAAGTTATTTATATATCTGCTACTCCTGCTCCTTATGAATTAAAAGAAGCGGCACAAGTTGCTGAGCAAATAATAAGACCAACTGGACTAGTTGACCCCGAAATTGAAGTAAGAAAAATTGAAGGACAAATTGATGATTTAATGGCAGAAATTAGCCGTGTTACTGCACTAGGTGGCAGGGTACTAGTTACTACATTAACCAAAAAAATGTCCGAAGAATTAACCAAATACTTAGCAGAATACAAAATTAAAGTACGATATCTGCACTCCGAAATTGATACGCTTGAACGAATAGAAATTTTAAATGCACTTAGAATGGGCGAGTTTGATGTACTTGTTGGAATAAATTTATTACGAGAAGGATTAGATTTACCAGAAGTAATGCTCGTTGCTATATTAGATGCTGACAAAGAGGGTTTTTTGCGAAGTGAAAGTGCATTAATTCAAACTGTTGGTAGAGCGGCACGAAATGTGCAAGGCAAAGTTATTATGTATGCTAATAATATTACTGGTTCAATGAAAAGGGCAATTGATGAAACAAATCGTCGCCGAAAAATTCAGCGTGAATATAATAAAGCGAATGATATAACTCCACAAACAATTATTAAAGAAATTAAAAATTCACTTGAAATAACCAAAAAGGCCACTACTAATATGAAACTTTCCAAGTCTGAAATTCCAACAGAAATTGAAAAACTTAAAGGCCTTATGCAGGTTGCATCGGCAAGTTTAGATTTTGAACAGGCGATTAAACTTAGGGACACAATTTCTGAACTTAAAAAAATGCTTAAATAATTTGATTTTAATTTACTTTCGGCTAATAATAAATTAAGGAGCAATTAATGCGACAAGATATATTTGTTAAAGGGGCAAAAGAAAACAACCTTAAAAACATTGATGTGAAAATTCCTAGAAATAAACTGGTCGTGCTTACTGGTGTAAGCGGTTCGGGTAAGTCTACACTTGCTTTTGATACGATTTTTGCCGAAGGACAGCGTAGGTATATGGAATCACTGTCTTCTTATGCAAGACAATTTTTAGGACAAATGCAAAAACCAGATGTTGAACTTATTGATGGACTCTCTCCCGCTATTGCAATTGACCAAAAAACCACTTCAAATAATCCGCGTTCTACTGTTGGTACGGTAACAGAAATATATGATTATTTAAGACTTTTATACGCAAATATTGGAGAGCCTTTTTGCCCACATTGTGGTAAAAAAATAATACAGCAAACACTTGATCAAATTGTTGATAAAATTATGGCTTTAAAAAATAATACAAAAATACGCGTGGAAGCTCCTGTTGTACGCGGTAAAAAAGGTGCATTTATTAGAGAATTAGAAAGTTATAAACGAAGTGGATATGTCCGAGCGGACATTGATGGGCAGGTTTATTTGTTTGAAGATGAAATAGAACTTGATAAAAATAAAAAACACAATATTAGCATAGTTATTGATCGTCTAATTATTAAAGAAGATATAAGAGCGAGATTAACTGAAAGTGTGGAGATAGCACTAAAACTAACTGAGGGAAAAGTCGTAATTTTTACCGAAGATAAAGAAATGCTTTTTAGTACAAAATATGCATGCGAAGATTGTGAAATTAGTCTTGAAGAACTAAGTCCGCGTATGTTTAGTTTTAACAATCCTTATGGCGCGTGTTCGGAGTGTCATGGGCTAGGTTTTAAAAACGAAATTGATCCCAACTTAGTATTGCCAGATAAAAATAAAAGCATTAATCAAGGGGCAGTTAATATTACAGGTTGGGTGGCCGAAAGCGGAAAAATGGCGGATATGTTTTATAACGCACTTGCAAAAGAATATAAATTTAGTTTAAACACACCTGTAAAAGAACTTAGTAAAGAAATCATAGATATAATTTTATATGGTACTGGAAGCAAAGAACTAGAATTAAGTTATAATAATGATAGATTTACAGGCAGTTATCATTCAAAATTTGAAGGGCTTATTCCTAATCTTGAACGCCGATATAAAGAAACTACAAGTGAATTTGTAAAGTGGGAAATTGGTAAATTAATGAAGCAAACTCATTGCCCTAAATGCAACGGATTGCGTTTAAGACCAGAAGTGCTTGCTATTAGAATAAACGGAATAAATATTGCAGAAATGTGTGCTTTATCTGTTGACCAAGTAATGAGTTTTTTAAAAAAACTTGATTTAGGTGTTAGAGAAGAAAAAATTGCATCACCTATTATTAAAGAGATTTGCGCCAGATTAAAATTTTTAATTGATGTTGGATTAAATTATCTTACGATTGCACGTAGTGCCACAACGCTTAGTGGTGGCGAAGGACAGCGTATTCGTCTTGCTACACAAATCGGTAGTGGACTGATGGGCGTTTTATATATTTTAGACGAACCAAGTATTGGGCTACACCAACGCGATAATGCTAAACTGTTAAACACGCTAAAACGATTAAGAGATTTAGGCAATACTGTGCTTGTTGTTGAACACGATGAAGAAACAATTAGAACAGCAGACCATATTATTGATATTGGTCCGTATGCAGGTGAACATGGCGGTGAACTTATTGCAGAAGGCACCGTTCAAAATATTATGGAAAGCCCGCGTTCTATAACTGGCAAATATTTATCCGGCGAACGGTCTATAAAAATTCCGACAGTACGGCGAACTACCGTAAATGGTTTTTTTGGGGTCAGAGGAGCAAGACAAAATAATTTAAAAAATATTGATGTTGACTTTCCGCTTGGTATTTTAACCGTTATTACCGGAGTATCCGGTAGTGGGAAAAGCAGTTTGATTAATCAAATTCTTCACCCTGCACTTTCTAATAAATTAAACCGCTCCCGCTTACCAGAGGGCAATTATGATAGTGTTGTTGGTGCGGAAAAGTTAAATAAAGTAATTGCAATAGACCAAGAGCCTATCGGACGGACTCCACGCAGTAACCCAGCCACCTATACTGGTGTGTTTAGTGCTATAAGAGAACTTTTTGCTATGACTCCCGATGCGAAAGAGCGGGGTTATACAGCAGGCAGATTTAGTTTTAATGTTAAAGGCGGAAGATGTGAGGCGTGCGGAGGAGATGGCATTAATAAAATAGAAATGTACTTTTTGCCAGATGTTTATGTACCATGCGAAGTTTGCAAAGCAAAAAGATATAACCGTGAAACACTAGAAGTAAAATATAGAGATAAAAATATTTATGACATTCTTGAAATGCGAGTAGAAGAAGCAGTTGAATTTTTTAAGAATATGCCGGCTATTTATAACAAAATTAAAACTCTTGATGATGTTGGACTTGGTTATATTAAATTAGGTCAATCGGCCACCACTTTAAGTGGAGGCGAAGCACAACGTGTTAAACTTGCTACTGAATTATCTAAACGAAGTACTGGTAACACATTATATATTTTAGATGAACCTACAACTGGACTACATATGTATGATGTTGATAAATTAATTACAATATTACAGCGACTTGTAAGTAAAGGAAACACAGTGATTATAATAGAACATAACTTAGATGTAATAAAAATTGCCGACTATTGTATAGATTTAGGGCCAGAGGGTGGCGATAAAGGTGGCATGGTTATAGCACAAGGTACACCTGAGGAAGTTGCAAAAGTAGATAAAAGTTATACAGGACAATTTCTTAAAAAGATATTGCCGATACCTGTTGAAGAATAATAAATAAGTCGCCAGAAAATTGTGGCGACCTATTTATTTAATGAAATAAAAAACTATAAAATATTTTCGAAGTTGAACGCGGTGCGTTTTTTAAGTTTTTCACATAAATGCTTTACAGCATTAATTTCCGCTTTTGTTTCGGTTATATCATTTTCCTCTATATAAGTTTCTACTCTGGCAAGACCGACGCCTATTTGTTCTAATTGAATAAAATCAATAAACATTATTAGATCAGTTTCTGACTTTTCCCATTTAGAATGAAGTAAATCATACTTTTCGGTAATTTCAAAAGTGTTAATTTGCCCCGTAGTATCATCTATCGCAACGACCAATTCTGCCAATTCGTTTGTCAAATTGTTAATTGATTTATTAAAAAGTGAACAATCAACCCATGCAAAAGTGACTAAAATCGTGATTGAAATAAACAAAAAAATTAATTTTTTCATTTTTCTACCTTACTTTTTAAAGCGGTTTCTAATATTATAGGTTTATCATATTTTGACTGAATATATACTTTGCCATTATTGTCTAATGTCATTACAAAAACATCTTTAAGACTTTTTATTTTTGCTTTTTTAAGTTGTTTTACTATAAATTTTTCGGATAAATTCATTAATTTTATATTATCTGTAACTAGTTTACCTTCTTCAATAATAGTAAACGCCAATCCTTCATCTTTTGCTTTCACTCCTAAGTCAATCAATTTAGCATTTTCATAATCTGCTTTTGGTATTACGGTTATTTTGCCATTTGTTTCCACAATAGCAAATTTGATTTGTGATATATCAAAATAATTATTTCCGTGCAGTGCTTCTTCAATGTCACTAATATTCATATTTAATTGTTTTAATTTTTCATAGTCAAGCCCGTTTTCATTAATAATAATTACTGGATTACCACATAGTAAGTTACGCACTTTAATACTTTTACGGGAAAGAAGTGAGCATAAATAATGCAGTGAAGATAGCGTAAGCAAAGGGATTACTCCATTTAATAACGGAAGGTTTGTGCTTGTAAGCGGAATTACAGCAAAATCGGCAAGCATAAATGTTATTACTAATTCAAATGGCTGTAACTCGCCTAATTGGCGTTTACCCATCATTCGCACTATAACAAGTACAATTATATACATTAGAATACATTTTAATATTAGTGTATACATACTAATATTATCTTATTATACACTAAAAAATATGCGTTTTTACAATTTATATAAATTTTGTTAAATGGGCTGTTTTGACTTTTTAAAAGTGCGTACAAATTTTACTGACAATGCGGATATGTCTACTAGGTTAAATATTACGCAAAGTGTAATAAACATTAATGTTGCAAGCCCACACGATATTACAATTGCTAATACTAAGGGGAAAATTACGTTAGTAACTCCTATTAAAAAGTAGCCTAATAGTGCGCTTGGTAATACAAAAAGCGATATTAATATTAAATGTTTATTTATGTTTATATTTAAATTGGTATGTTTCGCTATCATTCTTAAATTTAAAATTGCAGATATTACCACACTTGAACCCAAGCCGATGATAAGAGCGTTTATACCTATAACTGATGGCAAAAACCAAATACAAAGTAGTGAAACGACTGTACCAATTACATAATTTTTAAATGATTTAATTTCTAATCCCAGTGAGTTTAAAATTGTTGAGGTAATTTGCGATATTGCCATTGGAATCATCATCCATGCCGCTGCTTGCAAATAAACTCCCGATAAATTATTATTATATAAAAACAATCCAATTTCTTTTCCGACCCCCAAAAAAGAAGGAATTAAAAGTGCCGCACAAAAAATTGAAAATACAATTCCGCTACGAATTCGCTTTTTTAAAAGTGGAGAATTTTTTTCTTCATTGATGGCTGAAATTTCGGGTACAAGTGCCATGGCAAGTGAGCCTATTAGTGTGGAAGGTAAAAATAGTAGTGGCAGTGTCATACCAGTTGCAATTCCATATTGTGATATTGCTTGTTCAGTACTAAATCCAATTTGGACAAGTCTAAGTGGTATAATAATAGCAATAATTGGCTGTATTAAACTTGATGCTACTCTTAGCGCAGTTACGGGAGTTGAACTCTTTATTATTTGCTTGTATTGCGGTTTAGGATTACGAAATTTACCGCCATAATAAAAATAAGTAATTATAACAAGTACCGCTGAAATTATACAAGCAATACTGTAAGTTGTTCCGGCTGTGAGTGCGCCATCTAAGGCGGTGTACGCTGAACCAATCAAAAGCACGCATAGCACAACCCTTAAAATTTGTTCAATTAACTCAGTCGCACATACGGATAGATAGTTTTTTTCGCCCCATAAATAACCGCGTAATGTTGCATAAACACTGGAAGATACAAGAGCGGGAAGTAGTGTTATAAGTATTGCAATACAGCGTTCATCTGTAAAAATTTTGCTAAGTAGATTTTTAAATATTATAATTACAGCACATAGAAGTAGTGAGGTAGCCAAACTTACAATTAATCCCGCTGTTACAGCGGAATGAGCCTCGGCTTTTTTACTACTTACATTATACTTTGCGACTAATCTTGATAATACTACTGGCATTCCACTTACTACTAATGCATTTAAAGTACCAAAAATAGATATTGCAACCTGATATATACCCATACCTTCGGCGCCAATCGTGCGAGATAAATAGATACGAAAAATAAAGCCCGCAGCGCGCGTAATTACAGAAAATACTGTAATTAGCGCAACAGCAGTAAATAGCGATTTAAATTTTTTTGGGGCTTTTGTCATTATTATAAATTTATTATATAATTAAAAAAATTAGACTTATTTTATAAATCTTAAAATAAAAATATTAATGCACATACAAGCATATATATTTTATATGACGGTTAAAGGAGAAAACAAATGGGACAAGAGGGAACAATAAGCGTAATTAAAAATTTTATTAAATACAATATAGTGCATAGAGTAATTAACGGTGAAACACTTGAAAGCATAGCAAAAAAATACACAACGACAACGCAAATTATTATGCAGGTAAATAAAATAAAAAGTGTATCAGTGGGTGATAGAGTGTTTATACCCAACCAGCATACAGCAATTTATATTGTTAAACCGCTTGATACAATTGAAACAATTGCACAAAAATTTAATGTAACGGTTGATTATGTAAAACAGCAAAGTGGAGGGTTTGATATGCTGTTTATAGGTCAGCAAATTGTAATTTAAAAAGACTACCAAATTTGGCAGTCCTCAAACAATTTTTACTTTTCATTCTTAGTGTAAATTGACTTATCACGATCGTATTCGGAAGATTGTGCTTTTACGCGTTTTTTGAATTCAATTCTTCTAAGCATTACCATTACAATTGCTAATATAAATGCCACACTAAAAATTAATGTAGGAAATATTAACCAATTATAAGATGTTTCATCTTCTGTTTCATCGGTTGTATCTTCTTCTGTATCAGCAGGAGTTTCGGTATCGCCGACATTAAGCATATTGCTTGGTGGGTTGTCCGAAGTAATTTGCGTAACAGCATCGGTATAATCGGTTTCTTCTATTGCCACAATATAAATTGCATCAAAGAACACTGTACCACTTGTAAGTGCATTATCGGCACCTAAACCTAATGTTATAGTAGTACTTAAAGCACTAGTAGCATTTACGTAAAATACATATTCTTCATATTCAGCGTTATCGCCGTCGGCTTCGGTATCAATACCAGTAAATTTTACAGTAGTTCCGGAAAGCGAAATTTGAACGCCATATGGAAGTATTTCATTTTCTTCATCAAGTTCTTGATTTTCATTTAATTGCGACATATTATATGTTTTAACCCAAATAGATATTTTATAATAACTACTTGCAGTTAATGTTTGTGCTATTAACGCACTGTATGTGGCATATACATCTTCGTTTGAAGAAAGCATAAGGACATTTCCACTGTTCTCTTTATTTGTACCGGGGTTTTGCATACCTGGGAAAAAACTTGAATTTTGTTCTAATTCGTTGGTTTTTAATACGCCAGCTATTACATTTTGGTCATCAGCATCAAGATCCCACAATAATGGGTCATATAGCCCTTGTGAAGAAGTATTTGAAATAAGTGCAAATTCTTCGCTTGACAAATCTATAACTTTTTCGGTATCGGCATCACAATTTGCTTGTTTAGCAGTAAATACTGTTTCATCTGATGACACTAAGAAACAATTATCAAAATATGCAAATCCATTTACAAGATTATCTTTTTTTCCAAGAGATAATGCAACTGTTACTTCTATGCCAGTCAATCCAGTTTTAATATAAACATAGTAAGTTGTCCAATTATCATTAGAAATTGAATTAAATTCTGTAAGGTCATATGTGGTGCCTTGTAAAGATATTACAGCACCGCCTCCTGTTACAATATCTGTGCTAACCATAACACTTAGTTTATAATACGAACTTGCAGAAAGTGAATAACTCTCCGAAGTGTAAGTTTGTGCTGTTGCCGAAAGATTGCCTATCATTAATACATTGTTAACGGCTGTGGCTGAGTGGTCGTATTGACTTGGAGTAAAACCGGGATTTACTGCACCTATATAATTATGTGCTGAAAAGTTTGTAGCATTTGTATTAATAATACCACTAAGTGCTAATTCATCTGCAAAATTATCATCTATTGAACTTTGTGTCCAATCAGTTGGTTGTAATGGGTAAGTATTAGTATCAGAAACAATTGGTTCTGTAACTTCACCAAAATTAAAAGTGCCATTTGCAATGTTAAGTGTGCCCGATATTGAGTTCAGGCTCAGTGTCGTTATATATGAGCCAGCAGATACATCTTCATATTCATCTTTTGTTATGGCTTCAAGTGAAACATCATCAAAAAACGCATAACCTTTTTCAAGTGAATCTTCAACGCCTAACCAAATTTCTAAGTTAATAACGCTGTTATAAAGTGGATTACCTTTAATATAAATACTTACTTTTTGCCAATCATTAGTTAATGAATTTGAAACGGAAGTAGTTGTTATATTACTTAGGCTTGCATTTAATACTTCATAATCATCGGCGTGCTGAATTTCATTAAATTGCTCTACCGCTTTAATAGTAACGCCACTTGTTAGATTGCTGGTTTTAACAAATATGCTTAATAAATAGTAGCCTTGACTTAAAATAGCAATATCACTAGATTTATAACCAACTGCATTACTTTCAATGTTGTTAATGAGCAAAGCATTTTTATTTTGATAACTGTTGTTCGTTTTTGGAGATTCTTCAATACCGGTGGCTACCGTATCAAAATTATCACTAATATTATAAATTCCAGTTATTGTAATGTCACGGTCATAAGGGCTTAAATCTGAGGCGGTTTGTAATGTCCAATCAATTTCGGAAGTAGTTTCAAAATTATCATTTGCTACTGGATTATTAATCACTATATTTTTTAGGCTAATTGTTTTAATATAATTTTCATCGGGATCGGATATAATAGCACTTAATACTTTATATTTATAAGCACTTTCTGCAAGTGACATTACCGAAATATTGTCAAATAAAACTACACCCTTTGCGGTGGTACCATCTTCATTGCCGAGCCATAATTCAATATTTACAGTTTCGGAATTTGTTGAATTAGTTTCTACATAAAATGTGTACCTAGTCCAATTTTGATTTGTTACAACGCCAGTAAATATCGCATCGGCATTTGATATATTATTGCCACTTAATTTTACTGTTGCACAGCCACCATAAATTTCGGCGGGAGTGTAAACATAAGCGGTAATTTCGTAATATGAACTTGCCGATAAGGTAAGGCTTGTTGATTTATAACCATAAGATACAAATGCATTTGCAGAATTAATCATAAGTACATTGTAATCGGAATTTCCTTGTAATTCTGCGGATATTTGTGGATTAGAAATATTTAACTCGTAATTTTCGCTGTAATTATCAGTGTATTCATCTACATCTAGGCTTATAATACCTGCTTTAATATCAGATATCGTATTTGGATTTACTACTGTCCAATTTGAAGGAATTTTAGGATATGTTGTACCTGACGAGGTCAAAAAGTCGCTGTTACTTAATTCTATTTCGGTTTCTACTGAGGAATCGGCAAAAACTGTATTTTTAGATACAGATAAAAGATTTGCAAAGATTGAAAAGAATGCTCCGTTTTGAGTTGCTAATAATGCAGATAGCGTCAGTATTGCAAAGATTTTTTTAAATTTCATATTCCACCTTGTCGTGCTTATTTTAATAATATAACTATAATAGTTTAATTACTATGCATTTACATTTAATTATTAACTTTATTAGTATAATACAAATAGTAAACTAAATCAAACAAATTTTATATTTTTTAAGATAAAGACCAAACTATAATTATGAAAAAATTTTTAAAAGCACTTTTAAATGTTATTATTGGTGCGGTAATTGGTTTGGTTAATGGTTTTTTAGGTGGCGGAGGCGGTATGCTTGTAGTGCCTTATTTACGCTACGTTCAAAAACTAAAAGCAAAGTCAGCACACGCCACTGCAATTTTAGTTATACTTCCTATTTCACTTGCTAGTTCCATTGTATATATTTTTTCTAAACAAATAACTGTAATTAATGCTGTTACAGTGTCGGGCGGAGTGTTTATTGGCGGTATAATTGGTGCGTTTCTACTCCCAAAAATTTCGGATAAATGGCTGAGTATAATTTTTTCTATAATTATGATAGTAGCCGGCGTGCGAATGCTGTTTTAAAATTTAAAGTCGTTTTTAATATGTAAAAAAACGCTTAAAAATATGCAAAAATTTGAAAAAAAGGAAAATTTTTCTATGTTATGGATTTTTTTAGCGGGAATTGTGGGCGGAATTGTAGGTGGTATGGGTATGGGTGGTGGTACACTTTTAATACCTATTCTTACAATTTTTATAGGAATGGAACAGCCGACCGCACAAGCCGCAAATTTAATTGCCTTTATTCCTATGTCTATAATGGTAATTATTGTGTATGCTAAAAAGCATTTAATAGAGTTTAAAAAGGCACTATTACTTGTTTTAGGCGGATTGGGTGCGGGAATATTTGGTGCGATATTAATTAAAAGTGTTGCGCCAAAAGTATTAAAAATATGTTTTGGTATCTTTTTAATATGTTTTGGTATCTTTCAATTAATACTTGTATTATTTGTTGACAAAAAAAGCGAAAATTAGTTAGTAACTTAATTTAATGCTAATTTACTTTACATATTTTTAGTAATTGTGGTAACATATTTTATTGTTTACGGGAGATTTTTAATATGCATGGTGGCATTCATTATAAAAGTAATAAGTTTTTAACTTTTAATGAGCCTATAAAAGAATTATCAGGCTTTAAAATTCATAAATTTAATTTATATGGGCATATCGGCAGTCCCGCAGTTCCAGTAGTTAAGATTGGCGACAAAGTAAAAATGGGACAAATTATAGCAATCGGACAAGATAAAATTAGCATAAATATATATAGTTCGGTTAGCGGTAAAATACTTGACATAAACAACATTTACATTATTATTGAAAATGATTTTTCAGATGAATATATTTCGCTTAATAAATTAGAAAATCCAAATGGCACAGAAATTCTTGCACGCATTAAAGAAGCGGGCATTATAGGTATGGGCGGAGCGGGTTTTCCAACATATTCAAAATATGAAACTGATAAAAAAATAGAAACGCTAATTATTAATGGTGCAGAATGTGAGGATTATTTAACAACAGATGATTTAATAATGAGCAAGTATAGCGCAGAAGTATTACAAGGCGCAATTTTGCTTGCAAAAATTTTAGATATTAAAAATGTTATTGTTGGCATTGAAAAGGACAAAAAGGAAGCCATTAAATTTATGAAAGAAAGCGCTAAATTGTTTTCTTTAAAACAAAACATTGATATTAATCCCAAAATAATAATTAAGCCTATTAAATCTAAATATCCGCAAGGGGCGGAAAAAATGATAATTCAAACACTTACCGGTAAAGAAGTTCCATTTAACAGTTTGCCAGCCGATATCGGTATAATAGTAAATAATGTTCATACTGCTTACAGTGTGTATAGGGCCGTGTTTTTTGGCGAACCTTGCATTAAGCGTGTAATTACGATTAGTGGCAGAGCAGTAGTAAATAAAGGTAATTATTTAGTCCGTATGGGAAGCAGTGTTGCTGATGTTTTTTGCAGTGCTGGCGGGGCATCGTATAATAGCAAAAAATTGGATATTTATAAAGAATTTGCAAAAGGTAGATTGAAGGCTTGCGAGAAGCTTGCAAATAAAATGCACGCAACAGAAGATTTAAAAGAAAAGAAACAAATTGAAATCAAACTAAAACAAGAAATAAAGGACACAAATAGAGAAATTTATAAACATTATGTGATTGCAGTTGATGGTTGTGAAAACAATCTTGTTAAAATTTTAGCAGGTGGCGTTTTTATGGGTATACAAATTGATGAAGAATATTGTATAGAAGCACGCACATCGGCCATACTTTTTTTAGCAGAAAGCGAAGTTGAAAATCATGTGCCTACTGCTTGTATTAATTGTAAAAAATGTGCAGGAGTTTGCCCTGTTTCAATACAACCTATGCAAATAAATAATTATGCAGAAATTAAAAACTTTGAAGAATGCAAAAAATTAAATGTTATGTCTTGTATAGAATGCGGTGCTTGCTCCTATGTTTGTCCGGCTAAAATCCCGCTTGCTTATAATATGAAAATGGTAAAAAAATCAGTGAAAAATTTAGCCAAAATAAAAAATAATTTTTTATAGTTTTATATTTTTTAATTAATATTATTTGCAATATTAAAAAAGGAGAATAAAGTGGGGGCGACTTTTGAAGAAATTAAAAAATCTAGTCCGCATATAAAAAGCAAAAACACCACAACACAAATTATGATTGATGTGTTACTTGCTCTTATGCCCGCATTATTTGCTGGTCTTTATTTTTTTGGTGAGAATGCTGCAAAAATCGTGCTAATTTCGGTTGTCGTTTCAGTTGTTACTGAATTATTGTTTAATTTAATTACAAAAAAGCCCATAACTATAACCGATTTTTCGGCTGTTGTTACAGGACTATTATTTGCACTTACTTTACCCGCAAATACTCCAATTTACGCGGTTGTGCTTGGTGCTTTTGTGGCTATTTTCGTTGGTAAAATGTTATTTGGTGGTATCGGAAAAAACTTTGCAAATCCTGCGCTTGTTGGTAGATTGTTTGTAGTAATTTCATTTGGTAGTTTGCTTTCGGCATTTATTGATCCAATAGATGGTATTGCCGGTGCGACTCCACTTGTTGCTATTAATGCTGGTGATTTATCGTCAATTAATTTATTAAATTTGTTTTTAGGCAGTACGGGCGGCTGTATAGGCGAAACCAGCACTCTTGCTTTACTGCTCGGTGGTATTTATCTTTCTGCAAAAAGAATTATTGATATTCGCATTCCGCTTATATTTTTAGGTGGCTCGGCTGTTTTAGCATTTGCATTTTCAGGTAGCATAAATTTTGTTCTGCCACATTTAATGGCCGGTGGGCTTATGCTCGGTGCTATATTTATGGCAACAGATTATACCACCAGTCCTATTTCAGATTTGAGTATAGTAATTTATGCACTCGGCTGTGCAATATTAACTATGGTAATTCGTTTTTTTGGATCTCAGCCTGAGGGCGTATCGTATGCAATTTTACTTATGAATTTGTTAGTACCGCTATTAGATAAATATGTTAGACCTAATCCTTATGGCAGGGGGGCTAAAAATGAATAAAGAACCAATTAAAGCGACATTAATATTACTAATAATTGCAATTTGCTGTGGTTTAGTACTTGGCATTATAAAAACTCTTGTAGGACAAACCACCACAAGTAATGAATATTTACAGCAAGTATTTTTTGCAGATAATTATGTATTATTAGAAGCCGATCACCTTTATCGCAATGATTATGCAGATATTTTAAGCACTTATATTACAGAGTCTACCGAAGAAAGCAAAAATGGCATGTTAATAATTGAAAGCGTAGGTCAAGGCTTTGAAGGTAGTATTGTAATGCTAACCGCGTTTAATATGCAGGGCGAAATTGTTGGGATTATTTGCAAAGAAAATGCCGAAACTAGACCATCTTCTATATTAGACCAAGATACGCTAAATAAACTTTTAGGGTTAAATAAACAATTAACAAGTGGCGACATTGATGGAACAGCAGGCGCAACATATACAACCAATGGATTGCTGAGTGCGGTAAATATTAGTATTGAGTTTTATAATGCGTACAGCGAATTATTAAGAGGTAGTATATGATAAGATTATTAAAAACACTAATTCCAATGATTTTAATAGCGACATTTATATTTGTGTTTTACGGAAATGTAAATCCTGAAATTTATAATTCCGAAATTATATCTGTAATTCCAAATGCGCGCGGTAGTTATACCGAAGGTAAAATTTTGCCACTAAAAGATGCGGTGGATTTTGTAAGCATAAAAAATGTTTATGAATTATCAAATGGAACGCTGATCATTAAAACAGTGGTGACTGTTGGCTCAGAAGATTTAATATTATTAATAGGCGTAAAAGATAATAAATATATTAATATTTTGGCAAGCGGTATTTCACTTGGTTCGGAAAAGTTAGATTTTGATAATTTGCTTATTAATTTTATAGGTAAAACTGTACAATCATTTAGAACACGCACATATATTCAAGTAACAGCCACAACTTATGAAGCGAAAGAATATGATGTGCCACTAAAAGAGATAGCGGGAGTTTATAATAACGCAGTAACTGAGTTAGTAAATTCAATAACGGTAGCAAGCAAATATGCTAGTTACTATAAATCAATAAGAAATATTTTTACAGAAGATTATCAAATTCTTAGTGTTGAAAATGGTAATTTAAACGTGCTTGGAGTTTATGAAAAAGATAACTCTTATGTTTTGCACACGCAAGGAATTGCCCGTAAATATGGCACCACTTCTACCAGTATGTTAAATGTACAAGTAATAACCGAAATTTCTAAATCTGGCAAAATATTAGATTGCTGTTATTATTACAATTCTAGTACGGTAGGCTATGGCAGTGGCACAGAAAATTTATTTAATCAATATGAAAATAATGTAATTGTAGAAAATTATTTTGGATTAAATGCAGATGATGGTTTACCAGTGGCAGATGGTAGTATTATTATAGATGGCGTTGCGGGTGCAACTCGTACAACATTGGCACAAGTTCGTGCTATAAATAGTGCGACTACATATTACAATTTGTATTTAGCGTAGGGGGATATAATGAAAGCAAGACAAGTTTTATTAAATGGCATATTGCAAAATCCTGTATTTGTACTTGCACTTGGTATGTGTCCCACACTTGGCACAAGTACAACGCTAGAAAGTGCTTTATTTATGGGTTTATCAACACTTTTTGTGCTAATTTGTTCAAATTTTATAATTTCGCTATTAAGAAAAATTATTCCAAGTTCAGTACGAATTCCAGCATATATATTAATAGTAGCAACATTTGTTACGGTATTAGAAATTATTATGGCAAGATTTTTGCCTGAAATAAGTATGGCACTAGGAAATTATTTGGCACTTATTGTTGTAAACTGCATAATACTTGGTAGGGCTGAGGCCTTTGCTAGTAAAAATAGTGTTTGGCTTTCAATGCTTGACGGTATTAGTATGGGTTTGGGATTTGTATTTTCTATTTGTCTATTGGGTTTAACGCGTGAAGCATTAGGTGCAAACACTCTTAAATTATTTAATATAGATAGTGTTTTTGGAGCAAGTTATACGCCGATTGCAATTTTAGTTAAGCCAGCGGGCGGATTTTTAGTATTAGGACTTTATGCCGCGACTTTTAATGCAATCTACGAACAAATTAATAAAAAGAATGAAGATAAAAAATTTAAACAAAAAATAAAAGAGCAATCGCGAAAAGTTGATGATAAAACAATATTAGAAGGTCAAAACAAAACTTCACAAGGCATACAAGCACAGCCGAAGGAGGAAAGCCTATGAACACATTTTTCACAATATTAATAGGTGCAATCCTTGTTAATAATATTGTACTCACACAGTTTTTAGGAATTTGCCCGTTTATTGGAGTATCAAAAAAAGTACAATCGGCACTTGGAATGGGAATTGCGGTTACATTTGTAATTGCATTGTCTTGCGTTGCCACTTACATGGTCTATAATTATGTTTTAATTCCGTTAAATTTAGTATATTTAAAAACTATTGTATTCATATTTATAATTGCGGGGCTTGTACAAATTACGGAAATACTTATTAAGCATTTTGCACCAAAATTATTCAATGCGTTAGGCATTTATCTGCCACTTATTACAACCAATTGCACTGTTTTAGGCACTGCACTTACCGTAACTTCACAGTTTACAAATATTTTTACCGCATTTTTTTACGGGCTTTGTACTGGGCTTGGATTTACATTAGCAATTGTGTTACTTGCTGGTATCCGTATAAAATTTGATATGGCTTATATACCAAAACCATTTAGAGGATTGCCAATTGCTCTTATTGCGGCGGCGATTATGTCAATGGCATTTGGTGCGTTTACCAGTATTATTTAAGGAGAAAAATATGTTGACAACAGTTTTATATACAGTGCTTATTTTAGCGGTGATTGCGGTAGTTTTTGGAATTGCAATTTCGCTACTAAATACACATTATAAAGATAAAAAAGATAAAGGCATTGAAGAAATTTTAGCATTTTTACCTGGGGTAAACTGTGGAGCGTGTGGATATTCAAGTTGCTCTAAATATGCAGAGGCAATAAACTCCGGTGAGGTCAAAGTTGGCAGATGCCAAGTAATGAGCAAAGAAAAGGCAACCGAACTAATGGAGTATGTTGCAAAGAAAACAAAAAAATAATTAAAATATAAAATTTGAATAATAAATACTATTTAATCCGTTTGGCTATGGTCAAGCGGATTAATCGCTTGTAAATACTGTAATTTTATGCTAAAATAAAACATTAAAAAAGGAATTATTAATGAAAATTTTTGCATTAAGCGATTTACATTTAAGTATAAATTTCCCTAAACCCATGAACATATTCGGTCCAACATGGGATAACTATATAGATAAAGTTAAAGTTAACTGGCAAGCACTTGTTAAGCCAGAAGACATCGTTGTAATTTCAGGTGATATTAGTTGGGCAATGTATTTAGAAGATGCAAAAGCCGATTTAAATTATATTAACAAATTAAATGGTCGTAAGGTTATTTTACGTGGTAACCATGATTATTGGTGGAGTACAATTTCTGGCGTTCGTGAAGCGCTTCCACAAAATATGTATGCTGTGCAAAACGATTGCATACAGATAGATAATGTGCTATTTTTTGGTTCTCGTGGCTGGCTAATGTCCGAAGGTATAAATGACACAGCGGAAAATAAAAAAATATATACTAGGGAAGTTTTAAGGTTAGAACTTTCACTAAAAAATATGCAAGTAAAACGCGAAAAACTATTAGAACAGGGGATTACCCCGGTAGAAATTTGTATGTTACATTATCCGCCTTTTAATATTTTAAGAGCAGATACGCCTGTTACAAATTTACTAGAAAAATACGATGTGAAAAATGTTGTATATGGTCATTTACATGGAAGTAGTTGTATGGCAGAAAAGGTAGTAGAAAAAAACGGAATTAAATATTTTTTAACTTCTTGCGATTTAGTAGATAATTGTCCACAGTTAATTACCGAAATTTAAATCGTTATTGACTTTATATCAAATTTAAAATATACTTAATTATCAATGGTAAAGGAAAAAATGATACCAATAAATAATGAAAATGTTATAAGTAAATTAAACGAATTTGCTAACAATACGGTGTTTCACAAAAAACTATTTGTTGAAAGTGCTTTTCAACTAATAAATTCTGTTGCACAAAAATTTGGCGATAGTTTAATAATGAATGAACAAGAAGTAGATATAAAAGAATATTTATTTAATAAAATTGCCAATAGAGTACGCATTTTTTCATCTTTACGAGTTGCGGAAAAACATAATTCATATTTTTCTGAATACTTTAAAAAAGACCCACATTTGAATGCTGTTTCTTATATAATTAATGAAGAATATGCGGGCATTATTTTTAATGAAAATGTGCTTAAAAATTTCATTTTAGATATTGCAAAAAAGTATTCACAGGAAGAATATGAAAAAGTAAAGGCTAATATTAATTTAGATAAAAAAAGATTTAATTTACCAAAAGAATCATTTGAAACATATGATTTAAATTTAAAAACACAAATCATTCATGAACTTTTACATATTTCTGCAATACAAAATGTTAACACCGATGAAAAATCAGTTATTAAGTTTGGTTTTTCTACACTTGGTGTTTTTAAACCAGAGTTAAGAAGCATTTATAATGATTTTTATGATAGCATAAATGAATATTTTAATTTGTCACTTATGCCCAGTTCAGATTGCTATAAAAGTCAGAATAGTGTAACAGAATATAGAAATCCAATGCAAGTTTATAAAATTAATAAAAGTTTTATGTCGGTTGGTTTGCAAGAAGGAATAAAAAAGTATTGCAATATAACTAATTATTATTTGGATAATCAAGGCTTGCCATTTATTGAAGATAACTTATATACAAATGTATCTAATATAATAGAACTTTTAGCACACCTTGTGGGCGAAAAAGAATTGTTTGTTGGTATGATTGATGATTCTGTAAAATTTGTAAATGCCTTTAATGCTGAATATAAACAATGTTTTAATAAATATTTGGACTTAGTTTTAACTAGTTCGGACTCTGTAATGCAATTAAAATCCTTAGGTTATGATATTTCAAAACTAGAACCTTTTGATATGCTTGCTTGTTTAGTTAGAGATTATTTATATAAAACAACTATGATAAGCCAAGAACTTGCTCAAACAATTTTACTTGAATGCTTAACACATTCAAATATAGAAAAATATAATTGGGAAGTAACAGAAAACAGAATGCAACAAATTAAAGATGTTCTCACACTACCAAAATTTAAGCGTGAAAATTATGAAGTGTCGCTAGTAGAACTTGCTTATGATAAATTAGAGGATAAAGCGTATTCTAACGAGCCGGACAGATAAATTTAATTGAGAGATAATATAACATTATTAATGTCCGTGCTTAAAAATTACTATTGACATTGTTATTCATTGATGATAAAATATTTATAGTAAAATAAAGCATTTATTAAAGGGGTGCGGTGTATGAAAAAACTCATTTTAAGATTAGTGATTGTAGCCGCATTTGTTGCAATTGCGATTGTAATCGTTGTTTCTTTAATGAATAAAAAACAGCAAAGCGAAGGTCCGTATTTAGCACTGCAAACATTTGAAGAATCAGATGGCTTTATCACTTTTAATGACCGAGTAAATCAAATTGCAAATCAAGATGTTGACAATTTTGCTAGTGATAATGAACTGTCTGATATAACTGCATTTACAGCAACATATGCCGCAATTTATGATATTTATTCTTACTATGTGGAGTATTCACAATTTGCCGATAGTGTAGATAGTAGTGATTTTAATGCGGTAAATGATAAAATAGAAGACCTCAAAAAAGTTACATACATAAATGATTCAAGTGCTTCCGCTCTTGCCGAAGTTTATTTAACTCAAAGAGATATTGCAAACGAAGCCACTTTAAAAGATATTTACAGTGCGTTTCTATCAAGTTATTTACAGCAAATTAAAAGTTTTTATGATTTAGCGGTTGAAGTCAAATCATTTACTATTGATTATGTTTTTGATGGACATGATTTAATTAATACTAAAACTGCTGTGCTTAATATCGAAAATATACTTGTAGAATTAATTATAGAAGTTAGGCTGGAACAAATTAGCGTTCTTGCAAGTGTTGATTACAGAAGGTTTGATAATTTAATTACATACCTAAATAAATTTGTAGATGCGGAAATTAGTGCCACAAAAGAATTGCAAATAAAAACAACAGAATTTACGAGCGGTGTTTTGTTGTTAAGTAGTGTTAATTCAACATTAACCGCACAATATACTTTACTTGACAACTTTTATAATAAATTTGAATTAATTGACAAACCGGATTATTATGAAAACTTAACTGATAACACTACATATCAAAATTATTACACATTATTATCAGTTGAAGAAAAAGCAAATTTATTACCCGTAAACAATTATCTAAGCATTAGTTTTCCACAATTGTTTACTAGCGGTACGGGCGTTTTTGAAAGTTTATATCAAACAATCATAGCGTAAAGGAGTAATATGAAAAAGGTATTTTCCATTATAATTATGTGTATATTAGCAATTATCGTATCGGGTTGCTCGCTCTTTAAAACGGGTTCAAAAAGCACTAGCGTTACTTATCTTGCTTTTATAGAAATGACTGAGGCTAGTTCTTTAACAAGTATGTTTAACTCAGAAAATAAAATTTTAGATATTCAATTTTCAGATAATTTAATACAAAAAATGCAGTTAGATACTGGTGTTGCAACTAACCCACAACTATCAAAAATCAAATTTTATAATCAACTTATTAAAGATGGCAGTATTTATGAAGAAATAAATTATGCAGCATCACTTATTTTTTCTAGTTATTACTCAAATTTAAATCTTGCAAATAGTGCAAGTAGAGATTTTTCTGCATCTATTTATGATGAGTTTTTAGATTACAAAAGTGCTGTGCAAGACCTAAAAGATGCTACTGCAAGGCTCGAAACAGTAGCCGAACAAGCATCGTTTATTGTTATTACTGACAAGTCACTGAGCATTGGCTCCTATAAAGAACTTGAAAATTTTAAAGATGCATATAATGCGCAAATTGTTGCAACTATAAACTTTTCAAACAAATATGTTAGTTTTTTAAACAGATATATTTTTAATACCTCTTCTATGCCGGCACTTATGCTTGCTATGAATGAACAATTAAAACTGGCTAATATGACTTATAAAACCGTTCTGGCTTTTAATGAAACTGACAACATTTTAGTTGATTATACATATACTGAATTTACCAATAATGGCGGACAAATTGTTGTAGCAGAAAATACTGTTGGTGTAAATTTTTACAGCGATTTAATTCAATCGCTTATTATCACAAATACAAACTTTAAAACCATTATCGCAAATAATAAATTGCGAGCCGAGGACGCAATAGCAGATGATCCAACATTAGTTTCCGAATTAAATATTTCATATTTGAATTTTGTAGCAAAAGTTGATGAATATGAATTACTTAGAAATTTTTATCTTACTGCGGTTAATTCAATTAACACTACCGATTTAACACTTTCAGATTACTTGGAAAGTGTAACGCCAGATACTGTTACAAAAGGTAGATTAATTTATGTATTTAATTATTTAGATAACAACTTAGTTCAATATTATGACGCTTATAACGACTTAATAACAAAATTAATTAATGTGTCTAATGTGGTTATTTAATATTAGTTTTATATTATAGACAAGTCGATTAATTTCGGCTTATTTTATTTATTTATTCATATTTTCTTTTGATTCTAAAATAATCGTTATTTTATAATTCTAATTGACAGTTAACTCTTCATAATATATACTTTTAGTGTTTAAAGGAGTTATTAATGACAGACCAAAATAAACTTATAGCCGAGCTTTTGTTTCCTGATATTAACAAAACCCCCGACTATTACGAAAATTTTTATAAACAAAGAAATTTACCCGAAAGTGCCGAAGTAACTCGTTTTGCTCCAAGCCCAACAGGGTATTTGCATATAGGTAGTTTTTTTACATCTATGATAGGTAGACGCACAGCATCTAATTCTAACGGTGTGTTCTTTTTAAGAATAGAGGATACCGACCAAAAACGCGAAATTAAAGGTGCGGCAAAAATTGTTATAGAAATGTTAAATACATTTGGTGTTAGTTTAGATGAGGGCCCTTTAAATGTTAATCAACAAGATGTTGGCGTTTATGGACCATATATTCAAAGTAAACGCAAAGAAATATATCAAACTTATGCAAAGTGGCTTGTGACAAAAGATAAGGCATATCCTTGTTTTTGCACCGCTGAACAACTTGAACAAACACGCGAAAAACAACGTGTGTATAAAAAACCTACCGGTTATTATGGTGAGAATGCGGTTTGTCGCAATCTAGGCTATAAAGATGTTAAAGAAAAAATTGATGCAGGCATTCCTTTTGTTATCAGGCTAAAATCAAATGGTTGCTTTGAAAATCTGAAAAAAATTACCGTTGTAGATGAAGTGAGAGGTGAAAGAATTTTTCCCGAAAACTTTATTGATGCGGTTATATTAAAAAGCAATGGACTTCCACCATATAACCTTGCACACGCCGTAGATGACCATTTAATGCGTACAACCCTTGTAATTAGGGGTGAAGAATGGATTGCTTCACTTGCAGAACATTTAGAAATTTTTTCAGCACTTGGATTTACCGCACCTAGATATGCACATTTGCCAGTTATTCAAAAAATTGAAGATGGCAAAAAACGCAAAATTAGTAAGCGTAAAGACCCCGAGGCCGATATGCGTTATTATTTAGCACAGGGTTTTCCGATATCAGCAATTGCTGAATATATTTTAACTCTTGCAAACAGCAACTATGAATTGTGGCGTGAAAAAAATCCAACATTAAGTTATAACAAGTTTCCTTTTAGTATTAAAAAAGTTACTTCATCAAGCCCGCTATTTGATTTTGCAAAACTTAACGACATTAGTAAAAATGTAATTAGTCGTATGACCACAGAGGAAATTTATACGGCGGTTTTAGAATGGGCAAAAACTAACGATGAAACCTTTTATAAATTATTAACCTGCAAAAAACAATTTGCTTTGGGAGTGTTTAATATGGAACGCAATTTAGCCAATCCGCGTAAAGATATAATCCGATGGGGTATGGTTAAAGATTTTTATTCATATATGTTTTCTCGTGCTTTTAAAGTTAAAGTTTCGGATTTTGCGACTTGTTATAAACCCGAAGATATTAAGGGTATTTTGGTGGCATATGCTACGCTATATAATGAAGAAGATGATAAGCAGGTATGGTTTAACAAAATTAGAGATTTGGGTTCGACATTTAACTTTGCTAGGGAAGTAAAAGAATACAAAAAAGCACCCGAGAATTTCAAAGGACATTGTGGCGATGTAAGTGGCATTATAAGGGTTGCAATCACCGGTCGGCAGAACACTCCAGATCTTTATGAAATCTGCAAACTTTTAGGCTCAAAAGAGATTGCAAAAAGGCTTGATAAGGTTTTAAAACAAATTTAATCAAATATTAAAAATTCTATATAAAATTATTAAAAAATGCATTGACAACATTAAATTAAAATGTTATTATAATAACGCTTTGAAAGCAAAAGCATTTTAGTTTTTTTGTGGGGGTTTAGCTCAGTTGGTAGAGCATCTGCCTTGCAAGCAGAGGGTCAACGGTTCGAATCCGTTAACCTCCACCACTTTTTTAAATATAGGAACATAGCTCAGCTGGTTAGAGCACCACCCTGATAAGGCGTGCAAGACCAAAAAAAGCGTCACAATGACAGATGAAAAAGTCACTAAAACATACTATAGGAATGTAGCTCAGCTGGTTAGAGCACCACCCTGATAAGGTGGGGGTCGATGGTTCGAGTCCATTCATTCCTACCACGAAACGCCCGTAAATACGGGCTTTTTTATTGCCTACCGCACTTGAAAATTTGACAGCAATGGTACCCCTAATTTGACAGCAGTTTATTTTAAGCCCATTTTTAAGCAAAAAATATAGTTAATTTTCAAAATCTAATTTTCTGCCTAATTCTTGCCAAAACTGTCCTATTTGCTGTCAACTGCTGTCAAATTCGCATTTTATTTTGACAGCAGTTTTTTAAGCGTGTTGTACTATGTTAAATATTTTACTGTTTAGTTATCAAATTACTGTGTTAGTATTATGTTTAATCTATTTGATAAAACTTATTATTTGTTGTAAACTTATCAAAATATGTTTTGATAAAATATTATATTTATAAAGCGAGTTAATAATTAAGGAGAAAATCTCATTTGGATCAAACAAAGTATGTGAAAAATCATCTTTATCCTAAATTTCATCTTAAAAACTGGGATAGTTTAGGTGGAAAAATATTAGATAAAAATAATAGCTGTATCCGCAAAATAGAACTTGGCGATGATTTT
>Ga0172381_10000781_pt1 | contig 39372 bp, 41 predicted proteins | sample Leawel6488metaG_FD_119754 | JGI IMG/M metagenome (GOLD analysis project Ga0172381, IMG submission 119754) | Leachate microbial communities from a municipal landfill in Southern Ontario, Canada - Leachate well 64-88 metaG | ecosystem: Engineered > Solid waste > Landfill > Unclassified | place... | reverse complement strand
GTTTTTTTGCATAACGCAAAAGAAACAACAAGGAAAAAGTTATCCAAAAAATCAGCGCAACATCATATTTAAAATAACTACTCAACGTTAACCAAATAGGAGTTCCTATTGTAAATACTGCAACTAGAATGGGATTACTCTTCAAGTATTTTTTCAAAATTACTGCCAGAGTAATTAATGTTAATATTCCAAACATCAGCGTGTTTGACCGCATAATAATAAATAACTTCCCCTGCATTGTAAGATTATCTATCAATGAATGGATTGCAAAAGGATCAACAAATTTAAAGATTACAAAAGGAATAAGATGAACTCCTGACAGGAAAAATTGAAAGATTGATCCATGAGCTGCGCCTGGAATATTGGGGGTCCCGTAAGCAAAGAGATACCGTACTGATTGCAGTTGATGCCACTCGTCCATATTGTAGGTAAATGGCCTAGTTTCAGTCGGAACGCCCCAGCCAATAACTGACAACATCACTAAACCATATAGTACAAGCAAAAATATCAACAATTTATTGTTTTTCATAAAAAATGAGATTAGTTCCGCAATAGAATAATTTCAGATAAGGAATTTTCTCCATTATCGGCTCTACAAATTTGAGCATCTTTACTATATTTTTAGGGCAAAAGTACGGAACAATGCTAAAAAAAAGTTGTTTTTTTACTTTAAAACCATTGTCCGCAAACCACCTATTGATTGTCGGCGGCCAATATGATTTTTCCCCGCGCTGCAAATGGTAAGTTGACGTATTTTCAATAATTTTCAAGATTGGATTATAACCATTCGGCTCAAGTACAATAATATTATCCGAAAGACAACTAAGCGATTTAACTGCTCGTTTTGGATTAATTAAATGATGTAAAACACCCCTTATCACTATTACATCAAATGAATTTTTCTTAAATATTTTATGCGCATCATATACGCTTCTTGTTAAAAATCTTATCCTTTTTTTGTCTTTTTCCTCGACTGCATTATTTGCTACTTTTATTGCCTCCCCGGCGCAATCAAATGCAACTATTTCTTTGGGATTTATTTTTCTTAAAAGCTCGAATGTGAATATGCCATCACCGCATCCTACGTCCAAAATTTTGATATTTTCTGAAAATCCTTCTTTTAATAATCTTATAATTTCTTCTGATTGTTTTTTGGTTGCAACACGTGCAGAATATTTGCTGAAATCCGTATATTGATATTGCCCGCTATTCTTAATGTCTTTGTCAAAAGAGTACGATTCGTTCTGTTTTCTTTTTTGCATGACTAATTTTTGTTTATGAGCTCTATTATAAGCGCAGCTCACAATATAAATCAACAAAAATCCCTTCAAGATGTGCTATATTTATACTGTGTAAATGAACTTCAAGAAAATAATTACGAAGCGTAAAATATTCCTGCTTTCTCTCCTCATTCTTATATTGGCTTTTTCGTTAAGAATTTGGAACCTCAATCAGGCGGGTCAGGCATGGGACGAAAATTCTTTGCTTACCGATTATGCGTGGCAATATGTAAGGGATGCAAAAAATCTTGATTTTGGCAGTGATTTTTGGTGGAAAGGCACACCCGATCACCCTCCACTAGTAAGATATTTAAGAGGTATAGCTTCCCTACCTGATATCAATAGCTGGGATAGCAGGGGATTCCCAATCTATAATTATGACTTAACCTACAACAGAATGCTTTCGGTTTTTCTTACATCTCTTACGGCAGTCATGGTTTTTTTGATCGGGGCAAGATATATTTCGCTCTATGCAGGTTTTGCCGCAGGAATGATATTTTCAATGATGCCGATTCCTCTTGGACACTCACAAATTGCCATGATTGAACCCCTGACTCTATTCTTTTTTACAGCCAGCATGTTTACATTTTTTCTTTTTCTGGAAAAACCAAACAAAAAAAGAATGATTTTATCGGGCATTGCACTGGGATTTGCCTTATTGACAAGAGAAACACATTTGATGCTCTTACCGATGATGCTTATAATTCTTTTTCTAAAAAACCGCAGCATAAAAGATAAAAATATTAAATCTGTTTTCTATAAAACATTAGGAACTTTTGGCATAGCTTTTTTAACGTTTTTTTGTCTCTGGCCAATGCCTTTTTTCCACTTACAATGGGAATTTAATTATTTTATGAATTTAAGAGTCAGTAGTGCAGGAAGAATTCCTGAAGTTTTTTTCGGACAACTAATGCTTACCAAATTCCCTTATTATTTCGTTTATACTATTATAACTACACCCCTAATAATCCTCCTGCTTTCGCTTTTTGGTCTTAAAAAAATTGATAAATCAAAAAATTGGATTTGGTATTCTCTAATTCTCTGGCTCTGTTTTCCTTTTGTCATGTCTTTTTATCCAAAAAAGGAACACGGAATCAGATATATTATTCAAATTTGCATTCCTTTAGCTTTAATCGCTGCAATGGGATTTGAAATGCTTGTATCAAAATTCGTAAAAAAAATTAATTATAAGATTTTATTATTAATTCTGCTTTTTCTTTATCAGTTTATTATTCTTTTAAGAATTACGCCTTATTACATAGATTATTTTAACGCTGTTGTCGGCGGTACAAAAAACGTCTATGAAAAACGTCTTTTTCATCTTGGCTGGTGGGGACAAGGCATCAAAGAAGCATTTGTCTATCTTGATAAAAACGCACCCATGGGGGCAACCGTAGGCATTGCCACAAGCCCCAATCACATATTGCCCCCTCTTCCCGAAAGAAATTTAGTTCTCTACAAAGATAACGAAACTTATGATTTCGTAGTAGTAAATTTTTACAACATTCTAAGAGAAGGTTTTGACGACAGTAAAATACGTAAAAATTATAAAGTTGTTTATTCTGTCATAGCTGACGGCGCCCATTTAGTTGAAGTTTACAAAAGAAAATAACCCTCTAATTGTACCAAGCATTACAGCGATATCAGACTCTATCTGCAATAAAGGCAAAAATAAAATTGCCCCAATTTTTTTAACATATTTATAATTTTTAATTATTGACCACAAAATATAAAGGAAAAACATCAAGTATAAAATATTTAATATTACTTGAGATCTAAATGTTATATAAAAAATTATTAGGAACAAACCAATAAGATAACGCAAAAATATTAAAACTACTTTTGGACGAAGAATTCTGCTTTCTGCATCTCCCTTCGCAAAGCGGTAGAACATCAAAAAAGCACTTCCAAAATTATCTCTCGGCATCCAACTGACAACCGCTTTTTTTGCAAAAACAATATTTGCTTTATTTTTTTTCAGTTTTTTGGCAAAAGCATAATCTTCACTATATGAAATTTTCTCATCAAACTCCCCCATCTTTTTCCAAATAGATTTTTTAAATGCCATTGATCTCGTAGCCGGAAGGAAATTGTTGACATCAGCTTTGTCCGGCATTACCAAAACATACGGAACTAAACATTTCTGAAAAATAGTCTTTGCATTCCCCTTATAATATCCCGCTACCACATCAACATTTTTATTTTCAAATGGCTTGATAATATTTTTTATCCAATCTTTATCAAGAATGCATCCCGCATCCGAACAAACAATAATCTCATTATTTGCGCTTTTAATGGCCTCATTTCTACCAACTGATATATTACCTTTCTTAAAAAGCAATTTAATTTTTGCATTACTTCCTGATTCAGGAAATTTAAAGCTGGAAATTTCCGATACCGTATTGTCCGTTGAACCGCCATCCACAATAATGATTTCATCAGGAAATTTTGATTGAGAAAATAATGACTCCAGCAGAAGTTTTATATTTTTTTCTTCATTAAAAACCGTAGCTACAAACGTCACCTTCATAACCCTAATTATATACATTTTTTGCTACAATTAAAGCAAATAACATGAAAAGGTTGCAAAACATTCTTTTAGCTCTAACTTTTGTTTTATCTATCTTTCTTCATCTCCATGGACTTTCATCGCAGGAATTTATTGGCGATGATGCTGCGCCAATGCTTTTAATTGACAGGACGTGGGACAGCATTCAGCTAAAAGACGCACGATTCCTAGCATATCCCTTTTTATTCTACAATGAACCATTCCGATCGATATTTTCAGGAACATTGCTTCACTTTTTTGGTCCAGACCGGATTATCCTCAGACTACCAAGTATTATTTTCGGACTCTTAACTTTTGGCCTACTTTTTTGGATATTTAAAAAAGAAAAAATTACTTCATGGCTTATTGTTATCTCGATGGCTTCCTATTCCATCTCTCCCCTACTTATCAATGACCGTAGCGGAGGGGGAGATGCTCAGGCCCGCTTCTTCATCCTGATCACGGGTTATCTTGTTTGGAAAAGCAGTAAAGAAAACAATGTCAAAAACCTTCAGCGAAGTTTACTGACCTGGACTATGGGCGTACTTACCATGCTTGATACATTTGCGCTTCTTCCGGGAATTATATTTGCCTTTTTTAAAAAACGGTCTTTAATTAATAGAAAAACTTTTTATCTAATTATTGGCGTTATTCTTTTTCTTATTTTATATTTTTCTGCATGGATGATTTTGCCATACTTTGCTTTTAAATTAGATTTCCAACATTATCTTTCAAACAGAGGATTTTTTTATTATTTCTCCCGCGTCGGAGAAGGAATATCAAACACCCCGCTAGATAGCGTTAAATCGCTCATTGCTTACACCAGCCTTTTGTTTACCATATGGATAATTGCAACATCCTTATTTATTTTCAGAATAAAAAAATTCTTGTTTGTTAATATTGTAAACATATCTGCTTGGACTGCAGTAATTCTTTTAAGCAACTCGAGCATTCATATAATAATGTACGTTGCATTTTTCTTCTTTCAGGGAGTTTTAGTTACTGATTATATTTTTAAAAAATATCCAGTCACACGGATTCCCTTCGTTTTACTTTTTATCTTTATTATTATCACAAGCACACAAAATCTTTTTACCAACTATTTCACAATTTCTAAAACTCCCCCCAAATTAACATTTTCACAAAATATTAAATGTCTTGATACGTCCGTTGTCAGACTATATACAGATCACGGAAAAATCCCATCAAAACCCCCCTGCGAACCCCCCACAACAAAATAGCAGAGCAATGTCTTGCACTTAAGCTAAACAATTCGTATTATATTGGCACATGCTTCCTCAATATAGACTCGTCGCTACAAGCTTTATTTTATCCATCATTTTCTTAATATGCTTAATTACTTTCAAATATTTTTTCCCAAAAAGAAAAATAAATCTTTTTTATCTCTTGATTTTAATTTCAATTCTTCCAATCGTAAGTATTTTTAGATTAGGCACATATGAAAGTGGAGACCTTTCTCTCCATACTCAGCGACTTATGTCTTTTTACAACCTATTAACAAATTATCATTTGATTCCCCGATGGACTCCCGAATTTAATGCTGGATATGGAGATCCGCATTTTCTTTTTGCTTATTTTCTCCCATATTTTATTGGCTCTATTCTCCATATTATCGGTTTTTCTTTCTTAATAAGTATGAAGCTACTTTTGGCATTTTCCTTCGTTTTTTCTGGAATAACCATGTTTTTTTGGGTAAAAGACGAACTTGGGGAAAAATCAGGATTTGTTGCCGCAATATTTTATCTATTTATGCCATATCATTTTATAGATATGCATTTTAGAGTAACTGTTGCAGAAAACCTTTCCTTTGTATTTTTACCATTTATATTATTAGCAATTAAAAAAATCATTGAAAATTACAGCAAAAAATGGCTTATTGCTCTATCTTTAGGTTTTGGGCTACTAATTCTTTCTCATCAAGCAATTTCAGTTATGTTTCTTCCAGTAATGATAGCCTATTCTCTTTTTATTTGGATAAGAAAAACTAAAAAAAGAATAAAGAATTTAATTTTTTGTTTTTCTTCAATGGTATTAGGTCTTTTACTCACATCTTTTTATTGGATGCCAATTGTTTTCTTGGCTAAATTTACACAACAGGGCTCAACGCAAGTCCATTTTTTATTTCCAAATTTTACCGAATTGCTATATTCTCCTTGGAGATATGGGTTTTTATTTCAGGGGCACGAAGGGGAAATGTCCGTTTTAATTGGCTATACTCAATTACTAATTATTTCTATCTCAATTTATCTTCTACTAAAAAATACACTTAGTAAAAGTTTGAAAAGACTTCTTATCTTTTTTTTAACTATTTCCATAATTATATTTATCATGATGACTCCCATAACGGAACGCTTATGGGAAAATGTTCTTTTGTTAAAATATTCACAATTTCCAACGAGAATACTTGTAATTTTGTCTTTATGCATATCTATAATTGCAGGAATTGTTGTAAAAAAAATAAATAAAGAATGGTTTTTTGTAATTCTTTGCTTTGTCACTATTTTTTATACGTTGTTAAATTGGGGAAATAGACGAGTAATTCCAATTGCAGATGACAATTACTTAAGACAGGCATTCATCCTTAACCCCGATGTTAGTAGTTTAGAGCCAACTTCTCCAATATGGGCAGATTTAGAAAAATCAAAACTCAGAATAAAGCCAAAATCTAATATCGAAATATTGAAAGGACATGCTGAGATAAACGAAATCTCAAGAACTCCGATATCTCATATATACAAAATAATTGCTAAATCGAATGTAGAAATTAAAGAAAATACCCTATTTTTTCCTGGATGGATTGTCACAGCCAATAATAGACAGATTTCAATTAATTATAAAAATCCCAAATTTCCTGGGATTATGACTTTTAACTTAGACGAAGGAATCCATGATGTTAACGTAAAATTTACTGATCTTCCAGTAATAATTTTTTCAAAGTGGCTAAGTGGAATATCTGTTTTTGGATTACTGATTTTTACTTTTGCCTCTAAAAAGTCTTCCTCCTAAATCCTTTTACGTTTTTCAATAATAATATTAAATAAACTAATCGTTTACTGGTATAATATGGTTAATTCTATGGAAAATCAAACAATTAAGGCTTCTCTTCAATCAATTGAAATACCAGCAATAAACCTTTATGTGCAAGTGATTTCCATTTTAATAATCGTGTTTCTAATAAAGCTTTTTTTTGGCAAGGAAATAGTGATTTTATTAAATCAAGGATGGGAGAAAGTAAAAGACCGTCTAAATAAAATGTCTCATGAGAATTGGATAGCTCATTGCAGAGAACGCAAGGAATGGCCGCAAAAACAGGATGTATTGCCCCTAGATTTAAAAGGCCATTATATAAAATCTTTAACTTTCTCCATTACATTAAAAGGAAATCCGGAGTTTTGGCGGGCAGGATTCATAGTCGGAAATGAAAAATTAAGAGCGAATGAGATTGTAAATACAAACAATGGAATAACTATTCACACAGGAGGCGAATATCAAAAAAGAGATAAAATATTACCGATATGGAAATATTATGATAATTTTGGCCCGAATAATCCTGATTTTATTTCTGTTAAATCCGATAATCCAGGACTGAGGACATTCGATATCTCTATTAACAAAAATAATTTCATGCAAGTAAAAGCTCAGAATGAAGTTATCTTTGCACAAAAAATAGAACCATCATTTAGGAGAAGGGTCTATCTTAAAGCTTGGGTAGACAAATATCCAGATGCAAAAATCAAATTTAGAGATATATCATATTTGGTATGCAGTTGAAGTATCTTTATAGCACATGACGCAATTCAACATTTAGGGTGTAGTTTTCAAACTAGATCTTCCAGAGGTTTAGGTAGGTGTTTGTCATCTCTGACCAAGTGTGGTTTTTGACCCAAGCATATGCACCTTCAATCATTTTCTCTTTGGCTTTTTGGTTTTTTAGATAATATTGGACTTTATCCGCTAATTCCGAAGCGGAATCAGAAATAACAATGTACTTAGAAAAGGGCGCCAACTTAAGGTAATCTCCCTTGATAGGATTATCGTAAACTGCAAATATTAATTTTTTTGCAGCCATCGCCTCCAATATAGATAAATACCTTGAAACAAAAGCAAAATTATATTCCTTAAGATAATCTTCAGGATTTTTCTTAAATCCCAGAACCTTAATGCCTTTAGGAATTTTATTTTTATAAGAGCCATCCCCTATTACAATCAATTCAAAATCCGGAACTTTCTTTTTGATAATTTCATAGGCCTCCGCATACATTTTTATTCCTGTTTGTTCATCCAGTCTTCCGATAAAAACTGCCGAGCTCTTCTTGATTTTAATTTTCTTTTGCAGTTTTTCATCAGGGATTTTTACTCCCCCATAAGATACAAAATTCGGATTAGTTCCGTACCATTTTTTAATAAAATCACCAATACAAATATTGCCATTGGATAATTTTTCCGATATTTTACGGATTATTATGCTTTTCTTTTTCAAAGGAAAATCTTCATATCCATGGAATGTCGTAAATACTTTCTTGAAAGGAAACATAAAGCGAAAAGGCAAATACCAGAAGAAAACATCATGACAATGAACAATATCTGCATTATCCATCAGTTCATAATTGTCCCATAGCCATTTCCAGATTTTAAACTTCTTAAGCTTGCCATTTCTAAGGTTTGGTATTCTGAATACTTCAATTCCTTCGAATAGCTCCCTCTGCTTTGCATTTAAGGAGTCTTGTTCGGTCACAATCGTAATTTTATGGCCCTTTTTGACCAATATACGGCTAATTTCCAACAAATGCCGTTCTACACCGCCAATATGGGGATAAAATAAGCGGGAAAAAAACAAAATCTTCATAATGGAATAGCTTGTGGGCACATCAGGATTCGAATACCCTAAAGGGTACTTCGCCTGCGACCTTTCATTTTTTATTTTGTGGACCCGAGAGGATTCGAACCTCTGACTTCTTCAATGTGAATGAAGCGTTCTACCACTGAACCACGGGTCCTTAGTGTCATTTTACAACATCTATTCCAGATTGACAAAGCAAGTCAAATCAAGCACAATAACTTTATGGGAATTTTAAGGAAAATTTATAACCTTTTGCTGGATACGGTCCAAACTTTCCTCATAGTTTTTGCTTTTTTCCTCGTAGTATACGTTTTCTTTCTCCGCCCATTCCAAGTAAGCGGAAATTCTATGCTTCCGAATTTTTTTGATAGACAATATATCTTAACCAATATTATCGGAATTAAATTTGAAATGCCCAAATTGGGAGATGTAATTGTATTCAAGGCTCCTCCTGATCCTGACAAAGATTACATAAAGAGGGTAATCGGAGTTCCGGGCGACACCATCTTAATTGAAAACGGAATCGTATATGTTAATGGTAAAATTCTTGACCAAAAGAAATTTTTGCCTTCCACGACAGAAACACATGGAGGATCATTTCTCAAAGAAGGGGCCACAATAACTGTTCCGCCGGAATCATATTTCGTTATGGGTGACAACAGACCGGGAAGTTCTGATTCCAGAGAATGGGGTTATGTACCTTTTAAATATCTTGTTGGGAAATCTCTTTATGCTTATTGGCCGCTTGACAAAGCAGGACTGGTTACAAATCCGTACGAGTAATTTATTCTCCGGCTAAAATCTTATTTATAGCCTTAATCTTTGGTCCCGTAACTTCTACATCTCCTCTTATTTCAATAAGTATTTTTGCCTTTTTACTTGATTGAAAGATTGAAACCTTATCTAAATTATGAATTTTTGCAATTTTTCTGGCCATTTCATCCAACTCCGGAACCCATAGTCTGTCTTCAACTGTGCGGGGCTCTTTTTTCTGAATTTCTCCTTTTGCTTTTCTTGCTTCTTCTTCAGTCTGTCTGACCGTACTGTTTTCGCGGAGTATCTTCTTGAATAATTCAAGCATTAAATTATGATCTCCTAAGGAAATTAAAGGCCGGACGTGTCCTTCTGAAATTACTCCCGCAACTAAAGCATCTTTTATCGCATCCGGAAGGGATAAAAGCCTAATCGTATTTGAAACAGTTGGAGCACTCTTTCCGACTTTTCTGGCTACTTCATTTGTTCCCAAACCAAATTCATCAATCAATCTTTTGTATGCCAATGCCCTTTCGATTGGATTAAGGTCTTCTCTTTGAACGTTTTCAACAATCGACATTTCCAACATTCCCTGAGGCGAAGTTTCCTTGATTACAACAGGCACTTTAGTTAAACCAAGTAATTTCGCTGCCCTCCAACGCCTTTCCCCTGCAATAATTTGAAAGCCTGCCGGGGTTTTAGCAACAACCAATGGCTCCAATAAACCCTGTTCCCTTATAGAATCAACTAAATCATTTAATGATGCTGGTGATATTACTCCGCGGGGCTGAAGAGGATTAGCTTGAAGCATGTTTATTTCAAGCTCATGAATTTCCATTTGAGTGCCCGAGTTATCCATAATTTTTTTGTTATGAATTTATTTCTACAATTCTTTTCCCCCGTGACGTTTTGAAATTTACAATTCCGTTTTTAACCGCAAATAAGGTAAAATCATTTCCCATGGAAACTCCTTCTCCGCCAAAAATCTTTGTTCCCTTTTGTCGGACAATAATATTCCCGGCAACTATTTTCTGACCGGAGTATATTTTAACCCCTAAGCGTTTTGCCCTGGAATCGCGATTACCTTTTACTGAACCCTGAGCTTTTGTATGTGCCATATTAGATTAAAAAGATCCTGTGAAAATTTATATTATATTACGTTACTTTTTCACAGCTGTCAAGATATCAAGAATTTTTATTTTAGTTAAGCTTTGTCTGTGTCCGGTAATTCTTCTATATTTTGCTTTTGCCTTAAATTTAGAAATTCTAAGCTTTTCTCCCCTAAGATGTTCCAAAACTATTGCGCTTACTTTAATACCGCTAACTTTGGGTTTGCCTATCTTTACTTTTTCGCCTTCAACATGCAGGAGTACATCTTCAAGCTGAAACTTTTCTCCGGGCTTGAATTTAAGTCTTTCAACTTCAATCACGGTGTCTTTTGATACTTTGTATTGTTTTCCGCCTGTTTTTATAACTGCGTATCCCATAAAATGAGATTATAGCAAAAAAACTACTTAATTTCCAGAACTTTGTAGGACGACCTGCTCTTACTCATTGATGAGAGAATTCCGAGAAGAATAAAGCTTGAGAGTAAAGAACTTCCCCCATAAGAAACAAAAGGAAGAGTGATGCCTACTATTGGAAGTATTCCTATATTCATGCCTATATTTACAAAAAATTGGACAAAAATTAAAGCGAATGCGACCGAAGAATATATTTTACAAAATAAATCATCTTGTTCCCGAAAGATCACAAAAATTTTATACAAAAGAAAAGCAAAAGTTGCAACCAGCAAGACTCCGCCAACTAATCCCAATTCTTCCGACAGGGTGGCAAAAATAAAATCCGTGTGACGTTCGGGCAAAAACCTTAATCCTGATTGTGTACCCAGACCCAAACCCCGCCCAAAGAACATTCCCGATCCAACAGCAATAATTGCCTGAATAGAATTATATGATATTCCCAAGGGATCATTTGGGTTTAAAAAAGTCAGAATCCGTTGTTTTTGATAATCGTGCAAAAACCGCCAAAGAATAGGAGAAAGCATAATTAGAATAGCCAATTGAGCTAAGAAGTACCTGAAAGGAAAACCAAAGACAAGGAAAGCTATTACTGCTGCAAATATATACACCAATGCATTTCCTAAGTCCGGCTGCAAAAAAACCAGAAGGGCAACGGGTATCAAAAAACAAGTTGCTGTAAAAAGAGTTTTTAAAGAATAATTATTTTTTGAAACAAGATACGAAGAAAGAGAAATTGCCAAAAATGGCTTCAAAATCTCTGAGAATTGTATCCTAAACCCAAAAAGCTCTAACCATCGGACAGATCCCCTCGCTTCAGCACCAACAAATAAAACTATTATTAATAGAACAATTGAAGCTATGTAAATAGGGGATGCATAAAGCTTTACTGTTTTATAATTTGTCTGGGAAAAAAACAAAAATGCAAATATCCCAACAATAAATAGTATAAATTGGCTTTTAAATAAAGAGAAGTCTATGGAGAAAAGAGTAGTTAAGCTTAAAATTACTAAAACAATTACAGGAGTTATTAATCCCCAATCAATATCAAAAATTGACCGCCTTTTCATTTGCGTTTAACCAAAAATTTCTCTCCCTTTGTCAAATTCTCCACCATTGCTTTCTTTTTTATTTCTTCTTCAAATTCCTTCGGCCAATTTTCCAAAACAACATCTACTTTTTCATCCAATGTCGTTCCCAGCTTTTTTCTCTCCCCCTGAATCATTCTGACAACATCCCGGGCCTCTCCCTCTTTTTTTAAATCTTCAGTCAAATTTACATCTAACAAAACCGACATTTCACCTTTTCCTTTTTCAAAACTTATTTTTTTAACATTCAATTCATCCTTAACTACTTCTATAATTTCTTCCCTGATTACTAATCCTGAATTTTTGACTTTCAGCTCCGCCAAGGGCTGTCTAACTTTTATCATTGCTTCTTTTCTCTTTGCATGTGCCATTTCCACTATTTTTCTCGCTAATGCCATTTCTTTTTCCAATTTATCATCAATTAAGACAGAATTTGCCTTCGGAAACTCTGATAAATGAACAGAATCTTTTCCTGTTAAATTTTTGTAAATTTCCTCTGTAATAAAAGGGACCAGCGGAGCCAAAGCCTGAGAATAAATTTTCAATACCTGCCAAAGTGTCTGATAAAAATTATTTTTATCCTTTCCATCCGTTGCCGCAGGACCTACCCTATTTCTGCTTCTTCTTAAATACCACAAAGATAAATCATTTATAAAAATTGACGCATGTCCGACAATCTCAGGTGTATTAAATGCTTCATAGCCCTTTTCTGTAATATCTTTTATATTTCCGTTTAATCTCGACAAAATCCATTTATCCAAAACGTTTTGAGATTTGTTTTCGCTGTTATCTGAAATCCACCCATCTACGAGAGCATTTGAAACGAAAAAATTATAAACATTCCACAATATCAAGAGCACTCCCCTGACCTGATTTCTGTAAGACTCTTCTGAAATAAGCATATCTTCGCCATTCATCACGGGACTTCCCAGCAGATAAAGTCTCAATGCGTCTCCGCCATATTTATTGAGCATTTCTTTCGGATCAGGATAGTTATGGAAATTTTTACTCATTTTCCGCCCGTCTGTTCCCAAAATAACTCCTTCAACCAAAACGTTTTTAGCTAAGATATTCAATCCATCTTTCCGTAGATCTAAAGCATTTGCAATAACATGCAAAACATAAAACCAAGCCCTAATTTGACCGGTATATTCACCTATAAAATCAGGAGGATAAAAATCCTTAATTTTCTCCCTACTATTAAACGGGTAGTGTCTTTCTCCAAAAGAAGCGCTACCTGCCTCTATCCAGCTATCAAGAACTTCCGGCACTCTTTTTGCAGTTTTACCGCATTTTGTACATTTAATTGTAATTTCATCAATTTCCGGCTTATGCAAATCTTTAATTTTGGTACCTGATCTTTCTTCCAATTCCTTTACTGATCCGGGGACATATCTTTCTCCGCATGCACACTCCCAAACAGGAACAGGAGATCCCCAAAATCTACTTCTGGAAATATTCCAGTCAGGCGCATTTTCCATGCTCTTTAAAAATCTTCCGTGCTTAAAATGATCAGGAAACCAATTGACCAATTCGTTTGTTTTCTTCATTTTCTGCTTCAAGGTTTGAACATTTACATACCAGGCGTTTTGGGGTGCATAATAAAGTCTTGTATGACATCTCCAGCAAAGAGGAACACTGTGAACCAATTCAGATTCTTTATAAATGAGACCTCTTTCTCTTAAATCATCTTCTACGGCTTTATTTGCCTTAAGATAATACATTCCTCCGAATTTAGGCACATCCGGCTTTATTACCCCATCATCATCAACGTGCATTTCTATATGAATATTGTTCTCATTTATTGCTTTCAAATCTTCTTCCCCATATACTGCGATCGTTACAACACCTGTTCCTTCCTCTGCGGTAACAAAATCTCCTCCGATTATCTCAAAGGCTTTTTTGCCTTTTTCTATTTTGTAATAATCATAATGCGGAACGAACTTACGGCCTATTAATTTTTCTCCACGAAATTCCTCCAAAATCTTATATTTCCCTGAAAGCATCTTCAAGGCAGTTTTTGCCAGGATATAATTTTCTTTTCCCTCACGAACCTTAACGTAGGTAAGTTTTGGGTTCACTGCCAAGGCAGGCGTTGCAATTTTGGTCCATGGGGTTGTAGACCAGGCAAGAATATAGGTATCCGCCTCATCTTTTAGCTGATATTTGTAAGTAGTTGAGATGTCTTGAATGTCTTTGTAGTTATCTGCATCCATCGCAACCTCAAAATTTGCTATCGGCGTTCCGCAATGAGGACAATACAGCGAAACACGAAGACCTTTATAGATGTAACCTTTATCATACATTTGCTTAAAAACCCACATTACAGACTCCATATACTCAAAATCCATTGTCCTGTAAGCATTTTTGAAGTCTACAAAACGTCCGACATGATCTATATACCACTCCCATTCTTCGGAAACATTATTCACATAAGATTTGCATTCATCGATAAACTTCTTAACCCCTACTTTTTCGACAATTTCTTTTTTGCTTTTGATGCCCAATTTTGTTTCGACTTTGTTTTCCGCAGGTAATCCATGACAATCCCAACCCCAAACCCTCCTAACGCTATATCCCTGCATTGTTTTATATCTCGGGAATACGTCCTTAGGAAGACTTGATAACAAACTCCCATAGTGAGGAGAACCTGTAATAAACGGCGGACCATCTAGGAATGTCCATTTGCCCTGAGGAGCGCTTTTTGAAATAGTTTTTTCAAAAATTTTATTTTTTTTCCAAAATCCGAGGATTTCTTTTTCCAATTCCGGAAAATTTACATCTGGACTCACAGGCTTAAACATAAACTCATTGTATCTTAAAAACTACCCCTGTTCAAGCCTACGCTAACCGATAAATGCTGGAAATGAAGTATAAATTTTACAATTTTCTTAAATCTGCAAGGATTGGTTTAACAATATCTTTATACATTTTATATTCGCCGGCAGGTCTCTCTTTGATTTTTTCATAAATTTTTTGGTACATTTCAGGAGTATCCAATTTAACTCCTTCCGAATTTCTGTTTTTAAGACAATCATAAACTTTGCAGATATCGCTTATGGGAAATATGCCGTCGATCTTTTCTCCTTCTTTCATGTAATATCCCGGACAGCCTCTGGTTCCATCCTGTAATTTACCCAAGTTACAACAAGGCCTTGACTCACAGCATTCAACGCACCAATATCCCTCAAAACGGCAAAAATAAGGCTCTTTAGACATAATCGAAAATTATACAAGAAGTTTCAATCAAAATCAACTATAGGATAATTCTGTTAACCTCCGAAGCCAATCAATATTGCCCCAACAGACATCAATACTGCTCCTATTGCAATCGGAAGTGTAATTTTTTCTTTTAAGATAATTGCTGCAAGTATTATTGTAAGCACTAAGCTTAACTTATCAATTGGGGAAACTTGAGATGCTTTCCCAAGCTGAAGCGCTTTGAAATAAAACAACCAAGAAATTCCGGTGGTAACACCGGAGAGAATAAGAAAAACTAAAGAAAAGCGGGAGATTGAAGAAAATTGTTTAAAACTTCCCTGAAGCATAACTATTCCCCAAGCAAAAATTAAAACAACTACGGTTCTTATTGCTGTTGCCAAATTTGAATCAACATTTTTGATTCCTATTTTAGCCAGAATTGCTGTCAAAGCTGCAAAGAACGCAGCAAGTAGAGCATAGATTGACCAATTCACTCTAAAATTATATCACAAATAACTGAAGCCTAATTTCTTTGTCTCAAGAAAGCGGGCTGGAGCCGCAGCGACATCCAGCTTTTTTGACTAATTCCTTTGTCTTAGAAAAGCCGGTATGTCCCAAGCATCATCACTATTATCGTCAGCTGGTGTTTCCTGCGTACTTGGCACTTGTTGGGTATCTTCTGCTACTTCCTGCTTTTGATTAACAGTGCTGATTATCGGCCTGACAAATTCCTTAAGCGCTTGTCTCGTGTGATCAAATCCTGTTGCAATAACTGAAATTTTCATTTGGTCATGCATGGTCTCATCTATTGTAGCGCCGAAAATAATATTCGCATCGGGATCTGCAGCAGAAGAAATAATTTTTGCGGCCTCGTTGACCTCTGTCATTGTCAAATCTGATCCTCCGGTAATGTTAAACAACACTCCCCTTGCTCCATCCATTGATATTTCAAGTAAAGGTGATGCAACTGCCGCCCTGGCTGCAGCCTGTGCTCTATTTTCCCCAACTCCCGTACCAATTCCCATTAATGCTGACCCCGCATTGCTCATAATTGTTTTTACGTCCGCAAAATCGACATTAATTAAGCCCGGAATTGTAATTAAATCTGATATTCCCTGCACTCCCTGTGTCAAAACAGAATCCGCAATCCTGAATGCTTCAAGAAGAGAAACCTTCTTATCGACCACATCCAAAATTCTTTGGTTAGGGATAACAATCAATGTATCTACTTTATCCCTTAGCTCTTCTATGCCGTCTTCTGCTGTTACCATTCTTCTGGTTCCTTCAAAAGCAAAAGGTTTAGTGACAACTGCAACCGTTAATGCCCCTACTTCTTTTGCAGCTCTGGCAATTACTGAACTTGCTCCTGTTCCTGTACCTCCGCCCATTCCGCAGGTTATAAAAATCATGTCCGACTGATCAATGGTTTCTTTTATTCTTTCGTAAGATTCTTCAGCTGCCTGACGTCCGATTTCCGGACTTCCGCCACTGCCTAAACCTTTAGTTAAATTTTCTCCGATTTGGATTTTTGTCGGCGATTGTGATGAAAGAAGAACTTGAGCATCAGTATTTACAGCAACAAAATCTACACCTTTTACCTGACCTGTAACTATCATTGAATTAAGGGCATTCATTCCTCCTCCGCCAATACCCAAAACTCTGATCTTGGCGAAATTTGTGGTTTGGGGTTTTATCAGCATACGTTTTAAATTCAACTTATCCTAACACTCTATTTTTAAAAAGTCAATGGAACTACCTCAGCTTTTACAACTATCTATATATTTCAATACTGAACTTCTGATTTCCGAAACAATATTATCACTTTCTCTCGGCAAAGGTTTTCCGACAATCAATTCATACGGAGTTGTATAGGCGAGAGACATTTGCTCAATGATTTTCGGATCAATTCTCGGAATTACACCCTCTCCTTTAAATCCCTGTTCCGCCAACCAGCGGCGTAGAATATCCTTATCATAAGTGTCAGGATTTTTTTCTTCCGCAAGTCTTTGATTATATGTTCGGGACAGCCAATATCTTGAAGAGTCAGGAGTATGAACTTCATCAATTAACATCAATTCTCCCTTCTGATCAATTCCAAATTCATATTTTGTATCAACTAAAATAAGTCCTTTCTTTAATGCCCGTATTCTGCCTAATTCAAAAATCTTAAGAGCAGTATTTTTTGCCTTATCCCAAATACCCTTACCCAATTTTTTATCTACTATTTCCCGGGCGTTATCATCTGTCAGCATCTCATCATGACCGACAGTTGCTTTTGTAGTTGGCGTTACCACCGTTCCCATGGGAAATTCCTGATTTGCTTTTAATCCTTCGGGAAATTCAATTCCGTAAATTGTTCTTTTACCTTGATCGGCATAGTTATGATAAACCGATGTGTCGGTAGAACTTTTTGCCATATACCTTCTCACCACAACCTCAACAGGAAGAGTTTCTTCTGCTTGTTTAGCAATAAGAACATTGGGATGGGGAATATTAACCATATGATTGGGAATTATGTGCTTTGTATTTTCAAACCAAAATGCCGACATCAAATTAAGCACTTGCCCTTTACCCGGAGTCGTACAGAGAACTGCGTCAAAAGCTGATTGACGATCAGTTGTAAGTAAAACACGTAGATTTAAATCACCGGCCTTAAAGACCCAGCTATCCCTCACTTTTCCCTTGTTTGATTCTCCCAACTCGGGAATATTAACACTATATAATCCTTTTGAAAAATTTTCTTTTGGAGCCTCTTGATGACGCAATAGCTCAGTCATTGAGAATAAATTAGCAAATTAAAATCGCAAATGCAAGAAGCACTTTTACGGCATGAAGGATTTAACAAAATTTACAATACGGGAAAAAATCCGGCTAAAACCTAAATTTCCGAAACCCGGCATGCGGATCCCAAACGGCAACGATTGCTTAGCATCAAGTCCTGCTCCAAAAATAGCCAATCCTACTACGGCCGCAAAAGGAGTATCTTCTATTTCATCTATTAATCCTTTTATTCTTACCGGTATTCCGACTCTGACCGGCATCGCCAAAGTTCTCTTTGCGCTGTCTGCTGTTCCGGCTGTCAAAGCGCCTCCTCCGGTTATAACTATTCCGGCGGGAGTTTGTCCTGCAAATCCGCTTCTTTTTATTTCCATTCCGATCATTGTAAAAATTTCATTTAATCTTGGTCTGATTATTCCGTCTGTCAGAGTCTTGTGGGAAACTTTTCTTAAATCTTCCGGAAGATTTAAAGAACTTAAGTCTACTTCATCTGAACTTTTTGATTCTCTTTCAAAAGTTTCTCCTAATCTTTCTACTTTGGGTTTTTTTGATGCGTTAGATAAATATATCTTTATTTTTTCTGCAGACTCCAAAGAAATTCTTAATCCAATTGCCAAATCATTGGTAATATGTCTTGCTCCGATCGGCAAAACAGAAGAATATGCAACTGATCCTTCAAAATAAATCGAAATATCTGTTGTTCCTGCTCCGATATCTACAAGCACAACCCCTAATTCTTTTTCTGTGTCCGACAAAACTGCCAGACCCGATGCATAACCATTAAAGACAACTCCGTCGATATCTATTCCAACCTGTGAAAAAACCTTTTCAAGATTACTTAAGGATGTAGATGCAGCTGAAATAATATGTGTATCAACTTCCAATCTTATTCCGGTCATACCGATCGGATCTTTTATTCCTTCCTGTCCGTCAACTACGTAATTACGGGGAAGAACATGAATAATCTCCCTACTCGATGGAAGAGAAACTGCTTTGGCTGCATCAATTACGCGGATAAGGTCGCCTTCAGTAATTTCGCCTTGAGGAGAAGCAACAGCAACAACACCGCGTGAATTTTGAGATTCTATTTGACTTCCTCCGACAGATGCCACAACGTGAGATACGGAATATCCCGCCATTCTTTCCGCGGCATCCAAAGAGCTATTTATGGCTTCAACTGCTTCCTTTATATCAACTATTTGTCCTTTTTTAACTCCTCTGGATGCAGTTTCTGAAACGCCCAATACATTAACAGACTCTTCGTCTACTCTGGCAATAATAGTAACAATTTTTGAGGTACCTATATCTACGCCTACAACGATCTTTCCTTCACTCATACTTCTATCAAAAGGAAATAATAGGTTCAGTGAACCTAAAATCTATACTTTTAAATGACTTACCTTCTATTGTAAGCTGATTAAGTATTCTTTGTAAAGAGGTTATTTGTTTGACAATGTCTTTACTTTCAGAAATTCTAATCTGCTCGTTATTTTGAAGGATAATTAAATATGAATAATCTGATAAAGAAACCGTAGAAAATGAAATATTTTTGTCTATCAAAGCTTTTCTGACCTTATTTAAATCCACATTTACTTTACCTAAAGGGCTTATAAATAAAGGTCCTTTTGAAACAGAAAATGTATTCAAAAAAAATGCACCACAAACTACTACTGCCAAAAAAAGAACATATAAAAAGAATCTTTTCTTAAAATTTCTTCTCCGTCTTAGCTTTGTAGACATAATTTATTACCGAAACTATATTTTGTGCCGCATTTCTACCAGCAGGAATATTTTCAAATTTTTCTTTATTTATTTTATATTTTTCAATATCCTTCAACATTAATTTTATTTTTTGCAGTAATTTTTCCGGAGTTAATTTTGACTGCGGAAAAACTTTTCCCAGCCCAATTTTTTCTAAATATTTGGCATTTTCCTGCTGTTCATTTTTCTGGGAAAAAGGAAGAGGAATCAAAAGGGCCGGTTTTTCAAAATAGACAAGCTCGGTTACGGTATTTATACCGGACCTGGTAATAACTAAAGAGGACGATTTTATTATGTCTCCTATTTGCGAAGGTTCAATAAATTTTTTCAGAATATAATTCTCTTGAATTTCAGGCGGCAATTCTCTTTTTAGACATTCCAAGCGCTCAAAATCACAATATTTCTGTGTATCCCCTACCTGATGAATAACATTATATGAATATAAAAGTTCCTTAATTATTCCTTCGATTAAAACATTTATCGCATGTGCACCGGAACTTCCTCCCGTAATATAAATTATCGGGCGCTTATTGCCGAAAATAGAAAATCCGGAACTTACTATAGAAAATTTCCGCACCGGATTCCCTGTCAGAACAACTTTATTTTTTGGAAAATATTCTCTGGAAGATTCCCATGATATACAAATCTTTTTTGCGAATTTAGAGACCAATCTATTGCCAAATCCTATTTTCATTGTTTGCTCATGTATCACAACCGGAATTCCCAGTAAATATGCACAGACGATTACCGGAACAGAAACATATCCCCCAAAACCAACAACCACATCGGGTCTGCATTTAGCTAAAACCAGGAAAGACTTTATCAAACCGGCCGGAATTTTTAACAAAGAAAGTAAGGTAAACTTGGTTATTCTTCTTTGCAGTCTTCCCGTATTTAAACCGACGAAAGGAATACCCATGGATGTTATTGTTTCGTATTCCAAAGATAATGCACCATCACCCTCCAAAGAATACTTTCTTCCTATAAAAAGAACTTTCGTATCTTTCGGAAGAGCTCCCAATACACACAAAGCCGGTGACAAATGACCTCCGATTAAAACAACCCTCATGCTCCTTCGCCTTTCTTTCTTATTAAATTTGTAATTTTCATAATGTTAATTATTTTTTAGAACTCACTTCCAGCTTCGGAAGCATGACCCTTCCGTAATTTTAATGCAGGAGGGTCATAGTTTTTGTTTTGAAATATTCAAAATAATTCCGATTGCAGCAAGATCAATAATAAGACTTGATCCCCCGTAAGATATAAAGGGAAGCGGAATTCCGGTCAAGGGAATCAATGCTGTTTGCGACGCTAAGTTAATAATTGTCTGAACTGCCAAAAATGTTGCAATACCTCCTGCCAATAGTTTACCAAAATTATCCTTTGCATTCACAGCGATACGGAAACATCTGTAAAAAACAAAAATAAAAAATAAAATTAAAATAACTACGCCGACAAACCCCAATTCCTCCGCAATAATTGCAAAAATAGAATCAGTTGTACTTTCCGGAAGATAGGCGTATTTTTGCAAAGAATTTCCCAAACCTACCCCTGTTAATCCGCCTGCCCCGAGAGCAATTAAAATTTGTTTAACATGATAAGAAGATGATTCCAAAGACGGACCGATATTCAGAAACGATTCCAATCTTTTTGCCCTGTACGGAGAAATTTTTATCAGCAGATATCCCAAAAACCCAATCAAAGGCACTAATATTGAAAGATAAAAAATATTTGCTCCTGACAAAAAATAAATTGCCAAAGCTTCAGCTAAAATTACCGCTGTCGTACCCATATCAGGCTCCAGCATTACCAATCCCAAAACCAAACCCATCAAAAGCAAAAATGCGGGGAGTCTCCCTTTTTCTTTGTTGGAAAACCAGGCTGCAAGATAAATTGCCAAAGCAAGCTTAACGAATTCTGCGGGCTGTAACACGGTAAATCCCAGATTAATCCAGCGGTGCGCACCCATGAGTGTTATTCCGATACCCGGAATAAACACCAAAATCAAAAGGACCAAAGCTATTAGAAGAATGGGAAAAGCAAGCAAATACAGCCTGCGGTAATCAAGATAGGAAAAAACAGTTAAAGTAATAAATCCAAGAACAATCCAAATGAGTTGATCTTTAAGATAATGATATTTATCCCCGAAATCTCTGAAAGCAACAAAACTTGACGCATCATAGATCATAAAAAGGCCGAAGAAAGTAAGGATTACCACTGACATTAAAAGAAAAATGTCAAATTTTTTCATATCGATTCCGAAGAATTCCAGCTCTTAAATGTAAGCGATGTACAATCCAAGAATAGCAAAAAGAAATCCCAAAATCCATGCCCGCATGACTATTTTCGGTTCATCCCAACCTTTTCTTCTCAAAAGAAGATGCAAAGGAGACACCGGAAAAACTTTTTTGTGGAAAAACTTTTTGGAAATTATCTGAATTAAAGATGAAGCTATTTCTACAACGAATACTCCTCCGATAACAGCTAAAGCAATTATCTTTCCTGTCAAAAGACCGATTATTGCCAGAACTGCCCCAAGCGAAAGCGATCCGACATCCCCAAGCCAAATTCTTGCCTTGTAAATATTAAAATATAAAAAAGCACCAATTGATCCGGTAAGTATTGCTATAAATATTCCCAAAGGTATATCCAGTTGAGAGGAAGAGATTGCTAAAAATGCCACCAGACAAATCAATAAAAGTCCCGAAGCTAAGCCGTCCATTCCGTCAGCAATATTAAAAGCATTTGCAAAAGCAACGATCACAAAAGCGGCAAAAGGAATAAACAAAAAGCCTAAAGATGCCAAACCAAAACCCCGGATAAAAATGAACGAATATCCTAACTTAAAATACAAGATTGAAGATATCGCAAAAGCAAGCGTCCATTGAATTACAAATTTATGTCTGAACCTCAAGCCAAAAAAAGCTCCTTGCCCTCCAACCAGCTTTTTTAAGTCATCATAAAGACCCAAAAGCCCAAATCCTACAAATCCCAGCATAATTGCGGCTATTTGCCAGCCGTTAACTTGAACACCCAATATGCCATATGCCCAGAAAGTTAAGACCGAAACTACAACCACAATCAGCATTCCTCCTCCAAATGGTGTACCGGCTTTCCAATTATTGAATTTATCAAAAGTAGGCGTAGGCTTATTGAACATATCTACGGTTTTTTGTTTCTGGCGGCGGAATTTCATTTTGTAGAGGTAATCTATGAAGGGTATGAGGAGAACCCCCGTAACAAACACTGACAGAAGGACCAATCCTAAAAGCTGTGCCATTTAGGTATTATACTATAGAAAGAAGCGAATATTCAATCTTACTTGTGAAACTTACTCCTGTAAGAGCACAAAGAGCAGGTTGGGGATGGCAAGGGTTCTTCGCCTTCCAAAACTTCTGAAATTTCACGGACCAATTTGAAGAAGCTGTCCATATCCTCTTTAATCGGATGATAAGCAGGAGTAGTTGTAAAAATAATCTTCCCATCTTTTAATTTCATTTCTTCAGGATTAATACTTACCGCTCCCATTTTGGAAATTTTGATAGGTGCACCTTCCAGGGGATTTTCCAAAGCAAATTTATAAGCATGCAATTGACTGGTATATTTTTTGAAAATTTTTTCCTCATCAGGAGTTGTAATCTTAAAATCAATCAGAGCATATGTATCATCTTCAAGCTTACTCAAAATATCAAATCTCCCGCTTAGAAAAACATTTGTTCCGGGAATTTGTTTTGATCTCATATACCCCTCCTGTATGGTAATTATTCCTTTTGGAAGTTTGGGATGAACATCCTGAAGATTCATTCCCATAATTGAAGTCTGAAGTAAGCCATTAATTTTCCCGAACATTGCAGGAAAAGGGCTGGAATAAGTTATGCCGTTTTTTACTTTTTGATAATAACAATGCTTGCAGTCATTCCAAAGATAGGCGAAATCCGAAGGACTGATTTTGTAAAGTTTGGCCATTGAATTGAATTATACCACGCCGGAAGTTTTGAGACCAAACCATATATCTTTTATTATGCAAAGGTCTCGGCATCTTTGGGTCAACCATAATATTATCTAATTCTTCAATCTTTCCGCCGCTAAGAATAGTTTTTACCATTTCTCTTGCCTGTAATTCTTTCCGGAGCATTTCGAAGATCTTTTTTTCAGTACCAGGATGCCGGCAAATCTCTTTACACATTTCTGAGATTGTATTGAATAATCAAACTATTGTCAATCATCTTCTCCCGGTCTTAACAGCTCTTCGTCCGAAAGACCGAAGTGATGACCGATCTCATGAACAACAACTTTTATAACTTTTTCTTTTATTTCCTGCTCTGTTTTGGCAACTTCTTCGATTGAATTTTTGAAAATTATTATTTTGTCAGGAAGCACTCCTGAATAAAATCCTCTTTTTGTCTGCGGGACTCCCCGATAAAGACCAAAAAGCAAATCATCTTTGGAAAGCTTAAGTTCGCGGATTTGATCGCTTGTCGGATCATTTTCCACAACCACCTCAACATTATCAAGTTTTTGCGCAAACTCTGAAGGAAGCGAATCAAGTGCTAATTTAACTAATTCCCTAAACCTCTTCCCACCCATAACCAGTATTGTAGCAAATTATTTTTTTACTTTTTGGGGCCAACGATAGTTTTCAAACGAGGCAAAACAATTCTTGCTTTTTGAAATGCTTCATGAAACTCAATTAGCTTTTCTTTCTTCAATTCCTCTACACTCTTCAATTTTATTACTCCCATCATTAAATCGAAACTAAATTGAGATCTCTTGTTCTCTTCTATGTATATCCCAACGCAATCCGGCTCTTCAATAATTTTGACAAAACCTTTGTTATGGTCACATTCTCCTAAATCTATGGGGAGACCTATTGCTGCATCAATATTTCCGCCCAATTTCAATCTAGCTATGGCAGTAGCCGCATCAGTCCTTACCTCTTCCTTATTTATGTTTCCTGACCGCACATTTTTCCACCAAAGAAATCTCTTAATTTCCCTATCAGCAGAATATGCTTCCATACCGACCCAATTAATTGGCACCCCATCATTGTCTAAATTGGTATCTCCTAGTCTTTTTATGTAGCGGGGTGTTGGCATTTCACCAACTCGCAATTTTACTTCTGTTTTTCTCTCTGGATTTGTCATAAATAAATTCTATTGACCCATATTTAAACAGAATAATATTAGATTATAAGGCAAAAGTCAACTAAATTAGAATTCTATCACGCGGCTAAGAAGTCAAATTACTAATCCTAAATATTTACATTCTTAAGCTTTGGTGTTTTGAACAAATAATATATAATATCTTATGTGAAGACTAACGTAAAAAATTTTACAAAGAATAATTTGACATTAAAAGAGAAGAAAGAAAAGTTTTTAAATGAAATCAGAGGCGCAAAAAATAAATACAAAAGAGTAGCGTTATCGCCAATCAGATATGCCGGAGGAAAAAGTCTTGCAGTCGGATATGTTATAGAACTACTCCCTAACAACATAAAAAAGGTTGTCTCTCCGTTTTTTGGCGGCGGCTCAATTGAAATAGCAATGAGTAAATATTTAGATTTAGAAGTAATTGGGTATGATATTTTTGACATTCTTTGTAATTATTGGAAATTCCAAATAGAAAATCCAGAGCTTCTTTATAAAGAACTTAAAAAAATAAAACCAAACAAAAAAACCTTTGAAAAAATAAGATTAATCCTAACTGACGTATGGAAGAAGAAGGTGAAGCTAGACCCTCTTACTCTAGCAATTTATTATGTCTATAATTTTAACTTGTCTTACGGTCCTGGTTTTATGGGGTGGTCTTCAGATATTTACTTGAATGAAGATAAATATAAAAGAATCATTGAAAAAATTAGAGATTTTGAGCCTAAGAATTTAAAAGTAAAATGTGCAGATTTTGAAAAAGTTATCAGAAATAATTCAAATGAATTTCTCTATTGTGATCCACCATATTACATTGGAAAAGATTCGAAAATGTTTAAGGGAATTTATCCAATGAGAAATATTCCTGTTCACCACAAGGATTTTCCACACGAAAAATTAAGAGACTTATTGAAAAAACACAAAGGAGGTTTTATTTTGTCATACAACGATTCATTTACAATAAGAAGATATTATAAGGATTTTAAAATATTCTCCCCAAGCTGGCAATACACGATGGGACAAGGCGAAACTAGAATAGGAAAAAATAGAATTAAAGCAAACAATAGCCACGTAAAACAATCACACGAATTAATTATTTTTGGATCTCCAAAGACTTAGATCTTTTCTTGCGTATTCTTTTCTCTTGATAGAGAGCATGTTTTAAAGCAAGAGTTGTAGGATAAGATTTATTCTTTTCTTGAAAATTCCAATCTGGATATTTTCCTTCTTTAGAGAAATATTCACTCATGCAAAGGTCCTCCATTTCATCAGACCCAGCAATTTCCATATCTTTAGACCCAAACAAACCATTAACTTTTGCTAAAACTTTCGGCGACGTTATCATATACAGCTCGACTTTAGATCCATTTTCTAGAGCTTCTTCAAGGAGTAGATGGATTATAAATCTAGAGGCTCCTGGACTACCAGCTCCCCCTGTTATATAAGGACCCATTGTAGACCTAATTCCTCCACTACTCGAAGATTTACCAATTTTCTTTATAATTCCATCTTGAACAAAAAAATATACTCTCGCACAACTATCCCTTAACTCATCACGTGAAATTGACGACAAATATTTAACATTGAATTTGTTTTTATTACCCTCCTCTAATACGACATCCCCAACTTTTTTTGCCATTTTTACATCTCTTATGTCCATAATTATTTGATAAAGTAATTAATATCTACTTTATAAATTTTTGCAATTTTTTTAATTTCTATTAAATCAATCTTGCGTTGTCCAGATTCAAGTTTAGAAACATACGATTGCGTTCTATGTAATATTTTTGCAACATCTTCTTGTCTAAGATTAGCTTTTAAACGTATTTGTTTTAGTTTCCTTATTAATTCCCTGTGATCACGTGAATAAATAATATCGCTCATGTTAATATTTTATATGCCAAAGTGGAATATGCCAAAGTGGAATATTTTTATTGATATTTTAGCGCTAGGACTAATTAAGTTTTAAGCTTTTGCATTTTGGACGTAACTTCGCTAAGATGAGGATTGCATGAAAAGATTAATAGTGTTTTTGGGCATAATCTGCATTGTGGGTGCAGGTGTGTTTTTTGTTCAAGATCAGATCAAGAAAAATGCCAAAGTTCTTCCTGCCACCAGCGTCATCACTTCTATCCCCACACCCAGTCCAACTATTGAGATAAAACAATCAGTAATAATTGATGTTCAGGAAACTCCTATCCGTGTATCCTGGGCAATTGTTGAGCCTGAAAAAGTTGAACTATACTCAAACCTAAAGAATAAACAGCTCTCTGAACAAATTAAAGTTGACAATAGCTGCCAAACATTAGTCAGCGGCGGATTTTATTCCAAAGAAAATACTCATTTAGGGCTATTTATCGGCAATTTCTCTCTTGTTTCTCAAGCCGTAGAAAGCCCTCTTTTGAATGGTTTTTTATGGACAAAAGATAATAATATCTCAATCGGAAGTGATTTTCCTGATACTTCTCCTAAAATCGCACTTCAAACCGGACCGCTACTTTTTAAAGACAGCCAACCTCTGCTTCTGGCAATTAATAATGACGAGCCAAACAGACGCATTGTTGCAGCTACAACTGCTGATGATAAATTATTATTTTTGGCATTTTACCGCGATGAAGCGCAATTTTTAGGTCCGCTGTTGGCAGACCTTCCTCAAATTATCCAAACATTTCAAGAGAAAACAAATATTGAGATTACTGACGCAATTAATCTGGACGGAGGAAAACATTCAGTATTTATTACTAACTACGAACGCTTAAACGAGCTGGAGCATATCGGAAGTTATTTCTGCGCGAAGTAATTACTTTACGGTAACTGATTTGGCCCTTCGACTCATGTTCATTCGCTCAGGACAAAATTACTTTACGGTAACTGATTTTGCGAGGTTTCGGGGCTTGTCAGGATCTTTAATTCCTCTTTTTAACGCCAAGTAATAAGCTAGGAGTTGAGAAATGACAATTTGCGGAATTATTGTCGCATCCCCGATATCTGAAGTTTTCAAGAATCTGTCAAAAACTTTATTATTTTTCGGTCCGACACCGATAATAAAACCGCCTCTGGCTCTTATTTCCTGCGCATTGGAAATAATATCATCATAGGTTTCATCATTGGGAGCAAAAACAATACACGGTGCTCCTTTTTCAATCAGAGCAATTACGCCGTGTTTTAATTCTCCTCCCGCAAATCCTTCCGCATGAATACAAGCAGTTTCTTTTAATTTCAGGGTTGCTTCCAAGGCTGTTGCATAAGACAAGCCGCGTCCGATTAAATAAATATGTTCTTTGTGTTTCAAATCCGAAACTACTTTTTGCAGATTCTCGTTAAATTCTTTTTTGAAAATTTCCCGCACATTTTTGGCGGCTTTAATTAAAAGGTCTTTACCTTCCGTTTGTTTTCCTGCAAAAGCATAAGCTGCAGAAAGCACAACGGAAATCATGGCAATAAAAGCTTTTGTAGAAACAACTGCTCTTTCCTGACCTGCTCCCAAAAGAATTTTGTAGTCTGCCTGCCTGTAAAGAGTGGAACCTAAAACATTGGTAATTGCGGCAATTTTGGCGCCTCTTTTTTTGGCTTTGGCAACAGGATCAACCACATCAATTGTTTCACCACTTTGAGATATCGGAATTACCAGACTTCTGTCGGTCAAATAATCCTCTAAATAACCGAATTCCGAACCGATGGAGAAATTAAGATGTCTTTTGGCAATTCTGGAGAATAAATACGTTCCGGCAAGAGCAGCATAAGAAGCAGTTCCGCATCCAAGCAAGAAAGTTCCGTAAGACTCTTTAATTAATTTTGCCAAACAATCTATTTCCGCTACATAATTAAGGGCAATATTTTCAATCACTCTCGGCTGTTCCTCAATTTCTTTAAGCAAAAAGTGTTTATATTTTCCTTTTTTGGTTTCTGCAAATTTCCAGTCCAATGTATGAATGTCCGGCGTTATTTCTTTTCCGTCAGGCAATCTGATGAGTTTTAATTTTTCTCCCAAAATTACCATCTGATTATCTTCAAGAAAAACTACCTTATTGGTATGTTTAATAATTGCCGAAGCATCCGAAGCAATAAAGAGTCCCTTTTTTCCAATTCCCACAACAAGAGGAGAACCTGTCTTGGCAGCAACCATTTCTCTGGATACCGCATTAACCACTCCGATAGCATTTAGACCTTTAAGAGCATTGAAGGCATCTCTGACTGAAGAAGAAAAACCTTCATGCTTCAGATTTTCTTCAATTAAGTGCGGAATAACTTCCGTATCGGTTTCCGAAATAAATTTGTGGCCTTTTTTAATCAGCTCCGCTTTTAATTCCTGAAAATTTTCAACAATTCCATTGTGTACAACTGCAATTGTTTTCGTGCAATCCAAATGAGGATGGGCATTTTTATCCGTCACTCCTCCGTGAGTCGCCCACCTGGTATGTCCTATTCCCAAAATGCTTTTGGGTAAATCTATTTTTGCATTTCCTATTTTTCCGACGTGTTTTTCGTAAACTAATTTTTTGCCCTGTTTTACCGCTATTCCCCAAGAATCATAACCTCTGTATTCCAGAAGCTTTAATCCTTCCAAAACCGTCGTGGCTGCGCCATTTTCTTTACCAACGTAACCGACAATTCCGCACATAATTTAATTTAATTGTACTATTCTAACAACTTCTGAAAGATTTTCAACCTCTGCGTCAGCCTTAAAGCCGACAATTGGCTCTTGATTTTCCGCAAACCAGCCTCTTTTTACCCAAATTGTAAAAACTTCCGGCAGGTGTTTTTTCGCAGAATACAAAAGATCTAATCTATCATCTATAAAAAATATTTTATAATCTTTATATTTATCCATTATTTTTGTCAGATTTGCTTCTTTATCTACAAAAATATGCATGTGTTCATTTTTGAAAAACTTTGCCATTCCGGTTTTCTCCAGTTTGGTCTTCTGAAATTCTGTTTCACCTTTGGAAAAAATTCCAAGCATCGCAATTTTGGATGTTTCATCCAAAACCTGCATAACTTCTTTATAAACAGAATATTCTTTCAAATTGGAATCCTTAAAAGTCTGCACATCAAACAATGTAAAATCAATATCGAAAAGTACGAATTTTTTCATAATTATTTTCGTGTAACTACTTCCTGAAATTTGGTGTAGTAAGTTGTATTATCGGCAACATTTTTGGCAACCGAGGTATTTGAACCGATGGTTGCTTTTCTCCCAATAATTTTTCCGGGCATTGAAGAAGATTTTATACCGATATGGGTTCCCTCACCGACCATCATTCCGAGATCTCTCAAACCCGTATCAATTTTTTCGCCTTTAACTTCTACTTTTACCGTTGTTCTATCCAATCTGACATTGGCTGTATTAAATCCTGCTCCTATTCTGCAATTCCTGCCAATTACCGAATCGCCGATAAAACCGGAATGTACTTTGGAATTTTCCATCATTAAAGTATTTTTGAATTCCATATTTGCTCCGATAACGGAATTTTCTTCAAGATCTACCCCACCTCTTAAAATTGCATTATTTCCAACATACGCATTTTTGCCTATAAAACAGGGCCCTTTGATTGTTGCATGCTCCATAATTTTGGCACCGTCATCAATATAAACTTCACCCTGAATTTGTGCAGAAGAAGAAACACCGGCTGAAGAGGCAATATATTTCTTAAGATCCTTAAATAAATGATCTTTTAAGCTTAAAATATCCCAGGGATATTTTAAGGAAACATTTTCTATATCTGTCACTGCAAATCTGACATTTGCTTTTTTGGCAAATCCGGAAATGGATTTTTCAAAATTATAATGGTCTTTCGGCGACTTTTTAAGATTTTCTACAAACGTTTTATTCAAAAGATAAATTCCGATTACTCCCAAATCAGACGGTTCTGTTCCGGCAGCAGGCTTTTCTACCACTTCAACTACTTTTTCCCCCTCTATTTTCAAAACCCCCATTTTTTTCAGACAAAGAGGATCGGTTATTTTTTTAGCTAACAAAACTATATCTGAATTTTCTTTCTTTTTGTCTTCTAATATTTTTTGGAATTTATAAAAATCTACGTGGTGAGCATGAAGAAGAAAAAAATCATCTTCAAGATATTTTTCTGCCAAAAGCAGTGCATCTCCCATTCCCGTGGGGCTTGGCTGAACAACATATTTGATATTTAGCCCAAATTTAGAACCGTCTCCAAGTAAATTTTTTATTTGATTATCTTTCGTAACTGCAAAGATCAGCTTTTTTATGCCGGAATTTTTCAGAGAGTCTAGAGTATATTCCAGAATGGTTTTTCCCATGATTTTAACCATTGCCTTAGGCAAATCATTAAACGGATAAAATCTTGATGATTCTCCTGCTGCCAAAATTACTGCTTGCATAATTTATGCCTCCTTTATTCTTTTTATATCTGCGCCCAATGCTTTAAGCCGTTCTTCTAATTTTTCATAGCCTCTATCCAAATGCTCTATCCCAAGAATTACACTTTCACCTGTCGCAGCCAAAGCTGCTATAACCAAAGTTGCACCGGCCCTTAAATCTGAAACCTCAACCACTGCATTATGCAGAGGAGTTAAATCTTTTATTTTAATTGCATGAAAATATTCAGGATCATTGTCGCATAAATTGAAATTATAAACTTCTTCAGGATTCTTAACTTCAGGATTAAATGAGGTTATATCTGCTCCCATTTTTTTAAGCTCTGCTACGTATCCAAATCTGTTTTCGTAAACTGTTTCATGAATTATCGCTGTACCTTTAGCCTGAGTCATCAAAATTGCCCACGGACCTTGCCAATCCGTCATAAACCCGGGGTAAGTAGAAGTTGTGACATCAACACTTGTTAATTCTCCTTTGTAAAAAAATCTAATTCCGTCTCCTTTTTGCTCAACTCCTCCTCCTGCCAATTCGAGCCTTTGAACAAACGGAGATAAATCAACATTTTGTGCACCTTTAATTAGAATGTCTCCTTTGGTAATAATTGCTGCAATTGCCAAAGTAACAATTTCGTTTCTGTCAGGACCGATGGTAAATTCCGTTCCGTTTAATTTTTTGACGCCCTCAATAACTATCGTCCGCTCATCAGTCCTTAAGATTTTGGCACCCATTTGATTTAAAAGATTAATAAGCTCGTCAATTTCCGGTTCTGCGGCAGAATTTTGAAGAGTAACTTTGGTCCCATCCAAAAGTGCTGCAATCATTAAGAGCGTTTCCGTTCCCGTATGGGTGCTTTTTTCAAATTTATAAACTATTTCATTTTTTTTAGCGCTTCCGTTTTTTTTGAGGTAAAAAAATCCGTCATCACTCATATACGAAATTGAATATCCCATTTTTTCCAGACCTTTGATGGTTCTGTCTATCGGACGCGCACCAATTCTGCATCCTCCGGGATTCGGGATAATTGCCTTACCCATACGGGCTAAAAGAGGAGACAAAAACATGGCTGATGTTCTGATTTCAGCTGCTTCTTCCAAAGTTATCTTTTCTTTTTTGAAATTTTTCATGCGGACATAGGCTACATGATCAATTATTTTTACTTCTCCTCCGAGTTCTTTAATTATTTCCGCCATAATCATGAAATCCGAAATTAAAGGAACATTTCTGATTATTACTTCCTCATCAGTTAAGCAAGCGGCAACCATTGCTTTTAAAGCAACATTTTTTGCACCCGACACTCCGACTGTTCCGGTTAATTTTCTTCCTCCATTGACAATTAATTTTTCCATATTACTTTTTAATCAGCCCTGAATTGATTTTATAAACATTTCCTGCCCCCATAGTAATAAGAATAACATCTTTTCCGTAGTTCTGATTATTGATGTATTTTAACACATCACTTAATTCCGGTATGAACAAAGCTTTTTTGCCGATTTTTGAGGCTAAATCCCGCATGGAAACACTCGGATCAGGCTTTTCCCGCGCTGAAGAAAAAATATTGGTTAAAATTACCTCATCTATATCCTTAAATGAATTACTAAATTCTTTAAACAGAGACTTAGTTCTTGAATAAGTATGCGGCTGAAAAACACAAACTATTTTTGAGCTGGAAAACTTCTTCCGGAAAGCAAGTAGCGCTTTTTGAATTTCTGTCGGATGGTGCGCATAATCATCAAAAACTAAAGCTCCTGAAGAAAGCGTACCGATAAATTCAGCCCGTCTTTTTGAACCCTTAAATTGAGATAAGCCTTTTCCTATCTGCTCTTTGGATAAACCAATTTCTTGTCCGACTATAAAAGCTGCGGTTGCATTTAAGAGGTTATGATCTCCGAAAACAGCCAAATTAATATTTTTTAAAGTGTCTGCAACCATAAAATCGTTATTTTCAGAGATTCCATAAGTTATTTTCCTGCCTTCAAAATCATTAAGCATTTTTTTTATTTGCGGGTCATCTCCATAGGCAACCAAAACTCCGTCTTCAGGCAATTGTTTGGCAAAAGCCAGAAATTTTTCCCGCGTATCATCCAAAGAAATGTAAACATCAGGATGATCAAATTCAATACTGGTAATTACGGCAATCTTCGGATGCTGCCACATATGTTTGATTGTTTTGTCATAATTCGGCTCGGTCATATATTCGTCTGCTTCAGCCACAAAATAATCCCCCTTGCCATAATGCCCGGGCGCACCCAAAGAAATTGCATTTGCTGTTCCGATCAAATATGACGGGTCAAAATTATTTACTTTAAGCAGGGTTGCAATCATTGCAGCTGTGGTAGTTTTTCCATGAGTTCCGGTCACAGAAATCCCGGTGAGTTTTCTTCCGAAAATTCCGCCGTTCATAAAAATTCCGACAGCTTCTCCCTGCGTGACAACCGTTATCCCTTTTCTCTTTGCTTCCAAAATTTCAACATTATTAAATCCTTCATGTGCTCCTGTCGTAACAACCAAATCAACATCCCCGACGTTTCCGCTTTTAAAACCGATTTTAGGCGTTATCCCTGCTTTTTTAAGTACTGCATCCGTAATGAACTCTTCGGCAACATCCGAACCTGAAACAGTTATTCCTGCTTCTTTGGCAATAATCGCCAAAGGCGTCATTCCGACCCCTTTTATGCCCATAAAATAAATTGATTTTATATTTTTCATAATGCTTCTCTTACCGCTTTGTACTCGTCCCAGGCAACTTCTCCGTGGCCATAATTCATGGATTTTTCGTGAGACTTTCCGGTAATCAGGATAAAATCGCCTTTTTTTGCCATCTCAATTGCAGTTTTGATTGCTTTTTTGCGATCGGGGATTCTAAGTATCTCTAATTTTTTATTTATTCCCGACTCAATTTCATTCATTATTTTTTCAACCGGCTCTTTTCTTGGATCTTCAGCAGTCAGAATAAGAACATCCGCATATTTTGAAGACATTTCTCCCATTAACGGCCTTTTGCTCTCATCTCGTGCTCCTGCAGAACCGAAAACATGAATAATTTTATTTCTAACATTTGGTCTAATAGCTTTAAGAATTTGCTCAATTGAGTTGGGAGTATGGGCAAAATCAATCATTACGGTAAAATCTTTTTTATAAACAATATCCCCTCTGCCTTTCGGAGCAGTAAAGCTTTCAATTCCTTTCCTAATAAGGCTATCTTCAACTCCCAATGCCCTGCAAACGCTTATTGCTGCCAAAACGTTATATTGATTATATTCTCCGATTAGGTCTGTTTTGAAGGGAAATACTTGAGGATTTACATCGGCGGACTTATTTAAACCATAGGTAATCAGCCTTTTATTTTTAATTTTATTTAAAAAAACATACGATTCATCATCTTTGTTTATAACTGCAGTTTCACTCATTTTTAAAAGTTTTGCCTTGGCTTTCAGGTAATTTTCATAGGTTTTATGGTAATCCAAATGCTCATGCGTAACGTTTGTTAATACTCCTACGTCAAATTTTATTCCAAAGACCCGGTATTGATCTAATGCATGAGATGTAGTCTCTAAAACCAGAAAATTCGGTTTTGAGTTTTTGCCATCTATAACTGCTTTATTCAGAAAGCGCTGCAGAGAAAATGAAGATGGAGTTGTAACATGAAATCCGACATCGTAATTTTTTCCGCCGATTACCGCCCCCACAGAACTAACCATTGAAGCATTAAATCCTGCAATATGCAAAATGTGATAAATAAGGCTGGTTGTAGTTGTTTTACCGTCTGTTCCGGTCACTCCGATTACCGTCAGCTTTTTTGACGGAAATCTAAACCAGGCATTGGAAATTATTGCAATTCCCAAATGGTAAAGATTCTTTGTTTTCTGCCACATAGCTTTATATTATACCTCTTCTTCCTGCCTATCTCCACTTAAGCCTACTCTGATGGAGGAACATTGTAATAATTTAACAAATCCCGGGCAATGCTGAAAAACAAAGGAGCTGCGGTATCAGCAGCATAAATGGAGGTTGTCGGCTTATCTAAAATTACCAACATGATGAATTTCGGATTATCAACAGGAGCAAAACCAATAAATGAAGCAATAGTTTTGTTGGGATCATAATGTCCTTTCACTGGAATTGAGGCTGTTCCGGTTTTTCCTGCAATTCTATATCCTTTAAGCTGGGCCCATTTTGCTTCTCCTTTTTCCACTGCATTTGCCAGAATTTCTGTCATTACTTTGGCTGTTTTTTCAGAAATGGGTGTACCTTTTACTTTTACCGGTATTTCATGCACTTCTCCGTCAGGACTTTCAAAAGCAGTTACTACCCGGGGCTGCAGTAATTTTCCTTCGTTTGCAAATACTGAAAATGCCGATAATAGCTCTATTGGAGTAACGGAAATTCCCTGACCGAACCCGGTTGTAGCTAAATCAACAGCATACCAGGCGCTTCTGGGCTTTAAGGACGGAGCTATTTCTCCCTGCAAGTCAATGCCTGTTAATTCTCCAATTCCGAATTTAGTTAAATAAGAAATCATCCTGTCTACTCCGAGTTTTTGCGCAACAAAAACCATTCCGATATTATCCGAATGCTGAATAACCTCAATCATATTTGTATCTTTATAGTACTTATCATTCCAAGTGTGTAAATCATAACCGCTGACTATTGCCGGCCCGTCACAAATATTACACTTCGTTAGCGGAGTAATCAGTCCTGCATCCAAGGCTGAAGCCATTACCATTGGCTTAAAAGTCGAACCGGGCTCATAAGTGCTGGTAATGAAGGGGTTTGTGTACAGACTTTCGTCGTATTCCCAATATTTTTCAGGAGAAAAAGTGGGAGCGGAAGCCATTGCAATAATATTGCCTGTTTTAGGCTCCATTATGCCGACCATTCCTCCTGTTGCACCATATCTTTCAACACCTTCTTTCAATTTTTGTTCTGCTAGAAATTGTATTGACCTATCTAAACCTAGTATAAGGTTGTTTCCATCCAAACCGCTGGCCACCAATGTCCTCTCGGCTATAATCGGCCTTCCTAACGCATCCTTAAGCTCTGCTGAATATCCCTCTTTGCCCTTCAAAAGCCTGTCATAAAATGCCTCAATTCCCACATACCCCTTGTCTTCACCCGCTTCGTTTCTGCCCACAAAGCCGACAAGATGGGCTGCAATTGATGCTTCAGGATAAAAACGGGCATAACGCTCCTCAAACCCAACTCCGGGAAGCTCCATTTTCTCTATTTCCTCCTTCTTTTCCGCATCAATTCCTGACTTTATCGGAACCCATACCTTATCCAGTGTTAATTGCGCACTTACTGAAGCTTTTTCTATCTCCAAAAGAGAAGAAAATGCTTGAATCATTTGATTTTGATTTTTAACTTGCTTAGGATTAGCATAAAGAAGATAAGAAACCTTGTTCGCTACTATTGAAAAACCATCGGAAGTCTTAATTTCGCCTCTTTTGGGGGTAATTTTTTTAAGATCATTGTATTGAGACTGAGCGAGTTCAGTCAGCATTTCTGCTTTAACAACCTGCCAATAGAATAAACGGCTGATTATGAGTCCAAAAAGAAAAACGAGAATTGCAAATACAAAAGGATAGCGCCATTTCATACGTTCGATAAACTCAGTATGACCCTGAGCAACGTCGAATGGGTCATGGTCTTACTGCCAAAGATCCTGATGTCTTAATTACCATCAAAGATTTTTCGTCAGTGAACCCTATTTTTCTTGCCTTTTCCAAAATATTCGTCAAAGAAGAGGCAGCCAAAAGCTTTTCCGACAAGATAGCATTTTGTGTTTTATAAAGACTTATTTCCTTTTCAGCTTCACTGACAAATATTCCGGAGGTAGACAAAGTATTTTGCAATATCGCCCTTCCCACAGCCAAAGTAATTGCTAATCCGATTAAAATTGTAAGTAAAAAATAAGCTTTTTTCATATATTTATCCCTTTTGGGATTAATTTTTCAAATATTCTTAATTTTGCACTCCTTGCTCTGACATTTCTTTCTATTTCTTCATCTGATGGAACAATCGGCTTTTCTGTTACAATTTTTCCCATCTTTTTTTCTTCAAATTCTAAAAATTTTCTTTTGACAATTCTGTCTTCCAGCGAGTGAAACGATATTACACATAATCTTCCGTTTGTTTTTAAAAGCTCTAATGCTTTAGGTAAAGCTTCCATAAGTGTATTTAGTTCATCATTTACTGCTATTCTTAACGCCTGAAAAACTTTTTTGTTTTGTCCTGCGCGGGTTAAGCCCTTGCCCAACCCTTTCATCCTCAACCCTCTTTCAATAACCTGGACTAATTCTCCTGTTGTTTCTATTGGTTTTACGCTACGGGCCCTAACAATAGCATCACAAATGGCCCAAGCACGGCTTTCTTCACCAAATTCAGTAAATATCTCATATAATTCTCCTTTCGTTAAAATCTTGATTAAATCAAGGGCCCTAACTCCTAAATCCTGATCCATTCTCATATCCAGCGGGCCCTCGCTCTGGAAACTGAATCCACGCGTGGATGAATCAATTTGATGACTGGACACACCAAGGTCAAAAATTATTCCAGCCACTCCGTCAAAATTATTTAAATGTGCAATTTTATCAATATCTCTGAAATTTCCTCTCGCCAATGTTAGGTTTTCAGGCTTTATCTTCTCAACATATGCGATTGCGTCTTTATCAACATCAATTCCCAAAACTTTTCCGCCGCGTCTTAAAATTTCAAAACTATGTCCTCCTCCCCCAAGTGTTGCGTCAATATATTTAGCGTCTTTCTCAACTCTTAATCCTTTTATTGCTTCTTCCAAAAATACAGGCTCATGAAAATCACTCATTTTTTTCACTCTCTTTTTTATTGATAAGTTTTTCCGAAATACTATCAATATTTTTTTCAAGGTTCTGTCTGTATTCCTCCCAAATCTCCTGATCCCACAATTCTACGTACCGCGACAATCCTAGGAATACAGCTTTTCCTTTAATCTTTGCAAAGCGTCGTAAGTAGTCAGGTATAATAAACCTTCCTTTAGCGTCAAGCTCAACGAAGGTTGCCCCTCCGAGAAGGTAACGTTGAGTTTCCCGTGCGGGTTTTTCAATAAATGGTCTTCCTTCTGTTCCTTCCAGAAGTGCTTTCCATCCTGTTTCCGAAACGATAATAAGCGAGTTTTCATATCCTAAAGTTATAATCAATCTATCTCCGATAATTTCTCTTAACTTTTTAGGAAGAGCGATTCTGCTCTTCTCTCCGACAATTCCTTCGAACTGTCCTAATAACATTTTTTGTCCTGCCTGCCCTTTCATAATTCTTACGTCCCACTTTTTCCCACTTTGGACCACTTATTATTATTTTGGTACTATTTCGACCACTTGTCAAGAGGAATTCCACTAAAATAGTGTTCTAGGAAAATAAAAACCCAATATGTAGAAGATTTCTTATTCTAATGCGAGGGATTTTTCAACCTGTGCGGTAGAACCGTCTGTTTTTGTTACTCTCAAGACCAATTTTACGTCCGAAACGTCCTCATCATAATGACAGACATCCGAACATGTTCCGAGAGTTACTTCCTGAGTAACTGTTTCTCCTTCGTCTACTTCAATGTGTCCCATTGCTCCCCTGGGAATATCTCCTTTTGAAATATAAGACAACTCATAATCAAGACTGGCTATTCCTTCTGTTTTGGATACTTCAAAAATTACTTTTTTATTGCCGGTTCCGGCTTCTATAGATAATCCAACTTCTTCAGGCGTCATTGTCAAAATTGTTTCTTCTTCAACGGGGGTCTGACCTACGGTAGTTGAGGCTGTTTTCTTGCCGAAAATAAAATATGCTCCGATACCAAGCAAAACTATTAACCCGATTACTATTGCTATAACCAAACCCTTATTTTTCATCAATGCTCTAATTGTAGCAATACTGAATATTTTGTCAAGAGAGTTTGGTGTAATTATTACCCCTTGAAAAACAAAATAATTTCAGTTAAAGTTGAAACGCTTTAAGAAATTATTTAAATTATGGCTTCAAAGGAAATGTCTACAGCGACACCCGAAAGGTCACTGCAGGAAAAATGTGGAATAGTCGGCATTTACAGCCCCGG
>Ga0172381_10000780_pt1 | contig 39374 bp, 58 predicted proteins | sample Leawel6488metaG_FD_119754 | JGI IMG/M metagenome (GOLD analysis project Ga0172381, IMG submission 119754) | Leachate microbial communities from a municipal landfill in Southern Ontario, Canada - Leachate well 64-88 metaG | ecosystem: Engineered > Solid waste > Landfill > Unclassified | place... | reverse complement strand
GAGATTGATGAGGACAGGATTATCCTGAATATATCCGCTCCTTCCGGGAAGATGTTCCCTGGTGGAGGAGATATCGATGTCGCCGCGAAGTGGGGACGTCGACGGGGCGAGCCATGACCACCGATGCCCTTGTCGAAGTCCTGGGCAAGATCGCCGAACGTGACCGGAGGATCACCGAGCTGGAGAAGGCATTGATCGAGGAGATGGCCGCTCGGATGTGGGCAGACGAGATCTTCCGATATGAAGGCCAACTGACATGGGCCGAGATTTCGGAGCGGGAGAAGGAAGCTGATCGCCAGAAGGCCCGCGCCGTCCTGGGAAACGCGCCGCAGGAGGGAGAGGATGAAAATCAATAGCCGAGATCTGGATAATTACATCACCGGCCATTTTGGGGCCGATCAGTTCGACGGTCAGCCATGCGATGATATCGAGGACGATGGTATGTGCCCCTACGAATCGGTAGATTGCCCCCATCTAGACGAAGATGGAAGATGCAAGCTACTGGACGAGGTCGCCCCATGACACCTGCCGCTCTCAGATGCTACATGATCTCAGATGAGGATGACGGCACTGGCTACGCCATAGTCGCCCCTACCTCAAAAATAGCAAAGCATCTCGCCAGTGTGAGTCGGGAATGCTCCACGATGAACTGGGGCGAGTGGATCGAAGTAAAGGCGCGATGGATACGTCATGTCGATGTATCCGGGCTTCCGGGGGGTCACGTCCTCGAATCAATCGAAGGACTGGAGCGAGGGGCATACATCTACGCCTGGGGAACGTGTCCAGTCTGCGAGGCTGAAGATGTAGAGCTATCGATGGATGGCCAGGTGGCTTGTTTCGCCTGCCACTCACGCGTTGGTGAAGAGGAAGACAAGGCAGACGCACAAGAAGATCATGGGTGGTGTTCAACGTGACCGATGACCAGCTCTCCGAAGTCCTGCGAGAGATCGCCGAACTGCGATCAGAGCGGGACCTCATACTCGCGGCTAATGCAGATCACCAACGGATGTATACCGATGCGATCGCCGAGAATACCAGGCTCCGGGCCGAGGTAGAGAAGGAAGCGGCCGTGGTTCGGATCCGGTGCATATCGCATCGCATCGAAGCCGACCGGGTTGTACTTCGGATTAGAACGACGTACCCGGACGGATCATTCGAGGAAAGCGACCACGAAGTTCTCCGGGCCGATCTCGGGATGCCCCCCATGAAAGACGAAGGGCCCATCGCTCGAATAAGGCGGCGGTTGAAACGGCATTAGGAGAGGATTGATTTGGTAAGATTCGTGAAAGAAGGCCACTCGATCGAAGAGTGGATCGATAACGTCGCTCGGGATGCAAGTCGAACGATGGAAACGGATTATCACCCCGTGGCGATCAGGGTATATCTCGTCTCGCCTCAGTGTGGGGGCTTATCTGCGACCCTGATCGCTGATAACCGGGCATTCAATGATCACTTTGGCGACGAGGGGGCGGGCGAGCGTGACTGACCGAACACTTGGCGGCTATTGTCTCACATGTACCCATGCTCTCTCATCGGGGTATTGTGAGATCGAGGAGGATATCTCCAAAATCGAGGATGACGAGGGGCGACCTCGGTGGACGTTGGGCCAATCCGCCCCATGTCCAATGCATTGTGATGCTGGACGATTTGGTGTGGAAGAGGTGAGCGGCGGATGAAAGTGGTTTGCGACTTTTGCGGTGCCGTGGCCTATGGGAACGTCTCCGATCTAGTTCTCAAGGGGTGGGAGAGGATGGTCATGAGGGCTCCCCTTAGGAGAACCGTGACGGCGTGCTCGGAATGCCACGATCCGTTTTTGGCAAAGATCGAGCAAATATTGATAGAAGGGAAGAAGCGATGAGGAGGGTGCGAGGATGAGCTACATAATGACGATCCCAATGTTGTTTGGTGACGGAACGGTGTATTATAAGGAGGTGTTTATAGAAGATAGACACCAACAATCAGAATTTATTGATTTGCCACCACCTAAACTACTTTCAAATGCAGAAATGAAAACGATATGCTATGCAATCGCTAACGGGCTGCCATGTCCTATTTTATAAAATCTTTTTCCACCCCGCAAAGCATCATGGTGGGCGACAGGAGGAAGCTATTCTGTAAGTCTATGGAATAGATGAGTTCACAAGTCCAAGGATATGATTTATTGCATTGGCATAAATATCATTTTTAAGTCATCTCAAATACTTTAGTACGATAACCTTATATACTATTATAGAGTACTATAGAGTACTCAATAACGAGGTGTGTTTAGATGAAAGAATACGAACCTATCCCAGGAACCACAATCGGCAACGCCGCAGCTCAGCAGCGCCGAGACACGGTGCTGAAAGAAGCTCTGGCTGGCGCACCTGAGAAGATGACGCTTCTCGATGCAGACGGTTGGGAGAAAGCGGTGGCAGCAAACACCGACGACTATGGAAGTGGTGTTATCCGATACGCGGAGAGGTGGGCGCGACTCATGGAGGGGCGCATGATCAGGGGTGACACCCTGGAGGCATGTGCTGAGGAAGCGTCCCATCTTGCAGACGACGAAGGCATAACCGGCTTCATGTATGGGTGCGCTGTGAACATCCTCTCGAAGACATGGATACATGGGGATCAACTCCGAAGATGGCACAACCTGAAGGTCCAAATCAGAGACGAGGGTGAGAAGGCGAACAGGTCCGGTGCAGTCCTCAACCCCGCGATTATCACGTTGGGGGTCTCCGACTGATGGCCCCCACTATGAGCCGAGGGATCGTCATCGAAGCCGATCAGGACGAGCAAGTGAGGGCTCTGATCTCCAGGGGGCTCAACTATTCTGACTTCGTCCAGGCGGCCACCGACATACTCCTTTCCGGCAAGCTGGCGAAGTACGGGGGCATGACGCCGGGCGAATCGCTCCGCCGCGCCCTCGACCGCGCCGAGGATGCCGAACGGATGGCCCTCTTCATCGAGGCCGTCCAGGAGCTGAGGGACGACCAGGGACTGATCGACCCAGATCTGTGGGATGAACTGAGGGGCGATCTACTGAGGGGCGAGAAGCCAGGGTGGTCATGGCAGAGTTGACCCAAATACATACCGGAGATCGGTTTTGGCTTGAGGAGGCCCCCTGACATGGCGGACTGCTGAAGTTTGCTCCTCAAGCCTCCCAGCATTTTCGGAACGTGGCGGCGATCGTCGCCGAATTCGACGACGTCGCCCCATCGTAGAACTTGATTTTTCTTTCATCCCCAGCCCCTATCGTGGGGATGAGGCTCGACGATACCTGGCGGAGCTGATCGACCGAGACGTCGTCCAGGGATAGGGAGACGTCGGCATCGCAAGACCACCGGACATAGACGCCGAGCCTCCCCATCGCCTGGGGGACCTGGACGGACATGGCCTCGCCGTCGGTCCAGTCGTCGTCGGTCGAATCGATCACCGTCTCCCAGTTTGTCCCGTCGAGGGAGACCTCGAACGAGACCGTCCCCAAACCCGTCGCCGTCGGAGTGAACCCGACGACAAAACCGGCACCCCTAGCCACCGGATGGACGCCGCCAAAATAGTAGGTCGCCGACCCCGAGGCAGAGATGACGAGCGCCCCACCAGAGACGGCCGCCGAGGTCGAGGCGTATTTGTCATGGCCGAACTTCGTTCCGCCGCCGCCGAAATTTTCAGAATAGGACTGGGAGAGGATCCAGTTCGGCCCGACCTGCTGGAGCACCAGCTGCTCGCCGTCGAGCAGCTCGTCGGCCAGGACGAGATAATCGACCAGGGTCGAGACGTTGTATACCCCGAGAGTCAGGCCGGTGAGATGGTAGGTCGACCACCCGGCCACGACCGAGCAATGGAAGACCGCCGGGGCGTCGAGATCGCCATCGTTTTCGATGGCATCGGTGAGGGTGTCGAGGGTCGGGGACCAGTTGTTTGTGGTCCCCTCGCTCACATCGTAGAGGAGGGGGTCCTCCAGCTCGACCGATAGGAGATAGTCCCGGATCCTCGATGATGACGGGCCCTTCCATGGACGGGGGGTCAGAGAGACGCCGCTCGCCGGGAGACGGTGGCCGTACCCGGATTCGAGCGGGACGAACCAGTCGCCCCCCACCAGCTGGGCGACGAGCGACCGGACCGTATCGCGGGCGCCGCTGCTCTCAAATCGGAGGTCGTAGCGGTAGCTTCTGGCCTTCCGCCCCTGACGGCTGAGGGGCGAGATATGAGATCCGGAGAGGGGACGGCTCTTGTTCGCGAAGCCGCCGCCGTCCGGTTTCGTCTTCTCGTAATATATATACGAAGTTATATCAATCCCGTCGAGGATGAGCGTCATCGAAAACCACCACCGCCAAAAATAGTTATGTGACGTCTAGCCTATTCAGAGAAGTTCTCGTCCCAGAACTCCCCGAACCGCAGCCCCATGACCTCGCCACAGCCGACGCCTGCGAACTCCCCGGCCTCCCCAGCCTGCTTACTTTCGGCGCCACGCTTGACGAACTCTTTCGCTTTCGCTGATGCTGATTTCAGCAGGGCGAGATCAAACTCGATCTGGCCCAGCTCGGCCGCGGCCTGGAGACAGAGGACGAGGGCCTCGATCGTCATCCCCTGTTGGAAGAGCTTCTGCTGAAGACCCTGATTCTTTCTCTCCAGCCGGAGGATCCTCTCCTCGATGGAGAGGTCTGACGGCTTGAGGGCCCCGCCTCGGTCAGCCGCCGATGGCCGGACAGCCGCCCCGTCCCGCCTCCGCCGGACTCCTCCTCTCGGCGCCACCTTCCCCCTTTTCCCAGGGGGGAGGAGGGCCCGCTCACTTTCGGCGAGATCTCGCACTGGTGATCATCTCCTCGATTTCTGCAGCTTCGTCCGTCTCGGCTCCAGCCAGGGCGATCGTCATATCGAGATCTTCGATCATGGCCGATTTTTCGGCGAGCCTTTCGGATCTGTACTTGATCCCGTTGGCCTCCTCGCGTTCCTTCCTTTTCCTCTCCTTATCCCGCCGGCTCGCCGCCAGGAGATCATCCTTTCCTCTGGAATTGAAACAGATGTCCCCGTTGGCGTTCACCGGCACATAGACCCCAGTACAGGCTCTCTCGACCGACGGGACCGATACGTCGAGAACCTCACCATCGACGCCGTAAACGACCACGTCCCCGTCGACCACCGCGACTGAGATAGCCCCGGCGATGTCCAGGATGTACTCGTAGGCGGCGGTGTCGATCTCCTCCCCTGCAGCATCGAAGGCCCGAACGTCGTCGCCCTCGATGACTATCCGGGCCGCGTCAGGCAGGTCACGTACGTACTCGTAGACGATCCGGTACTGATAGGTCCTCCCGGTCTCCCTGTCCTCTTTGGTTCGGGTCTCCCATTCGATCTTGTCCTCTCTCCTGATGGCGTTTTTGTTCCACTCTTCCCAAAGAGCTATCTGCCGCTTCCATTTCGAGACGTCAAGGGGCTCTGGTTTTTGTCCTCCGCAGAAGACCGCCGTATCCCAAATTTTCGATGCCATACTATCACCTAGAAAATTATAGTGCAGTCAAAACGACCTGAGCCGAGAGGCTCAGGGAAACATTGAATCGAACGTCCTCCGACCCACCATACTCTTCCCCCGTCACCTTGATACTATTGAGCCCGCCGAGCTCGATATAGTCGGTGACGTCTATGCCGCTCTCCCCGTCGCCAATGTAGTAGTCCTCGAAAGGAGACGCTGGAATCTCTACATACCCCAATCCACTGTCGATATAAATCCTGAGAGTGAGATAACGGAGGGTCCCGGTGGGCTGCTGGCTCGTCCAGTAATCGACAGGCAGCTCCTCGGCTATCTGGTCGTCTATACCGAGCGGGCCGGGCTGGGGGTTGTCGGTGACGGCATGATCTACATGTTCTGCGTGATCGTCGACGCCGATGGTGTGGTAGTGGAGGTAGTTGCTCACAGTCCATAACGTCCCCGACGTGGCGTGACCGTGGCCGTCGGCCGCTACGTAGACCCCGTCAGCGCTGAGGTCGGTGACGAACTCGGCCCCGGACGGATCGATATCGTAAATAAATTCATCCTCATCATAATAAAGATCCGTAACATAAGTTTCGGCGCAGGCGGAACAATAATCTGTGTAGCCCTCCAGATAAGTAATCGCGTAATCAGAATAGGCATCCACAAACGCAACGGCGGTATCGTAATATATCCCCGATACCGACCCGACTTCTGTATAATTATCATTTGACAGGATATCAAACGTGGTGGAATCGTGGACTGTGACGTCGTCCGTGCTCGCCTGCGACGTCGCCCCGTGGACGAGGTACCCCCCAGCCCCAGCGTCGCCGTGGGCCGACCCACTCCCGGCCCCGGTGGCGTTCCCGTGGCCGTGAAGATTCGAGTCGACGTTCGCTATTTCGGCCTTGAACCAGTCGATCGAGAAGTTTAGATAGACCCTGGTGGCATCGGCGAAACTCTCGTCGATGACGCCGTCCTCGTCCGAAAACTCCGACTCCCAGACGAAAGGAACGTCGCTCGTCACGTTCCCCGACGCTGAATCCTTCCACATGTTGAGATGACTGGAGGCGAACGAGGACCCCTCAGACAACATCGAGGTCGTCGCCGCCTGGATGTCGGCCTTGTCTCTTGGCCTCCGCCCGGTCCAGAGGGTCATCCAGTCGCCCTCCCTGACGACCTTCTTCACCACGGCCCGGGCCGCTCCCTCGATCCCCACCCAGTCACCACATTTCAACGGCGCGTCCGGCCCCTCGATCGTGAGACAGTCGACAGCCTGGCGATCGCCGAAGATCGAGGAGACCACCTCGGCGAGATAGTCCTCGTATAGGTAGCCGTCCCGGTAGGTGTCGAGGACGATGTTCGAGCCCGCCAAGACCGACGTCGCCAGGACCGAGGAGAGCTCAGTCGTCTTCCCGTCGCCGCACCCGATACCGATCAGCCCATGAACCTGGAGGTCGTCGGGATCTATCCGGTCGATGACGTAACGGTCTGCTGAGAACTGATAGACGCTGCTCTTCGACGTCCCTCTCCCGAAGGTCGAGAGGCTGGCGTCGAGATAGACGTATGGGTCGTTAGGCGGCGCCCTCCACTGGACGTAGGCCCCCAGCGACTTGAGGAGCTTGATCGTGTAGTCCCAGACCGTTCTCCCCACCGCCAGCCTGTAGGGGGTGGCGAACGTCTCCGAGGATATGTCGGTGATGTCGCCTAGCCTGATCTTCGGATCACACCAATTGTGGACGCTGACGAGCTCGTACCGGGGTGAGACCGACCCAACGATCCGGACGTAGAGGTCCGAGGCGTCCCGCCAATACTGGCCCGCCGATAGCGAATCTTTGTCGCTCCCCAGGGTGAGGGCGGTGGTGTCGTGGTATGGGACGTTGGAGCCGAAGACCCCAGCCGTCCCCCCTCCGGTGAGCTTGTAGGTCGATCCAGAGTAGAGAGAGAACATGTTCGGCGGCAGGAGGCCCCGCGCCTGAGCCAGCAGGCCGACATAGGAGCCGGTGAGGGCGTCGTTTAGGATGTCGCCGACGGTGGCGGCATCGTGGGGATAAGTATAATAAAATGTATATCGATGCTGGAGGAGCCATTCTTTCGATTTCGCCTCGATGGCCAGCGACCCGTCGGACTTCTCCTCGACGAACGTCACCACGCCACGAAGCGATATCTCGCCGTCGTAGTAGAGATCGATATCGGCATACTTGAGGGCCGGCGTCTCGGCGACGGCCTCGAACTTGGCCGAGTTGGGGCGGTCGATATCTTCATACTCTTCCATCCGAGGCTCTTTCCCGAAGGCGTTGACGTAGATCACGGCGCCGCCGGGATTGGTGATTTTCGCTTCCCATGATCCCATGATATCAGCCCCGCGTCGTCGCCCGGTCGTTCTCGCCGATGGCGTCCCAGATCATGCCGGAGATCGTGTCGTACAATCCGTCGATGCTGGCCGTCAGATCGATATCTACGGGGATGGTGATGGGAGCGGCGATGTCGGCTCGAACGATCTCAAGGGCGCTGTAAGCCTCGGTCGTCTCCAGCTGGACGGGTATGGAGATGGACTTTCCAGCCCCTTCCTCCTCTCCGGTGTCGTAGAGGGCGTCTATCCAGGCCTGGTTCGCTGGGACCTCGACCCCGATGGTGAGGGCCAGCTGTTTCGTCTCGAAATATTCGGCGGCGAGCGCTTTCGCCTCGGGCGAGTCGGGATCGAGCCCCTGGGCCGCGATCGCGAATTCGAGGGTGTGGGCCTGTTGGGTCAGGTCCCGAAGGGTGTCGAACTCCAGGTATCCCTCGGATCCGATGAAGCTCGGCTGAAACATTTTGTTCGCCGCGTCCTCCTGGAACCTGGCAAAGTTCGACATGCCGTTGTTTACGGCGTCGATCGTCTCGCCATAGTTCCGCATCGAGTCAGTAGCCGCTCCGATCTCGTCGGCGGCGAAGACCGCCCGGATCCGGTCAATAGCCTCGTCGGGGACGTCGGTATATTGCTTGAGAGCGTTGGTGGCGAGGTCGATCGTCTCCTTCTGGTGGCCAGCCTGGTCGGTGACGACGTCGAAGGCTTCTGCTAGGAGGCCCTGATGCTCGGTGGCATTGTCGACCGCCTCAGAGAGCATCTCCAGATCGTCGGCGTACTCGCCGAGCTCTTCCTTCATGTCGTAGCCGATGTCCTCCCACCACAGGGCCCTCCCTAGCTCGGATAGGTCGGGGGGAAGGATCTCCATCTCGGCTGCGATCTTGAGGGGCTGGACGGCTTCGGCGGCGGCCACTATGTCGTCCTGCATCTCCTTCAGCTTGGCCGGGTCGGCCTCGACGCCTACCGGCAGGCCGGCGATGTAGTCGGCCCGCGCCTCCAGGGCGTCATAGAGTCCCTGCCAGAGAGCTCGGCCGGCCTCTCCTCCCATCTCGGCGAACTTCGCGGGATCGGCGATCTCCAGGGCGTCGTAGAGGTCGATCATGTCGAGGACCTCAGCTCCTGAGATCAGGTTATCGGCGAAAGCGTCGATGGCCGACTTCCCGAGATCGGCCCAGGCGGCGCCCCAGTCCAGAATGATCCCTTCTCCCATGGCGTCGTCGAAAGCTTCCTGGTAGGCGGCGGCGGCTTCTTCGGCCATCTCTCGGACGGCCTCGTTTTTGGCGACGAGGGCGTCCCTCATGATGGACTCTGAGGCTTCAAGCTTGGCATCAAGCACGATCTCCGCTCGGATCTCGCCAGCGAGCGCTTTGTTGCCCCTCGACTCCTCGATCATCGCCTGGAACTCTTTGGGATCGGTGATCGCCGCCAGTGCCGGATATTTCGCTACATACGCATCCCAGAAATAACTGGGTGAAGTGGTGGTCGTCACTGATTCGCCGTTGACGTACAAATCCCAGTTAAGAGTACGATCTGCTGTATACCTCGCCTCTAATAGTTCGCCGTTGACATCGAGCGTCCCCGACCGACTGAATTTCGACCACGACTGCTCATGGAAGTCCGCCCAACGTTGCATCTCCTCATTCCAGGCGTTTCGATATCCTGTCCCTGCCGCCTCGCCCAGCCCCTCCCCCGACTCTTCCGCAGCCTTCTTGGCGTCGCTATTGGCGAGCTCCTCGGCGGTCTGTTCTCCGAGGCCCTCGGTCCCCTCGCCGACCCCAGCGGCGAGATCCTCGCCGAGCTCTTCACCGATGCCGAACCAGTCCCCGAGCTTGCCCATCCCCCACGACGCCACATTTTCGACGGCGCTGAACGGATCTTTCGCGTATCCATAGAGCTCGTCGATGCCCAGGGGGCCCATCTTCTCGTCGATGCCGGTGATCGCGCCCCAGCCTCTCGTTCCGAGATCGACGAGAGAGTCGGTCGTCTCGTTGATCGTCTTCATCCAATCGGTGAAGACCGGCAACAGGGCGCCGCCTATCTTCATCTGGACTACGTCGACCTTCCCGCCGAAGATATCCATCTGGGCGTTGAGGGTATTCTGTTTTTCGGCATAGGAATCGGCGAGCGACGACCCAGACGCCCAGGCTTCGTCGGCCGTGGCGAGCGCCGCGCTCAGCCCATCGATCTCGCCGGTGATGGGGTCGACCTTCCCGGCCAGCATCCCGAGAGCCTGGCCGCCGGTAGCGCCGAAGTGGGCCAGGGCCGCGCCCTGCTCCTCGATCGGAAGCTCGGATATGGCGACGGCGAGCTCCTGGATGGTGCCGATGGCGTCCTCTCGGAGGGCCGACTGGAACTCGGAGGTGTCCATGTCGAGGAGTCCGGCGATATCGCCGGTGTCCCTCATCATGTAGCTGATCGCGTCTTTGACGGACTCGCCCGAGGTCTCGGCGGTCATGCCGAACGCCTGGAGCTGAGCGACGAGAGCATACCAGCCCGAGATCTGGTCGGGCGACGGCTTCAGCATCGCCATCGAGCCGCCGAGCTTGCTGACGCCCGTCACGATCGAGGCTTCAGACGTCGCCATCGAGTCGGCGAGATCGTTGATCGCCGAGCCCGCCGACCGGGCGAAGTCTGCCCAGGCCATCTCGGCAGGTTTTACGACCGACCCCATCTTCCCGATAGCGTTCGATGCCGATTCGGCCGGGACCTCCCAGGCGTCGGCCATCTGGAGGATGACCTGAGTATACTCAGCGATCTCCGAGGGGTCGATCCCCATCCGGCCAGCGCCTGCAGCGGCCCCGGTGATGTCCTCGGAGGACATCCCGGTCTCTGCCCGAATGGCCATCAGGTCGGAGGAGAGGCGGGAGAAGTCGGCCTCGGAGATGTCGCCGACAACCTTTTTGACGCCGACCATCTGGGTCTCCCAGCTGGCGGCCTCGGATACGCAAGACGAGATACCCATCCCGGCGACGGCGACGGCGGCGCCGATACCGAGAGCCACAACTCCGATGGGTCCGAGGGCGGTCGCTATCGATCCGGCGACGTTCCCGAGCATCCCGAACTGGCTGGATATACCGCCGACGATGCCGCCGCCGATCCGGGTCCCTATGCCCTTGTAGTCGCCTTTCGAGAAGCTGGCCCGAAGACCTTCCCCGACGTCACCCCAGCCCCGCTGGACTTCGCCTCGGGCGTCGGCCATACCGGCGACTAGGCCGGACTTGTCCACTCCTAGGGAGACGTATGCACTGCCGACTTGTTCGCCTGGTATGGTTTTTTCCTCCTAGAATAATGTTTAGCGTAAGGTATATATTCGGGTTTAGCGTATGCTTTATTATGCGAACTTCAAGAGAACTTCAGGAAGTGGCCGCAAACATCGGCGACCAACTGACAGAAGAAGGGCTGACCGTGGCCGAAATCGCCTACGTGGGCGCGACTCTTTCGGGGGCCGCGGTGGTGAAGGCGTTCGGGATCAAGAGGTGATGAGGATGCGGAATGAAAGAATTGTCATCGAATGGATTGTATTATCTCATTTTTGGCCCACCGTGACACACATCACATATATTCTTGAAATGATTCGGTGGAATATGCGGGAGGCCCCCTGATGCCCCGACGACGTGAGCTCGACCCCGAGACCATCTCCCTCCAGCTCCATCCGGTGGCGATGGCCCGCTTCAAGGCCGAGGTCGCCGCCAGGGGGACCACCCCGGCGGCCCTCGCCCGCGAGAAGATAGAGGGGTACGATCTGCTATGCGCCAAGCTGATCCGGAGCGACGAAGTTCTCATCACCGAATACGGGTCCGGGGTGCAATCCGACTGGGAGAATATGAGCGATGCCGAACGGGACGAATATCTCGAAAAAGCCAGAAGGAGGATGCTCTGATGACCTGCCAAATCACCCTCCACAAAGGGAGGCCAACCCCCGAGAACATGCAACAGATCGGGAACCTCATCCAGAAAGGCTTCTCCTCCGGGATCAATGCCCCGGAGGGCGTCATCTGGGAAGTGGGGTGGGAAAAATCAACAACGGCCGCATAGGTGGTTACGGTGCTATTCAAGCCTGAGCATGTCGGAATGATCTTGGCCGGAAAGAAGACTCAGACTAGGCGAGCGTGGAAACGCCCTATGGCGAAGGTTGGTGGAGTCTACAAGGTCAAGACGAAGATGATCTCGAAAGAGTACCATTGCCTGATCGAAGTGACGGCCATGAGAAAAGAGAAGCTCAGGCTGATCACCGAGGCCGACGCCAAGCGCGAGGGGTACGAATCCATCTGGAGATATATATCGGTCTGGGAACATATCAATGGGTCATGGGACGGAGATCTGGAGGTCTACGTGATAGACTTTCGGATCATAGATCCGGCACCGGATGCCCCAGCTCCCTCGCCCGATGAATAGCCGCCAGGACGTGAGGCGGGACTTCTCGCCCCTCCTCCACCTCGTCTGCCTGCTGCTGCTGAGGGTCGGGCCGCGGGAATAGCTCGCCGAAGGATCGTTGCTCCCCTTCTTTTGCGAAAAGGTTGCCGACCGCCTGGGCTATATTCCAGGCGAGGACCTGGCGGCCCACCCTCTCCGCCTCCCTCTTCTGGCGGCCATGGTAGACGATGGCTAGAAGCTCGTTCGTCGTCAGGTCTTCAGCGTCTCGGGGGAGGAGACCGAGCTCGACGAAGGCGAGGCGGCTCCGCCAGCGAGGATCTCTCTCTTCTTCTTCAGCTCCTCTATCGTCTCGTCGATCATCTCCACCATCTCTGCAGCCCTCTCCTTTTCGAGGAGCTCGTCGGAGAGAGCCCACCTCTTCTGGAGATAGGCAGCCCGAGAAGGGTCCTCGGCGAGCATCAGAGACTCGAATAGGCCCCTGGATATCTCGACCTTCGATATCCCGTCCCGGTCGATGGCCTCGGCGATCTCGGCCCGATCCTTCCCAGTGGCCGCCTCCAGGGCCATCATCATGATCTTGGTATCCGTCATGAACTTGGTCAGGATGTCGACGGCTCCTGGGAGGACCCTCTCCAGAATGGCCTTCTGCTCCTTCAGGTAGGCTCTCGCCTCCGACTCGAACTCCTCCACAGCCAGGAATCCCCATTTCAGCTCCAGGCTGCCGACCTTCACAGTCCTAATTCCCTTATTTTTGCTCCCCATATTTATCAACCTCTTATTATTGCCTTCGTCCTGATTTTTCTAGTCTCGCCCACCATCACCAGCCGGTGAACGGTGGCCTTGGCTATCTTCTCGATCGTCTCGTCGTCCAGGGATACGACGATCTTCCCTCCGAGCCGCTCTTCGACGCGGGATACGATCTCGTCTTCGAGAGGCATGATCATGTCCTCAGGAGGATGGGATACTCTCGGCCAGTGTTATCGGTGAACATCATTCTCTCGACGTCGAGGGTCCCGGTGAATATCTCATTTTGTGGCGGCTCCTCCTCCGGTGGTTGGTGGGGCGTCAGGATTTCGATCTCCAGGGACGCGAGATCATATCCCTGACCATTCGGCGAGTCTACCCCTTCGTTCCGAAACACCAGTCGCGGCACAAACGCGCCTTCTCTCGTCAGCTCTTCCAACATTCTTTGGAGGAAGATTTCAGCTCCATTGTTCTTGTCCGTCATTTTATATCTCCCCATCGTTATGAATACAAAACCCCACCCGAAAGCCATGGGGTGAACGGTCGAAAATGGTGTTATCGTGGGGAGCCCCCTCGCCGGAGGTGTGGTCGGGTCATGGGGGCCCCGTGGTTATGTGACATGTCGCCTTTCAATCGGCGAATACGTCCCATAACCCGCCTTCACTCGGCGACGTGTCTCAGCGGAAGCTTGTGGCCCCCGACGTTGAGGCTCGCCTTCAGCAGGTCGCCGGGCTTTCCGACCCTCGTCACCTTGTCGACGTAGCCAAACCCGACGTACATGTCGGCGTTCGTATAGTGGCCGTAAAAATTGAAGACCTGCTTGACGCCCTTCATCCCAGCGAAGTCCAGAGCGTCGAGCCCCCCGGCCAGAGTGTACGGTCCTGAGTCGGCGACTATCCCGGCCCCCGTCTCTCCGACGGCTCGCCGGAAGTATACCCCGAGGGCCTGGACGTCAGCATTGGCGTTTAGGGCCGCGATCACCTCGTCGGCGGTACTGATAGGTTCCAGAAGATCAGTATCGAGATCGACGATGATGGCGTTGCCGACGACGGAAACTGCCAGGGCCTCGGCGTCGTTGTCCTGGAAATCAAAACTGATGGAGTTTCCGGCGGTTCCCCCCGCCAGGTGGTGGCATCGGATGTGGCTGTTTGCGTTCCCCCCAGAGGACACCGCCTCGGCCTGTTTCTTGGTGTCGAAACATTCTAGCTTTCCGTTCCAGTCATCGAGGCCTGGGGCCCGCTGTCTGGAGGTGTCGCCTTCGGCGGTCATGTCGTTCATGAGGGTGAGATCGTCGAAGGTCGACACGGCACAGCCGAAGAACTCGGTCGGCGTCAGATACTTCCCGGTAGCGCAACGGACGAGGTCTCCCTCGTTGAGCCCCGACTCGACGACGATGTACCCGGCTGCATACCAGATCTCGTCCGGTGACAGAGCGAGCCAGTCTCCGGCCCCTTCGTCCTGGTATTCGAACGTCGGGACGACCGTATCGTTCATCATTCGCTTGGCGGAGTCGGCGATTCTCCAGATGGAATATCGATCGTATCCTCCCCATTTCGAGGCCGAGAAGTCGACCTCCTCCATGGCCTCGTTCGAATAGTTGTTGTCCGAGCCTATCCCCCGATAGACTCGGACATATGATCCCGGCTTCGGGCTCAGGCTCATGATCTATCTCTCCTCTCAGATCAGGTCTCGGCGACCCCACCCGTGACCGCAAACTCGACGACCATCTTCTGCATCTTCCCGACGGGCTCGGGCCGGCCGATCTTGGAAACGTAGGCCGTGAACGTGAACGTTCGGAGACCTTTCACTACTACGTATTCGAGGGCGGTATGAGCCGCTTTCGATGCTCGAATCTTGTCCTGGCCCGCGTCGTCATCGTCCTCGGCGAAGGTCGCCTTGGCCCCGGTGGCATCGTCCAGCCCCGGATGTCTCCTCTTGGCAGTATCGTCATCGACCGCATACTCTTCCATTTCGGTAACGTCGTCTATGTCGAACGAGAGACATCCCAGCGTAGTGGACGAGTCAGCCGTGAAGCTCAGGGTCGCCAGTCCATCAGGTGCTAATACCATTTTTCACCAACTCCTTTCAAGTTTTGACTTTGTGTACCGTAAACTCTGCCGCAAAAATAACACGCTTCTTATCGTCCATCCAGGTATTCGGCTCGCTCATATCCCAGACACAGCCGAAGACGTTCGGGATGGTCTCGCTCAGGTGGAGCGCATCGATGATCGCCCAGATGTCGGTCCGGGCCGACTGGACCGCCGCCGACTCGTCACTGGTGGCCCTCACCTGAATCTGGACTTTGGGGGCGAGGACGTCTCCGCCGGTGGCTATCTCGCCGGACCCTCTGCCCGGACAAATCAGGATCTGGTCGGCTCGGGCTTCGGACCAAAACCGGGCCTTGATCCGGCCGGCGGTGAATCCCGCAGTCACCAGGGCCGCATAAATGTCGTCCTCGACGTTGGTCATTTCAGATCCCCAAAATTCCCCACCCTAACAGAAGAACCAGAAGACAGAATCCTCCAGCCAGACAGCTCCTCCAGTTTTCAAGAGCTGAAATGCGGGTCTCCGTGCGGTTTTGCCAAGCACATTGATTATCGAGCTTTTTCCGGATATACGAGATGTCGCTTTTCATCTCAATGATACTGTCATGATCAGCATCGTCAGGCATCTACTCGGCCCCCGACAGGCTGAAATACTGGCGGACCAGAAAAGTACTCGCGGGCTCTGCGAGATTCGCTTTTGCCGGCCATCTCGTATCCCGCCCTATGGTTCCAGCAGCTCAACTGTCTGAGCTTGACTCTTCGAGCCGTAGTAGAATCCCATCACAGACCCGATTATGCCTGCCATGACCGTCATCCCAGCGTCATTCTTCGTGATGACGGTATAAGCGAAGATCGTGATGAGAAAAACGGCTATAATAAATCGTTTCGAGATTAACTCGGGTTCGACGTAAGTTTCCCATGGCATATCTCATCTCACCTCATCCGAAAATGCAGCTACGCAGGACGTACCCGTCGCCCGGCTTGCGGAGAAAATGACGAGCCGCCCCGTCGCCACACTTCTGCGGTTCCATCACGAGAAGCGTGAGCTTCCCATTCACATCGGCCACCGCCACGTTCATTTCGTGGGGCGTGGCCATCGACGGCGTCGTCTCAAAGATCGCCCGCCCGACGCACCAGGTCAGACCGTCGATCCGTTCGGCGAGAGCCCAGTAAGAATATTCTAGGGCAAAATCGTCGCAGTCAAAATCTTCTGTCCAGGGTCTCGGCATAATAGTTTTCGCCACCCTGACGAGATCGCGGGGCGTGGGGGCCGCCATTTTGGAGTCGGGCCACCATCCCCGGATGGTCGTTCCGATGATGTTCTTCGACCAGCTCGTATTCCTGAACGCTCCGAAGACGAGCTTGGCGGCCTCGGACCATGTGACCTCACGAGATGACAATTTCGTCCTCCCCCTCAAGCTCGCATGAGCCATTGGAACACGAGTCAATACTCGAGTATCCGAAGATCTCCTCTTCCCAGTCGGGCTTGATGTCGAACTCCTCGATGCAGCTTATGCAGGGTAGCCAGTCGCCTCCGGAGCCCGGTGGGACTACGCCCAGAAACTCGAACGTCCCTGCAGCGTTGACGCCCTCGAAGTAGGTCCTGGACCTGTCGGCCAGATGGCTCTTGTTGTTGATCGGAGTCTCTACGACGTTCTCGAAGTATGCCTCGGCGGCCTCGAAGGTATGGGACGAGCTGAGAGATTCGGCGTCGACTGACAGAGACGACGAGATGTTGATGGGGCCGAGTGATCGCATTTCAAGCCGGTGGACCCCGGTTCTATCCTCGGACGCTCCGCCGATGTACCTGTTCGACCACGCTCCGGGGTCGTCCGGGACCATAGATCCAGATATCTCCTGGATCGATCCAGTCGCGTTCCATTCGGTCACCTTCCAGATCTCAACCTCTCCGGTGCCTGAAAGCTGGCTTTTGGTTGCTGTTGATCCTGTCTCCACAGCGTCATAGCTCCAGAACGACCCCTCTCCAGAGAAGGTGCAGGTCACAGTGTCGGGGTCGTCCAGAGCCCCGGCCATACCGATGAGCAGGGCTAAGGTGGCTATGATTAGTACAGTCTTCATAATTTCAACTCCAAAAAATTAAGCGGTCGAAAAAGGGGCCTAAGTCACATCCGGTCAATCCTCTCCTGGACCATCGGGCCGAGCTCGGAGATTGTCTCGGCGAAAGTGTCCCGGATGAATCCAGCCCGCCCGACGGTATGATTCAGTGAGCGGTCGAGCTCCTGCCTCAGGATGTAGTCTTTCGCAGCCCCGCCTCCTCCCATGTGGATCATCTTGTTAGCGTCGTCCCGCTCGAAGGTGAGGCCCGCCCTCATCGTTCCGCCGGTCCTGCCCGACCCTGCTGGATACTGGCCGACGGGGCAGTTTTCGCGGGCCATCGGGAGCCATACTACCGAGGCGTATTGTTCTCCGGCGTCCATAGCGGCAGCTTCGGCCTTCTCGATGCAGACCTCGGGATGCCAGTCGATTCGGCCCATCGTCGCAGCCTACTTGTTTTTCGAACCGGTGCAGATCACCGTGGCGTAGGTGTCGCCCCTGTCGTTTTGGGGGCGGTCGATCTTGAGGACCGGAGGCGACTCTCCGTCGTAGGTGATTTTGTCGGTATCGTTGACGTCGACTTCCCCGTCGATCCAGATCTGGAGGACGCTCTTCTGGACTACACCACCGGGCCCGATCTCGATCTCGACATTTTTTCGGCGAGCAAAACAGTTCTGGGACGTCGCCGTCGCGTAGGTCGGGCCATGAAAGCCGTCCCCCGACTTTGCGGCGATGTATACCGTGTCTGTCAGGAGGTGGCCGAAGTCGTCGGCGAGGGTCTTCCCGCTCACTCGTCGATCACCTTCCAGGTTGGGGAGGTGGTCTCGCTCGACTGGAACTCGACGGGGATGTTCGACGATCCGTCGATCGATACGTCCCTGACCTGGGAGATCTCAGAAGATGCAGGCGGCGTAAAGTCGAGATTGCCCCGAGCCTTCCGGGCGAGGAGGCGGCTGTGGATCCTCTCTATCATCGTGAAGCGTTGGGACCTCTTCGAGGAGATACCATCGAAATTGGTGTCGTTATCTTTCGCCGCCCCGGCGAGGATCCATTCACATGCCAGGATGGAGGCGTCGACGATCGTCCCCTCCTCGGAGTAGGCCTGGGCGATCTCGGAATCGTTCAATAGGGGATCCGCGCTGTCGGTGTCTCCGATCGTCCGTCGGATCTGGTCTCTCGTCGTCGTGAAGTCGCTCGAATAGGTCCAGGTAGTCGCCGGGACCGAGGGGACGGGCTCGACCAACAGGGAGCAGGGCTCGCCGAGATGAGAGGACGACTCGCCCCACTCGACGTATGCCGAAAGGGAATAGTAGCCCGCCAGGTCGAGGTCACCGTCGACGGACGTGTACTCGATCGATCCCGGCGTCTCGCTTTCGGTGGCCGTCCAGGTGGCGGTCGTCCCGTCAGGTTTGAGGACGTGGATCTCGAGGAGCGTCGCGGCTTCGAGGCTCTGGCCCGTGGCGAGGGTGATCAGCACCCCCACCGCCCCGGCATAGATCGTCATCTGGTCGACCCCCCTATCCTCTCATCCTCAAGCCGTCTCGCCGATGGTGATCGTCAGGGCGCCGGCCGCAAACGAGGCCGTGTCACCGTCGGTGATCGTCTTCTCGACAGTGAGCGGCCCATAGGCTATGATGGCAGCCCCCTGGTTCGTGGCGTGGTTGGCGATGAACCAGGTGTCCAGCGCACCCCAGTCTCCGCCGTCGGCCGCCGCGAACGTGATCGCGGCTTCGTTCGCTATCGATCCTTCAGACGCTGCCTGCCAGAGGTCGCCGTCGTTTGTGATCGCTTTTCGGGCGTAGCCGTTGCCGGACGGTTCTCCGGTCACGGTCCCGTCGTGATCGCAACCCGTACAGAGCCCGAAATACAGAGTTCCAGGAGCTGCTAGTGCAGCCGCTCCGAATAGCTCCTCAAGAATGTCGTGTCTCCAAGCCTCACAAAGTCCACTCGCCATGATTATCTCTTCCTAATTTTCTTCAGCCATCGCGATATCCGGCCTTTCCTCGGCGCCGGTTTTCCGCATAGCGCCCCCGTACCTATCCCAGCGTGGCCTTCCAGCTGGACAATTTCCCCTTTCGCCATCATTCAATCTCCGAACTATCTGAAACTGTCTTCGTAATTCCAGAACTCAAATTTTTGCGGATGAAATGGTATATCGTCGCTGATGAGGACGCGCTCGACGGCGATGCAGCCGATCCGAAGAGAGCCTGGGACAGCCGAGCCACCGCAGACGAGCTTGACGGCGATGCAGCCGATCCGAAGAGAGCCTGGGACAGCCGAGCCACCGCAGACGAGCTTGACGGCGATGCAGCCGAGCCGAGAAGGTAGTGGAGGTATCCGACTTTCCCAGCCGAGCTCGATGGCGACACCGCCGAGCCCAGGAGAGGGCGCACGGTGATGTCAAACCAAGTCAACGCCGCCAGCTCTGACCACGTTGCATCCTCTAATTCGCTCCACGTATTCATTGTTTCCTTTTAGTTTTTGTTACAATGTTTTGAAGGTCCTGGAACTTCTCGTTCTGAGTCACTCCCAAAACTGTAGCCATATCAGCCACCTGCTCACGTATTGCAGCTATCTGGTCATCTATCAAGATCAGAGATGTGATCGATGCCCCGGTAGCATGATCTTGGATCCGCTTCTTGGCCTCGTCACTGAGCGACATCGAATCCAGCCTCCTGATCTGCCAGCGCCTGCGCTTTCGCTATGATGGCATCTTTGGCACGTTCCAGGTAGTATTCAACTGCCTCTTTGCCCGGACGTATTACCTCGCCGAGAGATAATCCGATCCTATGACAGTCGTATACGTACTCTGTGATCTCTTCACCATCCTCGCCCTCAGTGGTCTCTATGCGCTCATTCCAACGCACCAGGAGATCCCGGACCTCAAAGGTTCCTATGGCGTTCTGGGAGATTCTCCCGAGCTCATACCACGGTTTTTGTACTGAAGATCTATCTTCCATGTGTGTACCCCTTTTTCAGCAACGGGTTTGCAATTCCAAGTTCACTCGCTGACCTGTTCATGACATCTTGCAGTGATTCATTGTTTATAATATATTTTGTAGTTAGATTGTATCCGTTGCAGAACTCTATCCATCCTATATAGGACATCACAGAACTGATGAGGGACTGAGGATCCATTTGCTCGCCGTTCTGGCAGATGAGTTTTACTTTGGCTTTGAACCTGCGAGCTGCACGCTTTCTCAGAATTGAGTGGGTCCTGTATGTTCTATACCCCAGAAAATCAATTCCTGCAGAGTCGACTGGTATAACTTTGCTTGACGGGTTCAAGACTAGCTGTAACTCATCCGCTAAATAGTCCTTAATCTCTCCCAGCATGGTTTTGAGGTGATCTCTGTCGCTGCTCAATATTACTCCGTCGTCACCGTATCTTACATAGTATCTGCATTTGTTCGTCTCTTTTATCCATCGGTCTAACGGGTTCAAGTAGATTTGAGCCAAATATTGAGACAGATAATTCCCAATAGGTATGTTGGTGTCACCGCCTGGGCTGCGTATGATCTCTTCCAGAAGCCACAGCGTATCTTTACATTTTATTTTTTGGCTTATTAGATTTAACAAAATGTCATGATTTACGGTAGGATAAAATGAACTGATATCAAATTTGAGGCAATACTTAGTGTCGTTGGTGTTTTTCAAGAACTTGCGCAACTTGATTATGCCTGCGTGGAGCCCTCTTCCTGGGATCGCAGAGTACACGTCGTCTATGAACAATCTGTCCCAGATGGGTTGTAAAACGTTCATTATTGCGTGGTGTACTATCCTATCAGGATAATATGGCAGTTTATATATTATACGTTTTTTAGGCTCGTAAACTAGCTTGATTGTGTATTCAGATGTTTCGTATGTTTTATTGCAGAGAGAGGATCTAATTTGTGAGATGTGTTTGAGGGGGTCACCATCTACTAGCCTGACCTCGCCGTAATGACCTTTGCCCCGTCTTGCTTTCCCGTGGGCTTCCAGCAGATTCTGCTGAGCGCATATTCTGGGGTACAGGTTGCCATGGCGTTTCATGCCGGACCTCTTAAAGCCTCGCCACGACACTGAGCGTTCTCGGTGAAGGTACTAGCACAGTGCCATGGATAGCTATGTGTTCGACCTACGAGGTTCTGGTCGGGTGCTGTTCGAGACTGAGCTCTCCCGAGCTCGGGCTGCGTGCCAATGTTCCGATTCGAATTCGACGCCACGTTATTCGCATTCCGGTTACCGAAACCCGTATTCGTGCCGTTATTCCAATTCCTGCTGGCTAGCAAGCTTTATGCACCTCAACCAATCCTAAGTTTAGGACAATGAATAATATCTGTCGATTTTGATTATCTTCGCCAAGAACGGTATTTTGTCCTTATACTTCTCTATCTGATCTGACAATATTTTTGATCCGGTGAAAACCACATATTTTATCCCGTCTAGCTCTATTTGTAACGAGAGATATTTTGTATTGCCTGACGCTTTGTCGTTATACTTACTATCGCGGATTTTAAAACCTGTGATGAGGATTTCGAGGTTGAGTGCCTCGTCTATCCTCATCTTTTCGCCCTCCAGTCGTTTTTCCTCCTCTGCGAAATCCGCAAAACGTGGGTAGCTCAAATCGCTCTACCCCCTACAAGAACTCGGGCCGCGCGCCAATGCTCCGAGACGAAAACGACGCCACGTAATTCGCATACCGGCCACCGAAACCCGCATTCGCGCCGCCACTCCAACCCCCGCCGGCCAGCAAGATGTTGCTCTGGCCCGCGTTGTGGGCATACCAGTAGTCGGCCACGTATGTCGAACTAGACCCGGCTACCGCGGAAGCGATGATCAGGAACTTCGTTAAGTCTTCGAACAGTATGCCAGATGCATACCCATCATCTACGATTGGCACCGCTGCTGAAGATTCATAATCCCCTGCGCCGATCGGGCACGCTGACGTACCAGTTCCATTTCGCTTCAGTACGCGGTATTCTGCATCAACCGCATCCCACCCAATAACGAATTGATAGATGTTGCCCCACGGATTCTCTATTCCTCTCCATACAATCGGTGTGTATCCGTCACTTCCGGTTCCAGTTCCGGTCCCATTGGTCCCTATATTGGTGTCAGCAGAGTCGGCACCGTTTTCCTCTCCGGCGAATCCAGTCCCTGATGCTTTGCTCGTGATGCCTGCTCCGAGGCCCACACTCGTACTCTGGCTATTGAAATTGCAAAACTCGATGACGTAGAGCCAGAATAGCAAGTCCCAAGTCCAAATGTTGCAAATGTGCCATCTGGACCCGTACGACCCTGCATAATCCTCGGCGCCTTGCCTTGTCAGCGAGAGCGCTGACCCGGCCTCCGTGGTGGCTGCCACGGTTGCTTCACTGACCTGAATGTTCTCTGGGTTGGTCCAAGCAGACCATTCAACTCCGGGGAATTTGACCCAGATGTAGCCAGCTGCGTCTCCCCCGACCCATGATTCGGATAAAACGCGAACAGCCACTACAGTTCCTGATTTGCCTGACGTCTCGCCAGTGACGACATCGCCGACGCTGATTTCAGAGGTTCCCGTGCCGAAGGGGATCTTGCCGATGCACCCCCCCGTCCAGGGTTGCTCACCCGTCTTCGAGATCAAATGCTCGTTTCCGCTGTCGTCCACGCCGAGGCATCCGGCATAGGCTCCGACGTAGATTGCGGCCTTTTGCGACCCACCGCCTTGTAGATGCGCGGGGCTGAAATTAAATCCAGGATATGCATACGGCGATACCCACCAATACTGATACTTGCCGTCCTTTTTCGCCCGCAAGTAGCAGCTCGGTACCTCCACCATGACCTGCCCGGCGCTGCCGTCGAGGGTGAGACCGTCGCCTCTGGCATTTGAACCGTATGTGACAGTTCCGTCGGCTGTGACTGTGCATCTTCTCATCCCGCCCCAGATTGGATGGGCGTCGAACCGCTCATGCGACCACTGGTCGATTACCTCCCCATAAACATTGACCTGTTCCAGCTGGGGCGAGCTGTTGCTAGTATCCCACCTGACGCCCACGATCTTGTCGGTCACGGCGTCAGCATACCCCCAGCTAGATCCATTGTATCTCCGAACTGCGCCTGCACCCAGGTCGTATACTTCCAGACCTGACCACGCTGTGATGAAGGCCCATGCTGATCCATGATAGTGCGCTATGTCATTCTCGTGGCCCGCCCAGTCTCCCGAAGCCGGCGCCGTGACCAGGTACGCATCGTCTTCAGCTGGCGATCCTGGCGGCGTATTTTGGGCCGCCAGAATTATGCCGCGTCCGAATGCTTTCATATATATCAACCACCAAATTATCTTATTGCCATCATACTTAGACTGAACGTAAAGCTCTGATCTTGGCCCGGAGGTACGGCGCTACCGGCCCCTGTCGGACGTTGCCAGCTGGTAGAGATCCGTCTTTTGTGGCTCCTAGCTGGGCCGTAGAACCAACGAGATCATACCAAGTCAGTCCGCCTTCGGTTCCCCCATTGGTATTGATGATCGCGAGCTGATTGGCAGCAGATCCAGCCCCCAAACATTGAGCAAAGCTGATTATGTCGTTCCAGGTGGTTCCGCCGTCGGGGCTTTCCTGGATGTAGACGTTGAGGGTGTCGCCCGCGTCGGTGGCAAGGGCGGTGACGTCGAGTAGGAAGAAGAGGGCCTTGATTCCGGGGTCCAGCTTCACCGTGTCGGACGTTCCGCTCGCGGTCCTAGCAGCAGACTCAAGAAGAGGCACTTCGACCACCTCACGCTATTTTTTTGCAGAGAGCCACGACGGAATACTGACCCGCAGACCTGTCGGCTCCGGCTCCGGTGTAGATGTAGATGTCGGCGCCTTCGGCCACCTGGGCGTCAGCCGTCCCGACTCCGATGGCTGCGACCTCAGAGTTTACATGGTTCATGAAGACCGTGTCGCTCATATCGAGCGTCACCGATCCGGTCATGGCGGTCGTTCCTGCAGCCTCTTTCGCGAGCTTCGTCTCGTCGTCAACAGATCCGCCCGCCTTCGCTTCTATCAGAGTGAAGACGACCTTCAGTACTTCGAGCTTGCATGGGGCGGCGTCGGTCAGTTTGGTGGCCACTGCTGTCGCGGCGCCTCCAAAGTCGTGAGTCACCGGGCCGATCCAGAACGTAGAGGCTACCTCGTCATCTGCAGCCAGCAGCGGCTCTGTAATCTCTCCATCGGCGATCTTCTCGGTAGTGACGGCGTCGTCGGCGATATCGTTCGTCTTGATTTTGAATATGGGGGGAATGGGGCCCCCGCCATGAGTCAGTACCATAGACACCACCTCACATGATACCGATCTCGACGAAGGCGTTGTTCGAGTGGAATATCATCCCCACGTCCTGGTATAGGTGGACCTCTCGGTTTCCGATGGGTACCCGGGTGTACTCGGCATCGATGGTGATAGCCCGAGCCTGAACGAGCTCGGCCGCCTTCCGGGACTTGCAGACGATGTAGACGTAGCCGTCGGCGAGCTGATCGTTTCGGATGGCCCAGGAATCCACAGGGGCGGAGTCAGACCGTCCGAACAATCCGCATACCGATTTCCAAATGGGCTGAGACGCCGTCGAGTATGGATCTTTCTGGTCGAGGGCGTCGAGGCTGTTGGCGTTTCCGACGAGGTAGAGGTCGGACAGCCGGGCCCGGAACTTGGAGTCGAGGAGACTGCGGCCCAGCAACAGATCCTCATAGATGTTCCGAGAGCCGCCGTCGTCAGTGAGCCAAGCCCCGTTGTTGTTGTACGTCCCCCCACTGGCAGCCACCTTCCCGTTGCTGTTGGCCCTGGCGGCGGTCAGAAGTCCGGAGACGTTCGCGCCGGTGTGGCCGTTGATGAAGACCTTGTCCTCGCCCCGGAAGATGAAGTCCATGCAGGCCTTGATGTACTGATTGTATAGCTGGGGCTGCTTGTCCATGTCGTCTTCGGAGATTGTGAAGTAGTCGGGCCACCGGTAGATCTTGGCGTTGTCGCCAGAGGCTCCGATAGAGACTTCGGACCCTGCAACATTCTTGGCCCGCGGGATGACGTCTTTGGAGGTGGCGTCGAGTCCGATACGTTCGTACTCGTCAGCCGTCGGCTCGACGTCGGTGTTGAGGTATACGACCTTTCGGGCGAGCTGGTTGTCGAGGTTATCGTCGTACCAGTCCCCGACCGCGTCATACCAGACCTCAAGGAAGTTGCCGGGAATGGGGGCGGATTTATAGAGTGAGTCTGCTGTCATTTTGATTCACCTCACTTGATCAGTTTTACTTTGCATGGGAACAGCCGCGTGACGAGATCGTTGTCGGATACCGTGAGGGCCACAGTAGACGGCCAAGCGAGCGTTATTACGGTGGCGGTGACGGCTGCAACTTTGTTCACCTGGCATGCCCCATCGAGGTCTTCGAGCAGGATGAAATCTCCGGCCGAAAGTCCCATGTTCGTGATCGGGTCGCCGTCGGTCATGGTGATGGAAGTTGCGCCTACGGCTACGTCTGATGCAGGGACCTTGTATTTTCCAGATCCCATCGTGACGGCTTCGAGAGCTTTGGCCACGGTGGCTATCGTGAAGACCGTGCCAGCGTTCGACCCGGCCTCCTCGAGGATGCCGTGGGCCGAGGTGGACCCGTCGCCGAGGGCGGCCACTTCGAGGAAGTCGCCGAAATCAATGTTGACGTTCGCTCCGTTCGGGGTTACGAGGGCCATGCCCTCTTCGCCGACTACCGGGACGGGGTCGTACTGCTCATATCGGCCGTCATACCCGCCTTTCGGGACGAACTTTCTTTTGTCAGCCAGGCCGAGGATGCTGGTCTGGGCGGTGGCAGGGGCCACGGTTTCGGCGTCCTGGGTCAGGGTAGATCCGGCGATGGCAGCTCCGAACACTATGGCGGATGCCGCGGGCCAGCTGCCAACTGACTTACTGTTGGTGGTTCTGATATCTCTTGTTACGGCCATGATCATTTCCTCCCGAGGAGCTTGTCATCCGCTCTCTGTTTCGCCTCTTGGACGGCATGAATGCCGCTACCTCTGGCGACAGGGTTTCCTCTCATCTGGCCCCGCTCCTGCCTCTGGCCCATCAGCTTGTGGCTGTGCTCCCTGGCGAACGCCACTGGGTCGGACTGGGCGAGGGCGAAGAGGGTCTCAGCCTCGTCTTCGAAGCCGGGTTTCAGGCTCTGTCTGAACTCGGCGACCTTGCGGGCCGTTCTCTCCTCCTGGATGGTCGTTTCGAGGGCTTCGAATCTCTCCTCGAGGGATGGTTTCTCGGCCTGCTTTTTGGCGGCGGGGGACGGTCCTTTGGGCCCGGAGGTCTCTTCGACCGTCCCCTCCTGTGCGCCGCCTTCCTTCAGTTTCGGATCTTCTATCATGTGGTTTCCTCCGTTGCGGTTTTTCAGCGATTCTGCTGCGATAGCGAGCGTTGCGGGTCCTGATTCGATGTTGAACCCGGCGCCGTCTTCGGGCGTGACTACGCCCTGTTTCACGAGCGAATACTCGAAGAAAACATAATGCGGCTCTTCGACCGCTTCGTATGGGACCTGCTCGCCCGTCTTCGGGTCGGTCCAGGCCCCGCTTTCGAATTTCAGGTAGCAGGCGAAGTAGAGGCTACCGTCCAGAGCGTCACCCGACTCGATCGCCTCGGACTCTTCTGGGGTCAGGTATCGCCGATAGAACTCGGTGATCGCGTTCACTCGCCGCCCTTCGGCGTCGAACTTCGGCGACCTGAGCTGGCCCACCCTCCGGGCGTCGGGGTCGAGATTCTGATGATTGATGAGGATCGGAATGCCTTCGAGCCATGTCGCTTCCGGGCCGAACTTCGCCGCCTCTCTGAGGACGGGGATCCCATGGCCCCAGAACACCCCCTCGATTATGGGGACCGTTGGGACAAAGATCGAAGTCTCCGTCTTTTTGATGCGGCTCGCCTCGAACGAGACGGCCACCGTCGAAAATTTGTACTCAGAAATGTCCGCCATAAGTGGCATAACCCCCTCTCTCTTTTTCGCAGAAATGGGCCTGATTCCTTCGCAACATCGGCAAAGTGTGTGCATCTTCGCGATCGTCTCGCCCGTCGATGGATAGACGCCGTCGGGGAGAGGCCGGGCCTCGCCGGTGTTGGCGGCGCAGGTGTCGCAGATCCGGTCGTCTGGGGTGGTGATGCGGTAGGCCTCGTATTTCGCCGGGTCGACTATGCCTCGGCTGCAGGCGTCTTTGGTCGTGTAGAATTGGCCCCGGTTGGCGGCCTCTGATGTTTCGTTGGTGGCGATGACCCCGGCCCGATACTTCCGTTTGCGGTCGGCCTCGGCGGCCAGCCAGCGGTCGATCTCGTCGCGTGGCAGACCGTCCTCGGCCATCTTGCGGGCCTGGTTCTCCAGCCGTTCGGTCTCGTCGGGGGTGAGGCCGATGAGGTCTTTGATGTACTCTGCCTGGTCTCGGATGGTTCGGCCGCTGAAGTAGCCGCGATGTACGACCTCTCGGATAGCTCGCCTGGTGGGCTCGTCGATCTGCTCGACGAGCTCGGCGCCGTGGTCTTCGATCCATTTGAGGGCGTTGGGGTCGTTGAGGTCGTAGCGGAACCCGCCACGGGTGACCTGCTCGATATAGTCGGACTCGGCCTCGGCGGCCTTCTCCATCGTGGCCTTGATCTCGTCGGAGATGTCGAACTCATCCCAGTGGACGAGGTCGGAGGCTCGGCCAAAGTCGCCCCGTTCCAGGGCGGACTCGAAGGCGTCCCAGTCGGTCTCCGATAGGGTCGATTCGATCCACTCGAAGTATTTCTCGGAGACGGCCCGCGAGTCGGAGTCGATGATCTCCTCGAGGCGGGAGCGGAGGGCGTCGTCAGATGTGGCCAATTTCGATCACCGGATCAGTCTATTCCCCAGCCGGGGTTAGGGGCGATGTCGCTACAATGTAGCCGCTGCCAGTTCTCGTCACAGAACTCTATGATGCTCGGTAGATCATCTCTTTCGCAGGACATTTCAGCACCCCTTGACTGAATCCGACGAGCCAGCTTTGCCGGTCGAAGAGGTCGAACTCGTCCTCCTGGCATCGGTACAGGCTCGCATGGATCAGATCGATATGTTCCCAGTTCATGCGTCGAGCCACCAGTGGGTTACAGGATCTAATTTTTCCAAAATTCACTCCCAACACTGCCCCCACGTCGACGCCTCTGAGCGCCTTCCTCTCTTCGTAGAGCCGCGCCCGGGTTGCGTCGTCGAGGGCAGGGAGACCCCGCCTAGACCGCGCCTCGTCGATGGTGCAGACGCCGCCGGCCAGGTCTTCCCGGGCGTTCTTGGCTTCGGCCTCCTGGTCGGCAGGAGCCCAGGACCACCAGTCGAACTCCATCCTGAGATCGAACCCGTTCCATTCGAGCCAGTCCGACCAGAGCCGCTCCCATGGCGCCCCGTAGGTCTCGCGTTCGGTCGATATGCGGCGGTCGATCAGGTCCTTTTCAGGAGCGCTGGAGACTGAGACGGCCTGGGCGACGCTTTCGAGGATAGCCTTGTGGAACCAGAAGTCGAGGATCGCCTTCTCCAACTGGTCCCTGATCTCCCAGGGATTGAGGGGCATGGTGACCTTCGGGTACTGGAGCCGCATCCCAGCGATCGAGAGTTTGGCGGTATCGTAGCCCTGCCTCTCTACCATCCCCCGGGCGTAATCTTCGACGGCGGCCGGTGTGAGGCCGGTCGCTCCGTCGGCGTTGAGGGCGGCGATCTCTTTTCCGTCGACCTGGGCGATCTCGTTCGGCACGGAAACCCGCCGGGCCGCGATCATCCCATAGTCGCAGATTGTCTTCCACTGCTCGACGATCGGAATCACGGCCTTGAGATGGCTGGTCGACGCCGGGATCGTGGCGTCGGAGATGAAGAGGATCCTTTCGGGGTCGAGCTCGACGGTGGTCGTCCCCTGTCGCTGGTAGAATCGGGTCTCTCTCGCCCGGGCGTCGTAGACGATGCCTGGGAGGATCGAGTCGGATTTGGTCGTCCCATAACTCGCGCCGCTGGTGGGGGCCCGGTCGAAGCTGTCTCCGGGGAGGAGCTGGACGTCGTCGAAGTTCTGCCATTTCCCGTCGTAGGCGAGAGAAAACTCGCTGATAGATGATCGATATGCCGCGCCATCGATGAAGGCGCCCTTGATCAGGCCGAGGGTGCCGACGTTCTTGATCATCCCGACCTGGCCGATCCGGGCGTTGATGCGCTCGGCCTCTTTTTTCGCCAGGGCGATCTTCTTCTGTTGTGTGTCGTCTCCCTGGTCGAGGGGGGTGGGGTTGAATTCGAAGCCTGTGAACGCGAGCTCGGAGAGGGCAGTGAGGGCGCTGAATACCGGGACGACGGTCAGAGCGTCTGCGAGGGTGGCCGGGGTGTAGGTCCGGGCCCGGTAGTTCGTCGGGTACGATCCCGAGGCTACGATGACGGGCTGGCCTGACATGGACCCGGTGGAGGCTTCGCGACCCTGTCGCCATCCTCGGATGTGGTCTCTGAGCTTCATTCAGTCCTCCGGTATGTCGTCTTCTAGTATCGATATCAGGCGGTCTAATCTCTGCAAGAGAAGGGTCCACTCCCTCCTCTCATCGTACAGGGAGCGGGTGAAGCGGTCCATCGTTGGGAGCCGCGGTTATGTGACGTTTTCGGGTATTTAGCGGGCCGATGTCACCGAACCCCAGGGGGCAAGCCGAACCCCGCTGACCCCACCACAGGGGACGACGGGACGGTGAAGACGATCTTTCCCGTGTCAGCCAGGATCGCAGCTATGCAGAGCTCCAGAGAGTCGGGGCCGTCGTCGTGGGCTTTTGGGTTGGGGGCCGCCTTCAGTTGGGCGATCAGCTCAGGGTATTTCTTCGGCCAGTCGGTCCGGAAACAGAGCTGGCCGTTCGCGTAATGGGGCTGCATCGATCGGATACGGTCCGTCTTCGGGACGGTGTTCCAGAACGTCTCGAAGGGGACGGCGACGTGGTCTTCGGCCATGGCCGCCCGGAGGTTTCGAACGAATAGCGAATCTCCGGGGGCGCTTTTGGCGTGACCCAGAGAGTTAGATTCTATTCTGAACTTCGAATAATTGTATTGAACATGATGCTCGACGATCTTCCTGATAGATGTCGATTGAGAGTCCACTGAAAGGTCGCAGTCCCAGACGAGCCATCGCTTGTCAGGGAGGACGAGGACCGTGATCAGGCTGGCGTAGTCTGCCCCGCCTTCGGACGGGTCGAGCGCCCCGTATCGCTTGCACTGGTTGAGGTCGACCTCGGCCGGGTTGACCTTGTGCATCAGGTCTGGATTGAAGATCTGACCTTTAGCATCGAGGGGATGTTGCTGGTATAGGGCCTCCCAGTAGAACGGGCCGACAGCCAACCGCCGCCTCTCCAGCCAGGCCAGCGAGAACCGTTCGGGCCAGTAAGGGTCCCCAGGGGATCGGCCCAGGGGGTCGGTCGCATCCTCGGAGATCGCCGGGATGCTGACGACGTCCCACTCCTCGCCGTCCTCGGATTCCATCTCCTCGACGAGACGGCCCACCAGGTCGTCCTCTGCCCATCGCGTCATGATAACGACGATGGCCGAGTCTGGGGCTAGCCTCGTATAGAGGGTGGAACGATACCAGTCCCATATCTTGTCCTGGACGACTTTCGAAGACGCCTCCTCGGCGTTCTTTACGGGGTCGTCTATGATCGCTATGGCGGCACCGCGGCCAGTTATGGGACCTCCGACCCCGGCAGCGACGAGCCCGCCCCGGTGGCCTTCGATCGACCATTTGGCGACCGAGGCGCTGTCGCCAGATACTCGAGTATTCCAGAGACGAGGCCCCCATTCTCGGAGGGTGTCTCTTGCGATCCGGGAGAAGTCGTATGAAAGCTCGGCGGCGTATGTGGAGAGGATGATTTCGAAGTCGGGGTTGCGGCCGAGGGCGAAGGCCGGAAACTTCTTCGAGCAGACCTCAGATTTTCCGCCTCTAGGAGGTAGGCAGAATATAGCGCGGTCCCGACCGCCTTCGCCTCTTGCGGCGGCTTCGAGCTCTTCGAGCTTCGAGGTGATCAGTTCCAGGTGGTGGGCTCGTTTCCATCGCCCTCCCCCGTCCAGCTCCAGGAAGTCGAGGAGGTGGCGAGATGCCAGGATCTCCCGAGCTCGCCGATTAATGCCCGTCTTCTGTCGCGAGGATAAGGGCGCGGAGCTGGGCATCTGTCAGGCCCTCCAGGGCGTCGGCTTTCCGGCTTTCCGGGTCGTCGCCCGCGATCTCTTGGCTTTGTTTGATCGCCTGGACAGCCATCCTGGCCCCGAGATCCCAGAGAGGAGACACCGCGCCATAGGAGAAGGTCCTCTCCTGGCCGTCGGCTGTATAGTACTTCGCGCCTTTGTCCAGGCTCAGGAGCTCATCCGCCCTGACCTTGATGCTATTGAGGAGCTCCAGGTCGTCGATGATCCGGTCCTTCCCGGCCTCGAACCTTTCCTCCCGATTCTTCTCCCGCTCGGCGATCCACTGGTTGGTGGCCGCGGTCTGGAGGTCGAAGACTTCGGTCTTGTAGCGATGGATGGTCCGCCATTTCTTCGGCTCGCCGATCGCTTTGGCTATGGCTTTGGGGCTGTGGCCCTTGGCAAGTTGTCTTTCGATCTCGTCAATGTATCCCGCGATAGATTCAAAAGCCATAACAAGCGACCTTGACAAATTGACAGAGCGTTGTCAATCTCTGACAACACGATATCGGATGGAGGTTTTCATCTCAGAAGTCCCATAACCACCCTCCACACTCGCCACGCCACCGCCGCGAGCATCCATTCGCCCTCGACGAATACGTCGAGCTGCCAAGGGGTCGGGCGCCGGAGGACGAGGACCAAAGCGAACTCGTAGAAGACCAGGACCGACGCCATGGGATCATAGCGACGCTGGCCGCCAGGAGGAGGGCCGTCGTCTTTTCGGTCCCCAGGATGACGGGGACGGTCCGGATGCCGTTGGACTTGTCGCCCTCGACGTCCCGGACGTCGTAGAGGGTGCAGTCGACGAACGTCGCCACGAACATGAACCACCAGACACCAAGGGCCACTGATGGTTGGACCCCGCCCTCCACAGCCGGGACGAGAGCGACTATCGTCGCCCAGGAGGCTGCCACCCACGGACCTTTGAATGGGGGGATAGGCTTGATCCTCGAATAGAGGCCGAGCGCGAACAACGGGACCAGGCACAGGACGGCCGCTGCTGGGGTCGCCAGCCAGGCCAGGACGAGTGCGAGGACGTAGGAGCCTAATGCCGCAGATACAGCGAGCTTCTCCCTGCCCCGGAGGGTTGCGGCCCGGTGGGGGGAGTTGATGGCGTCCTCATCGAGGTCGCCGATCTTGTCAAGGCTGTAGACGCTGAATGATATCAGCCCCGCCGCCGAGCATATCAGATAGTTCGGGGGGAGCGTGAGGAGAATATATCCGATGCATGCCTTGAAAAAACCGAGAGCGGCTGAAGTAGCAGAAGTCGCCGAAAGAAGCGTCCACAGCCGAAGGGCTGCATAGGTCATAGATTTGGTAGGGTATAAGCGGCGGCCCCGTTGCGGAGAGGGCCGCCGGGAGGGATGGGTATTGGCATACCCGATCAATATGAGCCAGGCCGGGATTCTTTCACCCGGCCCCGGTCACGCGAACCCGGGGAGACGCTGGGGAGGATCGGCCCCAGCAGGACTCTATCTTGTCGGATATAGGAGGTAAAGCAAAGAGGGACACGACATGGCAGAAGACTGCCCCTCAAAACTCAAAATAAGATTGCCTCCCCGGATGGTAACAGTGATTGTGATTTTTTTTTCGATAGCTATTGCAATATTTGTCCAGGGGATCAGGCCCCCGCCCCCTATGCCACGACCCGCAACACACGGATCAAGTCAAGGTCCGACTTCCTCATTGGTGGCTCGCTGTGATCGTTCCAGATCAGCCCGCACCCACAGGCCGCGTATCCCCGTTCATCAAAACGCACCACGTCGCCGCAATCTGGGCAACGGACGGCCCCACTGGCCTCCACAGATACCTCCTGCCGGGACCAGATGAGACAGGCCTTGACGCGCTCAGATCTCCAGCTTTGACCTGCCTTGGAGTGGTGTTCGGTCGCAAGACGGCCGCGCGGCATTTTTCGGCGGCTTCGTGGTGGCTTCCTCACTTCCTCAATATAGGGGTTCAAGATATATATACCTTACTCATGCACCAGTGTCAGCAACAGGCGACAGCCCGAAAAGGATGAAATAAAATATATAAGGTCAAGTTGCATCTATATATGTTTTAGAAGAGATAAACGTCGTTATTGGTCATTTTAAGAATTATTTAGAACATCTTTTAGTGCATCGTCCCCAAATGCTCGCTTTACTGCTGCTACAAATTCGTCCCCATCCCATCTGGCCAGCGATTCCAGGACCGCATCCATTGATATAGCTATACCATCGTCGCCCACGAAATACCTCCAAACATGCGATTCTGTCGTCAATTTGTAACGGGCAGATAAATAATCATCGGTTACAATGTGAAAGTATTTCCCCCACCAGACAACTCAAGCATTTTCTGTTTGATGGCTCTAACATCCACTAAGACAAAATCTGCGGCCCTCTGCTCAAGAGATGCGATGCCTTTCGCTGACGTTCGTACGGACATCGTCGGCTGCCCCTCCCCCCTGAAGCCTTCAATAGAGTCCAGATATCCCAACGCTATCAACGCATTTATATAAAGTACTCCACGGATGTGCTGAAAGCGGATTCCTGATATTACATCACTTTTATATATATAATCGGTGCCACCACAAAACTCTAAGATTTCGACGATTATCTCGGCGTCTCCCCTTTGCGCGCGCGTCACCTTTTTATCACCAACGCCATGACGCGTTTCGGCTTTATATCGTTTATTCTCGTCGCGAATCGTCACTGATGCAACCTCCTGGATCTAGCGTATATTTATCATACGAATTTCGGTAGATTGTTCATATTATTATTCTATCATATATTGATATATTTGCTCGCTTTTGGCAAATGTGTCTGATACCGTTGGTTTTTTTGGCTTTTTCTGATCGGCCCGCGTGTAGCATTACCAAATTATTCACCTGACACATACACTTGTGCAACTACTACTTAAACATTTTCCATCGCTGGGATTGCTGGAAAATCACCCAGAGGAGGAAAATGATATATATGAGTTTATTATACAGTGAAATCATGGAAAAACCTGAAACGTTTTTTGCGACCATTGATCAGAGCGGCCGCATAACGATTCCAAAGGATACCCGGCAACGAACAGGGTTAGGCCACAAGGACTTAGTAGAAGTGAAGATAGTACGATCAATAGATCCGCTGGAGTGATTTGATGAAATTAAGAACTAGAATCCTCCCCGCCAATTTGACCAAGCGACCAGCGGGGAGGAGATTTCGTTTCGATGACATGTCCAACCCGGAAGCGACGCCAGGAAGGAACACCCCCTCCCCAAGACGTGGAAACGTAGATGGAGATGGAGATGATAGTCATGAGTTGTCGCGCATTCTTATATAGATATCCTGTTAGTCTCACCGGTGCGTCGCACACATGGGAGGGGTCGGGATGGTACTGAAATCATCTGGCTATCATCTCGAAGATGGATTGGATCACAGAACGTTTCATCGCCGGATGATCATGGGGCCGGACAGCCAATTCTATTCCATCACCATGATGTATGCCAAAAATGGATATGCGCCATTCGGGGAGATGGAATCGCTAACGGCTATCATTTTTATTGCATTAAGATATGACTTGATCGGGTGGTTGCGGTGATGGACCAGTTCCCGCGGATCGCCACAGCCGCCGACCCTGTCTTCGCTCTGATGGAGAAGGTCGAGAAGCTGGAGGCGAGGATCGAGGAGATGGAAACGCGACTTGAGAAGGCTAACGAGGATCGGGCTCTTGATATCGCATCCGACCGCCAAAGAATAACCAGGCTGGAGACCCCGGCCCCTGAAATCTCAGAGAAGACCGCCGAAGATCACATCAACCGCCTATTTTCCGAAATGCAACGCCTCAAGATCAAGCGCATAAAAATGAAGGACGCCGCCCGCTTGATGGGGATGACCGACCGCCAAGCCAAGAAACTCAAGCCCATGATAGCCGAAGATTCGAGATTTCAAATCGTCCGAGATCCAAGGCATAAACAGCGCCATCTCATTCAACTAATTTAGTAACAAAAACCGGGGAACTTCACCGGTTCCGGTTTGCCGGACTAATACCCGGCGGCTTAAATATCAATCTCTGGTCGGGATGTTCGGTCGGAGAAATATGATATTGTCTAATCGGAGATAGAGATAGATATGCAGAGAATAGTATATAAACAGAAGAACCAGGACCTAACCCGGACAGATGTCCTGGAAACCGGAACCGGGGAAGTTCCCTGGTTTATTTCCGCCTCACTGTCATAATTGACGAAAGGAGTTAGGTGACATGAAAACAGACAAGCGACACATAACCGCACCAACGATGTGCGGCACCATCCGCCTAATCCTGGCCCCCACCGAGACGGGCGAGGGAGTGGGCTCCGAGGAGAGAATAGCCGATAGACATACCGACAAGCGATCCAGATGGGGACGGATATGACATCCTACCGCCCCCCATGCACCTCCGACGACCTCTACAAGCGCCTCCCCACCACCGAAGCCGAGGCCATGACCTCCACCGAGCTCGCTGAGAAATACGGCTACTATCCATCAAGCGTCGTCGAATCGCTCGGCCGACTCGAAAAGCTATGCGCCAATCCGGCCCGCCCGGACCGCGTCGGGACGATCCGATGGATCGACCCCAGAAACGGCGATGAACTACAGCGGGTCTGGCTGGACAAAGGCGACGGCGCCCAGGACGACCGCCTCGAGCTCGAGGACGGTGAAGAGATCGAGGAGGAAGCCGAGGAGGAGGAGATGCTCTCCGAAGAGATCGACAACGCCACCGAGCATCAGGGCCTCCTAGCAGAAGCCTTCGACGTCGTCACCGACCAGGCTGGCCACCAGAAGGAGACGATCGACCTCGCCACCAACGCCCTGAAACAGTATACCGACGTCCCAGACGAGGCCATCGACCGGATCCGGGAGGTCTTCGCTCCGTCCATCCCCGGCACCGGACCCAAAATCGTGGGCGATGCGTTCGCCTCCGGAGTCCAGGAGGATGCCGCGCCCCAGGCCCCCAGGACAGAACCGAAGAAGACCCTGCCCCCACCCCTCCCGTGTTGGCAGGAGGTTGCCGCCGCCCTCCCATCAGTCGAGTCGGAGGCCATGACCTACCCCGACATCGCCGCCAAATTCCCCGGCCTCGACGCCGAGGGTGCAAGCCACCGAATCAAGGCGGCCCGGAAAGTGATGGGGGATCAGATCAGGTCCAGATTCGTCGCAGGCAGCCGCTACGCTTTCCATTGGCGCGACGGCCCGGCCCCCGAGATCCCGGAAGGTGGGCGCCGCAAAGCCAGAAAATCTCCCGCCAAAAAATTCATCACCCCATCGGAAGCGCTGGACCTCATCGGGAGGGGCCAATCGCAGGCGGTGAGGATGGGCGTCGAGTCCCAAATCAAAGCGTGGATCCGGGACGGGCTGATCGTAGCCGCCGACGTCCGGATGGTGGAGGACGGGATCGAGACGAGGCTGATGTATCCGGTGGTGGAGGCATGATCCCGCCTCACCACATCGTCATCCTGGGCGAATCGAAGAGCCGCGACCTCGAAGGCCGCGAGATCACCACCTACCATTTCATCGACGAGGACCGGCCAAAATCAGTCCTCCTGAAGGTGGAGAGGTTCGTCGCCGGGAGGGCCGCCGACAAAAAAGAGTACTGGCTTCCAAAAAGCATGATCAAGCTCCTCCCAAACCCGGTCCATCCCGAGAAGATCGAGGTCCCTACCTGGCTCTGGGAGAAGAAGCTCGCGGGGGAGTGACCGCGCCCCGGGAGGTTATGGGACGTTCGGCCACCACAACAAAGCAACCGTCCCATAACCTCTACTCTTCCCTCTCACTGACGACCTCGGCTATGATCTCCTCCGCCCGTCGATTCATATCTTTTCTTCCGATCCTGACCCACGCGTGGAGGTAGTCGTGATCGGGGCCGTGGGTGACGCTCTCGACCCGTAGCGAAGCGACCCGGCCCTCGAACTCGTCGGCCAGGATCTCGCAGACGTAGCGGTCCTCGTCGCCCTCAAGGTCCTCGGCGGCATAGCTGACGCCCTCGAGGACGACCATCGATCCATCGTCGGCCCAGAACATGTCCGGCGAAAATATCTCCTCGATGATGACTGACTGGAATGCTGCGGCCTGGGATGCCGCCATGATGGAGGCGACGAGGACCAGAAACCAACGCGAGGCGAGTTTCGTTTCATACATAGATGTCATGTCTTTTCCAAAATAGAAAAGTTTTCCGGCCGGTCGGGAGATGAGGGGGGAGGAGACGACCTGTTTCTCATTTCCTCCATGCCCCTCATGAGCTCGCTTCCATCGAAGCGAATCGCCACTATCTCCCCGGCCCGGAACTGCATCTCCAAACCGTATATCGCGACTACCTCATTCATCTTGGCTCCCCCCCTTCTCCCGGTCCAGCCCCAAATATTCCGCCTTCAGTTTCCGCGCCTTCGCCCTCGCCGCCGCCTCGTCCATCCTCTGAGGCGAGCCGAGATAGACGTTGCGCACCTTCCCACCCTGCCGCCAGCTCGCGTACCAATAGGTATACGTCTTCTTCCCCTCCCCAGTCGTCTTCGTGACGTCGCCGAGGTAGACCGTCAGCGCCTGGAGCCGGGCCTCGGTCATCAGGTCCCATGCCTCGCTCTCCTTCTCTCGCGCCTCGGCCCTGTACCGCGCCGCTATCTTCTCAGCTTCGGGGATGTCGTCGAGCGCCTTAGCCTGTGTTCGGTCCCGGTGGGCGGCGGCTCTCGCTTCCGTCGCCATCCTCCCGGCTGGCGTTTTCATGTAGTGTCGCTTGGTCATGCTATGTAGTTATGTGACGTCTCGTATTTATGGCTTTCGGATATCTGGTATATGATATCCGAAAGCCATAAATATGGATAGTAGTAAACATGGACATAAGAAATATGGAGGATAAATGGTGAGCGAAAAAGAAGACACGGTCAAAGTCACGGTCAACATCCCGAGCCGATTTTGGCCGGAACGGGCCAAGCATGGCGAGCGAACCGCGCGAATCGTCCACCTGCTGAAGCTCGGCGAGGCCGCCGAGAAGGCCGCGATCGCGCCACCGGCTCCCAGGCCCCGCCACGTTCGACCGGCTGGGGATACACAGCCTGCGGAAACTGGCCGGGCGGATCTCCCGCCGCGTGAGGACGGCCTCGCCTGGGGGGCGAAGAGATTGCACCGGCTGAAGGATGACCCCCTGGGGCTGGAAGAGCTGAAGATGCTGATGGCCCTCGACCCCAGGCCTACATTCAAAGAAATGGGGCGGCTGCTGGGGTACTCTCGTGACGTGATCAGCGGCAGGGTGAAGGAGATCGAGGAGGCGGAGCATGGCCGAGAGTGACGCTGCGATGATCGATCGCCTATGGGCCGACATGCCCTTGGGTGTCTGCGAGATGTCCGGCCTGCCTGCAATCGTCCGGCCAAGAATCGCCCGAAAGGATTACGTGAGGGTGCTGACGCTGGCCGGGGCTGGTCTCGGCGTCCCGGATTTAGAGGCCGAGGTCGAGCGCCTGCGGGAAGATGTGACCGCCAGGGACTTCGAGATTGAAAGTCTCGGCAAAGAAAACGAGCGGTTAGCGGAGATGCTCGCAAAGGGAGTCTACATAGAGTCCGCTACCATGCAGCCTGAACATTACAACATCCGAACCAGAGGCATTGGGGCCATGCTCCTAGCCGAGAAACTTGTCATGTTCTTCAAGGCGAGTGGTGGCGAGAATTTCACCACGAGTACCATCGAGATGGAGTTCACCGACCCGAAAGAGTGCGAGCGGTACGCCCTCACCATCCAGAAGCTCGACGGAGAGGACAGCCCGGCCCAAAAGCTCGATAGGCAGGGCAAGAGGATCGCCGAGTTGGAAGAGACGTTGCTCCCGTTCAGCGAATTTGCCAGACGAAACGACGAAGAGTCGAATGCCGCGTCATCCGGGCTACCGGACTCGGCCCAAATAGCCGAGGGAATCACTTTGGGAGATCTGAGGAGGGCCCGCGCCGTTCTCGGAAACGCACCGAAAGAGGATGGGTAACATGGAAACGATCAGAGTATATGAAGATGGAAATCAGATATGCGCCATCATCGGGGAAATGCCGGAACATCTCGCTGCAGGATTTGGCGGCACCGCCGCCGAAGCCCTCCGGGCATTGGCCGCTGAGATTGATGAGGACAGGATTATCCTGAATATATCCGCTCCTTCCGGGAAGATGTTCCCTGGTGGAGGAGATATCGATGTCGCCGCGAAGTGGGGACGTCGACGGGGCGAGCCATGACCACCG
>Ga0172381_10000779_pt1 | contig 39377 bp, 56 predicted proteins | sample Leawel6488metaG_FD_119754 | JGI IMG/M metagenome (GOLD analysis project Ga0172381, IMG submission 119754) | Leachate microbial communities from a municipal landfill in Southern Ontario, Canada - Leachate well 64-88 metaG | ecosystem: Engineered > Solid waste > Landfill > Unclassified | place... | reverse complement strand
TATGTTCGGCCTGTCCGCCCCATGCCAGTGATTTGATTTTTTGACAATTAAATTGGAATACGGAATTGAATTACTGGTTAAGAATTTAAAAAGGAGGAAACATGAAGGAGGAAAAAATGGAAGAGATACTAATATTAAGAATGTCAGGAAGAGGTAATGGTTTTTTAGTAAGAGGATGTAAGAGTAAAAGAGAAAGAGAGTATATAATAGATAAAATTTTTAGAGCCTCTCTTGCTTATAGAAAATTATATAAATTAAGAAAATGCTGTATATAACCTAAGGAGGCTCAATGGACAGAGAGAGGATTGAGGGGGCGATTACTTGGTTAGGAGCGGAAATTATAAAACATACTATTCCAGGTAGTGCTCCTTGTTTATGTGATAGATGTCAGTCACTATCCTTTACACAGGAAGTTTTAAAAAGAATCAGCGTGGAGAGGTTGTTAAATATAATTATAAGAAAGGCTCGACAATCAGACGTATTTAATAAAAATGGAGAAAAAATAGGAAATATTTCATTGTTAAGTGATTTTGAAGGCTTAGCCCAATCAATCCATGATGAGATCGTGGGAAAGGAGAAAGAATGAGACTTTTAGTTTTCTTATTGCTCAAAGTTACTGAAATTATCGGAGTAGTCTTTGTGCCATATTGGGTGGGGAGAGTGTTTGATTTTTTATGTCATAACCCTTTTGATAACAAATGGGGAAGAAGAATTGGTTTTTGGTTACAAGGATTTTTTTGTTCAACTGCATTGTTAGTTTTGGGATTTATAATTCCTTTTTTATGGGGTGGCTTTTGGCACAGAATCGTTTGGTTAATTAATCTTAACTGGCAATGGGCTGGAAAGATATTAGGAAAATAAATGCTCTCTACTCTCCTTCACCTCAACGATTTTCTAAACAGTAACTTTCATCACGGCGGCTGGCATAGGCTCGGGGCATTCTGGATCATCATTAACTTCTGGCTTAACCTGGCGTATTTGGTAATTGGGGTGATTATATTATGGCGAAAATTGAAGCGATAATCTCATTCTTCATTAAACTATTCGGATTAATCTTCTGTGCGGTGTTAGCCTGGAAAGACAAACTTAATGACAAAAATTAAGCCTAAGAAGAATCATCCCTGGAGAAAGCAAAAATTCGGTAAGGCTAAAAAGAAGGAGAACAAATGCCTTTCACAATCACGCTAAAAGATAACGATAGCTGTATCGGCTGTCCTTGTGTGGATAAGTGGCATCCTGGGCATATCTATTGCACTTCCAAATTCTGTAGTGCCATTTCCGGGCATTGCAACAATAACATTCTGTTTCATCAGGTAATAGCATTGTAAATCTTTTATCTTTCCACTCTTGAGAATTTATATAGATATTATATTTAATCTTCATAAGGTGTTTTCCTTTCATAGGGTTTTTTCCATTTCGGTAATTGATTAAGAGTAAGTTCGGGAAGAATATTTCCCATATTATCGAGTTTTACCATTTTGTATTCATCGTTGTATTTGCGTTGGGTAAGATCAAAATTACAAAGCATAGCGTAATTAGGTCGAACCCCTATTCTTGATTTAACTATTCTGAAATAAGTCGGAAATATGTTTTCGTGTAAGTTATCTTCTTTTGTGTCCGGAGCAATAGTGATGGCGGTTGTAGCTATTTTAGGGATATTGCTTGATCCATAAAAATCTTCAACTCCTGGTAATCCCCTGTCTTTTCCTTTTTTACGTAGATGCGAGACAAGGATAATTGGTAAATTCCCCCAATCTGTTATATCTTTTACCTGGCGAAGAATTTTAGTTATTTCGCTTATCTCATTTTCATCCTTATCTAAAGAGAAATATTGTAAATGATCTATAATTACTAAATCAATATGAAATTTATTCTCGCCATTTTTACTAAAATTTAATGTATGAAAATCAAGCAATGCGGATAAAAAATTATCTATCTTAAAATCATTCTTAACTGGGAATAAATAAAGATTGTCTTGATATTTTTCTTTATACTTTTCATAAACCTGGGCAGATAATTCCGTTAATCTCTTTTTATCAAGCTGATTAAACATCCATTTACGATAATCCATTTCTATAAATTCATGTTCTTGCCGCTGTTTAAAATATAAATCACATATATCTCGCCATTTCATCCGTTGAATTGCCTCTAAGTGTCCACCCTCAAGATAAAATAAAGCCACTTTCTTTCCGTTTTTGGCATTATGCCGGGCACTATGCAAAACTAATTCACTTTTTCCCGTTCCCGTGTCTGCCCCTATTACTACTAATTCGTTTTTAGCAATAGCCATAAGTGGATCATCTAAAGCCGGTATGCCATAATGACATAGTTTTTTGACATCTATGTTTAAGCGGTTTTCTTCTTCTTCCCGATATGCCTGTTCCCAAGTAAGCCAATCCATTTCTCTACTCATGGAGTCCTCGCTTGTGGTATTGGTTTATAATTAAGCCATTTTTCAAGCGCATCTGGTTTACCACGTTGTTTGCCCAAGCAATAGATAAGATCAAGGTGTTTATGACGCTCCGGCCAGTCATCCTGCACAAAGTTATCTATGGCCTGCTTTAATTGCTCAAGAGTATATCCGTCATTAAGGCGTTGCTCAATGAGATTCTGTGCCGCCGGTGTCATTCTAAAGGTTTTTTTGGTCTTTAAAAGGAAGTAATCAAACACTTCTTGAGTTAAGTTATCTTTCTCTTCTCTTACTCTTCTCTTACTCTTCTCTAATACACACTCTTTTTCATCTTGCTCTACATAAGAAATAAAGTTGTGTAACATTTGTAAAGTCAATGACATAGAGCGTTTCTTGAGATCGAAGCCTTTTTTGACCCAATAAGTGTCAAGATTGGGGAGAGGTTTCTTTGCGCGAAGCTCCAAAAGGATGATTTTTATAAACCTTGCCCAGTCTATTTCGTTGACTATCATTTCTGTGTCAGGATCGCCATCAGCCATATTTATATAAATTTTAGCCCATTGGAGTTCTCTGTCTTTATAGCCCGGATGATATTTTTCAAGGTTTCTAATATGGATATATTGCATTAATCTCTCCTGTTCTTTCTCAAAATAAAAAAAATAAGCCCTGCCAGGAGAGTTGATTAGGCTCTCTTTTCTCCTTTTCAGGAAAACGGCTGGCAGGGTATAAAAATACCCCGAAAGGCTTTCTCGTCGGGGTTTCTTTTAGTTTTAGTTTAATCATTCCGTTTTCCTTTCGTTGAATTTATTTTATCAGAAAACTGCCTTTTGTCAAGAGTTTTTCTTTATCTAAAACATTCCTTGCATTTTTAAAGATTTATGGTATAATACGTTCACAATGGCGCAAGGCACAAGGGAACAACATTATAATGTTAAAATAAAGCCTCTTGGGGTAGCTTTGCGCCTTTTTTAAACTTATGAATATAAACTGCAAGGCGCATATCAAGAAATACCAGGTCAAGTCTTTAGATTGCCTGGATAAAGAGATCAAACTGGAAATCATTGTAACCGAGAATGAAAAGAAACTGCAAGAGATATTACAACAGTTAGCCTTAGTCAAGGCAGATGAGGTAATAGACTTGAGGATTGAGAAATGATTATTGAAGAAACAATCTTCCGTAAGAAGCCGATTTTGGTAATAAAAGACGACGAAGGGAAACGTATTCTTTTCTCAGCCGGGCTAAACAAGGTTAGGGTAGTTTTGGAGAACTTTGATTCTCTTAAATCCTTCTTTGATAAATATAATATTATATCTAAAGATATAATCAAATAATATAAGTTATCATATCAGATCAGATATAAGTCAAAAGCTAAGGGTTTTAGTATTAAGTATATTAAGTAACATAAGTAGTATAAGAGTATTAATAGTAGTAATTATGTAATAGTAATTAATATTATAATAATAGTGAGTTGATTAAAATGATACTAAGGGAAATACAATGGCAGGAAAAAAGAAATCAACATTAGATAGAAATAGTATTCAGTATCTTAAATACAAAGAAATAGCTTTAGATTTTATCAAGCAAGGATATAACAACATCATGGGAATTTATCATAAGTATTATCCTAACGCAAGTCAATCAAGTTTAACTTGTGAGGCTTACAGGCTGTTAGATAATGTTAAATTTCAGGCGGCATTAGAGGAAGTTTGGAGTGAGATTAAGGTAGAAGATTTAGATATAGCAAGAGATGTGATTAGAGTTTTGCATAACATTGCATTAAAAGGCAAGAAAGATTCAGATCGAATCAATGCCGCATCTTGGTTAGGTAAGTCAAAAGGATTGTTCATTGATAAACAAGAAGTAACAGAAGTCAATAAAAATGACAATCAATTTTCTTTGGAACGCTTAAGCAGAATTAAGCAGAATGAAAATTAAAACTATACCAGATATTGTGGATAAAGAAAACAGTAAAAGACGCTCGTCGCTGTCAAGTTAACATTACGCATATTATAGGAAGTTGCGAGATTGATGAATACTAAACAATTTAAGCAGATTCAAGTAATACAGAATAAAATTGATAATGAAAGAGATCAGATTCGTCGGAGAATATCTTCGAGAACGAGGTTACTAATAAGAAGTGAAGACGAGGAGGGCCCCCGGGGGGAGGGGGCAAGGAGATTTTCTATTAAAAATCATAATACCTCTCATCTTAATTTTTTCTCATTTTAGAAATCTATTTTCCGATTTAATTGATAAAAAAATATTTGATATAATTTTGGCAGAAAGATAAATGCCCGAACTCTTAGAACAACCTACTTTAAATCAAATCCACTCTGAAGAAGCTCATCTTATCGGAGAGAATCCCTTTCGTTTGGTTGAACATGGCTTCTTAACTATAAAGACTAAGTCTAAAGGGATGATTCGGCTTTATCCGAATAATATTCAGTTGAAGTTTATTTCTAAGGTTAAGGAACTATTCTTCTCCGGAAAACCCCTAAGGGTAATTGTATTAAAGGCCCGGCAAATGGGAATCTCTACGATTATTGAGGCAATCATCTATGCCTTTGTTTCCCGGATGCAAGGAGTTAATGCCTGTGTGGTAGCTGATGATCTTGATGGGGCGAACTATATTTTTGAGATGCAGAAGTTGTTTCAGGAAAAACTTGATACTCACCTAAAGCCCAAGCCCAAGCATTCAAACGAAAAGAAGTTGGCTTTTCAGAGTTTAAATTCTCAAATAGTGATAGACACCGCGGAGAACCCTAATGTTGGGCGTAAATATACCTTTCAATTTGCGCATTTAACTGAAGTTGGACGCTGGCAGAAGTCTCTGAATGAACTATTAACTGGTCTTGGCCATGCTATCCCAAACGCCATGGGAACTATGGTGTTCTTGGAGTCTACCGCTAAAGGGTATAATGAATTTTATGATCTTTGGGTCAAGGCGATAAATGGTGGGACAGATTGGGTGCCGATATTTCTGGCCTGGTGGGAGTTTCCTGAATATGCGCTTTCTTTAGAGGGCGGAAAGCTATATCCAATAGAAAATATTAAGTTTGTTACGCCTTTAGAAAAAGAGAATTTCTTAAAAGAAGAACAGGAAATCAAGAAAAAATATTCTCTTACCGATGAACAATTGAATTGGCGCAGGTGGGATATTGTCAACAACTGCGGTGGGGACATAAATAAATTCAGGCAGGAAAATCCAGCTTGTTGGGAAGAGGCTTTTGTCGCTACCGGAGATTTATTTTTCAATCGGGAGGCTTTAAAGCTTCAGAAAACACAGAAACCTCTGGCGGTAGGGAATATTATTAAAGAAAATGGCCGGTATATTTTTAGGGAAGATTCAACCGGGTTGTTTAGTATTTTTGAATTCCCGAAACGTGGAGAGCAGTTTGTAGTTGCCGGAGATTCGGCTGAAGGCCTTCCGCATGGAGATAAATCTGCGGCAATAGCCTTAAATAAGCGAACTAACAAAACCGCTTGTTCTTATAACCATAACATTCCCCCGGAGCGCTTTGAAGAGGATTTAATCAAGCTTGGTCATTTTTATAATGAAGCAGTAGTTGCCTGTGAAAACAATGGTTATGGTTACTCTATAAACCAGGGTCTTTATAAAAGATATGGGAAGGTTTACCGTAAGGTTAAGACTTCCACAGGAATTAAAAAACAGACAATGGAGTTAGGATGGAAAACTACATCTATAACCAGGCCGCAGATATTAGCTCAGTTGTCCGAAGAAATAACCGAGGGTTCCACGGATCTCTTGGATATGGAGTTAATTCAGCAGGCTTGGACGTTTATTAATAATCCTAAAGCCGGCAGGCCAGAAGCAGAAAAGGGGAAATGTGATGATTTAATTTTTTCGAGGGCTATTGCCGGGCAAGTAAGATTAGAACAGCCTTATATAGAAAAAATAATGATTCCAGTAAGACGCAAGCATAGAAAAGGATTAAGTGGATACTAAAGGCAACCCATTTAGAGCATACCTAATAGCGCTTATGCCCCTTCAGGGTTGTGATAACTAAGGTTAAAAAACTGCTTTAAATCAAGGGTTGCCTTTAATTACGGGGGATTTATGGTCGAAGAGATAAAAAAAGATGAACCGCAAAAAGAACAACAGAAACCGCAGGAAAGTATTCCTCCGACTGATTTTAAGGTAGCTGAAATATGGATCAGGAATGGTCAACTTATGCTTGACGCTACACCTGAATTCTGGAAAGATAAGTTCAGGGCGCGTGGGCTATTAGCGTATCTTGATGACATTGTCAAAGAAGCAAAAGTTCCCAATGATCGTCCAAAAATCATTCCCGCGAAAGGTTCATTTCTAAATGGATTAAGGAATTTTAAGATTGGAAGGAAACGTTAATATGCCTTTACCGGAAGAGAACAAGGAAGATCAATTAAGAAATTTTATTATTACGCAGGTCGGTGAATCGAAGAATTATCAACAGCCGAGAATAACTGAAGTTAAGGAATACGTCAAGCGCTATGAGGCCAAGCGTTCAATATCAGGGTTGATCGGCTGGGGTGATGATCCGCGGAAATCACCAAAAGATGAACCCTGGGAAGGGTGTTCTGATGTTGGAATTCCCATTGATGCCTTTACGATTGAAGGATTACTTCCAAGGTTTTTGAAAGTTTGTTATGGTTCTAAACCTATTGTTTGGGTAAGAGGAACCGGAGAAAGCGATATTCCCAAAGCGCCAAGCGTCCAAGAGGCGTTAAATTATCAACTTGTTCGGATGATAAAGATTTACCGCAAGATGAAACTTGTTTTTAAGACAGTTACCATGGAGGGTGATTCTTTTGCTAAATGCGTTTGGGAGAAAAAAACCAGGCCGTTTAATAGGGTAGTCAGATACTTACAGAATCCCTTAACGCAGCAAATTATCCTTAATCCGGAGACTAACCAACCTCTTGAAGTAAAAGAAGATTTTATTCTTCAGCCTATTGATGAATTTGGCACTATGCCGGTTATAGTTAAAGATGAAGTTCAGGAAGAAAAAACCATTTACGAAGGGCCGATGATCTATGGCCGGACGATTAAAGAAATCATCATTCCTAAAAATGCAATCAGCCCGGAAATAGAAGAATGGGATTGGATTTGTGATAACTATGAAGTTACTTTTGATTGGCTGTCAAGAAGAGAAGGAGATATTAAAGAAGGAAAATTCAAGAATATAGATAAAATCCGCGATGATATTATTGCTAAAGCTTCAGATCATAATAAGGCAATGCGCGAACCGATAGAGATTTACGAATGGTATGGAAGATATGATATAAATGGAGATGACAAAGACGAAGAAATTGTCGCGTTTGTTTCGCCTAAATATAAAGTTTTGCTTGGTTGGATGTTAAGTCCATTTCCGGTAAGGCCATTTTTCCATTACCAGATTATTCCAATGGAAGGAAAGGCCTTCGGCAAGGGTGTCCCTGAATTCTTGGTGGGCTTAAGGGATATGATAGACGCCGTTTTTAACCAAATGATTGATAGGGGCTCTATCAATAATAACCCGCCAATTATCACGCCACCGGACCATGAGGATGAACTTAATCCTTTCGGTCCAGGAGTTAAATGGAAAACAGAAAATCCAGCTGGATATAAAGTTTTAGAATTGCCTAAATCCGAACAGATAGAATTTGCTAAAATGGAATTTTTGCTTGGCATGGTGCAAAAGCTTTTTGGCGTTATGGATTATGCGGTAGCAGAAACCGGCGGTTTAGCAGGTAACAGAACTGCCTCCGGAATTATGACCGTAGTCGGTGAAGGTAATATAAAGTTTGATGATATGATTCGGGCATTACAGGATGTTAACGAAGATTTATATGATTTTATCGTGAATCTTAATTCTGATAATCTTGATGATAATTTTATTTATCAACTTACGGAACAGCATGGTAATCCATTTAAAACTATAAATAAATCTTATTGGGCTGGTAATTTTGATTTTGAATCAGTCGGTAATTCCATAAATATAAATAGGCAAATTGAACAAGATAGAGCTGTTCTTGCTTACAATACCACTGTTAATTCTTTTGGGAAGAATCCCGCGTTAAATGAACTTACTATGCTTGATGTTACAAAAAATCTTTTTAGTTCAATAGATGTTAGAAATGTTCGTTTAAAGACTGAAGAAGAATTAGCGCAGGAGAAACTTCAGGCTCAACAGATGCAGCAAGCTTTATTAGCAGCGCAAGGGCAGCAACCAGGTAAGGAGAGTTCGGCCAATGTTCCAGCGATGGTTTAAAAAAAAGCAATTAAGACAGGAAAAGATCAAAGAAGCCAGGGAACAATTTGTCTCGTGGCTTGATATTTCCAAAAGCAATGGTTGGAAAACATACCAGGATAAGATCGAGCAAAAGGTTGAGATTATTAAAAATAAGTTTAGCAATGATTTAAGTTTAAACGGGGAAGAGTTAAAAAGATTGCAACTCGCTTTACAGGTTTATAAGGAGATTCAGCGCATACCAAAAGAATTAGAAGATAACGCTAAGAAGGGGGTTTAATAATGCAAATGTATGATATGAGTGAAGAAAGAGAAACCTGCCCTACAACTGTGGGGGAATCAAAAAAAGAAAAGTTTTACCCTTCTACTTACTTATCTTCTAAAAAACTTCCCGATATGGCTAAATATGATGTTGGGGATAAATGCAAGCTTATCTCAGAAGTAAAGGTTATCGGCAAGCGTGAGAAAGAAAACGGAGAAGTGGAACTTGAAGTTGAGACATTGCGTTGTGGAGTTATGAAAGGGAAAGTTTCTAAAGACGAATATATGAAAATGTCTGATGACGAAAAAGACAAGACAGACGAAGAAGAGGTAATGTCAAAAGAATAAAAAAAATTTTAGTTTTAGGAAGTCGCTCTTCCTGAAACCCAATAGTTTCATTAAGCCTGTTACCGTCCGGACGGCGGTAACAGGCTTTTTTATTGGGATATTAAAAACAATCCATAACTCTTTTGAGCGGCAAAAGAAATGGGAAAAAAGGAGTAGTAATGCCAGAACAAGGTTTAACCCAAGATAACGCCCAATCGGGAAATCTGGAAAACCAGGAAGCACAGGGACAACAACAAGGTCAACAAGAGCAAACCAATCAAGCGACCCAACAGCAGATTGATTGGGAGAATGAGAATAATCCGTATAGAAAACGCTATACGGACAGTCAGTCGCAGGTTCAGCCATTGGTAAGGACTTTGCAGCAGTTTGCCGAGTATGACCATACGACTAAGACCTGGAAACCAAAAACCCAAACAGTATCTCAACCTCAAGGGGGAGATGTTGATTTTGAGAAGATACTGGAAGGTTATGATCCGGATTTTAGGAAGGCGTTAAGTGGTTTTACGAGAAAGCAGGTTAACGATGCGATCGCTGAATACAAAAAGGAATCCGCTTTTTTAAGCGAATACAATTCCGGTGTTCAGGAAAGCAGAAGTAAGGCGATCTCCGAATATGGCAGCGAATACAATTTTGCTAAAGACGGCAAAATGAATACTGCAAGTCCGCTCTACCAAATGGCTAACGAAATAATACTCAATAAGTATGCCATTTTTAACCCAGATGGCACGTTTCAGAAATATAACAATGCTGAAGCGGAGTATTTGGCTACTACGGAAGCCTATGCGATTTTGACTAAACGTTCAAAACAACAACCCCAGGGCAAAGAGAAGTTCAATGCCATTAAGGGTCAGGGAACAGGTTCTGCTGCGGTTAAAAGATCGCTTACTTACGCGGAATACAGCAAATTATCCGAAGCGGAAAAAGATGCTTATGATTTATCACAAATCGGAGGGTAACGATGAACAAATTTATTAAAACTCTTTTTGCTACATTGCGTAGCGAAAGAGGCGAAACCCTCTCCAATATGACTTATGCCTCAGGAGCCGGAGTTTTGCAAAATGCCGTTCCAACGTGGTGGGCAGACAGACTTCGTGATGATGCTATAAGGCGTGCGTTTTGGGGGGCAAGGTTTGAGGGGAAGGAAGGTTCCCGCAAACCCATTATCGTTAATGAAGATTTTACCAAGAAACCAGGTGAAACAATTAAGTTCAATGTTGTTTCACAAGTATTCTCTCCTGGTGTAACTGGTGAAACCGCTTTAACCGGTAGTGAGGATAAACTTTCCTTAGGACAATATACCCTGACAGTAGATTGGTTAAGAAACGCGATTGCTTATACCAAGAATCTCGAAAAAAGGGTTAATTTCAATATCGCTCAAACAATCAGAAGCGAATTATCTGATTGGATGAAAAGAAAAATTGACTCCGATATGTTTTCGGCGTTAATTAGCGGTGCAAGCAATATTATCTATGCCGGGGACGCAACAAGTGTGGCAACTTTGGGATCAAACGATCATTTCGGAACAGAGGAAATTGATCGCCTGAAGTTGGCATTGCAGAGAACAGCTATTCCTATCCGCGTTGAAGGTCCTGAAGGCGAGGAAAACGAATATTATGGTGCTGTTATTTCCGAAGTAGATGAATATTGGTTAAAAGGCGATGATGTCTGGAATCAAGCCCAAAGAGATGCCGGTCCCAGGGATTACTCTAAAAACAGGATATTCACTGGTGCTTTAGGTATCTATAACGGGGTAATTCTTTATGTTCATCGTGCAAAGAAATCAGCTCGTAATATCCAAGGTTCTCCTTTAAGGCCAGAAGTAAGGTTATATACAACTATGACCGATTCCAGTAATACGGCAGAATTTGATATTTCCACGACCTTGAAGGACTTAGGGGATTTCTTCTCTTCAACCGGAACTATCACGATTGACAGCGAAGAGATAACCTATACCAGCATAACCGCTGGCACGGGAACCGGATCAACGTATCGTTTTGCCGGTTTGAGCCGTGGTGCAAACGGAACAACTGCCGCCGCACATACCGCAGGAGCGCTAATAACACAGCGTAACGTTGCAAGTGTAATCGGTTTTGGCGCTGAAATTGCGGTTCGTGGTTGGGGGATGAAACCAGTTCCTATTACCCAAGGTTACGACTATCAGTTCCCAGATGGTTCTTCATTTGAGAATGGTCTTGGCGTAGCCGCAGTTTATGGTCAATCGGTAATACAGGATAGCGCTGGCGATGCGCCGAATTATATCTTAATGAAAACCTATGCTGATAACCCAATTAGCGTATAAGGAGGAATAAATGAAAAAGATATTTATTTTAGTCCTTATGGTGCTGGTTGGCATTAGCTTGTTTTCAGGATTGGTTCCTGCAAAGGCCAGTGAGTCCAGAACCATACCGCACAAGTTTCGTGCTTTTACAGAAAGCACGTCGGTTGCACAGGGGATTACCCTCTATCGTATCACAGGCAAAGCTTCTGCCAGTAATGGCGTATTCGGTATTTATAATGCTACCACTCTTGGTGGGGCATCGAATTCCGTTTGTGCCGTTGAAGGTGGCGAAGCGACTTCCGGTGATGCGTTGCCAATGTATGATTTTGGCGATGAAGGGCTGACCCTTAATGCCGGTTCTACAATAGTAATAACTGGTTGCATTGTTGTAATCGAGTATATTTAGTCGGTAAATAGGGGAGAGGGACTAGTTTTCCTCTCCCCTATAACTAACGAGGTGAAGATGAAAAGGTTACTTTTAGCAATGGTTTTAATTTTTGCCTTAGTCGGTTCTTTTGCTTTCGCTGACACAAGGCAAAAACACACGATTGGGGTTTATACGTCATCTACTCTGATCAAAAGAGGAGATGCCAAAGTTTATCGTATAGATTACATCGTTACTTCTAATGGCGGTGGATGGGCGATTTATGACGGTTTATCAGGAGATACAGAAGCAAATGCCAAGACTGAAGGTTCGGAAGCCACGGCTTTAAATGGCAAGCCGTATGATTTTAACGCCGACCCGATAGAGTGTTCAACCGGATTATATCTATGGATTAATAACGCCACGGTAATTGTTACTTACGATTAATGTTTGATATTGCTTTGGGGGTATTTTTATTCTTATCGCCTATTTTTGTTTTATTAGGCAATAACGCCAGGCTGAATGGGATATTCGGAGCATTGCAGTTTCATCAGTTCAAAAGTATATCCCTGGAAAGCTCAATTATCCAACTGCAATTTTTTGAGTATGCGATAGCAGGATTATTCATTGTTGCGCTGGCGAATAATCAACGTAGAAATTTTAAAGATTTAAATTTTTCATTATTATTTGGGGCGTGTGCTTTAAGCGTAATTTTTCATCCAAAAACTTTAAGTTCATTTCCGGTTATTTTTCTTGGGTTCTTGCTTTATTACCTGGTTGTTAAATATGCTAATCGCGTTAAAAGACTATTTTATGTCATTGCAATAGTATCAATCTTAAATACTGTTTTTGCTTTTTTACAGTTCTTTAATAATCCAATATCAAGAATTGATGGGTTAATGGGGTTATCGTCTCATTTGGGAACATACCAGGCTTTGGCCTTCCCAGTTTGCTATTCCATACACCCCTTACTTTCGATCATCCCCCTGATTGGAGTTTTTTTATCAGGATCAGCTACTTCATTAATCGCCTTATCAATCGGGGTCATATATATGTTTTACCATAAAAAAGAAAAAATTTTCATAAACCTTGCTCCAATGGGATTAACTGCAATTCTTGGGATTGCGATTGTTTTAATATCCAGGAATTATTCTCAGGTGTTCAGTAAATTTTTATTAAGGCTTGAATTGTGGGGAGAAGTTTTAAAACAGATATTGAGACATCCTTTTATAGGTTACGGCTTGAATTCCTTTCCAAGTTTATCTCATCAAATTTTTAGCAGGCTGGGGTATTGTGAATGGATTTACAACGAATATTTAAACGTTGCTTTTTGTTTAGGGGTTTTTGCGCTTATTCCTGTTTATGGATTCTTGAAAGATAAATTTAATAATGTCGGTTTAGGGATAAATAGATATATTGCCGCAAGTTGCTTGATAGCTTCAATAATCTGCATAGCTCAACCTTCATTAAATTTCGCGCGATTGGCTGGAACGATAATTCCATTATTTGCATTTTTGGAGATATTAAAAAGAAAGGAGAATCTTAAATGTTGATTCGTTATACAGGGGGTAGAAGCCATTACAGGGTTTCGTATAATAGACAACCATATTTCTTTACTTTAGAAAATAACCGCACTCTTGATATTCAGGAAAAAGAGGTAATCAACTACATATTCAAATTACCCAATAGGGGAGAATTTGAAGTTGTGGTTAATGAACCGGTTCAGCAGGAAAAAGAAATTGTTATTCCAGAAAAAGAGACGGAACAAAAAATAGATAAACCAGAAATCGCAGTTCATAAAAAAAGAGGGCGTCCGAAAAAAGGAGACAAATAATGGATAGGAAGAAATTCAGTTCAGTTATGGATGAGGCAATAAATCAACTGGAAAAAGAAGTCCGGGTATTAAAAACCCAACAGGCAAACCTTGCGATTAATGTTAAAAATCTTGAAGGGGTAAGAAATAAGCTTTCTAAAGAAATTTACGATTTAGAAGTAAAACGTGATTTAATCATTAAAGAAACAGAAGATAAGAAAACTGCGATTATAAAGATGGCGCAGGATAAACTTGATAAGGCTACTGCTAAAGATACCGAAGCTTCAAATAAACTTTCGGAGTTTAATCAGAAGCAAAGGGAAGCGGAAAATATTATCAAATCAAATAATGGGTTGAAAGATAACTTATTAAAACAGCAAGTTGATTTGGATAATAAGATCAAGAAAATTGAAGCACTGACTAAATTAAGCCAGGAAACATTAAAAAATTTGTGAGGTGCTAAGTGGCAACTTATGGTCTTGAGTTTAGTGATATTTATGGACGTATTAAAGATTATGCCAATATAAACAATGTAGTTAACGCTGATACTAAAGCAAAGAAAGCCGCTAATGATGCCTTGCGCTTGATTTCTACATTGCGGAATTGGGAAATATTAAAACGTGAATCAACGATTACTCCAGTTGCTTCAACTCAAGCTTATACTTTAGCGAGTAACTTTGATCATATTATTTCTTGTTGGTATGTTTCTAATGGGTTAAGAATACCAATAGACGTTGTTGACGATGATCATTGGAATAAAGACAGTGATAATGATTTCGACGGAACTCCCGAAATATGCAGGATCACAAAAGCCGACGGAACATTAAAAATAGAATTTTCCCCGCGCCCCTCTGCCGCTTTTATCAGCTTATATACAAATATCCCTTATGACTATATAAAGAAACCTACTGAATTATCAGCTGATACCGACGTTCCTGAAATACCCGATACTTCTCAACAGATGGCGATTGTGTATTTGGCGGTTTCTGATTTGTTGGGAAAGCAAGGGGATTTGAATGGTATGGCTTCGTGGGAAGCTAAGGCAATACGGATTTTAAATACTGCCCATAAGATTGATGATAAAAAACAAGGCAGAAGTCCTCGTCTTGGGAGACCTTTAATAGCAATTGGTTCTACAAGAATCTCAAGAATAACCGACTATAAAGAATGATACGTCAAGCGATAGCCGTAATCAATGACTTTTCTGGGGGACAGGACACTAAAACCCCTATTGTCTCTATGGGTTTAAATAAAAGCCCTAACATGAGGAATTTTCATTGTGCCGGTGTAAAAGAACGGCTTATGAAAAGGGGGGGATTCGCGAAGTTAAATTCTTCACAAATAGATACTGATGATCTTGATGTTCATTATTCTCCCGGTTATCAGACACATGATTACGCCTTGCGTGATACGGCGGACAGGACAGAAATTTCACAAGGGTTCAAATGCGCCACTTCCTCAACAGTAACAAAGGTAAGGCTTTGGCTTAAAAAAACAGGAACCCCTGCTGGGACTGATACCGTGACTTTGGAGATCCAAACGGATTCTTCGGGAGTGCCTTCCGGAGTTGCGGTTACTGATGGCACCGCTACCGCAGTTGATATTTCCGATACTTTAACTACAAGTTACGCCTGGGTAACTTTTACTTTTGCCTCTAATCCCACCTTAACAGCCGGAACACAGTATCATTTAGTTTTGCAGGGGGCCTTTACGATTAGCAATGTCAATTATGTTCTTTGGGGAGTTGACCATTATGATGTTGTTTATCCAGACGGATTATTCAGCAAAAATGATGGGGTTATCTGGACTAATGATGAAAATTATATCGGTTGCTTTGAGGTTTATATAACTGGTGGCAGTCAAGGAAATATTGGAGTTTCCTTATTTGATTTTTCATCTAAGGGGATGCTTTTAGGGTTTTTTGGAACAAGTTTGTATAAGATGAATAAAAATTCTGCAAGCACTCCAGATGGAATATGGATTCCTATTAGCAACTATTCTGAATTTGATTATATGGAATACGCTTCTCACGCTTTGGCACAAATGGCATATGTGAGTGACGATACGGGAAACTCTGAATATATCACTCAAAGTTCTGATGGAAGCGCAACGACAGGCTTGGGAGATGTATCCGGTGCTGAATGGAGAATAGCGCAAACCTTTACTTTAACCGAGACAATGTTAATAACCGGAGTATCCTTTTCCTTTGGGGCTAATAATGGCGCTCCAGCTGGAAATGTTACAGCAAGAATTGAAACTTTAGACGGCAGCGGGGATCCGTCAGGATCACTTGCCGACGCTAACCTTACAAAAGCAATTTCTCCTACTCCGAGCGACTGGAACGATTTTACTTTTACCACTCCGGCTGTTCTTGCTGCTGGAAGTTATGCCATAAAATTAAACTGCGACAATCAGACTACCGACAATTATTGGACTATTAACCGTGTTACTCCTTCGGCGTATTCAGGAGGATTGCTTGATTATTATAATGGGTCTTCGTGGAATAAACTTTCAGGCTATGACAACACATTTAAGATTTATACGGCTGCTTTGCAATGTTTTTCAGAATCTACGATTAAAAATCAAGGTAATTACTCGTTGAAAGTATTGGCAATGGAAACTGATAGTTTAAATGATACTCTTACCAGGACGATAGGTTCGCCGATAGACCTTTCAGGAAGAGATGAAATTAAATTTGATATTTACGCCTCACGCACTGGTGCAAATATCAAGATAGGCATACATGATTCTGGAGGGACAACTTCTGAAAAGACTTATACCGTGATTGCGTCGAATACATGGGAAACCGTCACCTGGGATATATCGGCCGTAGCAGATGCGGATAAAGACGCCATAGACAGCATTATAATCACAATCCTTAATGCCGACGCAGATAACACTTTTTATATTGATAATTTTAGAATAACCCTTAATGGGGGTTTGACTTCTTCACGCTTTTGGACATTTGGTGATTGGCAATCAGGAACGGCTTTAATAAATACGGATATAGGGCTTTATTCTTACACAGGAACTGGCGATCTTTCTATTGTTAGCGCAGCGCCGTTGGGCAAGTTTATGACAATTTGGAGAAATTATGTTTTTATTGTTGGAGTCAGGGCTTCGCCTAACACGGTAAGATATTCAGATTTATCTGATTATACTACCTGGACAGCAAGCAATACTCTTAATTTCGATACCAACGACGGAGATATTATAACTGGTATAAGAATGTTAAAAGGGAAACTTTTTGTTTTTAAAAGATACTCTGTCCATAGGATAACCTATTTAGGTTCTAATCCTACATTTCAGGTTGATCCAATTCTTGGGATTGGTTCTCCTTCTCACTATACAATCAAAGAAGTGGACATGGGGGGAGAATTAGGTTCGGTTTTGGTATTTCTTACTACTGATAAAAAGTTAGCAATTTTTGACGGGTATAATGTTCAGATTTTAAATGATAATCTTACTGAAGAAAGTAATGATTTATTTGCTTCTGCCGATGATCAGCCGATAAGTTTTTCCGATATGAATTTGACTTATGCTGATCTATTCCATGCCGTAGTTAAACATGATAGTTATGAATATATTCTATATTGTGTTTTAGGTAGTGATACCACGGTGGGGTATGCCTTTGTTTTAGATTATAAGACAGGCGGTATATATCCTTATGATAATCAGGTATTTGCAAGTTCATGCTATGTCATGTCAACCAACAAAACTAAAATTCCCTATGCTTCCGGATATACCGGATATACCTGGCAGTTAGAAAGCGGGGATTCTGATGACGGTTCTGATATAAACTCTTATTGGGTGTCTGGAAAGATTAAACCAGCTTTAGTTAGTTTATTAACTAAGGCTTTACAATTAGGGGTAAATTTAAAAGAGATTACATCAGCTTCAACCTTGAATCTTTCTTTTCAGTTTAGAATTGATTGGAATGTGTCTTGGACAACTGCTGAAAATTTTAATTACGACCATAACGATGAACTTGCTTTTGGTAAAACAGCATTATTTGATATAGGAACAATAAATAATATGTTGCAAATAAAGATAAAAGATGATTCGAGTAATCCTGCTCCGACACTATACGGAATTGATTTATATGGTCAACAAACAGGGCTATCCGTAGGAGATCGTGCAGTGGCTTAAAGGGAGATGTAAATTTGAAGGTAGTGGAATATAGTTTTTCAAATAAACTTCGTCAAGAAACAGATTTTATGGATTTCTTTTACAATGTTATGAATATCCTCAATCTGGGGCGTTATCAGATGAGGATAATTACTTCTGTTCCTACTTGGACAGGAGAGGGGGGAGAACATCTTTTATATATATCAGGAACAATCAGACGGTTGTATTGGTATGACGATATAAATTCAACCTGGCAATATAAACAATGGAATATCCCTATTTCCTTGACCGGACAAACTGGGGATATCGGGGTTACGACAATTTATACTCCTGCGGTAGCTGGATTGTTCAGGGTAAATGTCTATATGATTTGCACGACTGCTGGAACAGGGACGCTTTCCTGCACAATTGGCTGGACCGACGCCGTAGGCGCAAAGACAGTTAAACCAACCGCAGATGTTGACTTATCTTCAACTGCCAATGGCGCAACAGGGGTATCTTTTATCAGTTCGGGCGTTGCTGCGATTACTTATCAAACGGCAATAGCAGGAAAAGCAGGCAACCCTCAATATGCACTTTATATAGTTTTAGAGGATTTATCTTAATGAATAACTTAATTCATAATCCATACTATCGGGAAATGTTAAGGCGTAATCGGCTATTGCCTATTTTTGTAAAAGGCAAAATAAAATGTATTGTTACCTATTTCATCGGCAATGGCGATGTTGATAAATATGTCAGAAGTGATCCATGGAGTATAGTAGATGATGAACCTAATACTGGAAATACTTGTTATATTGATCAACTCATAAGCGATCACGAAATCAATCATAAGTATAGTAAGCCGGTTTGGAATATTTTAATAACTCATATTAAGGAAAATTATCCACAAGTCAAACAACTTCGGTGGAATAGATTTAAAAACGGAATTGTCAAAACTTATAAAAAGGAGATGAGGTAATGAACGCCACAAAAGAAATGCAGCCGACTTATAAAATTTTTGTAGTTGATGATGATGATTTCGATAATCTGCATAAAGATTTGCCTTATATGACTAAGGAGAAATTGAAGGATTCTATGGGGTTTGCTAATCCTAAAACTATGGAGGCTTATGTCAGAAAGACCGGAGTTGCAGAGATTGATGATATTACAATGGAACATGAATTTCAGGAACTCTTGGCAAAGACCAGCCCGGATGAAATTGATGGAATTCGCTATAAAAAAGTATTTAAGGATATTATTGCTCCTTATATATTGCCTGTTGTCGGAGCATTGCTTGGTGGACCCGCAGGAGCTTCCCTGGGAATAGGATCAACTGTTGGTTCTGCTTTAGGTGGGGCAGCGGCAAGCGCAGCAGGGCAATATGGAACGACTGGTAAGGTTTCAGCATTACCGACCATATTGGGTGGTTTAGGTGGCGGAACATTAGGGGCCGGAATGTCCGGGGGGATTGCCGCTTCAAAGGCTGCCGGTGGTGGATTCTTAGGACAGACATTAAGTGGAATACAAAGTGCAGTAGGGATGACACCAGGAGCCGCAAAAGGTCAAGTTTATCCTGCTGGCACTCCTGTTGGGGTAACAAACACGGGAATCGCCAGTCAATTCCCAGGTAGTTCTGTATCAGGATTGGTAGCTGCTCCATTAAGTGCGGCCCCTCAAACTTTAGGGATAGGTCAATCAGTTTTAGGTTCTGCTTTTGGATCTGCAATAGGTTCTTCATTGTCTAAAACACCGCAAGTATTAAATCAAGGTTCGGGTGGTGCTATTAGAACTACCGGAACAGGAATAGGCGGAACACAAACTACTTCAGGTATTATGTCAGGAATCGGAAAACTTGCCACTCCTCAAAACATTTTAGGTGCAGCAACTCTCGGTTCTTCATTATTACCTAAAACTCCAGAATTTAAAATGCCAAGCTATGTATCTGATTTACAAAGTAAGTTAATGGCGGGGCAAACTCTTTCACCTTTAGGGCAACAAGCAAGATCGGAACTCTCAAGTATATTGAGTTCAACGCCTCAAGAGTTATATCCGACTGCCAATAATGCTTACTATGATGCTGCCTTAAGGAGAACAAGAACCGCCTATGAGGAAGCGCAGAAGAACTTAGACGCCGCATATAACGTTGCCGGTGTCTATGGATCGGGTGAGCATTTAGCGGCAAAAGCTAAACTACAACAACAGCTTACCAACGCCGAATCTGATCTTTACGCTCAAACTGAACAGAGGAACTTTGAGTTAGCAAGGACAGAAAAATATAATGCAATACAGACTGCTCTTGGGGTTGATGCCGCCACAATGGATGATATTGTAGGTTTGACTGGTTTGGATGTTCAAGCCGCGGCTATGGCTTATGGTGCTGATGCCGCAGATGTTCAAGCTATTCGAGACGCATTAGGAACAGCAGGTATTGAATTATTATTAAGAGGAAAAACTGGAACTGGGACACAAACAGGTGGGGCTGGAGTTATCAGTTAAGGAAATATTTATTTAAAAAATTTTACTGACATACTCTAATAAAAGTCAAGAAAAATGAGGTGATTAATGGCTAACTGGCAGAATGTTCAACAAGGATTAGTTTCCGGTTTTCAGGTAGGGCAAGCCACGGGTGGTAAATTATCCGGTGTAGGCATGGCATTAAAGAAGGTTGCCAATAGTCTAAAAGAACGACGAGAGACAGGAGAAGCATTAGAAACTAAAAGAAATATTTTAGGTATGGAAGAAGCCTCTAAGTTGAGATTGCAAGGACAAGAACTTGAAGGCAAAGAAAAATTATTAGAAAAAGAGGCATCTTTATCACCTAAAGAATGGAAGCCGCAAACGCAAGAAGAAGCATTGGAATTTGAAAGTTCAAAAGCAGGTTTAAAAAAAGGTTTAACTCTTTCTAACGCTCTTGGTATTCTTTCAGATCCAATGAAAGCAAGCCAAATTAAGAGAACATACCCTAATTTATACAAAGAAGCGGAAAATGTCGTAAAAGAAAATTTAGGAGAGGAAGTCTTAGCGGGAATAATTCCAACCGCTAAACTTCCTGGTAAGGTTAAAGGAAAATTACCGAATAAAATTGTTCCTGAAACTGAAGACATAATGGATACTAACTGGTAAAAGTAAAATATGTCCACTTGGAGAGAAATTATTCAGGATGAAAATTATCAGAAACTTCCTTTAGGGGAAAAGGTAAAAACAAAGAATGAGTTTTTTAAATATACCATTTCCCAAAGTGAGAAGTTTAAAACTCTGCCTATTGAAAAACAAACCAGCATAAAAAAGGATTTTTTCACTCCTAAAGCTGAAGAAAACCTTGTGCCATTTTCAGAAGAAAAGCCTACTCTTATGGGGATAGCCCAGAGATCTAAAGAGGAATTTCAGACTAAATCCCCATTTGTTTTATTAGATCAGCCAGTAGAACAAGTAGCCCAGATGATAGAACCCAAGACTGCTCAAGAGGGTATAATGGGGGCATTAAAATTTATCCCTCGACAAATGGCGGCAGAAACGCTTAGGGCATATAAACCGTCAACTGCCGGTGCTTTTGGGGTAGGAATGAAAGTAGCGAAACCAGTATTAAAGCCAATCTTGAAGCCAGCCGGTAAATTTATTGCAAGAAAACTTCCCACGGGAATAAAAAACATATTACTTAAAGAATTAACTGTTGGTAAAGGACAACCACAAGCATATCAGGAATTAGCAAGACAAGCAGAACTTGAACGCGGTATTGGAGCAAGAGAAGCAGAAGCAGTTGCCAAAACATTGACTACCAAGCCTACTGGACAGATATTGACAGGAGAAGAACAAAGATATATGGGGCGTATTTTTAGAAAAGAGGTAATTGAAAGTTCTGCGTTAAAAATACATCCTAAATACCAGGAATTAAAATCTATTTCCGATGAAGGCCGTGTTATTATGGATAAATGGTCAACTGAACTTGCTAAGAGTGGAATCCCGAAGGAGCAGGCAAAAGCGGCTATTGAGGAGAATGTCGGTAGTTATATGGCAAGGATGTATAGAACAAAACTTAAACCGCAAGAGGGCGGAATTGTGGCATTAAAAAACTTAAGATTACGTCTTGGTGGGCTTAAGCATAGGAAAGATTTAAGCGAAGAAGTCCGCAACCTAATGGGGGAGATTAAAGAACCGGCTTTACCTACGGCTATTAGAGTAAAAGAAATATCTGCAAATATAGCTAATAATAAACTTTTTAGCAAGGTAGCCCAAAATCCTGAATGGGTGGCGGATAAGAATATCACGGGAAACTTAATAAAAATGCCCGATAGCGTTTCGGTAGGATCGTTAAGAGGTAAATTTGTTATTCCAGAAATAGCCGAAGATATTAATGCCATTACTAAGATTGGTCAACAATCACAGGGGATATACTTGAAAGCGTTAAGTGCGTGGAAATTTGGTAAGGTAGTCTTGAATCCTGCGGCACAAGCGAGAAATGCTCTTTCAAATACCATACTTCTTGATTTAAGTGGAACTAATCATTTGCGCCAAGCGCAGTTATTCCCTAAAGCATTCAATGAAATTATATCAAATGGTAAAATTTATCAACAAGCTTTGAATGATGGTGCAATAGGCGGAGAGTTCGCAGGAACAGAAACAATGCGTAAATTAAAAGACATTTATGTTCAGTCGCAAGAAACTAATCTGCAAAGGTGGATGAAAATAGCGGGAACTCCATTTAGAAAATCCGGAGAATTATATCAAGGAATGGAACAAGCTGGGAAAATTGTTAAGTATATGGATGTCTTAGAGAAGACTGGGAATAGGCAATTAGCGGCTCAAGAGGCGCAAAAATGGTTATTCAATTATGATAAGGTCCCAAAATTCATTGATTGGGCAAGAAAATCTCCTATCGGAGCTCCATTCATAACTTTTACATATAAGGCAATACCCAGGATCGCTGAATCTATGGTTAATCGCCCAATGACAGTCTATAAATATAAAGCATTATTTGATAGCATTAATGAAACTTCCCGTAAATATCAAGGGATGTCTCCGGTAGAATATTCAAGGCAAAAGAAACTTCTTCCTCCTTGGGTATTAAAGGATATTGGCGGAATTCCCACAAATTTACTATTACCATGGAAAGATAAGTATGGTCGGACACAATGGCTAAACTTGGAGTATATCTTACCTGTCGGTCAGGCTCCCGAAATGGCAGAAAGGGGATTAGCTGGTTTTGTTAGTAGCCCTGCGTTTAATATGGTGGCAGATATTGTTAAGAATACCGATTTTAAAAATACCCAAATTATTCCTCCAGAAGCTACAAAGGCAGAAGCCGCCAAAGCAATCGCAGAATATATTTATAGGCAAATAGTTCCAAGTTTAGCTCCTGGAGGATATTCAGCAGAAAAAATAAGAGCTGGGCTTTCCAAAGAACCGGAAAAGTTTAATCCCGCAAGAACAAGAGAGGCTCTCCCTGCATTATTAGATACCTTAGTGGGAATCAAAATAAATTCTTTAGACGTAGAAGAAGCTGAACAGTTTAAATGGTGGAATAAGAAAAAGCGCGTTGATGCTTTAAATCAGGAATTTTATAGACTTATAAATAATCCTATTCTCAAAGAAGAATTTAGGGAAAAAAAGATAGAGGATATTTTTAATAAAAAAGAAAAGATTTTGGAGGAATAACTAAATGATAGACGCACGTCAACATATAATCGGGAAATATATTCCTTTTAATTTTGAAACAATCACAGTTACCAATGGCGCAATAGGATTAACGGCGAGTATACTTTCGGATGATCCAAAACCTAAAAGAGCATTTCTTACGTTTGAAACTGCACAATGTCGGATAAGAATGGATGGCACGGCTCCAACTTCCACGGTAGGACATTTATATAACCCTACACAGTCTTTATTATTGGAAGGGTATTCTCAATTGAATAATTTTAAAGCCATAAGAACAGGAGATAATAGTGCAAAGATTCAAGTTACTTATCTTAGGTAGTCTTTTATTATTATCCTTTAATCTTTCTTTTGCTCAAGAAAGTTCAGAAGGAATACAAACTTGGCTTGAAGAAGAAGATGGTTCTCCTTCTGTAATTGCTTATAAGATCAAAGTTACGAACGCATCCCTCACCGATAATGCCGATGGAACTGCTTCATTGTCTATTTCAGGTGGCTCCGTCTCCGACACCGCCTACGACGCTTCCACCTGGGATGGCGTAACTGATGTCGCCCCTTCCAAGAATGCAGTAAGGGATAAAATAGAATCTCTTGCCGGTGGCCACGACGCCGTAACTCTTGACGCAAACGCCGATACCCTTTTATCCTTATCTACCCAGGAATTGGGACTTGATACCCAAGCGGCAAATAAGATTTTTGGCGGCCCTGCGGCAGGGGCGGCTGCTGTTCCTACTTTCCGCGCTCTTGTGGATGATGATATTCCAGATAACATTACCATTACCGAAACTGACCCTAACGCTTTACTTTTAGACCAAACTGCTCCACAAGACATTATAAATGGAAGCCCTAATTTTCTTGTTGGCATTGATGTAGGTTCAACGGGGCAATTAGGAATAGACAGCTCTGGCAACCTCACCACCACAGGAACAATCCAAGCCGAACATTTAAAGACTACTGATGATTTGGAAGTAGCAAACGATATTCTTTTGGGTTCAGGAAGCGTAATAAATTTTAATAGTGGAAATGCCACAATTACTCATTCCGATGGGGCATTGACTTTTAATGTGTTTCCAGTTACCCCTTCTGCCGCCCCCGACGCTGATTATGAAGTGGCTAATAAGAAATATGTTGATGATAATATTGCTGGTGGTGGTGCCACAAAAGCCCTTGATAATCTTACTTCCGTTGCAATCAATACATCCCTCGTATCTGATACCGCTGACACAGATGATTTAGGTTCGACTACTAAAGAATGGGCTAATCTTTATATGGGCGATGTAGGGAAGATTTATTTAGGGTTAGGACAAGATACATCAATAAATAGAAGTGCGGCGAATGAGTTGACAATTACAGCTTCAAGCGGAGTAAAATCCACGACTTTCATAGGGGCCTTGACCGGCAATGTTAACGGCAATGTCTCTGGCTCATCCGGCTCTTGCACAGGAAACGCTGCCACGGCAACCCTGGCTTCTACCATAACCACAACTGACAATGAGAACACGGCAGAGAATAACCTGATCCCCTTTGTGGCAGATGCCGCAGGGCCAGGCAGTAGCGCCTTAGAGACAGACGGGGATTTCTATTACAACCCTTCTACCGGCAAGATAACCGCTACGGGCTTCGTAGGGTCGCTAACCGGCAACGCCGATACAGTTACTAACGCCACTCTAACTACCGCCTTAACCGTAAATACAGGCACAGTTACCCTTACAGGTAATGTAGCAAATGATTCTGTTTTAACGATAGGCTCTGGTGCAGTAGGCGTATCAGGCTCTAATACAGGCGACCAAACGATAACTCTTACAGGAGATGTTACGGGTGCTGGTTCGGGGAGTTTTGCCGCTACGATAGCCAATGACGCTGTTACTTATGCCAAGATGCAGAATGTATCGGCTACCGATAAAATTTTAGGGCGTTCTTCTGCTGGGGCTGGCGATGTGGAAGAAATTACTTGCACTTCGGCTGGCAGAGCAATATTAGACGATGAAGACGCTCCGGCTCAAAGAACAACTCTTGGATTAGTAATAGGCACAAATGTTCTTGCTCCCAATGGAGACGGTGCTAACTTAACAAATGTTTTGCATAATATAGTAGAGGATACCATGCCGCAACTGGGGGGAGCTTTAGACGGGCAAGGAAATGACCTAAATAATTTAGGTGTGATATTTCTTACGGAACAAGCGTCCGCCGAAGCTGATGTTGCCGGAAAAGGACAGATATGGGTAAAGACTGCTACTCCAAACGAGTTATACTTCACAGATGACGCAGGGACAGACGCAAGGGTAGTTGTAGCAGGTGGGGCTTTTCATGACGGCTTCTCTGACTTTGTGGCAAACGAGCATATAGACTGGACTAATGCTTCAAGTGCTTTTTCAACTTCCAGCACAATATCCTCCTCTGGGCTTACCGCTTCAGAAATTTTAGCAACAGACGCAGATAAAAAACTGTCATCTCTGGCAGTAGAGACTTATCCTTCATTGACAGAGTTATCTTATGTCAAAGGCGTATCAAGCGCGATTCAGACGCAGTTAGGGAATAAACTGGAAAGCAGTGATAATATTGTCAAGCAAATGGCGATCCATTTTACTTTAGATGGCAGCGGGTCTGCCATTACCACAGGAGCGAAATCCTGGGTAAGAGTTCCTTTTGCCTGCACGCTTACAGGATGGGAATTGACCGTTGATACTTCTGCTACAATTACCATAGACGTCTGGAAAGATACCTACGCTAATTACCCTCCTGACAACGCAGACGCTATGCCAGGCGCAGAAAAAGAACCGGCGATTACGGCGGCAATAAAAGCGCAGGATACCGATATTACCGACTGGACTACCGATGATATTGCGGCAGGGGATTACATAAAGATAAATGTTGACGCAAATGACAATGCCACAAAAGCGTATTTAACACTCTACGGGAATAAAACTTAAATGAAAAAGACTCTCTCTCTGATAGTATTTTTATTTTTAATGACCAGGACTGTTTTTGCCGCATTTACTCCTACCCTCGACTTGATGGAGTATTCTTCCAATGCCTTAGCTCAAGCTGCATATGTTAGTAGTAATCCGAGTGATAATGTTACGTTGATTGACCAATCATCCGATGGTAGTGGAATTACAGGAATTGGTGATGTTTCTGATGCCGAGTTTAGAATAGCGCAAAGTTTTACTTTAACAGAAGAAACTATTATTAGCGGAGTATCTTTTTCTTTTGGAGCAAATTCTGGGTCTCCATCTGGAAATGTTACTGCTAAAATCGAAACAGATACAATAGGAGATGGTTCTGGGAATCCATCTGGCACTTTAGCACACGCTAATTTTACAAAAGCAATTACACCAACCGCAAGCCAATGGAATGATTTTATTTTTTCTACGCCAACAGCGTTAGCAGCAGGAACTTATTGGATTAGATTATATTGTGATAATCAAACTACAAATAATTATTGGTCAATTAATAGAGTTACTCCATCTGCATATGCTGGTGGGATTTTAAATTTTTACAATGGAAGTGCGTGGAATCGATTACCAACTTATGATAATACATTTAAAGTTTATTCGGTTGATACAGTTTTACAATGTTATTCTGAAGATACAATTAAAACACAAGGTTCATATTCTTTAAAAGGAATAGCCAAGCAAACAAACAGCCTCAATGAAACGCTTACCCGCACAGTTTCCCCGACGATAGATTTAAGCAATCAGACTTCTTGGAAATTTTATATTTATTCCGCAAGCCGGACAGGAAGCAATGTAAAAGTAGGCATAAAAGACAGCGGAGGGACATCCACGGAAGTAACGCCTAATATATCTTCAACAGGGGCTTGGCAGTTGGTTGATACGAATATATCGGGAGTTTCAAATGCCAATAAGGATGTAATCAATGAAATAAAAATAACCATAACCAACGCCGACGCGGATAATACATTTTACCTGGATTATATGTATGGAGAAGCCCCTGTAACGGTCAGCTATGGATTTGTTAACTAAAAAAAAGGATTATCAGATGAGCGAACATAATTGCCTATATGAAGAACGCTGGGGCAGGGTTTTAACCCAACTGGAAAACTTTACCGCTAAATTCTGTAAGCACGTCGATGAAGGCGAAAAAGAAGGCGGCCATAGGGATCAGCTAAGGGATAATATTAAGGACACCGTTTACTTAAAGAAACAAATTTCAGAGATAAAGAAATCACAATGGAAAGTAGGGATTATAAGCGGCCTGATTGTAGGGGTAGTTATCAAATCCCCTGAAATCGGTCATTTAGTTTTAGCGATTATTACTAAGTTAGCCTTTGCCGGACAATGACTTTATGTAACCTTAAAACCCGTGAAATGAAAGAAGTCCATGTTTGTAATGAACGGTGTCCTAAGTGCCTTAAATATTGCGTCCTTGAGATTCACCCTGAATATAAGAAATATCGTCCAGAAAGTTTAGATTTTGAATGCTTCCTTTGCGGTTACACCTGGAATAAGGGGGCAATAGATGAGCGAATTTGTAGTAGAGAAACGCAGGAATAGGCATAATCTTTGCCCTGATTGCGGAGGGTTCTTATGCCGGTGGAACAATATGGACAAATTAAGCTGTCTGAATTGTCCTTACACAATAGAAGCTAAAAGGGAAATTGACAAAGGGATTCCCACGATGAAGGAGATAAAAAGAGAATGGCGGTGAGGCGCAAGAAACTTTCCCCTGTTGATGAGTTCCTCTGCAAAAATGGTTGGGGGATAAGACGGATACTGGAAAAGAGGAAGCGTGGCAAATAGCAGATTCCCAGAATGTAAAGTTTGCCGGACAACTACGCCCAGGATTATTAAGGCTGATAGGATTACCTGCTTGCGCTGTGGCACGATAACGCATTATAAGAGGAGGGAGAAGAAATGATAACCTTAAAAGTTCCTAATTGGTGGGATAGTATCAGAGCAATTCTCGCCATTACTTTGTCCTTTTCATATTGCACAGGGGTTTTATATCTCAAAATTCCTAAAGCAGATTTAGAGGGATTAAAAGAATTAGCTACAATGGCAATCGTATTCTATTTCGTATTAAAAAAACGGACAGAAGAAAAGGAAGGAGAGGGGAAATGAAACTGGACAAATGGTTCTTTAGGAAAATGTTTTTCTTGCTTGCTGTGTTGATTGCTTTGGCGGGAACGGCAAGAGCCGCAACTATCGAGGATATTGTTTCTAAGATTCCTGCGACTAACGCCGGTGCGTATTTTTCGATTGATTCAAAACACTGGGAGTTTATCTCAACCTTTCAGGCCGCTAAATACAAAGGGTTTAACCTTAATCTTGGTTATGCTTCCCCGGATAGTTTTGTGGCAATGTTAGGTTATGAAATAGCAAAACTTGAAAACTTAGGCGTTGAGATTCCCGTATTGAAAGACCTGGTAGTTGACGCAGGTTGGGCTTTAGGGTGGCGAGAACCAACAGAAGAACAGGAATTTACACACGGGCCAGCAGTAACTTTTAGCTGGAAATGGTGAAGATATGAACTGGAAAATTGCAGGGATAATCTTAGGGCTATTGCTATTCTTAGGGGTTATGGGGGCTGCAGTATATAAGATTGTTCAGCCTACGGAAGGACAAAAGGCAGAGAAAATCATCAATCAAAATAGAACATATGATTATCACCCGGTTATGGCATTTGGCTGTATGAGGATTCCCGATGAAGATAAAAAGCCTGATAAATCTCCTTAAACTAAAGTGTTTCGCCGTTATAGGATCGTTATGCAAATTGTTGGTAAAGAAATAATCAAGGGAGTAAAAAGATGGTGGAGACGATTATTGCGAAAATGGGATTTGTGGTTGGAGCCGCCTTTATAAGCGGATGCCTATATCGCCTTGGGGGGTGGGAAAAGGGCAATAGACTGTTCAGGATCATAGGTTGCCCGGCAATAAGCCTTGTTCTCTATTTATGGCTGTTCGGCTTATCCTGGAGCCTCTGGTGGGCTTATTTAGCCTATTTTGGGGCTTGTGCCGGGGCTATTTCGGCCTATTGGGGGTTAGATGAGGCAAAGTGGGGATATTGGGCTCATGGATTAGGGCTTAGCCTGGCCGCTTTCCCGATTGCCTATGTTACCGGGAACTGGATCGGATTTGTCTTAAGGACGGTTATTTTGACTGCTTTCATTACGATCTGGAGTGAATATACCAAGTGGGATATCTTGGAAGAATGGGGTAGAGGTTTTATATTGACTGCCACAATACCGTTGTTGCTTTTTTAAGATATGAAAAAACAATCTCCTGAAACTCATCTTGTCCGGCAGATTATCACCTACCTTAATATAAGTGGTTGGGAAGCAAAAAAGCTTAAGACTCACGGAGTATTTGATACCCAAAGAAAATGTTTCCGTAGTGATCCTAACGCTTGGGTAGGAGTGCCAGATATTTTGGCATTTAAGGATACTGCAATAATGTTTATAGAAGCTAAAATCCTGCCTAATAAAATCAAGCCTGAATCTCCGCAAGCGCATTTCAGGGAACTCTGCAATAAAGCCAGTGTCATTCATTATGAAATAAATTCTCTTGAACAACTGCAAGAAATATTGAAATTTTGCTTTTAAGGATATTCTGCAATTAATTAATTTTCTATAAGCAATTATTTTCAACTCTCCGTCGCTGGTTAGGGTTAAAGAATTATCTTGACAAATAAAGAATTATCCTTTATAATTTTATCAGAGGTGAGAAATGGCAAAAACAGGTTATATTGGATTAGTAATAAAGGGCGAATTAAAAGAGATGTTAATTAATCTTGCAAAGAAAGAACGCAGGACACAAACAACAATTTTAGAACAAGCATTATTAAATTATTTCAAGGCAAAGAAATTATCTCCTTGGGATAAACTTCCAAAATCGAAGCAAGAAGCAATGATGAAGAAAGCAAAAGATTTGATAAAGGAGTAAGATAAATGTTGAAACAAGCCGAGCCAAAAGGGGCAGATTTTTTATTAAGAAGATCAATCCCTATCCACAATCCAGAAAAAGCAACTGCTCGCTCTGGTGAGGCTCGGCAAAGTTCTCAAGTGGGTAGGGATTTTTTTTTAAAAGAAAAGGAGTCTGAAAATGCCCAACTATCCTGACCTCAACACTCGTTATCTTGACTGGAAACGCAGGGAAAAAGGTTTCAAATGGCACAGGGCAGGGAAGCCGAAGCCGGAGGATCATCATTTTAATAATATCTTATGGGCGTCATTCACCGCCATAATCCTCTTCGGCATATTCTTTCTTATTTTCTCCTTATTCGCAAAGGTGGCAAGGGCAGAGGAGATTGATTTGACTATCATAGCGCAGATAGAATCATCCGGGAATCCTTTGGCATATAACCTTAACAGTAAGGCAAGAGGATTATATCAGATAACGCCGATTTGCTTAAAAGATTATGTCCAGATGAATGATATTTTTTATGCTGATCCAGATTATCTTTTTAATCCCGCTTTTAATACTAAGGTTGCTAATTGGTATTTTAACAAGCGCATACCTCAACTTTTAAAACATTTTAATAAATCGGTTACCTTGGAAAACGTCCTTTGGGCTTACAATGCAGGCATAGGTAAAGTAATTAAAGGAAATATGCCTAAAGAGACTAAAGACTATATAGCAAAATACAAACGATTAGCAGGTGCAAAATGACCCTTCCCGACATTGAGAATATCATCCGTGAATACGGTTTTACTGATATGCAATTTTGTGCCTTGGCGCATATTGCCCGGACTTCCTTGTTTTACTGGCGTAATGGCAGGCCGGTATCACATTGTTCAGGTAAAAGAATAAGATTACTGTTGATGAGATTAGTTAGAAAAGAAAGGAAGCCAATATGCCTCATATAATCTGTGAGAAGAAAGATTGCTTCAACAATGAAAGTGGGGAATGTATGGTGTGGGGTTTGTGCATTAACGCTGAGGGGTTTTGTTGTGAATATTCGCCTAAATTCGACCCTGACGACCCTGGACACGAAAGAGTATAAATGCAAGTTGACACTACCCAAATTTTGACCGCTCGTATGCCATTCTTTCATCTGACCGAGAAAGACGGATTGATAATCGGCTGTGTCAAGGGTGAGATACCATGTGATAATTGCCTGTTTAAAAAGGCGTGTGTATTGAGTTTAGATAAAGAAGGAGTAAGTTTATGACCGTAAACAGGCAACTTTGTGAGGAAATCAGAAAGCGCAACAAATGGTCTCCTGACCTTTGTATGCTATGCCGGAATCGTAATAAATGCAAGGATCAACCAAGAAAAAAGGAGGATTAACTATGGACTTTCCAGAGTTACAAGAAAAGGTTTCCAAGGAACAAAAGGAAGCAGATATTACCGCCAAGTATGAGGAAGATTTGCTGACGATTAATCGGTGCATTGATAAACTCCTTGAGATAAAAACAGAACGCACCGCAGAATACTTAAAACAGCTTAAAGGGGTTCAGGATGCCCAATAAGCCCATTCAGGAGCTGATTGACAGCCAATTATCTAAAGAACAGGACGCAAGGGCAGGCCGGGTAAGATCAGGGCTTTGGAGTCCTTCTTTGTTGGGCAGATGTTACAGGGCGCAATACTATAATAGGTTTAATGCTCCCGCCTCTAACCCTTTTGACTTAACTTCATTGAGAAAACTTAAGGCTGGAAAGTTATTCCACGATTTCGTGCAAAATATTGTTGTCCAGGCTGACCCCTCTATCCAAACAGAGGTCTTATTGACTACGGATAACGCCAAAGGTTACGCTGATCTCGTCAATGGAAACGAGGTGATTGATTTAAAGAGCCAGCACTCCCGCAAATTCTGGCATAACCAGAGGCAAATCAAGGCAGGCAAGAAGATTGAGGATATGTTTTATCCTAATTGGATGCAAGTAATGTTTTACGCCCAGGTGTTAGGCAAAGAATACGCCAGGTTGGTCTTTATCTCTAAGGATGACTTGACGATTCAGGAATACAAGCTTCCCCTTGACGGTTACTGGAAGGGCGAGTTGGATATGGAGTTTACCAAGTTAGAATACTATTGGAAACAAAGGCTTATTCCCCCGGCTTCTCCGCGCTGCTTTAAGGATGAAAGCGGAAAATCTAAGGAATGTGATTATTGCCAATGGAAAGATCTTTGCTTGAAAATGAAAGAGGATTCCGTGAAAGAGAGTGTTGGTTTTGCGGAAAACAAACCCCAACAAACAAGCTGAAGTTTAACTGCCCCTTTTGCGGGGTAAGCTTAGACTTCTGCTACTATGCGCCGTTAGGCGAAGAAAGGAGTAGTTCTGTGAAACCGCCAAAGAGAGAGACAACTTTTGAGAAACTTAAAATAGGGGAAATGCTCCCCGGAGCGATTGAGGATATTGAATACGATATAAGCCATAAGTTCAGCTTTAAAGGTGAGGATAAGATTTCACCCGGAGTGCGTTTTGTTTTTAAGGTTGACGGTTACCAATACCATCACCGTTCACGCTGGATGAAGTTTAATGCCGGGGAGAAGTCTAACCTATACAAGATGATCCTTTCAAAACTGGTTTCAAATGCCAAGCCGGATATGGAGTTTGACATTGACCACCTGAAGGGATTAAGGGTTAAGACCCTTTGGGCGGAAAATAACGACTTTCAGAACCTTGAGAGTGTTTTCCCCGAAGATGAAAAGGTGTTATTCACGACGGAAGATGCGCCAATGGAAGAAGAACCACTGGAAGAACCGCAAGCTTGATAATCTTTCTATAATTTGTTTAAGTGGGTTGCGCATACTTCCACGCAAGAAAAGAGGAAATTATGTCTCAAGAAGATAAGATACTTTCATATTTACAGAGTGGAAAATCATTAACCTCATGGGAAGCGATACAGTTATTCCGTTGCACAAGGTTGTCTGGTCGAATATTTGATTTACGCCAGAAGGGTTACAATATTCAATCTCATCTTGTCTGTAATGATAAAAAACACTTTGAGGAATACTGGCTATCAGATGAACCGATACCGACAGAGCAAGAACAGGCGATCTGCCATAGTAACAAGATAGCGGAGAATAGGATAAATTTTAAGGAAATAGAGAAGCAAATGGCGTGGTTATGATGCTAAGCGATAAGATAATGCACATATTTATGGTGGCATATTTTATACTGGCGGTTATATGCTTGTTTGAGAAGAATTATCCGAGAATGCTTTACTGGATATGTGCAGGGGGAATAACAGCATCGGTGCTATGGGGGATGAGATGAAGAAATATCAAATTATTTATGCTGATCCACCGTGGAATTATGCTGATCAAGGTTGTCAAGGAACTATGTCTAATCACTACCAAGGAATGAAGATTGATGATATTTGCAATCTATCTTTGGGAGGGATATGTGATGATAATTGTGTATTATTTTTATGGACTACTTATCCTATGCTAAAAGAAGCACTATCGGTTATTGAGGCTTGGGGATTTAAGTATAAAAGTATAGCTTTCCAATGGGTAAAATTAAATCCTAAAAGTAAAACTCCTTTTTATGGACTTGGCAGATGGACGAGAGGAAACACTGAACCTTGTTTATTAGCCACAAAAGGAAAACCAAAAAGGATTTCTGCGAGTGTATTTCAACTAATTCAAGAACCAAGAGAGGGCCATTCCAAAAAACCCAATATTGTTAGAAATAAAATAGTAGAACTCATGGGTAATCTCCCCCGTATAGAACTCTTTGCCCGCCAAAAAACAGAAGGTTGGGATGTCTGGGGTAATGAAGTAGAAAGCGATATTAAATTATAATACCAATGACCAGAATTGCAAGGACAATCCGAAGAAATAAAAGGCGCAGAAAAAATGCTTGACAGGGGAAGGATTGTATTGTAAAATGAACATAGAAATGGGGAGCTTAATGGACAAACATAAAAATAAAAATATAGCGACGAGAAAACAAGCTCGCCGCTTTTTTATTACCCCTGGTGCTCCCCAGCTCAAAGAATAGTGGTGTAAGAGCCATTGTTCGCCAGGGGTAATTTTTTTTAAGGAGAGTAATGAAACCGCCATTAGATATTGAAAGATACAAAAATGAGAAAAGAAAGCTTAGCATATTAATTGATAATCCTTTACCTGAATATATTGGAAAAAGAAAGGAGAGTTATGTTGGTTGTATTTATGATTATGATGATAATTTTTTAGTTTTAGATACATATAAAAATAATAAAAGATTATCAGGAATTGCTATTAGGTGGGAAATGATTTTAAGTATTTGGATATATCACGAAAATATAATAGAGGAATAATATGAATTATGTTCACATCAGAAATCTACAAAAATATCACCCCGGATATAAAGATAGGACTCTTCAATGGGCAAAAATTTACTTTAAGGTTGCTCAAGGCGATCCCGATTGTGAAATGATAACCAATGAAATTGATTGGGCAAGATTAATAAAATTTATACTTTTGGAACTTGAAGCACAAAAACCAATTCCCCTTGATGAAGGTTATTTAATTAAAAAAGGGTTTAATCTTAAAAAAAGACCTATCTCCTTAACAATAGATATGTTACACAACTTTTTAGAGGTGATACACTCCGAAAGTGAAATCCGTGTATTAGATAAAGATAAAGATAAAGATAAAGATAAGAATAAGATATATGTGGATTGGGAACAATCCACCTTTACCAAATGGAATTCTTTTTGTGATAAATACCCTTCTCTCGTAAAGATAAAAGAAATCTCGGAAAAAAGAAGGCAACACCTTAAAAAACAATTTGGGCGAGAAAGTTTTAAAAATTTTGATAAAATACTTGAAGCCATAGAACAACAACCTTTTTTGTTGAATGGAAATAATAATGATAAACATCAAAATTGGAGAATAAGTTTTGATTGGTTGATAGAAAATGATAATAATTATCTTAAAGTATTAGAGGGAAAATATAAAGAAATTCCTAAAAAAACCGATATGATAAAACTTAATAGACCATTAATTTAACGGAGGCCACTATGAGAGCGCCTGAAACATATCCTAAAGAAATCTATTTAGACTTAGCGTTAGGTTTTAAAAAAGCGTATGAACAGAATAAACGGGAGATTGAAACCTTTGAGCATATTTTTCTTAACAAGGCATTGACCAAGAAATGCAGGGATAGTTTTAAGGACTTATTAAAAATTATTTACAAAGAAAGGGATGATAATGCGAGAAACGCAAAATACTACCGAGCGCTTTATAACTCACCTGAAGGACGCAAGCGAGTTATTACATGGTGTAAAGCTTGAGTTAGAATCCAGGGGGGATGATCCAGAAATGTCTATAACATCTTTACCTGATTTTAATCACAAAATTTGGGGGCTTAAAAGAGGGCTTACGGTGGTTGGCGGCCGGACAAGTATGGGGAAGTCGAGTCTCGTTTTGCAAATGGCCTATGATTTGGCGGATCAACAAAAAGAAGTTTTATTCCTTTCGCTTGAAATGACTACCGAAAACCTTGTTGAGCGTTTATTTTGCAATATCCAAAGAGTGGATAATTTTGATATGCTTACCGGCAAGCTAAAAACAGAAACCATTTATCAGGAAAAATGGGGGCAGTTTGAAAAGTTAATGAATATTCCTTTAAAAATTTCCTGTGGATTAGGAAAAACTTTTGATGATATAAATGATTTAATTGAAATTTTAGACCCGAAACCGAAAGCGATCTTTGTTGATTATGTCCAAGCTATCCGCAAGACTACAAATGAACGCCTTGAAATGGATGATTATATTATACGTTTTAGGGAAATCTGCCTTAAAAACAATATAGCTGGGGTCTTGGTTTCGCAGAACTCCCGTAAGGTTTTTGATGAAGAAAGCAAAGAACCGTCTTTGGCAAATCTTAAATCTACCGGGGCTTTAGAGGAGGTGTCTGATACGGTGTTGCTGGTTTTCTGGCCTCATTTCTATAATGAGCGAATAGATAGGAATATTTATAAAATTATTATTGCTAAACAGCGTAATGGCCGGACAGGAGATTATTTAGTTAATTACATACCAGAATATTATAGATTTACTGAATTGTCTTTGGAACAGAAAGAAAATTTGAATAAACAGAAAACGACTCAAGAGAAAGTGAAGGAAATCTTTAACGCAGACTAATTCTCCCAGCAGTAAGAAAGGACGCTATGAAAAAGAAAAGGAAGAAAAGTTTAAACATTATTGAGGAGTTGTGATGTTGAAAGGAGACCCTAAATGAGCGATAAACTGACAGAGATATTACAAGGATTAGTAGGATTATTTCACGGAAGCGCAGATACAGATTGTCGGTTGGAGAAAGTCCACCAAGCCATCCTCTCTTTGCTGATGACGGAGGAGGAGATAGAAGGTTTAATTAAAGATTTGGATTGGGGGATAAAAGAATCCAAATTTGGAGATGGGTTTGATTGGGTAGCAATACAAGGAAAATTGGTTGATAAATTGCCCAAAGCGGTAGCCCAAGCAATCCACAATCAGATGATGAAAAAGATGGGAGGGAAAAAATGACAACCGCAAGAGAGATATTAGGAGATTTAGTAAAAAGTATTCAAGGTGGAGATTTAACGGTATACAGTAAAGAAATGATTGATGATGCCCTCTCTTCTCTCCGTTCCCTGCTGATTGAGGGGATGCCGAAGAAGAAATTTATAATTGAACAAAACAAAAGTCCTATGTCAGATATTATGAATGATTGTGAAGTAAGACGGGAAGGCTACAATCGAGCTCTTCCCGAGATCACCGCAAAGATTGATGAACTGTTAAAATAGAGTTGATAGGGGACTGTGGCGTAATGAATACGCAAGGCCGATCAGGATAGCTGGTAGCGGCGGAGCTAAATGCCTTTTAGCGTAGAAGCCGACGAAGCTGTAACTCCTATGCAGTCAAATCTCTGCTATTTTAAATTAAAAGATTAGCAGGTAAAAATCCTGCCAGCCCCCTATCGCTAAAAAGGGGAATAAAATGGATGGAAAGGAATATTTTCTTGTCGCAAATAGTAAGGTAACCTATAAAGCAACCAATGGGTTGATAACAGAACTTCATATTGACGGTGAAGAATGGGTTAAAAAAGGATACCCACCAACTGTCAGAGAAATGTTAGAAGAAAAGCCGAGAGCGAAAGTGCCGGAGGAATTGGATAGGTCTTTTTTTTGTCAGAGTAAAGATGGATATCTATTGGGCGTTGCAATAATGGCGTTAACAGACACACTTAATGAACTTATCGCCTGGGCAAAGGAGATTGAGAAGGAGAGATGATCTACCGCTTTTTTAACTCCCTCGACTCCTGGTGGTTCACTATCAAAAAAGAAGCCTTCGAGAGACTCTGGGGGGCCGGTAGCGATATTCCCACAGCGCTTAATCATCTCAACGACTTTATCAATACTAACTTTCATCACGGCGGCTGGCACAGGTTAGGGGCTTTCTGGATCATCATTAACTTCTGGCTTAACCTGGCGTTTGTGGTAATTGGGGGAATTATATTATGGCGAAAATCGAAGCGATAGCTAAAGAGGTTTTGAATGTATTGTTTAGAGTAATCTTGGTATTGTTTTTTCCTTTAACTATATTGTTCTTAATTTTATGGATAAAACGTGAATCAAATGCAACCAAAAAAGAATGGATAAAAAGATTTCCTACTATGAGTATTAATAAAAACGGAGAATTTTGCGAAATTAAAAAGGAGGAGCTCAATGGCGTTTAAAATGTGTTCTAAGAATTGCAAGACCAAGGAGTGTTGCACAGGAAATTCAAGAGTTAGCGCTGATGAGATGCTGCGCTTAAAAAGCGTTAATAAGCAAGGTCTGGGTTTTATCCCTACTGAAGAAGAGGGAATTTATGCTATTCAGCCGGTCAAAGGAAAATGCCCTCTATTAGGTCCAAAAGGCTGTATGTCAAAATATAAGCCGCTTAGCTGTTTCTTGTGGCCCTTTATGCCTACGGAAAGCGGCGGCTGGATTATGCGGATGAAGTGTCTGCATTGGGACACGATCACGAAGGCTGATTTTGCCGCGGTTAAGCGTAGATATGCGCGGTATAAGCATTACTGGAAACACAAGGTTAAACTATAAAAGGGGGAGGAAGGGATGAATAAAAATTTTACGCTAAAACCGATATGGGAATTAAGGCTTGACCTGCGAAAAAAAGCGGGAAAACTAAGCGAAGAAATCCAAAGGTTAAAAAGTAAATCTGATAAATTGTCTTCCGAGAGTTTTAAACTTGACCAGGAGGCAAGGAAAATTGCCTGTGCTTCGCGGTCAATGATTGAAGCAGGCAACAAAACCAATACTGAATGGGAGATTCAAAAGCTCGAGAGCCAACTTCTTGCCATTGAATCACAAAAAATTCTATCTGAAAGCCTGAGGTTAGGTTTTAAATCAAAAGCACTTTTAGAAGAAAGGGCTATTCTAAAACTTGAACTGGATCGGCTCTATAATTTATCTGATAGAATCTGGCTTAGGGCTGTTTTAAAAGCTTACGGCAACATAAAAATCGAGTGGATATTTAGGGGGTTGAAGGGTTCGGCGTGTAAATTACCAAACGGAGAAATCTTTGAACCATGAAAATAAATCTTAAAAATCCTGACTCCTGTATCGGCTGTCCTTGCGTGGACAAATGGCCGCCTAAACATATCTTTTGCCAGATGTATGGCGAGGTCATACCGGCAGAGTATGACGAACAGTTTAACTTAACCAAAGCCGAGAGGCTAAAAAGGTGTAAGGAGGAGGAATGATAAAAGTATTACGTTATAACCAAGTTAATTGTAATATAATACGAATAAGAAAATATGATATGATAAATCCAAGTGATTACAAGGATATTGATTCAAAAGAATAAGGAGTTTAAGGGGTAGGCAAACTTTGCAGGAATAGCCTACGCCCCATGCCAGTGATTTGATTTTTTGACAATTAAATTGGAATACGGAATTGAATTACTGGTTAAGAATTTAAAAAGGAGGAAACATGAAGGAGGAAAAAATGGAAGGCAAGGTAGTTGTTG
>Ga0172381_10000777_pt1 | contig 39383 bp, 52 predicted proteins | sample Leawel6488metaG_FD_119754 | JGI IMG/M metagenome (GOLD analysis project Ga0172381, IMG submission 119754) | Leachate microbial communities from a municipal landfill in Southern Ontario, Canada - Leachate well 64-88 metaG | ecosystem: Engineered > Solid waste > Landfill > Unclassified | place... | reverse complement strand
TACAAATTACTGTGTCTGCAATTTTTGGATATTCAACCATTTTTTTCACTTTTCCTTTTAATCTAACTTTCTTACTATATTCTTTGAAAATAAAATTGAAAATATATTTTCAGGGATTTCACAAGCTACATCCTTATCAAATGGGCCATATTCTTTCATATCTGAACCAATAAATGATGGAATGCTTTGAAGGGCTATTGCTTTAATCAAAGGCACTTGCTTTTCTTGTCTATTATTTCTTGCACCAAACAGTGCATCTGTAAATTCTGCTTGCTTATCTAATAATTTTAAAATATCTTTAACAAAATCTGTTTCGAAATCAATTAAATGCTCCTCAGAGAAATCTTTTGTTCTACTGTACGTAAGACAAAGATTTAAACACTTCTTTAATCTTATTTCTCTAATCTTTAGAACTGTTTGTTTTAACATTTCAAATCTTTTCAAATCTGCTGGGGATAAACTTTCAAGGGCTTCTAGATATTTTGTTTTTTCTAAAACTAAATATTTTTTTAATTCTTTATAAAAAACTGGGTCAAGTTTTACTAATTTTGGAGACTTTGTTTCTAACCTGTATATTCTTGATAATTCGTCGTAATCCACTTTGTAATCCATCATTTTAAAACCCCCTTTAATAATAAATAAACACTTGCATATTCTGGCAAATCTACTTTTTCTCCTACTATGTATGGCCCAAACCATTGATCTAATAATCTAAACTTTGGAACTGGTTTTATTACTTCTCCTTTTCTATTTTTGTCTGGCCTGAAAATCACAGGATCAGAAAAGGCATCAAATTTTTCTAAATCTTCTCTATCTTTGATTATACTTGAAAGTAATCCTGTTCCTCCATGTATTGTGTCTGGCATTCTCATAATCTTATATATATCACTTGAAGACATTGGATCAATTTTAAAACTAAGTTTAGAAATTGCTAAGTTAATTAAGTCCTCCCAGAATCTGGCATCTTGTTTTGAATCACTTGTAAAATTATGCCATAATATATTATTGTACATCTTATTTAAAATAACTTCTTTGTGTTCCATTAGCTTATTAATCTTTGGTTTAGTGAAATTGAAATCTTTCTTCAATTGAACTTCATTCATATTTTGAATGTAATCTTTAAGGAATTGCATCAATTTACCTGACCAGCCAGTCTTTGTGTCTGGGTTTGGACAATGCCATTGCCTGTCCTTATACTCAAAGCCAAGCTTAACTAAATCTATATCCTTGCCTTGAATATAGTTCATCATCTGAAGTCTTGAAGACTTAGATAATGGAATGATTGTTTTATCTGTTACTCTTAGATGATAGCCTTTCGAACCAGAGAAACTTATAACTAGACTTTTTGGATCAAGCTTAAAGTCAGTTTCAAGAAAATCCATTAACCTTAAAGTTTCAGACTTTGCATGACCTAAACATTTGTCGCACACCCACTCAATTACTTCTAGTTTCCCTTGACATTCTGGACAAATATCTTTATGGCCATAACCGTTTGCTCCACAACTTGCACAATACCAAACATCGTGTTCTTCCTTACATGGTAAATCAAAATCATCAGCATCAAACTCATACACTATATCTGAACCCTCAAGTATCTTATTCTCCATTGGTCTTCTTTCAGGATACTTGTAGTAGGCTGTTGAATAAGACATAAAGAAAGGCGTATTATTAATTAAAAACTTATTTAACTCGTCATTATTTCTAAAAGCTAAGTGCCTTGAACTAATCTTTTTTCCAAAATCCCCTATTCCCACTTCTCTTGTTTCTATTGCTATTGTTGTTGTAACTGGATTATGAAGATAATGATCTCTGAAAAGATCCCTTAAATAAGAAACAGTGAAATTAGAGATTTCAGTATACTGCATATATATTATATAATAAATAAGTATTTTAAAGGATTAACTTGAAAGATTAATAGAAAGTTCCTCTTTTATAATCAAAAGCATGGCCTGGATGAGAAAATGGCCTAATTTTTATTCCCCAGGTTTTTTCTATATCTTTAAATACTTCCTTAAGATCTTTAGTTTTTGAATTTGCTAATCGTTTTTTAAAATCGAAATCGCTTTCGGTTCTTTTTTGTAAATATGTTTTTATCTTTCCAGTTTCTTGGGAAAAAAACAATTCTGCATTAAAATTTTCTTTTTTATTTGGGACCCTCCCATTCCTTAACATAAACTCACAATAACAGTCATAAATTATATTTGCTAATTGCTTAACAAATGCATCTTTTTTAATAAATATATGAACTCTTCCAAATTCTTCTCCATTTTTGAAATGAGTTGAAGAAACTACTGCTGTATGTTTCTTTCCATTAGTCACAAGATAATCATCAATCCAACCAAATAAATCATGGCCACTTGGAGTAGACTCAAAATTCAATTTGGGGTTACATTGATGAGTATGTATCTCTGTATATTTACCAGTTAAATATTTCCCTTTTTCATCATAACTTACTTTATTTTCATCAGCGTCTCTAGTTTTTTCAATAAAGTTTTCTCTAGCTTTCTTATATCCAAACACTTCATGTTTTATTCTTCCATGACAATTTTCTATTTGTTGTTTGAAGGTCGGACGACTTGGCATAATTATTCCTCTTTTACAAACGATACACCATCATTTTCTTTATCTCTTTCAATAATATACTTGCTTGCATTTATTGTTTCAAGAAGCTTTGAATCATGAGTAATTATAAATATTTGGTCAACAAGCTCTGGAAGATCTTTTTCAAGAATTGTTGAAAGCATCGAAATGGTTTTAGTATCCATGTTGTGTGTTGGTTCATCAAGGATTAAAAGTCCTAGTTTCTTTGTTAAGGAAAGAGCAATTGCAACTCTTATGCTTAATGCAGCACAGGTTCTTTCTCCTCCGCTAAGAAGCCCTTCAACCCTTATCCATTCTTTTTGAAGAGTTAAAACTTCTAACACATAATCATTTTCTGCTTTTAATCTTGCAGAAAGATAATCGCCGTAAGGATAAACCTTTGGCCAAATGATATCTAGTGTCTGGTTAATATTATCAACTAAAACTTTTCTTAAATGCTCTTGACTATTCTCAAGAGCCACTCCAAAGAAAGTCATATCTTTCTGTTTTGTTTCTAGATTTGCAATTGATTGTTCTTTTTCAAGTAATTGCTTTGATAATTGATTATGTTGTTCTTTTACTTTCTCTAAATCTTTTATTCTTTCTTGGATTAAAGAAATTTGAGAATCATTATTCCTTATATTTTCTTCTTGGGATTTATTGTCTGTCAAAAGAGAAATATATTTGTTTTCATCATAGGATATAACTGAAAGCTTTTGAAATAACTGTTGTTGACTTACAAGCACTTCTTTTTGAGAAACTAACTTTGTTTGATAATCACTGGCAAGATTTATGTTTTCTAAATCCTTTTCAATTACTTTTGTATCTGCTGGTTTGCCTAATTGCCTTTCTTCCACTTCAAGCTTTTGTTTTTCTTCTTGCAACTTTACTTTCTTTTCCTTTAATAATAATTGTTCATTTGCCTTTTTTTCTTGAGATTGAAGTTGAGTTAAAGAAAACTTTGTTTCTTGAAGAGATTTTTCAAGCTTTGAAAGATTTTCGATAACTTCTTTCTGTTGTTCCTCTTTAACTTTTAATTTATCTGAAATCTGAACTACAGTTAAAGGAGAATCACAAACAGGACAATTGGAGAATCCTTTCTCTAATTCAGCGATTGCTTTTAAATTCTCGTTTTTCTGAGAAAATAACTTTGATTGCTCTTGAACAGATTGATTAAGTTTCTCTGAAAAGGCTTCTTTTTGCTTTGTAATAAATGAAATATCTAAAGTTGAATCAAGAGATTTTTCAAGAATTTCTAGTTGATTATTAAAAAAGATTTTTTGACTTATTAAAGTTTTAACCTTAATATCTAGTTCTTGATTTTCTTTTAATTGCTTTTGTAAAACTAATTTATTTTCTAAAAGTTGTTCTTTTGAAAAAGAAAAGAAATGGTTTTTCTGCTTTTCTAGATTTGTAATTTCATTTATTAATTGCTTTAATCTGTAATCAAGAACTCCTAGTTCTTGCTTTAAAGAATCAAATTGTTGTTTTTGCTTAGAAGAAGCCTCAAGTTCTTGCTTTAGAGAATTACCTTTCTGTTTCAATTCGTCTGTTGCTTTTAACAACAAAGAAATTTTTTCTTTATTTTCAAGAATCGACTTCTCTGTTTCAGATATATCATAATTTCCAAGTTGCGTTTGTAATTGCCGAATCAATCTTTGATTTGCATCAAGTTCTGTGTCAAGAAAAGACTTTACTTTTCTGGAATTCTCCTTTATTTTCTCAAGATGAACAATTCCAAAAAGATTATCAAATTGTTCTTTTCTTTTTGCTGGAGCAATCTTTAAAAAATAATCAATCTCGTTTTGTTCACTATAAACAATCTTAACAAACAAGTCATAATCAATACCTAATATCTCAGTAACCTTATCTGTAACGTCTGTTTGTTTTGGACCCGCCACTAACTTTCCATCTTTAAAAAGCTTAGCAGTATTTACTTTCTCTGCAAATACTTCTCTTTCTATCTTGTAACTCTTTGAATCGAAATCAAACTCTAAAGTTACTTTTGCTTCTTTTCTCTTGATGGGCTTAAACATTATGTTTTCTGCAAGACTTATCTTTCTGTTTTGAAGACTTGGAAAAGATCCAAAAAGAGAATAACAAATGGCATCAACAATACTTGACTTTCCTGCACCAATCTTTCCTACAAGTATATTTGTGCCGTTATTGAAATTAATTTTTGTATTCTGGTGCGTCTTCCAGTTTTCTAAGATTATTGATTTAATCATAAGTAAATATATTAATGTATATTTTGTTTTAAATACCTATTTCTTCAAATTCACAAAAAAATGAGGGAGTGGGTTTTATAAACCTCTTTTGCACATAAATATTTATGAAAATAATAAATGATTGTAGAGGACAGATCTCTGCAGAAATGATTATTCTCTTAGCTGCCATTGTTGCTATTGTTCTTGTTATAATTACTCAATTACAGAAAACTACTGCTAAAGCAAATACCACTGTAGAAAAAACCGCAGACAAAATATTTGACAAGATTAATGATATTGACTAATTTATGAAAGGATTTATTAGTTTAGAATATATTTTATTATTTGCAAGTGTGCTATCTATTCTTTCAATTACTGTTGTTGGTGTTATTTCTCTTTACAATCGAAATATTACTGCAATTGATAACTCTCGTTTTCTTGATTTCTGTAAAGAACTAAAATCAAAGGTAGAACTAATGGAACTAATGCCTGAAGGAAAACTTGAAATTGAAGCAAGAAATTTAAAAGATTGGGAATTAAAGAAAAATAACTCTAGAGAAATTGAATTAACTAATGAAACAAAGAATTGTAAAATCAATACTACTCTTTCAATTACTGGCGAGAATCAAACCTTTAAAAATAATCAAAAAATCACATTACAGAAGCAGAATAATACTTTAAATATTAATTGATTTACTAATTATTATATGGAATTTAATGAAATAATGCATATTTTATTCTTTCCAGGAATAATCTTACACGAATGTGCTCATGCACTTGCTTGTATATTGCTTGGTGTGCAGATTAAAAAAATTAAGTTTATTGGTAAAGAAGGAGGATATGTGGTTCATGAAGACTCCAAAGATTATAAGATTATAATTATCTCATTATTTCCGTTTTTATTTAATATCTTAATATCTCTATTATGTGCAAGAGTTTTATTATCAACAATAGACCCTTTCTATAAAATATTAATGGTTTGGATAGGCATTGCCGCACTTTTCTTTTGTGTACCTAGTGACCAAGACACAGACAACTCCTTTGATGCAATTAAAAGAACATACACTAAGAAACAAAGTGCAATAAGCCTACTAATAAAGATATTATTATCTCCTTTAACTCTTTGTTTATTGATTGTTTTAGGACTATTCAAGCTTTTTGACAAAGTCATTGCTATAAGACTACTTTTAGTGGGATTTTGGATATATTTGTTTGTTATCTAAAAAGAATAATATTTAAACCTTACCGACGATATATATATTATAGATAGACCTTATTTTAGTCGTATTTATAATTAAAGGAATGAATAAAAATGGTTGGGAAATTAACAAAGTATGAAATTACTAGACTTGTATCTGCTAGAGCACAGCAATTATCTTGCGGAGCTCCACCACTTGTTAAGTTTGGTAAAGAGAGTAGTGCTTATTCAATAGCAAAAGAAGAATTTGATAATAAAACCATTCCATTAGCAGTCATTAGAAACATAAACAACGTAAAAGTTGTTGTTACAGTAAATTAAAGGAGTTTTAAATTATGGGTAAATCAATATCAAATAAGATTAAATCAAAAGCAAAGATAATATATAATGAATTTAAAAGCGATTTTGGAGTAGAGTTTAAAGCAAATAAAGACTTTATCAAGACTATGGCTCTTCCATTATCAAAATTAACAATCAACTTAATGGCAGCATACATTACAAGATCTGTAAAGAAAGACAAAAAAGAAGCAGCAGCTTTAAAGATCAAGATTGATCCTAACACTGTGCCAACAAGTAAACCAGTTAATAGAAACATAACACATTAATGTGTTATCTTCTTCTTCTTTTATTTGAATTTAATAATCTGTGTACGTGGTGCTTTAAACCATAGGCCATAGGATTACTATTTTTATTAATATTAGTTAATCAAGTATCTTTTAATTATAATATAAAACGCCCAAATATATTTAAATGATATCGGTAAAAACTAGAGAACTAGTAACTTAACGGATATCTTAATACTGCAATAATTCCGCTAAAGGATTTTAAGGACTTTGAAACTTCATGAGTGTCATCAACTATATGTACTTTTACTTTTTGCTTATCTGCCCTTTTTATTAGTTCTTGAATCTTGTCCACATCACTTTTCCATAAACTTTCAGAAATAAGAATTGTTTCACAAGCTCCCATATCTACAGACTTTGAAACTTCTATCAAGCCATAACTTACTTTTTTATTATCTTTTCCTAAGTTTTCAAGAAACTGCTCAAATACTTTTTGTTCCTTATAAACTATTGAGTTTTCAAAGAATCTAGACACTTCAGCTTTTGTAAAAAGTTCTGAAATTGAAGACTTTTCCGTATTTTGAATATTTATTTCTAAAATATTCTTTTCTTTCTGTCTTTGTTTAATATATTCTGATAATTTAGTTTTTGTTGCTCCAGGACCTGCGATGATTATTTGACAATCAAATTTTGAAACTACAGAAAAAACTTGAGTGAAATATTCTTGAAAATCAAAATCTCCAGAATATCTTTTACCGTGCTTTCCTGAATCAATTGTTGCCACATCATTTGTTCCTATATTTGTTAGTTCAAAGATACTTGCTCTCTCATCATCAAGAGCAATTAACAAAACAGAAACTGAAAATGCAGAATTGTTATTATGCAATAAATCTAATTGGTGTTGATAGAACTGAGGCTTAACAATTGTATAATTTTTATTTAACTGAATCTCAAGAGTATGATGTTCTCCAATTGGTGCAAGTTCTTGTGGCTTACTATCTACAATCTTTCCTGTAAATCTTAAAGAATTAAGTTCCACAGAGAAATCAAATTTCTCAACAGCTAAAGAAACAAACACCGGCTTTCTTGTTGATTCACTATCTGCCTCATTACCTCTTGTTCTTCTAAAAGATTGGCCAGAAATTGTGTCTCCAATATCAGTAATTGATTTAATAATCCACAAATCCTCAAGAGTCTGAGGAATAAAAACAACTTTGCCATCCTTTTGTAAAGATAAAATATTCATTGCTATCAATCACTTTCTAATAATCAAATAAATCTTCTGCCATATACTCTGGAACTTTCTCTTCAAGAATTTTCAAGATTGTTGGAGCGATGTTTGCTATTGAACACTCGCTTGCTTCTCTTAACTTGTATTCCTTGTTTGACACAAGAATAAATGGAACTTTATTAAGACTATGAGCTGTACTTATTTTTCCATCCTTTGTTAACATCTCATCACAGTTTCCATGATCTGCTGTAATAATTACAGTTGTGTTTTCAAGATTTACCCTCTTCATTATTTGCTCTAAACATTGATCAACTGTTTCCAGTGCTTTTATTGTTGCTTCAAGATTACCAGTGTGACCAACCATGTCTCCATTTGCAAAATTAACAACAGTTAACTTGTAATCGTTTGGAAGAGTTTCAATTACTTTTTGAGTAATAATCTTTGCAGACATATCTGGTTTTTGATCATAGGTTGAAACACTAGGAGATGAAATAAGTATTCTGTCTTCTCTTTTATAAGGGTGTTCATCTCCTTGATTAAAGAAGTAAGTAACATGAGCATACTTCTCAGTTTCTGCAACTCTTAATTGTTTATAACCAAGTTCAGAAATAATTTTTCCAAGACCTTCTGGTTGCTTACTTGGTGGAAACAAAACTTTTATGTTTTTTAATTTAGAATCATATTCAGTAAATGTTATGAAATTAATATTCATCTTCTTTGTTTGAAATTTATCAAAACTCTTATCTACAAATAATTTTGTAAATTCTCTTGCTCTATCGCTTCTGAAATTGAAAAAGATTATTGTGTCATTTGCTTTTATTAGCCCATTTTCATTAAACAAAGTAGGAGTCAAAAATTCGTCTGTGATTTCCTTTGCATAACAATTATCAACATACGCTATAGGATCTGTTTCTCTTTCTCCAATCCCATTAACTATCAAATTGTAAAGTTTCTTTTGTCTATCCCAGCGATTGTCTCTATCCATTCCATAGTATCTTCCGCAAATACTTGCTATACTTATTTTATGGTTGCCCGCAATTCTTTTTTGAACTTCTGCAACATATATTTTTGCAGACCTTGGATCAACATCTCTTCCATCTGTAAAAAGATGAAGATATACTTGAGAAAGATTATTGTATCTATTTACTAATTCCAATAATGCAAACAAATGATTAATCGAAGAATGAACTCCTCCATCACTTAACAAACCAACAATGTGCAGACTTTGAAAACCTTTTATATTTGTTAATTCTGTGTTTAATAATTTATTCTTAAAAAACTCTCCTGTGCTTATTGCTTTGTCAATTCTAACAATCTCAGAATCAATAATTCTTCCTGCACCTATTGTGAAGTGGCCAATTTCTGAAGACCCAATCTGTTTCTTTGGAAGTCCCACATACTCTTCGCTTGCTCCAAGAGTGACGTTTGGATAAATTGCTTTTAGATTATTATAAACTGGCATATTTGAAAGAGTAACTGCATTTCCTGGATATGTTTTATTTACTCCAACTCCATCAAGGATAATTAATAACATCTTATTTTTATTTTTCTTCTTGTTTAGTCCAAACATATTTATTCAACTTTTATAATCATTTACTTTCTACTTGTTTATATTCTTTGTCTTTTTTTAATAATTGTAATGGATGCCTGACTTTACAATCTGCCACACATAAATCATTTGATTTAAGAGTTTCACAATTTGCTATTGAATATTGTTTTTCAAGTATCTTCTTTATCTGATAACCCGCTATCCTTTCATCAAAGTTTGGTGCTTGTTTGTAAACGCCAAGCATGTCTTCATAATTGTAACCAACACCTGCCAAAAAAACCGCCAAATGATAATTTCCAATATGTGAAAGCTTCTTTCCTGCTAAGAGATTTGTGTAGAGTCTATCAAAACAAGGAGGAAACTTATTATTTTCAAGTTTTCCTGAAAATCTATAATCTACATTCTCTTGAACTCTTTGTTTTGAAATAAATTGTTTCTTTACAGTTTCAGCAATCTCTAAAAATGGTTTTGGTAATTCCTTCTTGTTAATCTCTGTTTGTCTTAGTATTCTTTTCTTTAAAGCCACCGCTAGAAAATCAATCAATTGTTCTTTATTTGGAAAGAAAATATTTCCATTATCAAGATTAGTATACTGAAGTTTATAGTCTTCGCCAAGATCAAGAGTCAATAAATCAATTAGAGAAATATAATATTGCTCCTTTCTTGAATCAAATAATAATTGAGGAGAGATGTCCTTTACTATTTCTTTAAAATTCTCTTCGTGAGTTTCTTTCTTAATAAAATAAACAAACCTTGCTTTATAATAATTTGCAAAGCTTTGAGTAAGGGGGGTGTTATCAATCACTGAAAGAACAATCTTTGAAAGAGGATAAATTTTAACATAACTTGCAGCTATTGCTTCGTCACTTATCTTATGAATAATAAACCAATATTTTTCTTGGTCTTTATAATCTAAATTTACTTCTTCATTTAAAAATTTCTTTACTTTCTCTAAAGTTGAATATTCCACTGACAGTAAGTCAATTCCTTTACTTGCTATGTATTCTCTTGCTTTATTTGAAAAAGGATACTTTAGAAGATAATTATAATCTTGCATAAATATATTTAAGACGTAAAAATATATAAAACTACAAGAAATAGCTAGCTTCTATTAATGCTCCAATTAATAAGAAAAGCAATGCAAAAAAGACCATTAATGCAATATCTTTAATTATTTTCCATTTAAACTCAGTTAAGAATAGCCCTTTCATTAAGTCTCTTGCAAAGACTGCCCCTGCAAAACTAATTATAAAATAAGCAAGCATCTCTGGAAGGCCGTGAGGGATATAACCTAAAAAATTAATGAGTGTTTGAGCAATTCCATTTATGGCCCCAGAAACTCCAACAACGCCACCCATGCTTGTAAGGATGTCATTAGCAATTACTGTGGCAAGAATTGATGCATTCCATGCAATCAAGAAAATTGCACCAGCACCATAAAAGAAAGATAATGCTGCCGCTCTTGCAACAACTCCGAGATTGTTTATAAAAACTATATTAAACACTTTTGTAAAATTACTTTCATTTTTTACTTGTGTACCAGTCAATTGGCCACTTATTGAATTTCTTATTGATTCTACGCCTTTTATCTCAGAAAACTGAGTTGCAAAAATAACATCCCTTGTTTCTGGGCCAACAATAAAGAATAAAAAAGTAAATGCCACAAAAATTCCTAAAAAAAGATAAATAATTTGAAGTATCAAAGTTCTGTGCCTTTCAAAGAAACTCTCAGAATAATTATAAAGATAAGAATTATAAGAATAAAGCTTTGCAAAAATCGGAATTATTCCAATAGTTATAAACGCTAAAATACCAATACTTACGTATGCCTTAGGAAAAACAAAAACCGAAAACACTACAGAAATTAATGATAGAAATAAAGCTTCAAAGAATATTATACTTGGAGTCTTTGATATCTTCTGAGGGGTATATATAAATTCCATTACCATTGTTTTTCACGTGTCCTTAATAAAGTATATTTAAACCAACAATATATAAATGTTTTTTAATATAAATATAATATAGATTAAAGATATAAAAGAGACTAATTATGAGTAACTTAGAACTAAATACAATTCTAGCTAATATTAGACAAAAAGAAAAGATAGGCGTTGGAGACATAATCATAGGACAAATCGTTGTTGTTAAAGACAACATGGTTGTTGTTGAAATTGTTAATGCTGGAAACCGCGTATTATCTCCTGCAGACATGGGTGTGTTGTTTGTTAAAAACATAGATACTAGGTTTGTTGAAAGCACTTCTGAGTGTTTTGCCAAAGGTGACGTAATTAAAGCAAAAATTTCAGAAATTGGACCATACGAGTATAAGATGGTAACTAACTATCCTGAACTTGGAGTAATTAGAACTATATGTAAACAATGTAAAAACGCAGTTATCGGATATTCTCCAACAGGAGAAGTTAAATGCGATGATTGCGGAAATATGATTAGAAAAAAATTTGCAAAAACTGGTGATTAAAAATGGATATAGATTATTTAAATAAAAATAAAAATGAAATAGAATTTACAATCAAAGACGAAGATTCTTCCTTCTTTGATATAATTATAGATATTGCATCAAGCAAAAAAGACGTTGAATTTGTATCAAAAAAAGACGCAGACAACTTAACTGGAGAATTCACAATTTACCTAAGAACAAGAGAAAAACCAGCAAAAGATGTTCTTTTAGATTGTATTACTGAAGCAGAAGAGAAATTTAATGGGATAATTAAAAATCTTGAAAAGGCAGTAAATAAAAAATGAAGAAAACAAAAATTCAAGAAAAAAAGAAAAGTTTTTGGTACTACTTAGATCCATTTAATTATGTGGATTTACTACTTGAAAAATTTGTAGGAAAACCAAATACTTTTGGAAAAAACGTTCTTTATTGGATAGTTTATATTTTTACTTCTTTTATCTTAGCACTATTAATCTACAAAATACTTGGATTAATCTTAGGGGTTTCTATGCCAATGGCAATAGTTGTTAGTGCCTCTATGGAACCAAGCCTACATAGAGGAGACATTGTAATTTTAACAAGTGCAAAAAACTTAAAGGTCGAAGAAGTTACAATCAACGAAAGTATTGCCAGAAAAGATATCTCTGAATTTACAGAGATGAATTATTCAAAGAACCAATACGGGCTAACAGAAATTGATTATATCAAAATTGGAGACAAAAAAATTTCTCTAATTGATGCTATAGATAATAAGAATGATGTTGTGGTGTACTCTTCAAATGTTAATGGCAGAGACATCATTCACAGAGCTGTTGTTAAGATACATGCAAAAGACGGGAGTTTCATCTTAACTAAAGGAGACAACCATAAAACAAATGTGTTTATTGACGAAGATTGTCAAATAACCACCGAAAACAACAAAATTGTTGCTCAAAAACCCTGTTTAAATCTATATCCAATCAAGGAAAGCACGCTAAAAGGCAAAAAAATTGGTAAAATTCCATATATAGGATATATTAAATTAGTTTTGTTTCAGTAATATATAATAAAATTAGAGGTGTAAATATGATAAAATTAGTAATGAAGGATGCAAAAGAATTTTATAAATGTATTGATGCTATTGGAGTATTAATCAACGAAGGACTTTTCACTATTGATAAAGACAAGTTCTATTTAAGAGCAACAGACCCTAGTCAAATAAGTCTTGTTGATTTTGTAATGCCTAAAGAGGCATTTGAAGAATTTGTTGCAGACATTGGCCCAGAAAGCGCAAATAAAGTTTCATTTGGAATAAACATTAATAATCTTTTACAAATTTTATCACACTCTAACTCAGATGATAAACTTTCAATAGAGATTAAAGAAGGAAAGCCAAGTATCCAAATCGACTTCATTGGAAAATCCAAAAGATCATTTACAATTCCTTTAATTGATGTTTCAGATCAACAACATCCACTTCCACAAATCCCTTTTGAAGTAACTGTTCAAGTTGGTTCAGATCAATTACTTGCAGGAATTAAAGATGCTGCTCTTTTCAGTTCTCATTTAACTTTAAAAGTTGCAGACGAAAAGTTTATCTTAGAAACACAAAGCAGTAAAGGAAAGTTTAAGCAAGAAGTTGAAGCAGGAGATATTGTTATTTCTGGTAACAAAGCAAAAGCAATGTTTCCACTTGATTACTTACAAAACATGATCAAGAATGCTAAGACAGTAATCACATTAAAACTAAAAGACGACATGCCAATTGAAATTAACTATACAATCGGCAGTGCAGCAGTAAGATACTATCTTGCACCAAGAGTAGATAATGAGTAAATCTAATTAATATCTAATCTTTGGGTATGCTTTCTTTAAGTCTATTATTTTACTAGAAAGAAACCCATCTAATTCTTTCAATTTTGGGATAATTAAATCTGCATTTTCTATACTATTTATTTTCTTTAAGACGCCTTCCCATAACAAATCTAACTCTTCCATTTTTTTTAATCTTGATTTACCATTAGAAAAATCATACTCTGCTTGTTTTGTATAAACTCCTCTTAAATCCGCTAAACTTTGCCAAACTTTATCTGGCAATTTTGAAAGTATTTGCTTCTCATTTAAAATATTCTGTAATACTTCTAATTTTCCAGTCAATAATTCATATCTTATTTGTCTTTTTGCGATTACTACTTCTCTTGTTCCTTTTTCAATCAGTTGGTGTAATTCGTGCTTTCTATTATTGTCTTTTTCAATTTTAAAATCAGATTTATATTTTTCTAAACGTGCGGATAACTTTTTTAATTGCTCACTATGGCTTTTAATTACATCATTTCTTTTTTCAACACCATACTTCCCAAAAGTATTTAGTTTAGAACTAAAGGATTCTCTTGCCTGCTTTCCTAGTTGTTCAATTTGTGTTTTTGTTAATGATTGTTTTAAATCAACATTCTGAGGTTTTGTTTTTTGTTTTAACGGATCTAAAATTTTAGATGTTACTCTTCTTGTAGTTGTTGGTGCCTTTGCCATTTTTAATTCATCTCCTTTATTTTATATATATTAGTTAATACATTTTATTTTTAAATTTACTCTTTAAAATTAATTATTTCTTTTTTTAAATCTTCTAACCAAAAAACAATATTATGAAGATTATTTTCTAAATCTGTAATTTTTGCAGCATTTAACTTTTTTAAAATAGAAGTAAAATTTGCATCAATTCTACTTAGGTTCTTGTTCCCTGTTGCTTCTAAATGATCTAAACAAAAAGTGGTTAATTTTCTTATATCTTTTGCTTCTTGGGTTTTCCCTAAACCATGATATCCAATTATTGTGTTAATTAATTCTGCTTTTAATTCTGTTTTTTGAATTGCCAATAAATTTCTTTGAGGCATAAGTTTTCTTGCAATAAATTCTTTACCAAAACTACTACAAGTACGCTCTACATATTTTATATTCTCGTTTTTACGTTTTATACTATCTGTTAAAACTTTTATTTGTGGACTTTTCTTTATTGCAATTGATCTTCTAAAAACTGGTTTTAATTTAGCTTTCTCTCTTGCTCTCACTAAATAGATTCCTGTTGGTTTTATTACTTTTACAACCATGTTTAATCACTTTAATAGTTCTTTATTAAAACACAATTCTATTATTCTTGTTCTTCCTTTCTGAGAATTATCTTCTTTTGTTTTTATTAATCCAATGTTTTCAAGATTTTCAAGATATCTTCTTATTGTTCTTTCTGAATCTGCTTTAAACTTTGTGTAAAGTTTTCCACTTTCTATTCCGCCCTCAGGAATTGCTTGAAGAATCTTTTTCTCTATATCTTCTATATAATTTAATTTTTCTGAAAGTTTAACTGCATCTATAAACTTTGCAGAATCAATAATTATTTCTTTATCTATTCTTTGAAATCCCTTCTTTTCTGCAGTCTTTGCGGATTTAAACAGAAGATCGATTGCGATTCGTGCATCTCCTCCGTTCTTTGCAGCATATCCTGTGATGTAGCCAATTAAGTCTTCTGAAATTGCTTTTGGGATTAATCCATATTCTATTCTTTCTCTTAAAATTTCTTTTAACTCTTGGGGAGAATACTTCTTAAATTCAACTTCACTTAAGAAAAGAGAACTTTGAACTCTTGGATCAAGTGTTATAATAAATTCTTTATAATTTGTAATTAAGATTAATGCAAAATATTTGTTATTTACTTCAATTCTTGAAAGATCATAAAGAATTGTTGAAATTTCAGATTTCTCTAACTTATCAACCTCGTCAATAATTACTATTGGGATGAAATCTGTTTTCGCCATTTCTTCTTTTATTCTATTTAATATTTCATCTATTCCTAAACCCCTTCTTGGAAGCGGCGAATTGTAAAGAGATAAAAGTTTACAATATAATGCAAACCTTGTATTATCTTCTATTGCATTAATGTATATTGACTTTGCTCTTTGAGTAAATTCAGATAATTGTTTTAAAACATACTTTGAAATAAGAGTTTTTCCGGTGCCTGGCGGCCCAAACAACAAGGTGTTTCTTGATTTTCGGACTTCAACTATTGGTCTAAGATTATAACTTATATCTTGGGTCTCTTTATCTCTTGATTTTATTTCCTCTGGCAAATAGTTAGGATAAAATACACTCTCATCTTTGAAGATGCTTATAGCTACACTTGAATATTCCTTTTCAAAGATATTTTTTTTCATTGAAATTTATTCCTTTTTTTAGATATAGTATATCTATTGTAGATAGAGGTATTTAAAAACATTTGTTGTGTTTTTTTGGAAATATGCAAAAACATTACTTTTCTTTTGAAAATCAGCAATTTTAAAGGAAACCACAAATCATTTTCTTTGAAAAACCGCTTTTTTAAAGGGGTTCTCGCACTGGACAGCCACCCCCCCGAAAATACCCCCTTTTTTTAAAACAACATATATCTGGTGATGTGAAATGTTTGAAATATCTAGTCTAAAAACAAGCCTATTAGTTAAAATGAAACACAATCTCTTGAAAAAAGCGCAACCAGAAAGTTCCTTAACTAAAGCAAATAGTAAGTTATTACTGGACATTTTAGGAGAACTAGATTGTAGAAAGTATTACAGTTAGATTTGTGGGATTTCTCCCACTTTTCTTTCCCCTATTTATAAGTTTGCTTCAAATTTACAAAAAAAATGGAGTGTGGGTTAAATAAACCAGAAAATACCTAACAATATTTGATGATTACTAAAAATAAAGGATTTTTGACTTTAAGTGTTTTATTATTTGTGTCTTTATTCCTTTCTATTGTTTTAACCAACAAAAAAGAACCAACTTCTGAATTTCTACAAATAAAATTAATAAACACTAAAAAACAAAGTACCGCCATTAACTTTGAAGAATTCGTAAAAAAAGAATTGCGTTCTGAGATTACTAATCCTGTCGCCTTAAATAAACAAATAAATACCAAATTAACAAATTATTTTTATCCCGTAGAATTTGAAAATTGGTATATTCTAAATACAACAACTAAAGAGAAAATTCCAATCAATTACCTAGAATTAAATAAAATTACTAAAGTCATTATTCTTAAACCAGCACCTAATGTTTTAATAAAAAGATACACAATCACTAATGGCATTACCAAAAATCATTTTTTGTCTTTTGATATGGAAACTACATCTTCAAGAACCCACTTCACTTTTCCTAAAAACTATACTGTGGAGGTGATTGTTTATACTTGAAGAATAAAGGAATTATCTCTGTGGAGTTTATTTTGTGCGTCTTGATAATCATTATTCTGCTTTCATTTTTTATTGAAATTAATATCACTCTTAAAAACAAGTTTGAACAATCTCCAAATATTACTCTCAAAATAAAAGAAATAAAAACAGAATATTTAAAAGAAAACAATTGGGAAGTAAAATATGAGAATTATCAGCACTCTAAAAGCACAAGCAATAGTAATTGATACTTTGTTTTATGCTTTAATAATTATTTTTATTATCTTTATTGAAATACAATACATCTCTAATTCCGCAAACAACGAAGCAAAATTGGTTGGGTCTACAAAATATCTAGACACACTTTTATTTACAGATAAAGTAATTTCTAATTGCAACTATTGGGCAAAATCTGCAAAAAACTATGAATCTTTATGTTATCAAAACGTCCTTGAAATTAATCAAATTACTATTACCAAATTAATCCCAGAATTACAGAAACGAAAAATCTGTAAAATTTTCCTTTCAGGAAATCTAATCTATAATACACAATCTACAGAAATAAAATACACTGTTGAAAGAGGAGTAATTAATAATGGAGTATTTACCACCATTCAATTTAGGATATGCAAGTAAAGGCCAAATATTTACAATTGACGGGGCATTTGCATTAATCTTTATTACTTTACTCGCTCTTATTTTTCAAAGTAATTATTTAGAACCTTTAGAAAATAATATAGATTTACTAAAAATCCAAAAAATCAATGATCTACTTTTAACTGCTCAATATATAAAAATTGAAAACTTACAAGAATTGGAAAACCACTATCTTGCCTTATTTCCAAACACTCCCGGATATATCAAAATAAATAACACTAGAAAAGAAATAAAGTCTTCTAATTTGCCAAAATCAAAGATAATTTCCAATTCCATAAAGTATATTAATAATTCTAATAATAAGATATATATAGAAGTTGGAGTATATAGTTAGATTATGTTTTATATCATTGGAATTGGATTGAATACTAAACAACTTACAATCGAAGCAAGATATGCAATAAAGGATTGTAAAGATGTTTATATTGATAATTATACAAACATCTTCTCAGAAGGAGAACTACAAGAAATTGAAAAAACGATTGACAAGAAAATAACTAAACTTAATAGAATTGAACTTGAACAAAAACAAGAATTTCTAAAAGACAGTTCTTGTCTTTTAGTTATTGGTAATGCATTCTCTGCAACAACACACTATACACTTATTGACGAAGCTAAACAGAAAGGGTTAAAAACAAAAATAATTTCTGGAATATCAATCTTTAACTATAGAGGAGCTTCAGGATTATTTGAATATAAATTCGGAAAGACCACAAGTATTGTTTATCCTGATGGTAACTATAAACCCACAAGCTTCTATGATTGTATAATTGATAACCTTAAGATCAATGCACACACGCTTTGCCTTCTTGATATCAAGACCGATCAAAATAGATTTATGAATATTAAAGAGGCCTGTGAGATACTTGAAGAAATTGATAACGAAAGTAATAATGGCCAATTAACAAATTGCGTTTGTGTTGCACTATGCGGGATTGCTAGCGAAAACCAAGAGGTTATTACTTTTGATTTTAAAAATTATAAGCAAATTGACAGCAAATCATATCCACAATCACTTATTATTTGTGGACAACTAAATGATTTTGAAAGAGATGGGTTAAATGAATACAGACACTAAAGAATATTGCTTAAAATATAGAGGGTTACTTGAAAAAGCACTATCTACTATTAAAATTAATATAGAGAATGAATCTTTCTTAAAAGATATGGCAAACAACTATCTAGAGATGGCAAACAACTATCTTAAAGATGGACAAGTGCTTGAAGATTCCGAAGATTACACAAGAGCTTTAGCATCTTACTCTTATGCTTATGGCTGGATTGATGCAGGGGTAAGAATAGGGTTATTCTATGGAATTGATAGAAATTTATTTACATTATACAAATAAAAAGGCGAAAATATGAAAGTAATATTAGAAAACTACTGTGGACTTATTAAAGATAATAATCTTAAAAGTAAATTTACGCAAAAGGGTTTTGGATTTAAAAAAGAAAATAATCTGTATATTGATCTTTTTGAATGTCTTTATTTCTTAGAAAAAAAGAAAATCTCTATTGTGGATAAGAATAATAAAATTATAGCCAAAGAAAAACTAGAAAATATTTGTGAAAAAGAAATTACTGATTTTAAAAATAAATTCTTAGTGTTTAAAGACTTTACTGAAAATGGATATATTGTTAAAGACGGAACTATCTTTGGATTTGATTTTAGAATATACAAAAAATCTAAATCTGGAGAACATACTCACACAGAAATTGTTGTTGATGTGATTAAAACACATAAAACAAATGCAATTACGCTACTTAAATCAGAAAGACTAGCAACTACTATTCACACAAAATATATACTTGCGATAGTAGATAAAGACCAAAAAATACATAAACTAAAAATAGAAAAACTCTAATTACAACTTGTTCTATTAAAATAGGTTTCGCATTGGGTGCTTCTTAAATCTATGGTAATTGGTGCATTTGCAGAATAATCTGTAATTACAATCTTTTTAGAATCGCCTCTATTGAATGCATTCTGATCCAATATGTCTAAATTATCATTAACTAGATTTTGATCATCATCAATTAAAATTAGATTTATGTTTTCATCTTCAGAGAAATCAACCTTTCCAGAATTAATAATAATAAAAGAAAGAGTGCCTGTTCCTAAAGCATTATAATCACAATTACTTATTGTAATATCTGCGCCAATACATTTTCTATCAATTATATTATCTGCATCAGCAGTACTTTTCTGAGTAAAATTTTGACTCCAAGAAAGTAATATCCCTACTAATATTAAAGAAATTACAACTAAAAGTATAGTTGCAATTATTGGCGATATTGCTTTTTTTGAAATCATAATCTTTCATTTCACTTTGTCTTACTTATGAACAACCGCGCATCTCACTTACTGCAAGATTTGGGCACGTAACTGACCTGACATTTAATGTAACTTTTGCACCAGCTGCAGCATTTATAACACCAGATGGACAGGTTCCTTGAATAGTCTGACCAGGAGTTAATGATGCACTCTGCCCCGTTACAGCTATGTTCATTTCATTATTTAATGCATTAGAATCATCTGCTGTATTACAATTAAAATCACTTGCTGTAAAAGTATATTTGTCACTTGTATTTCTAAGTAAAAATGTAATATTACCATCTACTCCATTATAATCACAACGTGATATATTAATAGTTGCGCCTTCACAACTATCGTTAAGTGTATCATTTGTTTTATTTAATCCTTCGTTTGCAAAGTTTTTACCCCATGCAAGAACAATTGTAACTAATATTACAGCAACCACTACTAAAAGAATTGTTGCAATTAATGGCTCTATTGCTTTTTTAAATATCATATTATTTCCTCCAATTAATTATAAAATTGTTTTATGAACAACTACTCATTTCACTTACTGCTATATTAGGACAAGTTACTGATCTAACATTTATTGTTACTTTTGTCCCCGCAGTTGTTACAAATCCAGTTGCAGCTGCCTTAGCAACAATTGTTTGTCCAGGACCTAATGCGGTTGTTGCAACATCAGTTCCTGCAGCTAAATATACAACCTTATTAAATGCTGTTGCAGAAGTGTTTCCATCTTGCGTTATATTTGCTTGGAAATCGCCCCCAGAAAATGTATATGTACTACTTGTATTCCTTAAGTAAAATATGACATTACCATCTGAGGAATAATCACAACCAGAAATATTAATAGTTGCCGCATCACAACTATCGTTTAAAACATCATTTGTTTTATTTAATCCGTCGTTTGCAAAGTTTTTACCCCATGCAAGAACAATTGTGACTAAAATTACAGCAACCACTACTAAAAGAATTGTTGCAATTAATGGTTCTATTGCTTTTTTAAATATCATATTATTTCCTCCAATTTTCTAAATGTATAAATATTAACTAAATTAAATTATAAACTAAAACCTTTATAAACCTTATCTATGACAACCATTAGTTGTTGTTGACGCTAGTGGGCAGATTGTTGATCTTACAGTTACATTAACTTGCGATCCTGAATTGCTAGTTAAATCGGAAGTTGTTGGCGCGACCTTTGCCATAACTGTATCTCCAACATTTAAACCTTGCCAAGTGCCACTTGCAAGAACTAGATCTTGTTCTGCATCCATTGTCCCAGAATCATTAAAAACTGCAACTTTAAATTGGTCTGTACTTTCAAAATCAAAATTATTACTTGTATTTTTTACTTGAAATACAATATTGCCATCCGTAATTATTGTACAATCAACTATTCTTAACATTGCTTTGTCACATTTTTCATTAATTATATTATCTGCTTTATTAACACTAGAAGTAGTGAAGTCCTTTCCCCAAGAAAGAATAATAGTTACAAGAATTACTGAAACCACTATAATAAGAATTGTCGTGATTAGGGCGCTAATTGCTTTTAATTTTTTCATAATAATAATTCTATCCTTATTTAATCACAAGTATTTGTTGTTGCAGCTCTATCTGGACAGCCTTCCACATAAATTCTTACTCTTTGAAGTGGTTTTACTAAATTTGTAAAATTAGCATCAAGTGGATAACTACTTTTATTGATAGCCATTGCTCTTCCTGAAAAACTAGGTGCAAAAGAAGTACTTCTAACATTCTGATTTGCATCAATAATAGTTAAAGTTAAATTATCATCTATATCGACAGTTGAAGAATCCATTAATATAAAACTAATACCATTTGTTATATCATATGTACAACCATATTCCATATAAATATTAATAGCACTACAATCTCTCCATTTCTTTGACGTTTCTGTAACATTATTTACGGTGTCTCCTGCATTTTGAGATGCCCAAGAATAAAGTATTCCTGCTAAGGATAAAGAAACTGCAACTAGTAAAATTGTTGCGATTAATGGAGAAACTCCTTTCTTATTTAACTTAAATTTATTATACATATTTTTCCATCATTTTCCTATTAATATATATTTCATATATTTATATAAACTTAACCTATTTAATAAATACCATTGTAACAATAACATAAATTGGCACAGATATTACAAGTAAAATAATCGAATGCTTAATACCCGCTACTGCATTACCTTCTGAAATTTTTCCAATAATTGGTCCCGCAAAACCTGCTTGTATAATTAAGAGATATAAAAAATATGCATTAAAATTAATTTCTTTAATAGAACCGCCACCAGAAGAATTTATTTCATTTGATTGAAGCATTGGAAGAAAAACTATTTGAATTGTTAAAATAATTGCAATAAAAATAAAAAACATAAAATATGATGAAAATATTGTAGAGAATGTTTTAGATCTTCTTTCTTCTCCCATTTCATCTACTAATTTAACATAATTGGAAACTGCAGTAAATATTTTAATTAAATTCCCTCCATATTTCATAGTTTCAGAAATTACATTTGCAATCTTGTTAAAAATCACACTATCTACTTCTCCAAACACCTCAACCAATGAGACTTCAAAAGGAACACCAATTTTGATCTGCGCAGCAATTCTTTTTGTATATACATTTAATGCACCATAATCGTGTTCTGAAATAATCTCCATTGCAGTAACTATATTCATACCGCCTTGTAAAAGATCTTTTAAATCATCTAAAAATACAAATAAATTTGTTTCTAAAGATCTAATCTTTTTAGTATAAAGTATTGAAGCAATACCTACTGCCAGAAGTACAGGAAAAATACAAAATATAAAAAACGAAGTTTTTAATAAAAATATTCCAAGTATAAGTGAACCGATTGCGCCTTTTGCTGCAAAATCAAGTAAATATTCTACTCTTGGACTAAATTTCATTTTGTATCTCCTTATGATGTAAATTGTAAAATTATTATAAATAAAACATTAATTAATGGGACTAGCCCAAATACTCCAATGATCAATAATGATTCTATACTCATTCCTGCAATTCCGCCACCACCAATCATCCCTAAAAGCATTATTGAAGAAAATAAAAATAAAGGCCCCGCAATAACGATTGCAGAATATATGTCTCCAAATGTTTCAGACCTTTTATTCATACTATCAAGCATTAACTTATAGGTGAATTGTGCGTGCTCTGCTTTTTTCTTCATAAACTCAGGCAATGATCCACCAGATTCTAAACTTGATTTTAATTCCATTAAAAATTTCTTTAATTCAGGAGAGGGTGTTTTTTCACATAATTGATCAATTGCTTGTGGTAAAGACAATCCTAATTCTAAATAACCAGTTATTTTATCAAACTCTTTATTAATATGTGGAGTCTCTGATTTTACTGAACTGGTATGAAACATTGCTTCTGGGGGCGCACCAGATTCTGCAACGCTAGACATACTAAGTATTGCAAGAGATAAATTATTTTTTATTTCTCCAACTTTTGTACTAACTTGTAAATATGGATTAATTATTGCATAAATCATAATTAAAAACATAGATACAAAACAAAAAATAAAAAGAGTGCCTAAATATTTTGTTTGATTTAAAAAAATTAAAAAAAAAGTTCCTAAAAAAATAAAAAGCAATGGTACAAACACTGCATAAAAAAAATATTTTGACAAATAAACATCTAACTCGTCAGTATTATCTGCCTGTAATAATTTTTCTTCAAGTTCTTTAGATTTGATTGTTTCTGTTAATGGTAGAAATAACTTGAATAATTTATCTTCTAATTCTGTATCTTTCTTTACATCTAGTTTTTCTTTAGTTTGACTCATATCTATAATTATAAATATCCCTATAATATATTTTTCTAAAATATTATATGTGTGTTTCTTTTTTAAATGTTGTTTTTTTATAAAAAAATAGAAATTATACTACAAATTCAACTACGTCTTTATCTTTAAGTATATAATTCTTAGAAACATTTTGCCCAGGAAATCTAGTGCTGCCCCACACTTTTGCAGATCTTAGTTCTTTAGAAATTGTTTTATGTATTTGCTTAGCTGCTTCTTTAACAGTTGCTCCTTTTTCTAAAACTAAAGGATCTGTTAAATCTACTTTCTGTCCTGGTTTTTTTGTATAGATAATTATTTTATTTACCATTTTAAATATTTCTTCAGTTATCTTTATTTCTTCAGAAAATGGATATACTTTTATATTTTTATAATTGCCTATTTCAGACAGATTTTTAGTAAATGGCATAGAGACACAAAAACAAGGAAGATAAACTGCTCTTGGATTCATAAGAAGCAAAAGATCTTCCATATTAGTTTTTTGTCCAAGAATTACTGTGTGTGAACGATAACCTGAATCTCTAAGTAAAGCGATTGCTTGTTCTTTTGGAACAGTTAAGTTTTGTTCATTAATAAATGTAATTCCAAGATATTGACTTTTGGTAAGTTCTATTTTTGGTTTTTGTTTTGTAATATATATGTCTTGTGCTTCTAGAAGAGTAATCAATCTATCCATTTGTTCTTTTGAATAATCCGTAATGGTTAAAATGATTGCATCAGAACACCTTATCATTGACAGTATCTGATTTGCCATTTCTTTAGATTCTAAAAATGAAGGAAGTTCTACAATTTGGATTAATGCCCCTCCATAATTAAGAACACCAACTTCTGGTTTTGTGGTGGTGTACGCATAAGGTGCAATAGTTGGTTTAGCATTTGTAAATTTCGTTAAAAAAGTGCTTTTCCCAGAATTTGCAAGACCAACAATGACAACTTGTCCTGCCCCTTCTTTTTTTATACTTATAGAGTGACCAGTTTTCTTAAGAGCGGCTGCTCTTTTTTCCATTTTGTTTTTTAAATCTGCAATTCTTTTACTTATGTCTCTTCTTAAATTCTCAGAACCTTTATGAGTTGGTGCAGTCGATAACATACCTTGAAGAGCAATTACTTTCTCTTCATCTGTTTTTGCTTCATCATATTTTCTTTGAGCAACACCGAATTCGTAACTTGCATTTGCTGGCATATTACTTTAACCTTTTTATTTTAATCGCTTTATTATCAAACTTCTTTCTTCGAATTCGAAATCCAAGGCATCTATGTGGCCTGTTTTCTTCAAATAATCTTTTACATTCTTTATATTTTTATTATAACTATCTATATCTTCAAACCAAGGAACGATTCTTGCAAATCCTCCTGGCTTTAACATGCTTGCAACTTTTAATATTGATATTTCTTTATAATTTGTATGAAGTATTGGTCCATATGCCGAATATATATAGTCGTATCTCTTTACGAACTTTAAATGATTAAAATGTTCAAATAAATCTTTAGATTTAATTTTATCAAGACCTGTAGAATAATCTGTTCTAATAATTTTTTTTGCATCTGCAGTTAATTGATTTCCTAAACCTAGTGTGTCAATTTTTGCTTTTTTTTTAACTAAATCAGACATAAATAATACTTCTGCACCTTCTCCTGGACCTAAAATCATTATATTTGAATTTGAACCTATTTTATTCATATCAGCAACAATTAATTGAGGACTATGCACAGTTTCTCCATTTTTCCCCCAACTGGTTTCATCTTTTTGCCTAATCATCTCTTGAACCCATTTAGTTTTCGATTTTTTTCTTTGACCATCAGTATCTATTATTGACTTATGCACTTTTGACTTTTGTCTTAAACTTATTCTTGATAAATTTATCTTAAGCATAGTTTTATTTCATTTCTCTTTTATTTTAATCTTCTAATTATTAAATAATTATTATCATAACTTTTATCAAAAGATAAATCTATTTGATTTGAGCTTTTTGTTTGTGTTAAGTATTCTAAACATCTTTCTATAACTTCTGGTTCTACATCTGGTCGTATTCTCGCAAAACCTCCTGGTCTTAACATACTTGCAATTTTTAAAATTGCAACTTCTGGAAATTTAGTGTGTTTTACGGGGCCGTATGCAGAATAGATATAATCGTATTTCCTTACAAATTTTAAATGATTAAAATGCTCAAATAAATCTTTCTCTGATAATGTTTCTGGATCTGGCGAATAATCTTTTCTAATTTTCTTCTTTGCAGTTGTCGTGAGATTATTTATTATTCCCAATGTATCTATTTTACGTTTAATACTTTTAAATGTTTTTTTAATATCATTAACTTCTGCACCCTCTCCTGGCCCCAAAATCATAATGTCTACTGGTCTTTTTAATTCTCTTAATTTAGTTACGTCTAATCTAAATATATACATTAATTTCAAATCTTTTTCGCCATTAAGTGTCCATTTCTCTCGCTTATTTGAAACCACATTTTCTGTACTACGAGTGCCTGTAACAAATCGTCTTCCAGAAATATCGCTAATAATTGAACCATGAACATTACTTTTTCTTCTTAACCTTAATCCTGGATTATTTATTTTTAACATAGCCTACTCATTTCCAATTTATCTTTAAAACAAATAATTCTTCGAAAAATAATTTCTTTGTTCCTTTTATTTCCGCATTTAGTTTTCTTTCTTCTACGGTTTTTATTACTGATGGGACATCATTGTGACTTGAGACCAGAAGAAAACAGACCCCGTCTTGTGCCAAATGATCAGAAAGTTGCTCAATAAATCTATCAATTATCTCTCGGCCATCCTTTCCGCCATCAACTGCTAAATCATAACCATTTATTTCATCATCATCTTCATCGTATTCTATTTCTTCTGATGGGACGTATGGTGGATTGAAGATTATTAAATCAAATTTCTTTTGTTCATCAACAGAATCAAAAAGATTTGAATAAACGACTTTCATTTTATCTAAACTATATTGTTCTTTAACATCTAGTAAATAATCTATTACTATTGGATTAATATCAATAGAGGTTATTTCTTTAACATTTGGGTAAACTTCCAAAGATAAAAATGCATTGCCTGAACCAATCTCTATTGCTTTTTTTATTTGTTTATTTGATTTAACTATTTCTTCCTCTAAAACATCTATCATTAGATCAGTATCATCGCTTGGAAGATAGACTCTAGCAGGTATATCTAAACTATAGTCTTTAAATTTAAGTATAGTCATATATTATTTATGAGTAATAAAGATTTAAATTATATTGATATTCATTGCCATTATGATGATTTGTCAATATCTCAATTAAAAGAAGAATTTAATGGAGAAATTCAAACATCTGTGTGTGCGGCAGTTTCTTTTAATAGCTTTGAGAAATTAGAAATCTTAAGGAAAGAAAAAATTCCTAACCTTTATTTTGCATACGGATTGTTTCCTGATGTAATTCTTGAGTACTCACTTGAGGAATGTTTATCTCAATTATCAAAAATGGACTTTTCACACGCAATTGCTATTGGAGAGATTGGAATTGATTATAAGATAACTAAAGATCCAGAGAAAAGAAAAGAACAAAGAATTATTTTTGAAAAACAACTAGAAATTGCAAAAGCAAATGACTTGCCTGCAATTATTCACACAAGATATGCAACTAAATCTATTCTTGAAATCTTAGAACCATATAGTGGATTTCCAATAATCTTACACTGGTATGCTGGAAGTAAAGATGAAATACAAACTGCTCTTGACAGAGGATATTATCTAACAATTAGATTTAATAAACCAATTATCCCTAATATTAAAGATCACTTAGATCAAATATTTATTGAGACAGACTATCCTGTTCCTTTTGAAGGAAATCCTTTAAAAGTTTCAGACATTCAAAAATCTTATGAAACATTTGCTAAAGAGAACGACATAAATTTAGAATATTTAAAAGAAAAAATGAATAATAATTTTAATAAATTGTTTTTAAAAAAGTGAAGAGCCTATGTTTAAAAAAATATTTAAGAAAAACTCAGAAGTAATGGACTTATTAGTTGCTTGGATTAGTATATCTATTTGTTTTGCAATTGTCCTTGGAAATTATAGTTTGCTTGACTACATCGTGTCTAAACAATTTGTGTTTACTTGGAGTGGTTTTTTTACAAACTTTGGATTAAGTCTTTTAATTACTGCTACATCATTTATTGTCCACGAACTTGCACACAAATATACAGGAATACATTTTGGGGCACAAGCAAGATTTATTATGTGGCCTGCTTTTTTATTTATGGGTGTTGCTTTAGCACTATTATTTGGAGTTGTTTTTGTAGCTCCTGGGGCAGTTTATATTTTTGGAAAATCACATAGTAATAGAGAAGACGGAATTACATCAATGGCAGGACCAGTTGCAAACTTAATCATGGCAGGATTATTTTTTATTGCTGCAATTTTTGGAGCGCCTGCAATTATTGTAAGTTATGGTCTTGCTATCAACTTATGGATTGCACTATTCAACTTAATACCATTTGGACCACTTGATGGAACAAAGATAATCAAATGGAATCCGCTTGTTTGGGGAATCCTTATAGCAATACCAATTGCTTTAATGTTTGCAATTGGTTTCTTTTAGAATTAAATTTTCTTTTTCTTAACTTTTGGTGCTTTTAGAATTGGTCTTGTCTTTTGTTTTCTAAAACTGGTCTTTGGTGTTGCTCCCATATTTTATTTCTCCTTTTATTGTATATAACTCATTATCTTATTTGTGGTCTTGAAGTTTTCATAATAACTTAACTGATCTCTTGAAACTGTTGGTTTTATTTTTTTAATTACTTCAAGTATTTGCTTTTGAGAAAGTTTATTGTATTCATAATTTTTTTCTTTTAATGCCATTAATGTGGAATCAGTTATTAAAAGATTAAGATCTGCTCCTGAAAAACCCGCGGTTAATTCTACAATATCTTCAATATCAAGTTTATTATGCGGAATCTTATTTAAAAGAATCTCAATAATTTCTTTTCTTTCTTCTCCACTTGGAATATTAAACTCTATTATCTTATCTATTCTTCCACTCCTTAGAACTGACTTATCAATCAAATCTGGACGATTAGTTGCAGCAATAAAAATTACATCTCCTGAAAGGTTATCTAATTCTGTTAATAATTGATCAAGAACTCTTGGATGATTGTATTCTGAATTATTCTTCTCTGTTGTTATTGAATCAATCTCATCAAAGAAAACAATAACTGGAGAAACCTCTCTTGCTTTCTTGAAAATGTCTCTAATTGTTTTTTCTGATTGACCTACCCATTTGTTTAGAACTTCTGGACCTTTAATATAAATAAAATTTATGCCGTAGTACTTTGCACAACCCTTTACAAACATTGTTTTTCCGGTTCCTGGTGGGCCATACAATAAAAGGTTTTTTGGAATCTTTAAATTCATCTTTTGTAAAATTTCTTTTTTATGAAGAGTTAATTCAATTATGTCTTTGATTATTTCTTTTTGCTCCTTTAATGCCCCTACTTCTTCAAGATTAACATCAGGAGTATCTACATATACTTCTCTTAATGCTGATGCTTGAACAACCGACAAAGCATAATCAAAATCAGATTTAGTAATTTTAATATTCTCTAAAAGCTTTATTTCGTCTTTTGGATTTTTAAGATGCTTAATTGTGTTTTTTATTGTAGAAATTCCCGCTTCCTTAACAAGAGCAGACAAATCTGCGCCAACAAAACCGTGTGTTACTTCTGCTATTGCTTTTAGTGAAACATCACTTGCTAATGGAACACCTCTGGTATGTATCTTTAATATTTCTTCTCTTGCATCAGTGTTTGGAATACTAATTTCAATTTCTTTATCAAATCTTCCTGGTCTTCTTAGAGCCATATCGATATCTGTTGGCCTATTTGTTGCGCCAATAACAATTACTTCTCCGCGTTTTCCCATCCCGTCCATACAAGAAAGCAATTGAGCAACAACACGCTTTTCAACTTCACTAACTTGTCCGCCTTCTCTTTTTGGGGCAATTGCATCAATCTCATCAATAAAAATAACTGTTGGAGCATTCTTTTCTGCAGTTGCAAAAATATTTCTAATTTTTTCTTCTGCTTCGCCCATATACTTAGTCATTATCTGTGGAGCATCAACAGAAATAAATTTAGTTTTTAATTCTGCAGAAATTGCTTTTGCAAGAAGTGTCTTACCTGTTCCTGGAGAACCATAAAGAAGAATTCCTTTTGGTGGAGAGATATTTATTTTTTTAAAATACTCAGGATATTTAATTGGTAATTCTACCATTTCTTTAATTATTTCAATTTCTTTTTTCAATCCGCCAATATCTTCATAACCGACTATTTGGGGCGTTGGGATTTTAGAAATTGGTTTCTCATTAACTATAAATTGAGTTTGTTCATTTAGAATTACCACCCCACTTGGATTTGTGGAAACTACATAGAATAAACAACTAACTCCGAAAGTATTAATTACAATTGTATCGCCTTTAATAAATGGCCTACCAGCTAAACTTTTCTTAATAATTAAATCATAATTTTTAGAAATAAAATTAATTTCTTTAGTTGGTGCAATTGTGATTTGTGTTGCAGGAGTGGTTTCTGCCTTTTTTATAGTGACGAAATCTCCAATTGTTATTCCTGCATTTTCTCGAGAATATGGATCCATTCTAATTATATCTTCATTTTCTTCTGAATCTTTTTCTGGCCAAACTTGAGCAACCGTGGTTCTAAGTCCAGTAATCTCTATACAATCTCCAGAAAGAATTCCTAATTTTTGTTTTGTAGAGATTGAAAGACTTACTATTCCCTTACCAACATACTCTTCAAGAGCTTCTTTTACTTTTAATTTTAATTCATTCATTTTATTTCTAATTAATATTGAGTTCTAGTATCTATTATAATTTGCCCTTGTTTTGGACCATCCATTATTCTAAATATACTTTTTGAACCAAATGCAAACAAATCAGAAGATATTTTTGTTAATGAAGTTCCTTTTAGTTCTGGATGTTTAGAAAATAATTTTTGATATTTCTTTTCTAATGTTTTTAATAAATTTTCTTTTTCTACTTCTGATATTAATTCTTTTTTATAACTTACAGATTCATATACTGAAATATCAATATTTGTTTTTGGATCAAAAAGTGCATAAATTGGCCTTATTGTGTCTATGCCTAATTCTTCTAAAATATTTGAAAGATGATATCTTATTGTAGAACTATGTTTGTATGCGTCTACTTTATTTAAACTTAAAATTCTTAAATCATAACTTTTTCTATTCTCTCTAGACACTAACCCTAAATCAAGTCCGGATTTTCCTAAACTTTTTTTATATTGCAAAATAAAATCATTATTATCTATCAAAACTCTACTATTTCTATCTGTAAATTTATTTAATATTGTTTCTACAGAAATACCATTATTACTTGTTTTTGACTCTTTTGTTAATTTAAATAAATAAGAAAATAATTTTGAAAACGTATTATTTTTTGCAATTTCAAAACTAGGATGAATCTCCGTCTGTTTTTTATTTTGATCAATCTTTTCAAAAAGATGATCATAAACAGAAACCTTTTTTAGTTTTTGATTTATTAAACCCTTTATTTTTGTTAATATTCTTCCGGCCATTTTTAATCAACCCCATCAATATGTATGTTATATTTACTTAGTTATTTTAAACTAACTATTTCACAGTCTCCAGGAGGGAGTGCATTCATTAGATCGTCCACTGAGATATATATTTCTTTTTTTATAAATCTGTCTTTTAAAGTTTTACAAATATCTGATTTCTTTACAGTCCCTGGTACTAGAGTATAGTTTTGCTTAGAGTGTGCATTTACAGAAGATAAGGGGCCAGTAACTAATTGTTTTTTTTCTTGACTGTAACCAACACCAAATTCTAGATTTATTTTTTTATAATAGTCTCTTTTCCCTCTTATTACAAATGCGCCTGTGCCTACTGATTCTCCTGAACCAGCTGTTTTTGTTACTTGACCATAACCAACAGAATAAACATCAACTGAATAAGTTCCACTCTTCCAAGCAGAAGAATGAATTGCTGCAAAGTTTGCTGCTTCTTCTCTATCTTGTTCAGGAATTTCTTTCTTTCCTGGGTTTAAGAGAATTGTGTGTGGCGCACCATGAATGTCTGCATGAAAATAAATATCATTTTCTGAGAAATGTTTCTTTACAAGTTGTTCATTGTTCTTTGCATCTCTTCCTGCTATTACTAAAAAACCACTACTTGTGTAAAACCACTTAAATTTTTCAAACCACTCTTTTGATTTCTCTTCTTTTTTTCTAATTTCGAGTTTTGGCTTTTTCTCTTTTGCTTTATCAATTGCAGACATCTTTTTATTTGTAATCATTACTGCTTTATCGATTCCTTTTATCTTTTCTAAATATCTGTTTCTGCCCTTATATTTATTCTCTGCATTCTTTCCCGCAGACAAATCAAACATTATTTCTATTTCCATTTTTATTCAATACCTTGCTCTTTTTCTAAAATATCTATTAATGCACTACTATGACTTTTCTGAATGTATGTAGGATTAGATAAATAAAATACGGTTCTTTCTTTTATATGATTATAAACATCTGGATAATTAAGAAAATATTGCCTCTGAACATTATTATAATAATCTTCAACACTTTTTGCTAAATAACCAATTGCAATATTATATCCTTTTTCTGTAATCACTTCAGAACAATGATAAATATTTGGCATTGATGTAATTATTTTTTTAAGATTGTTTGTTACTTTTTCATTAGAAATATCAACTTGAAGATAAGTCCAAACTCTTAAGCCATAACCTGCAACTTCTGCATTTAATGAGGGGATGTAGTGTTTAATTAATTTTTGTTTCTCCATTAGATCGATTGATGATTTAATTGTTGCTCTGTGAAAACCTGTGTGCCTTTTTAATTGCCTAATATTTGGAGTCAATACTCCTGGTTTTCTCATCGCTGATAAAATTTTTATTCTAATTGGATCTATGACTTTCTTTGATTCATCCATATTTCACTCACAAATAAGATTATACAAAAAAAGATATATAAATAGATTTAATTGTGCCAATTGGCCTACTCAGAGAATTCAGATTTTAGTAAGTCAATTATATTTTGAGCATCAATTCCAAGTCTTATTAATGTCGTATTTCCTTTGACTCCTTTTCCTGAAATTGTTGTAGAAATAAAACCATAAGTCTCAAGTTCAGTTATGTATTCTCTAAACCATCTTATCGTTACTCCTTTTTCAGAATACTTCTCACAAAGAGTACAATACTTATCATAGATTTCTCCTGAATAAAGAATATTTGAGTCCATTGATTGACCAGTAACTCCTAATATCCCCTTTGGTTTAAGAGAGCCTTGCGCAATTGCTAAGAGAACTAACTGTAATTGAACAGGCAAAGTTAGCACCATGCTTTTCATGACCTCTTGCTCTACTTTTTCTTTAGCATCATAGACTTCTTTGTCTGTTACTTTTGTGTTGCCGTTAAGGTCTGCAATTTCTCCGGCTCTTAAAAGAAGCATAACTGCACGTCTTGCATCTCCTGATTCTTTTGCTGCAATTGCTGCTGCTGCGTTAATTGCTGAATCGCTTACAACATCTTTCTTAAATGCAATATCAATTCTTTGGAAAAGAATATCCTTTAATTCCTCAGCGTTATAAGGAGGATAAACTGCTTCTTGCTCACAAAGAGAACTTTTTGTTCTTGAGTCAAGATTGTTTTTGAAAAATAAATTATTTGAAATACCAATAATAGAAACAGAACCGTGCTCAATTTCATCATTTGTTCTTGTAAGTGTGTAGATTAAATCATCAATTTCTTTTTCTTTAATCTTGTCTATTTCGTCAAGAACTACAATAAAGTTTGTTCTATTTTCTTTAATATAGGTTAAAAATTTGTCATAAATAAAAGACCTTGAATAACCAAAGAAGTTTTGTTCAGGATAGAATAATTGAACACAATAAACTAATACAGTGTACTTCGTTTGATAATTTCTACAATTTAAGTAAACTGTTAATAATGGCAAGTGCTGATCTTTTGAGAAATTTTCTAATTGAGAAATAACATGTCTTACAACTGTTGTCTTCCCTGTTCCTACTTTTCCATACACAAAGACATTGTGAGGCTTTGATTTCTTTAGAACTGGAGACAGCCATAAAGACAGATTCTTTATTTGTTCATCTCTAAATGGCAATCTGTCCGGCGCATAATGTGGAGATATCTTTGACTTGTCTGTAAAAACCGAATTTTCATTTAGAAAATTATAAAAAATATTCTCTGCCATTCTTCTCTCTTTTCTCCAAATCTATATAATCTATTACCACAAACTTTTAGAGAATATAATATATATAGAACGAAAGCCTTTTTATAGGTGTGGGCTTTGAAAAGCTAATGCTCTCTTTATTTCTGCATTTTCTAATATAGAGTAAAGTTTATTATGATATTTAGGATCTTTGCCATTAAAAACTGCTAGACCAACACTTGCTAGATCTCCATGAGTTACTAGAAGTATTTTCTTTCCTTTGTATTTCTTTTCCAAATCTGCAATTAATTCTTTAAATCTACTAGCTATTGAATATACAGACTCTATGCCCTTATAGGGTTTCCCTGAAAAATCGCATTCCCAAACCTTTAAATAAAAGTTTGTATAATCCTTTTTTTCCAATTCTCCAAAATTTCTTTCTCTTAATTGTTTTGAAAGAATTATTGGCTTTGCTTTAATATAAGTTTTTACAATCTCTGCTGTTTCTTTTGCTCTTTTGAAATCAGAGGAATAGATTATTGTATCTTTATCTAAATCTTTATTCTTTGAAATAGACTCTCTTGCTTGTTGCTTTCCTTTTGCAGTTAAACCGTAATGAGGCACTCCCTTTTTTGGATCACTAACTATTATGTGTTTAAGATTACCAAGACTGTGTCCGTGTCTCATTAAATAATATGTATTGTTCATTTTAATCTATTTCTTTCAAAAATAACTTATTTAATTTAAAATCTAAAATCTAGTTTGCTTTTCTTAATTCTGCTGTTTTTAAAGAAAATAATGTGTGGTGAAACTTTGGGTCTTTCTTAATAAAGCAAGTTAGAAGAATATTCACTATATCTCCGTGAGCTGCAAGAACTATCTTTTTGCCTTTGTATTTCTTTTCTAAATCTAAAATTAGTTTTGTAGCTCTGTCAGCTACTGAATAAACTGATTCAATTTCTCCAAGTGGTTTATCCTTTATATCTAATTCCCAAACTTTATCATAATTTTTATCAGAAGTTCTATCATATTTACCAAAATATCTTTCTCTTAAAGCCTTTGTTAAAATTATAGGTTTTGCTTTAATATGCACTCTAACGATTTCTGCAGTTTCTCTTGCTCTTTTAAAGTCTGAAGAATAAATAATTGTGTTTTTATCTAAATCTTTATTTGCTTTTATTGAATCTTTTGCTTGTTGCTTTCCAAGTTCTGATAATCCGTAATTTTTAACAGCATATTTTGGACTACTCATAATTAATTTCTTTATGTTTGCTCTACTTTGGCCGTGTCGTATTACATAATAGGTATTATTTAATTTTTTTATATCTTTTATTTTGTTCATAATTAATCTCCTTTAATTTATTAAAAATTATTATTACAATAAATATATATAGTCATGCTTTACCATTCCATTCTTTATAGAATTGACCTAAAAACTTTTCCATAAACTTGTGTCTTTTCTCTGCAAATTTCTTTCCGGTTTCTGTATTCATTAAATCTTTTAACAAAAGAAGCTTTTCATAAAAATGATTAATGGTTGTGCCTTCTGCTTTAACATATTGTTCTTTTGTTTGATTTAGATTTGGTTTAATTTCAGGATTGTAAATTAGTCTATTTTTATAACCGCCAAAAGAAAAAGCCCTTGCAATTCCAATTGCACCTATGGCGTCAAGCCTGTCTGCATCTTGAACTATTTTAAATTCTATACTTTTTTCCATTGGTTGATTTTTCTTAAAAGACATATGCTCTACTATATAGTTTACTTTTTCTATTAGTTCTTCATCAATCTTTAAAAGATTTAAAAATTCTTTTATCTTCTTTGGAGCAATAGTTTCATCTCCATTTGTAAATTTAGAATCTGCGATATCGTGAAAAAGAACTGCTAATTCTACAATGAAAAGATCAGCTTTTTCTTTCTTTGCTATTTTTTTAGCAATATTGTTAACTCTTAAAACATGTTGCCAATCATGTCCTGGATCGCCTTTTAACATCTCGGACTTAACAAATTCTTTTGTTTTTTCAATGATTTTTGTTTTGTTCATTCTATTATTCCCCCGCCTAAACAGATATCTTTCTTATAGAAAACACAGAATTGACCTGACGGTAAAAACTCCTGTGGGTTCTTAAAAATAACTTTTACTTTATTGCCTGGCAACTTTACAAGCTTTGCCTTTACTGGTTTTGTTGTATACCTTATTTTTACATAACTTTCAGTTTTTGGAATTTCAGAAATCAAATTAACATTTGTAATAATAATTTCTTTCTTGATTGAATCCTTTGAAGTTGTTGTAACTATCAATTCATTTTTCTTGTTGTTATAGCCACAAACAAAATACTTTGTTTGAGACTTTAAGTTTAATCCTTTTCTTTGGCCTATTGTGTGAAACCATAAGCCGTTATGCTTTCCAATTACTTTGCCTGTTGTGTCAACAATATTTCCTTGTTTCTTTCCCAGTTCTTTTTCAAGAAACTTTGGAAAATCATTTCCTGAAACAAAACAGAAATCTTGAGATTGCTTAGTTTTTGAAAAATAATCAAAGTCTTGCTTTTGGGCCAAGAGATAAACTTGATCTTTTATCATATCTTGTAAAGGAAAAATAATTCTTTTAAGCCAAGCTTTTGGAAGAAGACAAAGGCCATATGTTTGATCTTTTGTTTTGTCTTTTGGTTTAAGAAGTTGATTACCTTTGATCTTTGCATAATGCCCTGTTGCAACAAACTGAATTTTATGTTTATCAGCAAAATCGAGAAGTGCTTTAATCTTTGAATATCTATTACAGATTACACAAGGATTTGGAGTTCTGTTATTCTTTAGTTCTTTTTTAAAATAACCAACAACTTCCTTTTCAAAATTCTTTCTTTCATCAACCAAATGGAAAGGCACGTTTAGTTTCTTACAAACGTCTTTTGCTATCTCAATTGCCTTTGGAGTACAACAAGAATTTTCTCTACAGGTTGCATTTTTCCAAACTGGAAGTTTAAGAGAAACTGCAATCGGTTCATAGCCTTGTTTCCTTAAGACAACAAGAGCCATAGAAGAATCTACTCCTCCTGAAACTCCAACGACTACTCTTTTATCTTTCATATTGTCACTTTAAAAAAAATATTCTTTTGATTTTAAAATTGCGTCTTTTACTAATTGTTCCTTGTCTGGAATGTGATCTTCAATTGCTTTTACTTCTTCTATTCTTGCTCTTGTCTGTGGGTGTTCAGCCACCATAAAGGAACAACAGTCTGGATAAGGGATAATTGAAATATCATAAGTGCCAATCTTTTTTGCAATTGTAATTATTTCTTCCTTGTTAAAACCAATTAATGGTGGAAAGACAGGAAGAGTTGTTGCCTCATAGATGCAACTTATATTTTCTAGAGTCTGAGAAGCAACTTGGCCAACAGAATCACCTGTAACTATTGCTTGTGCATTTTCTTTTATTGCAAGTTCTTGAATAATCCTTAACATAAATCTTCTGTAGATTATCATTCTATGGTCTGCAGGGACGAGCATCAATAATTTTGTTTGAATGTCTGAGAAAGGAATAACAATTAACTTAGTTCTTCCTTGAAATTTCCTCAAAGTATTACAAAGCTTGAAAATCTTCTCTTCTACTTCTTTTGTTACTAAGTTATTGCTTTGGATGTGGGCATAAATTACTTTACAGCCTCTTTTGTTTAGCATAAACCCAGAAACTGGACTGTCAATGCCACCAGAAAGAGAACACATGACGTTACCAGTTGAACCCACTGGAAGACCTGAAACTCCTTGAGTGGTGTCCTTACTAGAAAATATAAAAACTTCCTTTTCTGTAACCTCTATATTTATTTCAAAATCTGGATTTTTTAATTTTACTTTCTTTCTTAAATTTTCAAAAATTACTTCTCCAACTTGTCTGTCTAACTCTTGAGAAGTTAATGGAAATTTCTTAAAAGATCTTGTTGATGTGACTCTAAAGTTTTCAAAATCTTTTTCGTGAAATTTTGAAAGATCGAAAGACAATACTTTTATGTTTTCTAAATTTTGATTAGTTGAAAAGCAAAAAGAAAAACTTGAAATTCCAGGAATACTAGAAAGAATAACTTTTATTTCTTCCGTGTTAACACTAGTGTTTAATACACACACCACTCGCCCATATCTCTTAAATGTTTTAACAATATAATCTTTACAAGAATCATTAATATTCCTTACAAGTATGTCTTCAAAGAAAGATCTATTGTCTTTTTTTATTCCTATTTCGGAATAATGTATCATTATGTGTGTTGGTTTCATGTAATTATCTTCTTAAACTGTTTGTTCTATAATACTATTAATAGTACAACAAATTAAAATATAATCTAAAACAAAAAATTAAATTTTATAACAAAAAATCTCCATTTTTACAAAAAAACGGGATATATGTTGTAACAATTTGTTTTTATATATTTTGGTTCAATATTATATTACTATTATTTTTAATAAAAAAAAGGGGAAAACAAAAAAAGGTGGTTAAACGTGGCATTTTTAGACAATGTTTTTGCTAAGAAATCAGACTTAGATGTTGATGATTACTTAAACAATATGGAAGTTGATGAAGAACCAGAAGAAGTAGATTTCTGGGTAAAACCAATCAGCTTACAAACAAACTCTGAAGTTGAAGAGACAATAAGAGAATTAAAAGAGAAAAACTTAGTTCTTTTAGATATTGAAAACTTATCAAAGAGAAACGCTCAAAGAGCAAAACAATTCTTAGGTCAAATTAAGATGTATGTTAAAGATACAGGCGGAGACTTAGCTATGATCTCACCTTCAAAGATTCTTTTAACACCATCAAAAGTAAAGATCGTTAAAAAAAGAATGTAATTAGAAAATGGAATTAAATAAACATTCCTTTCCTGTCAATATAACTCTTGAGGACGCTATTTCCAAATTCCAAAAAGAGTTTGACAAAAAAGGACACAAGGTGAAGATCCAAAAGGATCAAATGCACCTTAATATTACACCTTATTGGGTGTGCTTCTATGATATTGACTCTAATAAAGATGGCAACTATCAGCACATTTCTGGGCAAATGGCTTTAAACTCACTTACTAATAAAGTTGAAAATGAATATTTAAAAATTTTAGATGTTTCAACCCCACAAGTTATTGATGCACTTGATGTTTCTTTTCAAAGAGTGGAAATTAGAGTTAAAAAATCACTAATCCACCAAGCAGAAGCACAAGAAACGATCACTAAAGTATTATCTTCTAAATATAATGTTGATAGAAAAAATATATCCCTTAGTGGCTTTGAAGAAATGTACATCCCCATCTGGAGAATAGACATAGAAAATCACGAACTACATATGGATGCAGTAACTGGCAAAATAAATAACTTT
>Ga0172381_10000776_pt1 | contig 39386 bp, 52 predicted proteins | sample Leawel6488metaG_FD_119754 | JGI IMG/M metagenome (GOLD analysis project Ga0172381, IMG submission 119754) | Leachate microbial communities from a municipal landfill in Southern Ontario, Canada - Leachate well 64-88 metaG | ecosystem: Engineered > Solid waste > Landfill > Unclassified | place... | reverse complement strand
GCTGTGGGCGATGCCGTCCCAGCGATTATCATGCCCCCCGCCCCTAACGCATGTGTCTTTTATCTTCCTTTGCGATCCAGATAGCCGTCACAATGGCGAATAGCACGACCGCCGAAACCACAACCAACAAGCTGACCGTCTGCCACGGATTAAGTTGGGCACCTCTTGTTGCCAAGTATGTAGCGCTCATCATGGCCGTTGTCCCTCTCGCTCCATGCGCCTGTGTGCATCACGCGGCAGCTCATCAACCACCCTGATAGGCGCATGCATACTTTCGACGCCTGCTCTTGGATTGATAAGCGCGATAACCTTACGCAATCCCTCTTGATCTATAAGTATCTCGCCTGTCTTACGATCGAAGTCAATGACGCTTGCCTTGTTGATTCCAGCCATACCATTGCGATATACCTGTAACATCTTGCCTGCCGTAATCGCCGCTCCCATGAACTCTATCTCGTCCATGTTCAACGTTGCCTTGATCTCACTCCTTAGGGTTGCCATGTGTTTTCCTCCCGCTTACGTCCATGCAGTTTCTCATGACAGTTACGGCACGTTGACATCAGATTGTTAACGTCCATCCTTGCCCCGCTCTTATCAATCGGCTTGATATGGTGGACTACCTCCGCAATGGTCACCCGTCCTTCTGCCTCGCACATCACGCACAATGGGTGAGCGCGTATGTACCTATCGCGCAATCGACGCCAGTCGTTGTCGTATCCTCGCAGGTCAGCGCGCACGCGGCGATCTTCGCGCTTGGCGTGTAGGGGGGCATGTTCCTCGCAGTAGGGCGTGCTTACTAAGCAAGTACATCCGTGTTGCAGACAGAAATGCAATGCCCTTGTTGCCACACCGATCACGCACCTCCGTATGTTATATCGCCCCTGCCGCCAGAAACGCGGCGTGAAGGGCTGTGGGGTTTACCCCCTACGCTTTGTCAACAGGCGTTACCTTCACTTCGACAACATCGTAATACCGTTCGTTGATCCTGCGAGTTGCAATTTCGCTTTGGACGCTAAGCCCTCCGCATAGAAACGGCGGGTGATATTCGTTAAATAATTGCCTAGGCTTTCCGTTGCTTCTGTCAGTTCCGGTTATGAAGCGACCCGTGCTTCTCTGCCTGAAACCATAAACTGACTTTTCGTTATGTTGCATAGCCGTGACCTTATCTTTCTATCGTCAGGCACACATGCGCCTGCATCCTCTCGCACGCAGCGAGCGAGCGCTTGATCCCTTTCGCAACGTCCCGCATGTCCTCGCCCTGGTTATAGTACAGCACAATCACACTTCGCGTATCACCGTCGTAATCTTCCAGCAGGGGACGCACGCGCGCCCAAATCGCGTTGGCCTTAGCCGCGCACGCCTGATACTGTTCAAGCGCTCTGGCATGCCTCCCAGCGTAATCTGTGAGGGGGCAGCGCCCTGTGCCGCCCATGTCGGTAGCACGCTTGGCGCTGGTGCCCCGTGTGGCGCGGGCAAGATACTCTGCGGCCTCCGCGCGGTGTATGTCTGCATCAATGCGCAGGCGGCGCAGTTCGTTAAGGGTTTCTGTGGCGTTCATGTTTTCCTCCAACAGAAAAGCGCCCTACCCCGCATGGAGTAGAGCGCTATGTGTTTGCCCCCGAAAGTTTGCCCGTGTTTACGGTCGCATCGGCAGGTCTGTTAACTTAAACGGTCATTCTTTACACTTCTGACCACTACCATTATACCTGTCAAGGGGTGTCGGTGTCAATAGGGTGTACGATGTTTTTTAGTTCTGTCTGCAAACTTTTTACAGGGCATAGATAGCAAGCATATTACTCCAATCGTTGCATCGCAGGAAACGCCATCCGCCCAAAGCGTCTTGTAGTTAATAAATTGTAAGCAGTTTTCGCAATATCGGCAATGCGCACCCTCGATGCATCCGCCCTTGTTTTTCTTTGGCTTTTCCTCCGCTAAAAATTCTGCCCATTGTTTTTCCCTCGCTTCGTCGGTTTGTTTTGCGCGCGCCTCTATAGCTGGGCGCTTGAATATCCATCCAAACATGTTAGTCCTCCCTCCCGTTAAATCTGTCCTGTAACGCATGTGTCGCCGTGTCCCGTTTTTCCGTGATCGTGCTCCGCGCCAGTCCCATCCGCGCCGCGATAACCGCGTCGATCAGCGCCTCACAATAGTACAGGTTAATTGCCTTCTCCTGATCTTCCGGCAGGGTGCCCGCCATATCTTCCACGCGGATCACCAGCATAGCGGCCTCGGCCTGATCACGCAGTAACCAGGATTCGTACATGTCCAGCCTGTCCCCTGCCGATTGTGCCCCGGACGGAACGCCCCCGATTCGTGGCGACGCGCAACCGCGTGCCCCCGGAAGGTTCACGGATTCTATCAGCCGGGAAAGCTGCTGGCACTCGATCACCAAGGCGCGGCAGTTTTCCAGCGTTTCAAGTACGGTCATCGTTTATTCGTCCTTCCATCGTTCTTTCCCGGCGGCACACAGCGCCATGACCATCATACCGAGTATCGCGCCGACGAACAGCGCGGGGATAAGCCACAGCCAGCTAATCATGAGGGCTGGCCTCCTTCCACGGCGTGTCGGCACGCTGCTCGGGGGTAGGCTCAAGCGTCCAGAAGCGAATCCTGCCGTCATACGTCATTTCTACCCAATCATCTTCTTTGCTAAAAACAACGAACTTGTTTTTGTCGCTTCCGTCTGTTTTCGTGACCGATGGTCGATCAACAAGCGCCGGATAGGGAAATAGTCCAACAGCCGTTCCCTCAATGTAAACGCATATTTGTGTTTCCAGCGCTTCTTCCAGCGTCAGCACGCGCGGTATCGTGGCTTCAAGGGCAGAGATTGCCATCGAAAGGGAAATAGCATAGACTTCCATTTGTTCTCTGGTCGGGTTAAAAAAGGTGTCCCAGGTTAGGCGGTGTTGCATGTCTTTGCATCTTTCTATGGCCTCCTGCGGGGTCATTGGCTCACTCATGGTCGGCCTCCGTTCTTCCGGTAACGACTACGGCATTCCCGCATTCGCAGGTGTAGTGTTGTTGGTAAAACCCATTACCATCCAGAAACATGGTCGCCTTGAATTTGTCCGACTTACCGCACTTGTCGCATACCGCCTTGCCGTCCTCCCCAGCGGTTGCCCCTGTTATCGTTCGCGTGGCTTTGTGGACTTTGGATTTTTTCACGTTGTGTGCTCCTTTCCGGCGGCTCTCGCCGCCTCTATGTCAGCGGTCTTTACTAGCTTCCAAATATAATCATTCGGTAAAATAAACCGAGTTTCGCTCATTTGGCATCTTCCCCTTTCAAGTCCATGCGGACACCGTACCCGCAGAAGTGTGTTTTTTCGAACATTTCGCCCGTTCTTGAACAATCACAATATATGGGGTCTGCACAGATCGTTTTCGCCATCCTTTTGCAACTGCCGCATCGGACGACAGGCGCAACGTCGGCGGCAAGAATCAAGCGCACCCTATCAAGGCTTCGCTCAATCGTGAATTTCTGGATTGCCGTAACGCCTAGGCTCTCTTGTTGGTCGCGTAGCGTTGCGTTTATCGCCTCGCGGCTGATGTACTCCGGCTTATTGTCCATTGGATTGCTCGCTTTCTGTGCCATCAGGCGCGTTGTCGGCGCACGGTCCGCGCCACTTTGGTTGACACTTGTCGCAAGTTTGGTGCGTAGAATAGGCCGCGCAAATCAAACAGGGGTGGTATCTTTGATTTAACGCTATTTCACAGTCGATTGCCCCCGCGTCCGCCCTCCGCGTTTCGGCGGCAAGCTGGGCGGTCAGGCGGGCGATCTCCGTCTTAGCCTCCGAACGTCCCCAGTCATAGGCCGTCAATTCTTTCTGCCTAGACCTCCTATAGTATTTCGCGTCCAGCATAAGCGCGCGGTTAAACCACTTGGCGGCTTTTGCGGCTTGTCGATCACGCTCCGCGGACGCCGCTTCCAGCGCGTCAAGGGCGGCGGAGAAATGTGTGTTAACTATAGCCTTTTGGCTCGCCACCTTGTAGGAGTTACCATATATGTCGTTTGCCGCTCCGCACAGTTCCCGCAGCTCATTGATTCGCTTGCTATCCATTGGTTGGTTCCTCCTTCGTTAGTTCGCATTCTAGCCCCATCGAAACCTCGTTAAAATCGTTAAGGCTATATGTGTATCCCGATTGACGCATTTCTGGAAGGCTGCATTGTGCAAGCATTCCCATAGCTCGTATAATTGCAGCAGCGCATTTGATTGCCGTGTTGTTATCCACCGTCATTCCCTCCTCCATTTGGGTTCCTGCGCTATTGCGCGTCCTGCTCCGCATAATCTCCAAGATTTGTTTGATAGCCAGTTTTTGCTATCCTTGCTTCGATGATCTTCACGTACTTTGGGTTTATTTCGCAACCAAGGTAGTTTCGGTTATTCTCGATGGCCACAATAGCCGTTGTTCCGCTTCCCATGAATGGGTCAAGTACCGTTCCACCGGCAGGGCACCCCGCAAGAACACACGGGCGTATCAATTCTTCCGGGAACACGGCGAAATGCGCGCCCTTGAAACCCTTTGTAGAAACCGTCCACACATCACGCTTGTTTCGCAATGGCTGGTAATTATAGGCGCTTCCTGACTTTGTACGATTAAACACTTCGGGGGTTGCCGTGTATTTGTTCCCACCATAGCGCGGAGGCAGGACGGCTTTCATCGGCTTGTCGGTTCCACCATAGGCGCGTCGGGATCCTGATTGATGTTCTATGTCCTGATTCATGCGCACGGCAGTTGTTTCGGCTATTGGTTCCTTGATCGCTTCTGCGTCGTAATAGTAATGCGGGGATTTGCTCAACAGGAAGATGTATTCGTGTGACTTTGTGCAGCGGTCGGTTACACTTTCAGGCATGGGGTTGGGCTTTGACCAGATGATCGTTTGTCTACAAATCCACCCATCCTCCTGTAACGCGTCTGCAAGTCTAAACGGAATCATGAGCTCGTTTTTAGCAGAATATTTGTTTGCTTTTTTGATGGCATTGTTGTATAATGTTGTGTATGGTACAACGCTACCATCAGAAAGGACGAAGCGCAAATGTCGTACAGCATTGACAGCAAGGGAAACACCTCCGTCTACTCCAGAGAACGTGATCTGCTTGTCGCTGGCTTTAGTTATGACGAAATCTCTAAAATCACAGGCGAAAGGCAAAAGACAATTTCCGAAAGAAACAGGGTCATCCACAAGGTTGACATCTGGGACGCGTTTATCAAGCGCAACAGCATAGAAGGATTCCCAACAAGAGTGCCATCTGATTCTGCTTTTTGCTCCTGGTTTTCTGGATTTTTCGATGGTGAAGGTTGCATCGTTCTTTTCACCCGCCCTTGTAGCGGAAGGGAACAGTATAGTGAGTTCCGCTTGCAAGTCAGAATCCAAATCAGAAACGATGATGCCGCTACCATTGACTACATCCAGAGAAACATCGGTTGCGGGATTGTTTCTCGCCATCGCGGATTTGGTGCAACATCCCCTTCTATTTCTTGGAATTGTGAGAAAATCAAAGACGTGCAAGAGGTCATCATTCCTATCTTTGATGCCTTCCCTTTGCGTACCAAGAAGGCCCGCGAGTTTGCCATCTTCAAGCCACTCGTCCAAAGGCGATACATTGACACCCTTGGCGGTTTGAGCAACAGGAAAGGAATCAAAGCCGAATACAAGACACTCTTTGAGAGAGGCATGAAGGAAATTCATAGCATTCGTTACCCCGGATGAGTAAGTATCCCCAATGTTTACAAACAGCGTGCCATCATCGCGCAATACGCGCCTTACTTCACGGAACACATCAACCAGCCGCTGAATGTATTCTTCCGGCGTTTTTTCAAGCCCGATTTGTCCGGCAACGCCATAATCGCGCAAGCCGTAGTACGGCGGGGAAGTTACGCAGGTATAGGCTGTCCCTGCATCTATCTGTTTTAGCCCCGCTATTGCGTCCGCTACGATGATGCTCATTTCCCTATCATCCCTTCAATCCCCGCCCGCAGCATCCCGTGCAGGGCGGAGGTGTCCTCGTCCTCAATTTCCGTCCTTGGCTATTCTATCGGTTTGAGCGCCAGCTTTTCGTCTGCGCAGAAAACGAATATCCTGTAGTTCTCTGCCGTATATTGTACCTGGTATAGCCACTCGTTCAGCTCTATTTTTTTGTTGGTTAGCGCCGCATCCTCAACCGAGTTTTCCGGTACATGCGATTCGATGTAAACCTTTTGTTGCTGGTAAACGCTGATGTCCTGTAAGCATGAGATCGGGACGGCGACGCACACAATCGCCAAAACAACTCCGGCGACAACACCTAATGCCATAACGAATAACGGCCATTCTGTGTCGCCAACGCTGCGCACTTGCCCGATAATCCCGACGATTGTTGCCACGATGCAAACCCCTGTTAATATCCACCAGAACATAATTCTTCCTCCTTCGTTATCTCGTCCATCATAACCCGCACAAGCGGATTTCCGTTGTACAGCTTGAAAACATGCAGTTTGACAACCTGCGAATCATCGTCCCATGCTAGGCCGTTTAGCGCATCCATGCAGCATTTTGCTATATTATCCGTGTCCGGGACTTTCGTAGGTCTTATCTCCCCGCGCCGCATCTTGTCCTGCTTGCTTTTTATACAAGACGCAGGTATACGCAGATAGGCGTAAATCGTCACGGCCACCGGCACGCCCTTCTCGTACCTTGGCGCATCACGGTACTTAGTAAGATAGGCGAGCTTTACTTCCCGCTCGTACTCGACCGTTTTCTTCGGAGTGTAGGCGTGCCCGTTCGCCACGCGCGCCCGCGCCTTGCCTTGGGGATCGCCCATTACCACAAACTCACGAATCATGGTTTCTTCTCCTATCGCGTTTTGCGATCAATTTGCGTAAACCGCATGATCGCCGGTTCAAAGATCACCGGGAACCTGCTCATCCTGCGCCCCTGACGCTGTTTGGCGACCTCCACGATTACGAATCGGCGTTCGCCCGGCTGCCCCGCGCTTTGGAGGCACAACTTGCATAGGTCTTTGTCATCGTCCCTGACACTTTGGTCGCTGGGGGCTTCTGGGTTGTGCAGAAAGATCACCACATCCGCATCCTGTTCGATGCTTCCGCTGCCGCGCAGGTCTTTGAGTATCGGCATTGTGGCGGTTCTTCCTTCCTGCCGGGACAGCTGCGAAAGCGACAATATGGGGATGTTGTTTGCAACGGCCATGCGTTTGATCGCTGTGCTGATCGCCCCTAAACGGATGGTTTCGTTCTCCGTGTGTTTCTTGGTGTCCATCAGTTGCAGGTAATCAACAACCAGCAGATCAGGCGGGTTTGCGGCCACAATGGATTGCAGGGTTTTTATGGCGTAAGTTTCGGTCAGGAAACCCCCGTCCAGCTTCGCAATCTCGGAGGCCATATCGCCAAGTAAAGGCCATTGCTGATCTCCAACGTCACCGTTGATAATGCTGTCGAGCGGGATGCCTGCTTTCCGCGCCCATATGCGCTGCGTGTACTGGAGCCGGGTCATTTCGGCGCTGCATATCATCACGCGCTTCCCCTGCGAGGCTGCGTTCACGGCTATTTCCATTGCAAACGCGCTTTTCCCGGCGCTGGTGCTCCCCGCAAGCACGATGTTCTGCCCCGGCCACAAACCGCCCGTGATATTGTCCAACAAGGGAACGCCTGTTTTGGTCGCCGGGCTTTTTCCGGATTCTTTGAGCTTTACCGTCCGCTCCAGCGTGTCAAACGCCTCTGACATGGCATCGCTAAACGATACCAACGTGCTCTTGGCGCTTACGCCCTTGATGGACGCGCCAACGCTTTGGGCTACCTCGTCCGTATCGTTGCGAACATCCAATAACCGGTCGGCCTCCCCGCGCAAGGCTTGATACAGGCGGCGGCGGCGGCTGGTATCTGCGACCAACTCCGCATGTCCCGCGCTCGCAACGCTTGTAACCCCCTTTCGGGCGCAGTCGATCAGGAACGCCGTAACATCCATCTGCGTAAGGCGGTTAACCTCTGACGCAAGCGTTACCAGGTCGATTTGTGCTTTCTGCGAGCGGAGGGACACGATACCGCCGAAAGCCGCTGCCGCAAGGGGATCGTCGAAGTCATCAGCCGAAAGCTCGCTTGTATGCCGCAAGCACTCAGGATATTGCAGCATTTCGCCAATCAAGGCGGCCTCTGCGCGATGATCAAACAGCGCGTTCATCGTTCATCCTCCCAATGCGGTGTAACCGTAAAGGCGGCTTCACGGGGCTTTTCTCCCCCTGTGGGGTCGCTTTTGAGTATGCCCTTGAGGTAGCGCCACGTTTTCACGCCCGCGTCCACCGCCGCATCAATTGCGTTTAGCACGGCCTCCGCTCCGTAGTCGGCCACAATCAAATTAAGGCGGTCAAGGTCGGCTTGCGTGTGCGGGAATCCGGCGCGTTCGGCGGCACTGAACACGGCGTTAAACTGCTGCGAGGTTTGAAACAACTGGTCGGCTTCTGCGTCCGTCAGAAAACCCCCGTTACTCCGTATTACTTGTGTATTAATAGTAGTTACAGTTGCAGTTTCCATGTGTTCATCATGTGATTCACATATGATCTTCTTATCTGCTGCATCTGACGATGATGTCTTTGGCTTACGGTTTGCAGAACGCGACTTGACGTAATCTCTACGGCGGTTCGTTTCTGCATCCATACGCTCGTTGTAGTACAGACCATCTGCATCAATTTTGAATTTCTGCACGATACCCGCATCCATCTTCCCATGCAGCACGTCGTGCATGATGGCATCTGTTAAGTGCCCGTTTTGATGCTGTAGACACAGGAGGCGCATGTATTGTCCGCATTGCGCGTCCGTCATACTGTAGGTGCCAACAAGGAAGTCGGAAGTGTAGAATAGAACAGCGGGGTCTTTTGCCATATTGTCACCCCATTTCCAGCACTCGTAGTATTCTCATTTTGCAACACGCACGGGTAAAACAAGCATTTGGTCTTCTGAACTAGATTGCTCGATCAGAATTGGGCTGACGGGAGAACCAAATTTCAGGGTAACGGTTCTGGTAGACGACGGAAGCGCAGAAAGAGCTTCTGCAAGAAGGTGAGGGTTGACGGAGATTTCATATTCCGATTCCCTTTGCGGCATGATCTGCTTCCAGTTGATGTATTCGCCGTTGAGTTTTGGGTACGATATCGAAAAAGACTTGGAATGTTCAAACGTTATCCTGTCTCCGCTATCAGTTATAATGACGGATTCGGAGCGCGTTTGCCCGGTCACAGGCACAATAGCGTCAAAGTCCTCCTCACCGAGAGCAGGAACGACGATCTTTGCAAGGACAAACCCATTAAGTCCGATAGCCGTAACAGTCCCGCTTCCGGCCCTGTGCTCAAGCTTAATTTGGGTTAGCGCGGCACGCGATTCATGTTTTGCAACAAAGCTCTTGAGCGTACGCATAATTTTGTTGAAGTCGTTTCCGTATACTGTGATTGTGCTCATTTTGTTTCTCCTCTCAATTAGTTAAAATGGCAAATCTTCGTCGTCCACGTTTGAAGCAGAAAGTGGCTTGCTGGCAGGTGCGCTGTGCGGTTCTGCCGCGTCCAATTCTTCGCTCTTTGGCGAGAGAAATTCAACATCCTCCGCGCGCACGTCCAGAGAGAACCGCGTGCCGGTGCCGTCCTTGGCTTCGTAGCTGCTGACGGACACGGGGCCTACAACGGTGCATTGCTTGCCCTTATCCAAATACCCTTGGCAGTTCTCGCCAAGCTTGCCCCACGCGCTGCACCGAAACCATGTTGGCGGCTGTTCTTCGCCGCCACGACGGCGATTATCGACCGCAAGCGAGAACGAACATACGGTGTCCCCTGTGGAAATGGTGCGGGTTTCCGGGGTGCGTCCAATTCGACCCGTTATAAACAGTTTGTTGATAGGTCATTCCTCCTTTAATCGTCCAGTTCACTCCGCAAGGCATTTCAGGCCCCATGCCTTGCATATTTCCTTGGTTGCCGGGATTCCCCCGATGTGATACTTGGCCTCAAACGCTTCCTGCTCGATCTGGTGCGCCTCGTTGTGATGGCTGCCAACGCCCCAGCACAGCGGCATAACGATAAGCCCTTCGTGGATTTGTGTTTTGCGATTGCCTCCCATTCCAATTTTGTTGCTTGCGTGCTCATCCGTTATGCCGCAATGGTGGACGCACGCGGGCTTTCCACAGATGCAGCACACTTTGTGCGTTAGGCACGCGTACACGTACCGCTGGATATCGTCGCACAACTCAGATAGCGGGCGCTTGGTTGGAACGCCGAATTCGATGATGAAATCGATCAGATACGAAATGAACTCCCGCGCGGTAGTCACGTCACAGTCCGATAGCGAGAACAGCGCTTTGTGAAGCCCTGCCAAATGGTTGTTGACAAACTCCCATTTGTGGATCAGCTTGACTTCCGTTGGCGTGTGCCCGCTCCACTCGGCTATCTCGCCCATGAGCGCGTAGGCTTTCATGCGCTGCTCTGGCATGATCGTGCGCCCATCTGGCAGGCCGACTTCTACGGTGTCATACTGTCGCAGTGCGGCACGTTCAGCGCCCGCCCCGTCGAAGGGGACAAAGACGGTACATCCGTCCCTGTCCCACTTGATAATCTTTCCCGTGCGGATTTCCATACGTCACCTCAGAACAGTTCCTCAAAGTTGATATCCGCCGCCATCATGTACCCCTGCAGCAGCGCGATCTTTGTCCCCGTGGCGTACACGCGGAATGTGAAACACTCTACTTCGTCTGACTTCACGGGAGCGACAGGCGGGGCGTAGGGAACAATCGGCGCAGCGACGGGTGCTGCTTCTGGCTGGGTTATTTTCGCGGCCTTTGCCGCCTCGCGCGCCGCCGCCTGCTCTGCTTCATACCGCGCCCGCTCTTCGATCTCTTTCTTCAGGCGCAGCACATCGGACAGGTTTTTCGTCTGCTTGTAGCGGCTAATCAGCATCGCCTTAACTGTGGGTTCCGCCTCGATCTCCTCCAGCGCGGCAACGTCCATCATGCGGCGTTCTGCAAACTGCTTGATGGTCTTTTCCGCTTCGGCAGCGTCAAAAGTGGCGTTGAGCCAGCGCGGGTCAAAGACTTCCTCAAACTCCGCATACTGTGAAATGGAGGCTGTTGCCGATGCAAACACTTCCGCAAGCGCAGCCTTTTTCGCAGCCTTGGTCGCTTCCTCAAACGCCTTGATCTGGGTGTCAATGGCGTTTGATACCGATTCGCACATCGTGAGCAGTTCCTTCACGTCTGCCTCGAAGCGCATTACAGGGTCGTTGAGCAGCTTCTTAATGCGCTTCTTTTCGTCGTTGATCGCCGCGCACACCTTATTTACCGTTGCGCGGACGGACTTTGCTTGCGGTAGGGAATCGTCGGTGACGATCATCCCCTGGTAGTTTTCAAGGTACGCGGAAAGTTCGGCTTTCAGCTCGTCCTTGTTGAATTCGATGGATTGCGGGTTAATCAGGGTAAGATCGGTGGTCACAAGCAGTTCCATGGTATCCCTCCTTATTTTTTGGTTGCAGCGGACTTGATCGCGGCGAGCGCGGCTTCCAGTTCAACCTTGTTCATAGCCCCGTTGACTGTTACCTTTTCGTGGATGTCTTTGTCCACGTATTCACCTTTACCGCGTAGCCGTGCTGCAATTGCGTCAAACTGCGTGTCCGTTAGTCCGCAAGCCGCCTTGCAATCGGCTATCAGGCTGGAACGGGTGACGGGGGTCTGTTCCGGTGCGGGAGGGGGCTGCGCTGGTTGCCTTGCCGCTTCTTCCAGCTTGGGCGAGGAATGTTGCGGGGAACCAGCGTCGGGGGTTTCGGTGCCGCGTGCGCTATACTTTGTCTTGTCTTTGTCCCAGTACACGTCTGCGCCAACGCCCAGAGCCTTACAGGCCACGGAAATAGCGTCGGTGAGTGCCATTTTATAGCACTCGTCGGACACATGCAGGCCCTTCTGCTCTTGCGCAATGAACGCGCTTCCACCGGTGCCAGGGACGGCCCTTGACGCCACACCATCAAGCGTGTAATACAGGTTGATATCGACGAATGCAGCCACCTCTCCGCCGTCTGTGCGCTCCATGTGCTTGTCGGTGATTTCGTACCACCAGCCAATCCCGCAAGGGCCGAACTGCTCTGTGAGCGTTTTCAGGCGGTAGATGGGATTGATGTCCGTCATTCCCTTGAGCCGCCCTGCTTGGATTTCTTTCTTTGCTTCGGGTGGGACGGCCCTAACCCTCCCCCACAACTCCAAATTGTTCACGGTGTTTCCTCCTCCTCATTGCTGTCATAAGCGCGGTCAATCGCCGCGCCTTTGTCAAACCGCGCCATCAGAATCCATCCTCTCTAAGAACCTTCCCCTCGCTAATCATCCGCCCATAGGCGCGGTCAATCTCCGCGTCTTTATCGTCCTGTGTTTCCGGCTCGACGTACCGCGCGCAATCCTCGCAGCCGGGGCCGGTACACTCGGTGCCGTAGATACAGGCGGGGCTCATTGGGCACGCGCCTCGGAATCGGGGTCATCGGCCAGATCGTAGCGTTCGGCGAGGCTGTGCTCGGGAGAGTGTAGCCGCGCTGCCGCATTGGCGTCGATGTCCTTTTGCAGCCGGTCGCAGTCCGTTGCCAACCTTTTGTTCTCGGAGCGCTGATAATCCAGCAGGTTTTCGAGGTCGGCTACACGGGCGGCCAGTGCGTTGATGACGGTTTCCGGGGATGCGATTTTTAAGTATTGAGCTTCCATGCGTATCCTCCTATCTAATTTCCTTATACCGAGCGAACCGGGAGCGTGCGAAATCTACCATCGCCAGATAGTCCACAGCGCGTTGGCTGGTTCCATGCACCGCCGTGACGCGCTCGACGAAAGCGGCCTCGTCGCTAAACCAGCACCCGGCGCGGTAGTAGCGCTCGCCCGTTTTGGTGTTGCAATAGGCGTAAGCGGTGCGGTTTTCGCTGCCTATGTTGGAGACGAAGAAAAACACGGCGCACAGGACTTTCCCGCCCTCCATCTCGCACCCGTCGCCCAGCTCGCACTCGTTGCCCAGCTCGCACTCGTTGCCGAAAACCAAGCAGCTGTTGCCGTGGAAAGCAACGGGAGTCCAGTCGCCAGAGGGTAGGTGGGTATATCCGTTCTCGTCGCGCTCCATCGCATCAAAATCCGATTGCGTGAAAACTGTCATTTGTCTTTCCTCCTCGTTCGTGTTAAGATAGTGGTGAATCTTTTGGTCTGTCGGGTTCGCGTACCAGCGTGAGCCCGATTTTACGTTGCCATCCCGCAGGCGGCCATCACCAGCAGCACGATTACCGCCGCCAATATCCCCGCCCGTATGATGGTGTCGCCCCACGGTGCGGGCTTGATTGGCACATCCGGCCAGATTCTTAGCGGCGGCAGCGGCGGGGCTTTACGTGCGCGAACCTGATATACGGACAGGTCGCGCATCCGGCGATTGATGCCCCGGCGCTCCCTGCGCGCCCGCCGGGCGTACCACAGGGCGATCATCCGGCGTGCCTCAGGCCGTTGTCGATCTGCGCGTACCTTTTTGCAACGTCAATCGCGTCCTGTTGAGAGACCAGCGCCTCGGTACCGATTGGCTTTCCGTCAAGGTACGGGCGGTACTGCAAGCGCCTTACGCCATCGTCGCAAAGCGTCCATTCCGGGCGCACCTGGTATTTCGGGTCGGCGGTGAGTTCCATGATCGCGTATGCCCTTGATACGGGGCGGGGTTTCCAAGTAGCCATGTAGATACCTCCCCTTATTCTTTCCCGAAGAACAGCCACCACGCTAACACGCGATACCTGATCTTTTCGGAGCGCAAGGCGCGGATGTTTTCATTGTTGCTGACGTATAAAGATACTTGCTGCTGCACAACCGCGTTCGATACCAACGCAGGGTAGGTTTGGGCAATTGCGATTGCGCTGTCCAGCTTCAGGGAGGCGAATGTCTCCGATTCGTACTCTTGATAAGCGTTTACAATGTCCCCGATTTGTTGTTCGATCTGGGCATTGGTTTCAGTGTAAAGCGCCATGCGATCATCGATTGTGATTTTGTTTGAGTATAACGTCCCGCAAAGGACTATTGCGAGCGCCGTTAGTACCGCAATAACCCCACCGCTTACGAAGCAGCCGATGCCGTCAAACCAGTCGTGCCGATTGGCGAGAGCCCCCAGCCATATAATCAGAAGGGCAATGACCAATAAAACGATAAACATTTGTTTTCCTCCTCCTAATCTGACATTACGTAATCCGCGCGGGGCGCGTAATCGGGTAGCGGGTCGTTTCGCGTCAACAGGTATTCGGCCAGTTCTGCCGCCGCTAGTTCCCGCGTGCTCCGCTGCTGGACTTCGCCGACCCGATGGCCAGCGCGGTAGGCGCACCATGCCGTGGTTTGGATGCCCCTACGGGTGATTGGGTCGCGCCGCATGGTGGGTACGGAGGCCAGCCAATAGCGCGGGTCAGGGGCGTAGGGAAGCGTGTGCAGGGCGGTCATGTTGTTACCTCCCTCTGTTAGTCAAACGGGTCGAGAACGGGAGATCTCCTTGTCGTTTCCGACAAAATAAACATGTAATCGAACGACGGCTGGTAGTTCACAAGGAGCACGCGACCATCTTTTGTCCAAACGGTCATTGTCGATTGCAGAAAATCAGACGGCCTGTAATCGTCAACCTTAATTTCAGAATAGCGTTTTCTAAATATCTTCATCAAATCGGCGTAAGTAGGGTTTTCCAGCATGTAGATTACCTCCTGTATGGTATGGGTTGTTGGGCTGCAGCTCGCCCCTTGCGCGAGCGTGCGCCTATATACTTGCCGCTTTTAAGCCGTGGAGCAGTGGGAAGCGGTTCTTCCGCGTCCAGCAGCCATTCGTTACCAGGACGCGTGGCGGTCTTAAATCGTCCGTTCCGCGCCAGTCTGCGCACATACCCCGGCGTAATGCCGTGCCGGGAGGCGTAGGTTTTGGCTGTAACTTGCAATCAATCACCTCCTTGTCGTAGCTCCATTATAGCACGTTAGTGGTACATGTCAATAGGCTGGCAAAATATATTTTACGATCTTCTGCGCTTTGCGTCGCAGGCGCTTTCCTTTCCCGAGAATCGGGAAGGGCAAAGGTTTTTACGCCCTTTGTGAAACAAGGCTTTCAAGGCTGCATCCGTTGCTGTGAAACGGGTTTGCGGCGCATTATATTCTTTTATTATAATTGTGTTCCGCTTATTTATTGTTTTTACAATACACGCTACCCACAACAACACGCGCTTTCCCATTGGTCATCGCCCAGCCACGCAGGGAGAACGTCGCGACTAATCCCGCGCCTGTCTGTGCCGCCGGGAGTATAAACCCAAGGGTAAACATCGGACGCGCTCACAGGGGCGTTTCTGTGAGAAATACGGGCATACGCAAAAAAGCGGGAGCCGAAGCCCCCGCAAGATTATTCCCGCAACCGTCGAAGCACGTCCAGCCCAGCAGCAAAGTCGCTGAAATGGAGCATCCGTTTCTGATCGGGATAGAAGATGATTACCGGCACGCCATACTCCCCAACGTACCCGGCCAGTTTCTGCCCGTACTCGTCGTAGTATTTGTACGTGCCCGACCTGGTATAAATAACGTCACGCCCCATCCTGTGAAGCTGCTGGAAGTCGGGGAAGTGCTTGTGCGCCAAGGCGATTACATCCACCGCGCCGAACTCATTCATCATGCTTCGTTGAGCGTTCGTGGTGTTAAGCGCGGATTCGTTTTTGTACTTGTGCCGCGCTGCGATAACATATTCCTGATCGCCCGCCTTGATCGTTACTTTCCCGCCGTGCCACAGATTCACCGCGCCGGTATCGTCGCATAAGGATTGTACAAAGTCCACGTTGGCGTTTCGTTTGTCTAGATCATCATGGCACCCCCTGACAATGGCGATAACCTTGCCTGTCTCCTTATGCCAGATGTGCTGGACGACCAAGTCTTGCATGTCGGTAGTTGCGACGCTCTCCTGCGTGGCCGTTGGATGCACCAAGGCCGACGCGTTGTCTTTGTAATCGCCCATGCCAACGATATACAGTCCTTCGGTGTCTGCGATGGTTTCCGCGTCCTCATCCAGCCTCCGACAGTCAACGCCCTTTGCGCCAACGTGCCAATCGCCCCAAAGAACTACGCCAAAGGGCTTGCTTTCGTTGATGGTCACGGTCGCAGCCGTTTGTTTGGTTTCCAGCCGCATGACCGCGTCGCCCATGCTCTTTAATGCCTCAAAGTAGGCGATCACATCATCCTCGGTTGGTTCTTTCTTGTCCGCGAATGTAATCTTTGACCTATAATCTTGATAGTCTTTGGTTGCCCTTACAGCCCCGCGTATGCGCTCCCGAGGAAGGTATCCAAGATCGGGAAAGACTTTCGCAAGCTCGTGCGGCAGTTCGTTCCACGAAATGCCCTCGTCCATCCGTAACCTGACCGCGTCCTTTACCCATGCCTGCCTCGGTTCGCTGCGATACTTGAATGGCAATGGCTTTCCTCCCTCTTTTCCTCCAATTTTCATCCTGCCAGCCCCCGCCTCGCTGAAATTATGCAGGCCCCGCCGGTCAGGGGAGGAACTCCCGACCGGCACCCCTTAAGTAATCAAGGATTTCTTGACAGGTGCCCGCTTAGACCGGCGTAAGAGAAGTACTTTTCACGATGCCGAACAGCATCATAATGGGCAGCGCGGCATCAAACAATCCGTTGAGATACGTCCCCAGGTCAAACCCAAAGACAATCTTGCATGTGTATGCAGCAAGCGAAATTAGCGCCATCCATACGGTTGTGCTTTGATACCATCGCATACCAGACGCAAGCCCAAGCTTGCTCCGTACGGCCGGGTCGTTGATTATGCCGAAAGCCACTAGCACAGGGAGCAATAGCCCCATGTAGACTGTGAAAGCCCCGCTCATATCAACCCCGGTCGCCTGATAGATTACGTAGCCAGCCAAACTAGCGAGCGCCACATACAAAGCCCAGCTGCGGAAGATCGCCTCGTGTCCAACAAACCACGTTTTTATTCGCGTAAACATAACGTTCCCCTTTCGTCTTGTTAAGTTAATCCGGCGGATTTGAGAACGAACCCGACAACGCCGCCCACAAGCAGGGTGACCACCGTCGCAGCAACAAGCTCCCAGCGCTTGCCGGGCTTTTGTTCCAACAAGCATATTTTTTGCTCGTTTTCCTCCTGCCCTTTTACAAGCTGGTTTATGAGCAGGTCCATCTTCACATCGAGCTTGCTGATTACGTCAACGGCGTCCTCAAGCTTGTTTTGGCGCTTGTTGATGCCCTCAAATCGTTCGTCACACAAATTCGTGCGACCAGTAAATTCTTCGTGGTACACGGGTTCGTTCGGCATGGTCGGCCACCTTTCTTTTGTCGTGCAGTTATTTAGTCATTTCGGTGCGCCAATCCTCAAGCGCCTTTACGCGCTGCTCCAGCGTCAGGGGTTCTGGTTCGGGTTCCTCACCCAGCGCCTTGGTAATCGCGGCCTGTGTAGTAGCGCCGTACACGCCATCGGCCTCAAGCCCATTTGCCTCCTGACAGGCTTTAAGCACCCTTTCCGTTTCGGGGCCGAAGTCTCCATCCACGGACAGCAGATACCCCAGTTTGATTAGCGCCTGCTGCAATTCAGTAACCGCCGCGCCCGTGCTCCCCTTGCTGATTGTCACGTTTGTTCCTCCTTCTTCCGGCGTAATAACTACGCCCAGCTCTGCCGCAATGTCCCGCCGTAACGTATCCATCGTGTACGGCTCCCATGACTTTTTGCCCCACCAATGGCGCACATCCGCGTGGTTGCTCGCCAGCCCAAGCGCGTGCAGTTCGTAGTGCGCCTTTACGTTTGCGGGGTTAATGTTGTACTTCCGGCATAGATACACGCACAGGTACAGCGTTTTCCCGTACAGATCGGCGGCCGCTTCCGGGGTATCATTCTTTGTGAGCGGTTCGCAAACCTCAAACCCAAGGTGGGTGTTGTTTGCGTTTCCGTTTTTCCCACTGCCGGAAAGCCAGCACCGCTTTCCTTCCGGCAATATCTGATAGATCGCGTCTGTGTCGATCGCGTAATCAGCGCACACGTCGCGGTCTGGTCTGTTCCACGACTTCTTCCAACGCGCCATCAGCGTGCCTTTACAGCCAACAGAATGCACCTGTATGCCTGTTGGGGTAATTTTCTTCGTTGACCTGTAGCAGTCCGATTTCGTAAACAGATCAACGACGATCGGGTATTCTTTCATACTTTCTCCTTTACGCGATTTCATACTGTCCCGATACGATAACCGTTAGCGCCGTTCCGTCCGTCGCAACGCTGAATGCGCGGAACACAATCCCGCCGCTATCGTCGTCCAGCCACGCCATCGGGTTAGTCCATGTGGTATCCACAAGTTGCTGTGCGGCAAAGCAGACCATACTATTGTTATCTTTGGGCGTAGCCGGTACGGCGATAGAAAGCGACGAGGCGGCGTTTCCATCGGCGCTGGAAACCATCAGGTTAAAGAAACACACGTTATCGACGATCTTGTACCGCCCCACCGTGGTAACGGATGCCGGATCGGCGGTACCCCACGTAAGCGTCGGATTCCACGTGGTCCATGCGGCATTTGACGTGAGTGCGCGCTCCTCTACCCAGTCCACGTTAATTACATGCGTAGTCCCGGTTACATTTGAATTGGTAATGCGTCGCCATCCCCGCACAATATAGGGAGTCCCCTGCCCCCCAGTAGTTACTACGGCGGGTGCTGTGTTCTCGACGTATTCGCCTATCCACCATATTCCAGCGGTGGGGATAGACCCAGCATAATTTATACCCTCGCACTGGCTGCGTTTTACGCTACTTGAGGCCATCGCAAAGGAACCGTAGGGAAGCATGTACGGATAGCTCGAACTCCATCCGACGAACGGGCAACGTTCAAACTTAACGTTTTCTGCTATTGAAGCAGAGGTAAACCTTACCCCATATCCGTCGTTGCTTCCCCTCTCAAAGCGACAGTCCAAGAACCTTAAGTTCGAGGTAGAAGTTCCGTCGATGACCGCCTGTATGCACCCTGCGTTGCTGATGCCAACGTTTTGGGTTTGTAGCGCCATCATTGTGCTGTTGGTTAAATTGATATACCACGCGCCGTTTTGTGCAGTGTCTGCTATTGACCCAGATAGTACCAGCGAATCGACGCCCGTAAACCGCCCGCCCACGTAGACGTTGAATACCTGCACATCCAATTTTACGTCGTTTCCAAGCTCGGCATAAACGCCAGTCGACCGGAGATTCGCAGGGGTAGCATTGTCCTCGGTTACAATTGCCTGTATGTTAACGTGATTAAAGCCTTTTGAATACAGCCCGTATCCTGAAGTTGTCCCAACTTGTGTGCGTCTGTGGACAATGGCGTTTTTAACGGTAATATTGTTGCACACACAACCCGTGCCAAAATTGTTGGAAAAAGACAGCGCATTAGTTCCTATGCTTTCAATGTAAGCTCCATCTATAACAACGTCGCATATGGGCTGGTTTACCGATTCTGGCTCGAAGTCCACGCCTCCTGGCATGGTATGATAGCCAACGCCAATAGATTTGACATAGCCGATCCTGATCCGAGCGCCCTGCAGACAAGAGAATGTTTGTCGACCGGTATTAGAGGCGATTCCCTCAACCCTTCCAACGGTCAGATCAAACACATTGTTGGCGTACACAACATCGCCACCAGGGTCTTTCCCGTATACGTTATCGCAGTAAATCCTGTTGCATGAATTTAGTTTTAACAAGTGCTGGAATTCATTTAGCGTTCCGCCGTTGGCAGCAAACGACCATAAAGCAGTGGCTGCGTTTCCGCCAAGCGTACAGAAGTAACGATTTCCCGTGTCTGTGTTAAGATAGATTTGCTCAATAACGGCTGTGGCAATTCCGGTTGCGTAAACAGTCGGCGTGACGGTTGTGCCCGTGATTGCCGTCCCTGTATATGTGGGCGCCGTTCCATTGTTCGCAATGTTCCCATCGCCATCAAATCTTTTGATATATACGTCGGTACAGGATATCAGATGGAGCAACCCGTTGTTGGTGGCCCCAGCGTTTTTGCGCCTAATGGTTCCCTGTATATCGATCCCGAAAAACGACTTGCCCGTTAAGGCTATGCTATCGCATGTCACGGTCAATCCCGCCGGAATGTGAAAGACCCCATGAGCTGTGGCCGCCGCCGTAAGGCACGCCTGTACCGCCGTGGTTTCGTCGGAACCGTTGCCGAGTACGCCGTAATCCAGCACGTTGAACAGTCCGAGGTTGTTTTCAAACGACCCTGCCGCGCCACGATTGCAACTGGTATACGCCCACAAAGCCGTTGCCGCATTTCCGCTAAGCGAGCATGTGTACACGTTCCCGTAGTCGGCAGACTCATAATCCGTGTTGACATAGGTGTCGTTCGCAAGCGCGATAGAAATGCCTGTCGCATAGACGGCGGGAACGTCGCTTGCGCCGGTGATTAAGGTGCCGTACCACGCCTTGGGAGGGCGCGGAAACCCCAAGGACAGGTTGATATGCCCGTCGCCGGGGTCAATCTCCGCAGCGGCGGTCGGGACGCTGCTGTTTTCCAGCGTTTCAGCTTCTGCCGTAATTCCCGTGATTGCGGCGGCAGCGGAAGCGGCGTCGGCGGTCGCAGCTTCCATAGCGGCGATCTGCGCAAGCAATGCATCAATCGACGGGATGGTATCGCCGGGGTCAACGATAACGTCCGTGATTCCGTCTTTTACCGTGGCGTACTTTGCCAGCACGGTTAAAGTTTCAGTTGCGGTCGAAGCCTTGACAAGGATGTAAATTCGTCCCGTTATCGCGCCGTCCTCAACGGGCATGGCTACGCTGCAAACATTGTCCGTGACATTCATCGCCGTGGTTACGGTTTCGCCGTCCAAACGCACCACGTACAGGTTAGCCGTTAAAGGGTTCAGGGCAGTGCCGTTGTCCAGTAATGTAACTTGGACAAGGTGGCTTTCAGCGTCGCCTTTTACAATGTCGTACCCAAACGCGCCCAAAACAACCGGGCTTTGGATGTCTACGATATATTCATGGTTTACGGTCATGTTATCCCCTCCGTCTTGCGATTTGCTTGACTTTGCCTAATAGGGAAACCACGGATTCGCCCAGCGTCAAGGCTATCTGGACGTTCTTGCCCGGTTCATAGGTTTCCGTGACCTCCGTGATACGGGCGTTCATGGATACCCCATAACGTTGGTTCATCACGGTTACAATATCCCCCAGGTCGTAGTCGATGCCGTATTGCGGGCCGACCGCTGTATTTAGGGTGACGGCGAAAGACTGTTCCTCGGTGCCTTTAGCAACTTCGTTCCGGCCTATCTGCTTACAGGCTACGTATACTTCTGCTGCCTGTTCGTCCGTCGTTCCTCCCGTAGGAGCGGTAATGTCCGTCACGGCCAACCCGATTTCGGCGCGGTTCATTCCAGACCCGCCGTTCGTTCCTGCCGGATTGCTCCCGCCATTGATATAGGTCTGGTCTCCAGCCGAATAAACGTTTTCGGAAAGCAAGTCAACCAAGCGCTTGTCGTCGGTCAAAATGGTATCCAGCACGGAACTTGTCGCATATCCGGCAGTCTTTTTGCCCTCGATGTTGTGGGTGTACGTTTGAGTTAAAATGTTCCCTAATCTTTCGTCGAATATCACCCACGGATTTACGTCTTGTGTAACGCTTCTGTCAGTCCCCTTGTACAGCTCCAGCCACAAAGTAAGCGTATCGGCAACGGAAGTGTAATAATCCCCCGTCACCCTTGCGCCGCACCCCTCGATTTTGCACAGTGAAAGGAAGGTATCCAACAAGCTGGTAAGCACTTCCGGCTGGAATGACAAAGTAGCGGAAACGTCAATGTCAAACGTCGGGGCTTTCCAATGGAAATCTGGGAAGCGGCGGTCGCCGTAAGCGTCTGCCAGAAGATCGCCGTTGATGTCGGGAACCCATCCCCCGTCGTAATGCTCCAAAAATATTGGCTGGTTGCGAAGTAATGACGTTATCAGCGTAACTGGTTTTGCCTCGCCCAGCGTTGAATAGGTCACACTGCGCAATCCCAGCAGGGACACAAGGGATTTCGCGGTAATATCGATAACTTCCGCGCCCGTATCGCTCCTTTTAATGACTTTGTTGACTATCAGATATTGCTCGTTTGCCCCGGCCTTACCCAATAGGTTCCAGCAAACAAGCAAATCGTTCGCGGTTTCACTGAAAGGCATGGACAAAGAAAACTCACTAATTCCCCAATACTTACGCTTGACAATTAGCGCACTATAGCGGGTCAGCATGTCCAGCGGATACGGGCCTTTCTCCACGCCCGTTACAATATGCGGATACTCGTAGGCAATCAGCTTCGGGGTTTGCGATTCCGATACCGTGGAGCTTGCCGTTCTGACACTCGCAGAGGACGCGCTCCACTCGCTGTAATAAGTTATCCCTGTAGCGCCGTGCGTTTTGATTCGGTAGATTCGATAATTACCAAGGGTTGCGGATATGTCCACCAAGGCAGACCCAGAACGCTCCGTTGAAACGACGGTCTTTAGCGCCGTCCACGCACCCCACGTCGAATCATCGTCTGATTCCGCGTACTCGATTTCGTACTCGGTGATTGCGTTATCGGATCCCGGCGCAGCACCCGCCCACGCAAGGGTCGGCTTTCTGGCCGTTATTTGCGCAGACAGGGTAAGGATAGTAGGGGCAGAACAATATAAAGACGTTGTAGTGACTTCTATGTCGTTGGAATACCCGCTGTCATATCCGCTTCGGGAACCAACCGTGATCGCCACGAAAAGATAACTGTCACCGACCGTCGCAGGAACCGCAATGCTCCCAACGCTGAAACTCGTTGATGCTGTCGTTACGGTCTGTAAATATGCGTAGCTCCCGCCGTTGTTGATTGACCGACAAATCTTATAGCCCGTAATCGCGTTGTTTGTGCCCCCTAATGCTCCACTCCCGGATAGGGTTACGGTTTCCGTGGGGCCGGGGTTGGCGTTGTCTACGGCCAACGTGGGGGCAGTACAGGCGGTCACGATGGTATAGTTGATCGTCACGTACTGAACGGACTTCACAAATATCCGACCATCCGAACAATACAGAATAATGCTGGAGATTGTATTGCATTGCGCCGCCGTCATGCCAGTGATGGAAAACCCGACCGTAGCCCCCGTGTAATTGCTCGAATCCAGTTTGACGTTCTGCGTTTTGCTTGCGTACCCGCCCTCGTACATTACTTTGACGGTCACAGAGTAGGTTACAGCATAGGCGGTAGTGCTCAAAAACACATCTGCATAGATGCTGTCAATCGCGTCCTGTACGGCGCTGCCACCTGAAACGGTGATTTCCGGGGTGGAGTTAAGGCCGATTGCGCTTGGTATATTCGCAGAAGTATAAACTGTGCTCGCCACCCCGGTTCACCTACTTTCCTAAGTACAGGGGAGTATATCTGACTTTGACGGTAAAATCCGCTTCATCCCCGTGCGCGTTCCAGCTGATCGAATTATTCCCAGGGTATAGTTGCGGGAAAACCGTGTTCGTGAAGTCCACTCTTTCCAGCGCGTTCACATCGTTTAGGGTGATCGTAATTCCAGTCTGACTGATATTCAGCAAAAGAACATCCCCGCTGGCCAGGTACACTCCGCCTCCGGTGCGGAAGGTGATCGTTTCCACCGTGCTTCCATTCGTCAGCGTGAAACTGTCCATATCTGCCGTTACATCGCCCTGAACCGTGGTTGTCATAGTGCCTGTTGCGCCCGTTGAGCCAGCCGAATAGGTCGCGTCGGTCTTATTCCCAACGGTTGTCGAAGTGAACGTTACAGTCGTTCCTGTCCCCCCCGTTGTCCAACCTGCGTAGGATGCCGCACGGATGGCGGTAGCAACCAGTTCGGCGCTTGTCTGTACGCCGGAGTCAAGGGCGACATTAAACCCTGTGCCGTTGAGCGTGACAATGCAATCTCCGCTTGACGAACAAGCTGCAGATGGAACAAACTGCGCCACTTCCGGCGTACCGACAGTAGCAGCAACCGTGATCTCGATTTCCATGCCACAGGCGCGGGAACCTTCGTAGTAGATCGTTGTCCCGCCCGTTAAGATGGTCTTTTCTTTTTCGGCAGATGCCCGCCAGCTGGGGTTAGCAGCCAACAAAGTCAGCGAGAACTCCGCCCAGCGCTTACCTGCGGAACTGGTGATCTTCGGCGCGGTTTCGGGACGCACGTCAATCTCCCGGATTTCGCTGCCCTCATGCCGTAAAATTCCGGCGTAGAACGGACTGAAAACTTCCTGCATCTCGCGAATAAGTTCTTCGCGGTTGTCGGCACTGGTGTCTTTGATTCGCCCGCTAATGACAATCGATCTGTCCTCGACGTGAAATCCTGTTTCAATCTCGCCGTCAGCGTCAACCACCGTCGAGGTGTAGATGGTCGTTTTCACGTCACTCATGCCGGACACGTCTTTGGAAATGTTCACAAAGAACTGCGATGCTGTAGACATCTCGATTTCCCGTCCAGCAGAGTTGGTGTAAATCAAACGGTCAGGCAATTGCGCTCAACTCCCTCGCTAAGTTCTTGGACGCTTTTTCGGCAAGTTTGGACTGCTGTGCATAGCTCGTGTCGGTGGCGTTGACGGCGTAATGATAATAGATTGTCTGCTTCTTTCCAGAGTTCCCGCTGTCTGCTTCAGATCTCCCGCGATTTGCCACTCTCGTAACCGGGGTCACCGAAACGGGATCGGCGACACTCTGCAGCGATTTGGTGATTTCTCCCGTTTGACTGTAGGCCGGCGCTGCCTGCAAAGCAAGCAAGAACTCATTCATTTGGGCGTTCATTCCCCGTGCAGTGCCGCGTATTGGCTCCGTGCCTTGTAGCATATTACTTGTTTCGTAGGTTAGTGCGAGCATGTCGGTGATTACCTGGGCACGCTCCTGAATGGTCTTGTCTGCATATGAGTTAACACCGTTCATTGCCTTGAAAACAAAGCCCTTCAACTCATCTACAACGTGCCCAGCTCCGCTTGCCATGCCTATGGATAGTCCAAGCATGAGGTTTTTACCGCTTGCGGCCATTACCGTGGACGGAGAATGCTCGCCCCAAATGCTCTTAAATTTATCGACAAGGTCTTGGGCGATGGTTGCGGCGGTCGAACTTGCAGAGTCCGCTTTACTGTTCATGCCGTCCTGCATGCCTTGGACGAAATTCGCGCCCATGTCGTAAGGCACCGAGGCCGCTGATCTTCCGCGCCCGCTGATTCTGCCGATACCCAGCCCTGACTTAACCTTTAATACGATTTCGTCTACCGTATCTTTGGAGGTATCGCCCAGCGCGGGGATTTGCCCGTCCATGCCACCAATCAAACTAACCAGCGCATCCTTACCGGCCTGTTTCATTCCGTCCGGAAGACCCGAATACGCGCCAAGTATGCCATTGACCGTCGTTTTTTGCTCTGCGGTCAGTTCCACTCCGTTTTTTTGAGCAGTAAAAATCATGGCGAGGTAGGCGTTGGTGCTGTCTACGTTAATCTGATTCCACGCCGTCGCATAATCGGTTGCGTACTGATCGTTAAGTTCCTTTTGACGGAGAAATACGACTAGCGCGGATTGGTTTCTGTCGGCGTATATCTTATCCTCGTTCGTCTTGAAGTTTTCGTTGAGCGCGTTCAGTTGCGCGTATTTGTCGGTATCCGTGCTTATCCACCGGGATGCCGAAGCCGCTATGGACGCAACGGACTTGTCAAGATAAACATCGTTTTCTTTCAGTTGCAGATCGTGGCTTTCCTTTGCACGTTGCTGATCGGCAAAATAAGACGCCGTTCCGAGCGTTCCTTCCGCGCGATGGAAGTTCTCAAGTTTAACGAGTTCCGCAGTATAAGCATCTTCCGTTATTTTGTCAGCCGCATCAAGCGCCGCTTGAGCGTTTACAAGGCTCTGCTGCGCCTGCTCCTGCGTCATGGCGTTCTCTTCGAGATAGATTTTTTGCAATTCCGCAATCTGCTGATCTCGGTACATCTGCAGCTTTTCTGTGTTGAGTTCTTCTATGTTTCTATTGTACTCGCGTATGTCCGTCAGTTCCTGTGCTCTAAGAGTACGGTGCTCTTCTAGGGCCGTGGACAGGATAGACGTTATCGCGTCCTCGTTAACCTTTATAGACTCCTCAAGCTGCGAAACGGTCTGCCCCGTAGTGGACAGAAGATCGTTTACATCCGATGTGGTTGATTCCAACGCGCCTAATCCATCGCTAAAATCACTTATCCCGGATATGCTTTTGCGCATCTTGTCCGCCGTGCGATCAATGGAACCGCGCAATATGGCAGAGGCCGCGCTGGCTGTCAGCATCGCCGCCGCTATCCCCAAAACATAGGGGGTCACGGGGCTTGCAAGCATGGCAGGCCATGCCGCTGTCAACGTCCCTATGCCCGACACAACCTTGCCTATCCCCACGATCAGCGGGCCCGTAGCGGCGGTTATGAGGCCAATCGTGATAACTGCTTTTACTTCTGATTCATCCAGCGTTTTAATCCAGTCGGAAAACGCGCCGATCGCGTCTGTGATCTCCGTCACAACATCCTCAATGGCGGGAGCAAACGCCAATGCAAGGTTGTTTTTCGCTGATGTGGCTTGTGCGGTCATTCGCTCCATAGAATCATCAAAGGCACCGAGGGCTTTAACGCCTTCGTCGCTTAAAATAATCCCGGCTGCTTGCGCTTCTTCTCCCAGCCGCTTCAATTCGCCGGAACCGGCTTTAATCAGCGGGTTCATTTCTTGAAATGATTTTCCAAACAATTCCTGCGTGGCAATATCCCGCTCGGTTGCGTTCTCCATCTTTCCCAGGGCATCGATAGCGTTGTAAAAAATATCCTCGGAAGATAACAGCGCACCGTTAGCCCCTTTGATTGCAACCTTTAGCCCGCCAGACAACTCAATGTAATCTTGATTCTTGGCGTTCGCCTCGCCCGCGGCTTTGGTTACTTTCCCAAGCCCTTTGGTCATGGTGCCGATTTCGGTATCAACGAATTTAGCGGCGTACTCCCATTCTTGAAGGGTTTTTGTGGAAACGCCCGTCTGTGCCGAGGTTGTCATTAGCCCATCAGCCAGTTTTCCCGCATCTATCGTGACCTTTACAATAGCAGCACCGGCAGCAACGGCGGCGGCAGAAAGAACGGATACCTTTTCACCAACAGATTGAATCTCCCCTCCAACGGTAGTGCATTTGGTTGACAATTCTTCCATCTTGTCGGCCAACGCCTTGGAAGAATATGCCCCTTTGTCCATCGCCTCATTGTTCTTCTTTTGCGCGGCTTCCATGTTGACCAATGCTGCTTTGGCTTTGTTAAGATTTTCCTCGTGCTTGAGCGTCTTTGCGGAGTTAGCGCCGGTTGCTTCCGTGGAATCCTTGACGGCCTTTTCCAGCTTGGCGATCATGTCTTTTTCGTTGGCAATTTGCTTGGTGAGGATTTCGGACTTAGAGCGCATCCCTTCCATGCTAACGGCACCCTTGCCGAACTCCGCTTCGCTTAGCTTCATCTCGGAATTGAGTGTTTTCATGGAATTATAGGAGTTGTCCATGCCCTTTTTAAAGGCCGCGTCACCGTCGAGGGCGAGAGTTGTTAAGATTTTACGTTCGTTCTTCGCCATTACTCCTCACCCTCCGTAAATTTCAGCCCGTGAAGGGCCGCGTCGTATTCTTGCCGCCACATATACAAATCTTTGATTCGTCCGGGGTTCGTATGTAAGGCTTCTTTTTGCGTCATGCCGCCCTGCAAAGCGTAGGATATGAGGCGCGAAGGACTTAAACCCCCGCGCCCACCGCGTTTTTTGCTTCGATCTCCTGCAAATACGCGTCCGTGGCCTTGCCCTCCTGCTCCGTCACGTGTTCCATTTCCAGCCCAATGGCGATTGCGCGAACCGCTTCGTCGTGCATAGCGTTAAACTGTGGAGACGGCATACGCGCCACCCAATCTGGCGTTACAAGTTCCTGCGCCTTCCCGTCCTCGGCCAGCAGATACGCTCCCTCGTTCGCTAACAAGGCAATAAGCCACGGCGTTTCTTTGAGGTTGGTATACTGCGCGTTTTTCCGTGCTATCTTCTTTTCGGCCTTGATTTCGTCAGTATCTCCCGGATCAGATGCAGGCCCCATAAAAGCGGAGAGCATTTCGCCCACGCCGCCAAATTTGTTGACGATTTCGGCCAGCGTTGCCGTGGTAAACGCCAGAAACAGTTTCTTCCCCCGGATTTCAACGGTTAATCCCTTTTCCAGCATACTTTCCTCCTGAAAGGGGCGGGAGTTACCCCGCCCCGCGTTGTGTTACGCGGTCTTTACGACGATGATCTCTGTGACCTGCGCGGACTTTCCGCTCTCGTAGGCCACCAGTTTTACTTTCTTGGTGCCAATGGACATTGCAATAGACCCGGAGGCCGCGCCAGAAGTGACGTTTTGCAGGAACACATCATCCACGTACATGGCGATGGTGTGGCTTGCGGCGGTCGGGGCGACGGTGAAGCTCGCGGCGGTCAGGCCGCCATAGGTGTAGTAACGGATAGCCGCGCCAAACGCGGGCGACAGCGTGCCACCGGCGCCCGTAACGGACAGGGCAGACAGACCAGCAGACGGGGTGTCGGACAGCCCAGCCTTGACGTTCAGAGCCGCCAGCGCATCCGCTTCGAGCGTGTACGGAACAACCAGTTCGTACTGCGCCCTGCCAGTTGAATCTTGGAACACAGGCATAACAATGCCCTCGATGGTCGGAGTGCTGTATTCGATTCCGGTACCCTTGGTCTTGGCTTCCTCGGTATTCAGCGAGAACTGCACCTTGTACAACCAATGCATGTTGTACGTGTGTGCTTCGACGCCATTCGTGGTCAGGATGTCATGAGTAACGTAGCCAAACCCGCCGTAAGGGGACGCGGAATCGTTAACGATATATCCGTCACCGCTTGCTGCATATCCCAGCATGGAGATTTTCTGTGCGGGGGTCAGGTTGGTCACGTTCGTTGAGATTTTGCCTCCGTTGACACCGTTATGGCTTTCGGCAATACCGTCATCCGCACGTAACGCGTCGGCCGTGCGCTCCCACGTGACGGTTGCCTGGATCAGCCGATCCGCCACAAGAGGGTTTTGGTAGGTTACGGTGCTTCCGTAAACCTCCGCGAGAATAGGTGCCCAGACTGGGCGCTTTGCCCCGATTTTAGGCATAGGTCCACTTCCTTTTCATAGTCCTTTTGATTCCAGAAACTTGTCATACACTTTGAACATGGCCGCATCCACAGCCTCCGCGCTTTCCTCGTTGGCTGCACGGGCAATGCCTTTGCCCGCTATTTCCTTTAAGGGTGCTCCATACTCGTTGATGAAAAAAACCTCGTTGTTTGTCGCAATCTTTTGTACCGGCGTGCTCGTCGGAGTTGCCTTGTGCATGTACGTGTGGTGCGTGCCTTTCGGATACACCGTAACGTACCGTTCTTCGCCCTTGCGCCGCTTCATTTTTGGGGTTACGGTTACTGATTTAGCCAAGATGCCAGACGATGGCTGCAGGAGCGTTGCTGTTATTTTGCGCCGTTGCGCTTCCGCGATTATTTCCCCGCCTGCCTGCAACATATCGTTTGCTACATCGTCGGGGATTTCCGCGACCTGCTTCATGCTCAACATGCATTCGTCCATGCCTTGAACGCGAAAACTAGCCACCCACAATCACCGCGATTCCGGTTTCAAATACAAGGTGACTTTCGGCTGGATCGTCACTCGCCTCAATCGTCGTAGGATAGTCATACCCAGCAGCGGCCAACAGTCCTTTAATCTGCTTGTCAAGCGTAGTGGCGTTGTAAGTGGCGGGCGCTACACGGTGTACCATGATGTCGTAGACTTCGTTACCGGGAGAATCATCGCCATAATTTTCAGGGCGTGTCGTGAAGTTAAACGTCAGGTAAACGGTCGCCGTGCCCGTGTAGTTGTTTTGGTAGCAAGGCAATGCGGTTGGTGCCAGCGTTGCGATGATTCCAGAGGCGACACTCACGCAACCACCTTCCTTCGCAGGGTGATCTCCAGAAACGCGTGTTTATCTTCGGGGTCGTTTGCGGAAATAATCTCCCAGGCGTTTACGTCGGTTTGTGCGTCGCTTTCGTGGAACACCCTGCAACGCTGATCGATCAGAGTTGTGTAACGCAGGGTGATGGTCGCCGTTTGGCCTAGCTCAACGCGTTTGTTTTCCAGCACGTCCGAACCGAACGCGCCCACCCACTTACAGCGCAGCATTTCGGTAAACGCTTCCCACGAGTAGGCCGGTATTGTTGCGCCGTTGCTGACGCACAAGTAAATCTGCCCTTGCGTGTAGATCGGCGGGGTTGCCGTGGTGGTTCCTGTGTACTGTACGATGTGCCCCAACAGCGATATGACGGGGGTTGGCATGGTAGCGTAACTTGCCGTAGCAATAACATTTGTCCATGTTGTGGTTGGGTAGCCGTCTGCGTCCACACCGTTCGTCAGGCTTTGTACGGTGATTCGCGTGCGCATTTCGCCCGCCGTAACGGTTTTCGCCATTAAAACCACCACACTTTATACTGCCCCAGCAGCGTTTTGACGGTTATTGCTACCTCTGAACTTGTGCTCATGGACACGGCCTCGCGGTTGGTGTACCAGTGTCCGATCAGCAGCAGCATGGCTTGACGTATCGCCATCGGGCAGGCGTTCCCGCTTGCGTATCCAGCCGTGTATTCTATGACAATCGGGTTGACTTCACGCAGCTCCGTTGCGGGTTCTTCCAAGATGGTAATTGCCCCGTCGATAGCGTCAACTGCATATTCCGTTGCGGCGAGTGTGTAGACAACATCGTCCACGTCGTAATACTTGATCGACGTGATGGTCGTTATGGGCGGGCGCAGCAGGCGCAACGTACCCCACGCATCGGGATACGCCTTGATGGTCTGCGCTGCCAGCGCGCGCCCTGTGACGTTTTCGCAGTATTCCCGCGCCGCCGAAATCAGCGGGGTGAGTATCGCTGCATCCTCGGAGGTATCCCCGGCGACCGTGTGCAGGTGGATTTTGACATCTGCCAGCGTCACAGGCTCTACGGTCGGCGCGGTTGTTACTGCGTACTTCATGTGTTACGCCCCCGTACCTTCGGGCGGATAGATGACGTTGTTCTTGTCGCTGGTCGTGAAGCGGTTGTCCTGTGCAAACTTAATCGCACACACAACCGCGCCAGCAAGCCCAACGCCCTCCGCAGCGAGCGTCATTCCGCGATTTCCGATAACGCGTACCTTGTTGGACGCATCGTTGATACACGCCAATGTAGTGCTAAGGACGTTATCTTTGATCAGGCCGTAGTGCCCAGCGGAGAAAGTCGCCGCGCCGATGTCAATGCCCATGTTCGCGCCGTCGATCAGGCTGCCCTCGATCACGAGATCGTCAGAGTGTCCCGCGCCAAGCTCGATGACTGCATCGCTGAACGCGCCCATGAACTTGCAGCCCTTGATAGTCAGCCAAGAGCAGGCCGTAGCGATGATCGCGGCGGTTGCGGCGATAGTGGAACTACCGTCGAACGTACAGCCGATGAACGCAAGGCCGTGCTGGCCGGTGACCGTGAAGATGTCGCCGCCAGAGGCAACCGCGCCCTTGAAAGCCACGTTGATGAATCTGCAGCCAAGATACTGTACGGTAGCGGCGATGGTGTGGTTGCCGACAAGCTGCGCCTGCGGCTTGTAGTCGGTGGAGCCAACGCCGATGATATCCGTTTTTTGCGCAAGTTTGGTCAGGTTCTCGCCATCGGCGGTAGCCGTCTGGTCGCCCTTGAAGAAAATCCGGTTGCGGCTCGCCCAGCCAGTAGCGCCAGCGGCGATGTTCGCGTGCGAAGCAGCCAAGGCAACAGACAGTTTCTTGAACGCGCTTTCCCAGCTCATGCCGTCATTGGTGTCCGCGCCAGCGTTGCAATCCACATAGTAAGTAGTCCCGATGGAGCCTACACCGCCAGCAATATCTTGGAGATACTGGTAGGAGGGAGGCGTGTTGTAACCATCACGTAATGCCATTTTTCACGCCTCCTTAAACTTCGGCGGGGCTGACAACCAGCGCATCATCGTCAACCGCAGCGGTCTGCGTGACGGGAATAACGCGCGGGTTGTACAGGATGCACATGCCCCAGTCGATTTCAGCGGTCTGATCCGCGATAATCAGGCTCGGGCGCAGGTAGCGCTCACGCGGGAGAATAACATCGACCACGAGCATCTGCTCGCTGTCGCTGGACGTGGCCGCAATCGCGGCAGACGCGCCAGTCAGTTCAGCCACATCCGTCACAGTGGCGTTGCTGCCCTGATACACTTTGAGCGTAACCACGCCCGCATCAGTGACCGCGCCGAGCTTGTACACGAAACACGCGCCGCCATAGCCTGCGGTATCGACGATTTCACCGACAACCGTTCCAGTGCCAGCGGCGGCACTGTTTTCAACCTTGACGAATTTGCATTCTTTGAGCAAGGAACCGATCATAGTTTTATACCTCCATTTTCTTGATTAGCCCAGCTTCACGCGGGCGAAAGCAGCGGGGAGAACGGGCGCGCCGTCGGTTTCAATGCGCGCGATGTAGTAGGTCTGGTTGGTCAGGGCAGCCAGCTCGTTAAGCACCTGAATTTCGATACCCATCGCGTCGCAAATCCAGTAGTTTTTGAGATTTCCGTACAGGCCGACGTACTGACCCGTGGTGAAGGTGCTGGGCGCGTACTCGCTCATGTTCACGGGCTTGCCGAGGAACATGTCAGGAGTGCCAAGCACCACGGACGGCTGCCACAGATATTGACCGTCGCTGTTTTTGAGCTTGGCGATCTGCAGCACGCCAGCGCGGCTGAAAATCCACTCCGCACCCGCCTGATACTGGCTGTGCAGGGAGTACATGGCCGTCATGAGGCCGTCGGTTTTCATTTCGGTGGCGGTATTGCCAGTAGAAACGTCGCAGGTGGTCGGGATGCCGTCGGCAGATGCCACAAACAGGCCAAGAGGGCCATTCGAGCCATCGCCAGTCATGTACGCGGTTTCCAGCGCGGCGGCGACTTCAAACGCGATTTCGCTGCGAATCAGCGCGTCGATGTTAGCCACGTTGCGGATGAGGGTCTTGGACACGAGGATGCCCGAAACACCGGGGCGGGGCTTGAACTCACGCTTGCCGAAAGCAAGGGTGCTGTCCATGGTCGGAGCGGTTAGCTCGGTGCCCCAAGCAAAGGAACTCATGCGCGCGGTACGGACGGGATAGCCCAGCGATTGCGCGTTCTTCAGAGGAGGCAGCACGTTCGCTTTCTGCCGCATGAAGGTAAGGTCGTCGATGCCTTTGATCACTTCGTTGCGGAACTCCTCGGGCGCAAGCAGATAGCCCGCCTGCGTGGGGTTGTCCTGCTGCAACGCGGCGAACACATGCACATCGTTGGGGTTGCCGGAACGCAGCACGGCGCTGAATGCGGCCCTGCGCTCGGTAGTTTTCGGGTCGCCCTTCGCCAGTTCGGCGGCGGGTTTTTCGCCAGCAAGGCGCTCACGCTCAAGTTGAGCCTGTTCGGTCGAAATACGGTCATTCAGCGCGGTAAAGTCGGTGTCCATCTTCGCCATGGAGCCCTTGTCCTCGGCGGTCATTTCCGCGCCATCGTATTTGTCCATCATGGCACGGATGGATTCGGTCAGCGTTGCACGCTCCTGCTGCAACTCAAAAAGTTTAGCCATTTGTCATACCTCCAATAATTTCTTGTGGATGCCGTTGAAATACTTCCGCTGTTCGATCAGCGGGTCGGGTTGGGGTATATCTGACACGGGCTGCATTTCTGCCCCGTTGACAGGTGCTGGGGGTTCTTTTTCGGTCTTTTGTGCGACCAGTTCACGGATTTTGTCCATGTCGAGTTGCCCATAGTTGACAATAGAGCCTCTGGCGTAGCTCTTTGCCGCCACTTTCCTCGGACCATTGTCGTATATTTCATCGACAAACCCAAGCTCTTTTGCGTCCTGCGCGGTCATGTAGGTTTCCGCGCTCATGATCGCCGACAGTTTTTCGCGCGGCAGGTTGCTTTTGGCCGCGTAAATGTTGAGCATGGTTTCCTTGACTTTATCCATCGCGTCGGCAACCCTGCGCAATTCCTCTGCGTTCGCCATTCCGGGGTCGCACAGCGGGTTATGCGCCATTGCCATTGCGCCCATGCTCATTTTGACGGTATCGCCAGCAAGCGCAATCGTAAATCCTGCGCTCATGGCCTTGCCATCAATGATGGTGGTGATGTTCCCGTGTTCGCGCAGGGCATTGTAAATGCCCGTCGCCGCGTATACGCTCCCGCCGTAGGAATCAATCCACACAGAAACGGGCTGCCCTTTGAATTTTTTCAGTTCGTTCCTGAAAAGGTTTGGAGAAGCGCAGGGAATGCCGAAGAACTCGTAAATATATACTTCGGTATCGTCCACGATATCGCCAGTTATGCGTATCTCGGCTCCGTTGTCTACCGCCTTAATGTTCCAAAACCTTTCCATCGTCATGCCCCTTTCGCGTTAGTAGCGCCTTTCGGAATGTTCTGCCGTGCGTTGGCAAGCGTGATCATGTTGCCGTTTACGTGTCTGTCGTTTCCGCCCTCTTCGTCAGGGATAAGCGGCAAATCTTCCAAATTGCATACATCGTTTGCCGAGAGAACGCCAGTTTGACGGCCGGTGTTGTACGCCTGCCATCTGGTAGCAGTATCGCCGCGCAATAGGCCGTTGAGATTGAATTTGAAAAAGTACTTTACGCGCTCTGATGTGGTAAGCAAATCCCTAAACATCGACTGCTCAATGCGAACCGCCAACGGGTCAACACAATACCTAACGTATTCTGCGGACTGTTGCTCGATATTGCTGAACGTCGCCCGGTCAAGATCCATTACGAGGTGTGGTGGCACTCCCCATATCCTGCAAATTTCTGTCACGGCGTGTTTTCGCGATTCCAGAACCTGCATTTTCTCCATGTCGCGTTCAAGCAGCTGCGCCTTGGCGCCCTCCTCGAGAAAAAGGAACTTACCGTTATTCAGCGCTCCCATGTAGCTTGTTTCAAAGTCTTTCTTGAACCGCTCGTAAGCCACGTCGCTCATCGCCGCCGGGTGCTCGATAAACCCGCCGGGGTTGACACCGTTCACGGCAGAGTTTGCATATTGGCCGAGCTTATCCGTCAAACCCAGCACGCTTGACGCAATCCACATCGGGTCGCTAGGTGCGTTCCTGTCCGAAAACAGGAAACCGGGCGTATACAGGAAGTCGCCCTCATGCAGACGCTCGCCTTTTTCCCACGTTCCGTCCGATGCTACGTCGATATAACGTTCCCCGGTATCAGCGTTGATGTAAATGCCGCCCACTCGCTTGGTCGGGATGTTCCATAATGCACGGATAAATCCCCGATTATCGCGCTCGATCTTGGCAAAAGCGCCTTTGGTCATCAATAAATTGGCGACGTACATTTGCCAAAAATCGTAGGCGACCGTCTGATAGTTTGGCAAAGCGTACACAAGCGGGTAAATCCGGTGCTCTACGGCTTTCCGTTTCCCTTCCTTCGTGACCTCGAACATATGTAACGGCAGGGAGGCCATCGTTTTGCTGACCAAGTCGACGCAACGGAACACGGCAGAGATTCGCAGCGCCGTTTCTGCCGACACCGTGTACCCCTGCCCAGATAGGTAGCTTCGCCACCCGCTGCCGCTGGACAGCGCCGGAAGCGTAGACGTGGACGAGGCTTTGAACTCAATCGTTCGTCCAAATAATCTGAATTTCAAAAAATCACCTCGTCCTTATTCGTACTATACAACCCGTAGCCCCCGGCTCTCGTAAACCGACACCTTTTTCTCCGGCGTTCTCACGATGAACACCATGCCGTTCACAACTGCCGCCATCGGGTCAATGTTGGTGAAGGAATGTTCCTTGTCCAGCATCATATTCCCGTTGTGATCGCGCCTTGTTACGGCGTTCTTTGCCGCCATGTTTAAGAGTGGGCTGTTGCAATGCAGGATTCGTTTCCCCGGATTATCTTCCGTCCTGTAAACCATTTCTCTCAATGCCTTGGTCGGCTCATGCAGCGTCGGTATTCCTTGGCGCATGACTACCATCGTAAACCCGTAATCGTCCGTCATGACGTTCGCGAATTGCGTTGCGTTGTACATATCGTATCCGCACATCTTGGCGTTGTACTTGTTTCGTTTCACTTCGTCGTCAATATACTTCGCGATGAACCGGTCGTCCAGCACTTCGCCGGGCGTTGTAATCAACCAACCCTGATCGCGCCATAAATCATAGGGCATTTTGTCCGTTTTCATCTTCGTTTTGAGCATTTCTTCGGGCATAAATGACTGACTTTTAATCATTACAAGCTCGTCTGAAACGTCAAAAACGAACGCCACGCTTGCAAGGTCGATCTTCGACGTAAGATCAACTCCAACATAGCACTCGCATTTTGTCAAATCTGGAAGAATTGTCTTTTTTGTGATGCCCCTGGACTTCCATTTGACGAAGTTCATGTAGTTTGAAGAACCCTGATTCACCCAAATATCGAAAGTCTTTGTCAAAACGTCCGACATTTTCTCCGGCTTGTCTAAAGCCGTGGCAACTTCATCTCTTATGGAATCAATACCCTCCGGCGTGAGGCAGACAATCGGGTTTGCTTTCGGCCAGCACTTTTCGTCCTTGATGTCGTCGATCAGGTTGCCTTCGTCATCAACCTCCAATTCATTCACCATCGCGAAGTATCTTTCGTTCGACATTTCGCTGTCCGGGTCAAGAATATCCGAAATATAGCGGTACTCCACCCGGTAACAAGGGTTGTTTAGGTGCTCCCCTGCCGTGGTTATGATAAAAAGCAGCGGTTGTTTGCGCGTTTTCATGCCAGACGTCAGTACATTATAGTATTCCTCGGTATCGTGAAGGTGATATTCGTCCAGCAATCCATAATGCGGGTTTGCGCCATCACCGTTTTTCTTGTCATCTTTCGACATCCTGGCAAAATAAGAGCCGCTTTTGGGATGCAAGATCGCCTTGCTCATAAGCGGTTCGTGGAATTTCGTCACTATTTTACCTTTGAGAGGTTCGCACGCCTTGGCAATTATTGAGGCTTCGCCCCATACGTACCGCGTTTGCTCCTTCTTGGTCGCGGCAACGTATACCTCAGCATACGGCTCCCCGTCAGCAGCGGTGCCATACAGCCCCGTTATCGCAAGGTCTTGGCTCTTGGCGTTCTTCCTCGCCACCTGCCAGTAGGCTTTTCTGAATCGTCTGTACCCGGTGTTTTGGTGGATCCATCCGAATACGTTTCCGAAGATAAACTTCTCAATCGGCTCCGGTTTCTTAAGCTGCCCGGCGAGGGGGCCCTTTGTGTGTTTGAAGAAGCCCATCCACAAAAGAAAGCGCTCTGCGCGCTCTTCGGAAAACACGTATGGGAACGCCTCGGTTGCCTGCTTGTCAAGATCATCAAGGAATCGTTGGCATGCCCACTTGTGTTTCTTGCACGCAATAATATTGCCGTCGATCACGTCATGGGAATATTGGATAAGCTCCTCGGTAATCATACGTCGCTGAAGCCTGCCTTTTCAAGCGGTGTTTCTCCGCCTGCCTTGCTCTTTGCAATCCCCATTCGTGCCCTGCCAACAGGGGACAAACATAATTGCTCGGCGTACTTGGCAATGCTTTGTCCCGCCCTGTCCATGATTCGGACATAGGGGTTTTCAATGCGCTGTTGGCTTTCCTTGTCTCTGCCAAACAGTGGGAGCTTTTGGTATTCCCTTTGTGCTTCCTTGAACACGGCCACGGTTTCACAGTAGGCAACAAACACGCCCTGATCCAGGTCGTTCAAAACCTCTGAATCCAGCTGCGAATACAGCGCCACAACGCGCACCCATTCTTTGAGCGCTCCTTTGCTTAGTTCTTCAGGGGGATCGAACTTCGCATCGCACCCGGTCGGCTGGTTCTCCGCACGCGCGTCCTGTTCCTCGTGGGAACTGTGCAGGCGCTCGCCCACGACAAGAGACAGCTTAGGCTTTCTTCCGGTTGGCATGGGCAAAACCTCCTTATCTTGTCCGGCCATCACAGTTGGTATAGCGGTCATATGCTTTTAGGTCTTTCACCACCTGCCTGATGCCCTTGCGAAGATCGTTCCTACGGAAGTAACTTGTGGTTGCTTTCAACTCTTCCTGCATGTCGCGCAGCTTCTTGACGTGCTGTTGCCTTGGCGTAAGGTTAGGCATCGAGCAGCACCGCCTTCTCCCCTGTAAACAATTGCCAGCGGTCGATGATTACGTCAACATACTTGGGGTCAAACTCCATCACATAGGCATGGCGTTCGTTCTGCTCTGCCGCCATTATGGTTGTTCCGCTTCCCCCAAACAGGTCAAGCACGCCATCACCACGATGTGTGTTGCATTGCATTTCGTAGTCAAACAGTTTAATCGGCTTCATCGTCGGATGCTCTTTGCTTACGGTTGGGCGATCAAAGTACAACACTGTGGTCTGCTTCCGGTTCTTGAACCAGTAGTGCGTTCCGTCCACCCATCCGTACAGGCACGGCTGGTGATCTCCGTCTTCCGCTTGGTTTATCTCGGTTGCTTGTTTTGCGGGGTTCTCCCCATACAGGCACGGTTCGTGCTTCCATTGGAAATCCTGTCTCCCCAATACAAGCGAATTCTTTACCCATATCAGGCACTGCCTAACAAGCATCCCCGCATCTTTGACTGCGCCTCGGACGTTATACCCTTCCGAATCAGCGTGCCAGATATGGAAAGCAGCGCCTTCCTTCATAACGGTCTTTGCATTGTAAAACGCAGCCCTTAAAAACTCTCTGAATGCACCATCTTCCATGTTGTCGTTTGCGATCTTCCCGGCCTTTCCTTCATAGGCAACGCTGTAGGGCGGGTCGGTAAGCAGCATGTCCACCATTGCTCCATCAACAAGCGTTTCCACGTTGCCAATGTCCGTGCTGTCCCCGCACATCAATCGATGGCGTCCCAGCAGGTATACATCTCCAATCTTTGCTTTCGGTTCTTGTGGCGCAGGCTTGTCGTAATTATCCTCGACAACCTCTGGCGAAAATTCAATGCCGAACCCAAAATCAAATCCTTCGAAGTCCATGCCGTCAAGCTCAATGGCCAGCAACGTATCGTCCCACTTTGATGCCTCGGTCGTCTTGTTGTCCAGCAGCCGGTACTTGCGCTTCTGCTCGTCGGTTAAACCATCTTTTACCACAACCTCGGCTTGCTTCCAGCCCAATTTCTTTAGCGCTTTCAAGCGGGTATGCCCAGCGAGGATAACCCCGTTTTCGTCAACCAATATCGGCTGACAATAGCCGCATTGCTTGATGCTCTCGGCTACGGCATCAACCGCCGCATCATTCTTGCGCGGGTTGTTAGGGTACGGGTGGATATCCGACAGGGAACGGGTTGCGATCTCCATATTATCCTCCGGGTTTCTTAAAATCGGCGCTTTTTGTGCAGACGTC
>Ga0172381_10000775_pt1 | contig 39389 bp, 58 predicted proteins | sample Leawel6488metaG_FD_119754 | JGI IMG/M metagenome (GOLD analysis project Ga0172381, IMG submission 119754) | Leachate microbial communities from a municipal landfill in Southern Ontario, Canada - Leachate well 64-88 metaG | ecosystem: Engineered > Solid waste > Landfill > Unclassified | place... | reverse complement strand
GGTCCTTCTTCCGCAAAGTCTACAAAACCGCGCCTCATTTTAACGCCGCCCTTTGCTAAACCTATTCCCTCAAAAGAAATTGTGGACACCGCGGCTTTAAGTCCTTGAATTATTGCGAGCTGAGCAACCGCTGCCGCAATTGTCGGCGCTGTCAAGCCTCCTGTTGATATTGCCTTGGTGGTTTCTAAAGCAATATAGGCACTTATCTGCATTGCAATGGCATCAAGGACGGCGTTCAAAACACCTTTTAAAATCGCAGACATCTTTTCCGCCATCGTTGCATTGGCATCAAGTAAAGCGGTTACTGTGTTTGCCATTGCGTTACCTATTATATTACCTGCTCCTTGAACCTGAGCAGCCCAAGCGTTTACTTCTTTGGAAGTATTTTGTATAGACGGCACCACGCCATTGTCCATATTTTCTTTCCACTCTTTTTCCTTCGCTATCTGAATATCGAGTTGCTCTTTTAGATTTTTTAATTCCTTAATTGCATTCTGCTGTTCCTCAGCAAAATATCTTGTGGAATCAGAATTAAAGCCCATTGTCTCGCCTTGTTTTGTCCACTTATCAGTCAATCTTTGGACCAAGGCTTCTTGCTCTCTGATTTTTACATTCAGCTCAGAGACAGCAATGGAATTTAATTTAATATTGAATATACTTAATTTATTAATTAATTTACCAAACCAATTAAACATTGGTATTAAACGTTCTTGGACAAAATTAAATATAACCGGACCCACTTTATTTCCAATAACCTCTGCATAGTCACCAAATATATTTCCTAAATATTTTGTGCGTCCACCAAGGGTATTTATTTGCTGCTCTGCTGAGCCGTGGAATTTTGCGTTTAATTCTGTTAAAACTTCCTGACCTTTTGCGCCTTCTTTCAAAACTATTCCATACCGCCTTAACATTTCTGTCTGTCCTGTATATGCTCTGCCTACAAGTAAAGCCGCATTTTTTAAATCCATATTTTTTGCCGCGGCTAAATCAACCACAATGCTGCTTGCTTTTAAACTTCCCTTATAGTCTCCGGTTATCTGGACAAGTTCTTTCATTCCAACGAGTATATCCTCATCTCCAAATCTGCTTTTTCTTTGTAGAGCGGACGCGGCTTTTTCAAATTCTAAAGTTGTTGCTGCGGAGGTCCCTTTTAATGTTTTTAAAGTTGCTGTCAAATCATTTACCGCGGTTTCTTGTTTTGAATACGCTGCGATGGAATAGGTTACCGCTGCCACTGTCGCAACTGCCATTACCTTAAATATCGCAGCAACTGCCATACCGCTTTTTTTAGCTATGCCTTCAAATTTGCTGACTGTGGTCCCGGCGGATGAAAATGAAGTTTTTAATTTCGCATCATCTCCAGTTAGCTTTACAAGCAGTTCCGCAAGCAGCATTTATTTTTTGCCTCCGTATTTTCTTTTGAAATTTATTTTTGACCTGCCACTTTCAAGCGCCTCAATCTGAGTTGGTGTGCAATTAGATACTTGCTCAATAGTCATATTATGTATTTCCTTCATTGAGTAAAAAAATTCATCCCAACCTATTGTTTCTGCGCTTCCCTTTCCACTGCTCGCTTTGCCATTTCGGGTAGGTCTAAAAAAAAAGCATTCTTGACAATTATGGAAATAAGTTCCACTGTCTGTTTAATGGACATGGATTCAAAATCAGCGATGGTAAAAGGCTGATTGGGATTGCAGAAATCAAGAACAGTTTTTATAAACTTAAAATCCATCGCATCTTTCTGCCCATTAAAAATATTTTTCTTTTTCAGTCCAAACAACTTTTCAAAAAAAGAGAGCGGACGCAGGGCGGCAACTGTTTCTTTTTCTACATCTTTAAGAATGTTTTCAACCTGCGCCCGCTCTTTTATAGTAAGGTCCCTTATTTTAAAGACCCTGCCGTTAGGCATTGCTATTTCTTCCTCTATGTTTAAAATTGTTTTTAAATCATATTTTGCCATGTTATTTTCTCCTTTTTAATCTTCCCATCTTATATCAATGATGGGTTCCGTTGCATCATCATTATCACCCAGCGCAAGCATCTCAATAGTGGCCTGAGTAAAATCCTCTTTGGAAAGAAGTACCTCAGGGTTATTGAAAAGCACTGCCTTAGGTAATGCAATTTCAACGATTTTTCCGGTCTTGTCATCCACGCCCGAAACAAGAATTTCCACCTCGGGTCTGTCATAGCCAGCCGCGAGCGTTGTGGAATAATTGTGCGAGGCAGTGGCGCCATCGTCAAGAGTTCCAACTGCTTCAGTCATACCCATTATATTTTTCAAAATTTCCTTTTTCATAATGGGTTTTTCTAAAACAAGTTTCCTCTGGACTTTGGTTGTGTGAACTTCAACCGCTCCAATCCTGGAGCCAGAAAAAGTTTTTATCTCGTCCTCATTGACAACTGCCACATGGTTATCAATGTCGGAAAGAGAAGTAAAATCTGCTGCGCCTACTCTGACCGTTCCGTTTATCCATCCTAAAAAAGCAGCTCCCATTTTTATCGCCTCCTTTGTTTAATTTTTTGGCCTTAACTTTATTTCGTATTGCTCAAGAATCGGCCCAAGGTTTATGTCTGTTATTTCCCACTTGCGCCGCTTAACTTTTTTATCTTTACCTATTACCACATCACATTGGACGCTTTTTAGCTTACTGTTTTCGATTATCAGCTTTTTAAAATTGTTTGCGTCCATTTACTTTTCCTCCGCTGCTTTTTTCTCAGCAACCGCTTTTTCTTCCGCTGCTTTTTTCTCAGCAGCCGTTGGCGCCTTCTTTTCTTCCTTGCCGTAAATTGCCAATTCAATTGCGTTTATATTTAGAGTAATCCTCGCAACTGTCTTGCCGGTCTTTGAATCTTTGACACTGGAAACAACAGTATTTTTTTTAATTACCGCGCCCAGTTCCTCTGCATTTAATCTTTTTGCCATTCTAGCTCACCTCCGTTCTTTCGATATTTAATAAAAAAATATAATCTGCCATTAATGTTTTTTCATCATCTTCCATCTGGTCTTCTTTATGAGATATTTTTTTGGCTCTGTGAATTATTGCTTTTTTTCCCTGGTAGGAAAAATCTATGAGCAATTTATTTATAAGTCCTGACAAATCAGACAACTTGTCCGCGTCTCTGGAAAATATTTTAACTCTGAGCGTGTGCATCTCATTCCAGCTAAACCCTGAATTTAAATCCGCGCTATCCAATTCAAAAATTAAACAAGGATATGCTTCTATATTAAGTGGCCACGCGGCAAAAATATTGGTGCCGGTTATCGCATATACAGAGGCATTCCATCTAAACAAATTAAACAATATTGCCTTAAGCTCTTGAATGACATCAAAGGAAGTATATAATATAAAATCCTCGTTTGAAGTTGTGGCACCTACATCATTCGCAACTATTTTATAAAAATAAATATGGTCTCCAGCTGGTCCAGCAATTGTATAATTATGCACGTTACCAAGCGTGGTCTTTAAAACAAAAGTGGTATTATTGTCTATGCTCTCCCACACTTCATATTGCGTGGCAGTATCAACATAATCCCACCTCAATATAATATTTGTTCCTTCCACTCTTGTTTGTAAATTCATTTATTAGCCACCTTCTGAGCGTGCTTCCAAAAAGAATCCTTGAAATATTTCTTTATACCCTCAATATTTTTTAACAGAGCAGGTAAAAGAAATGGTCTGGCAGGTATTAAAGACTTATGACCGCGCCCAGCTCTGCCGCCTAATTCGTGTATGCGCCCATAATCAGAATTAGTCCCAACGGTTCCAACTGCCTTTCCATTTTCCATTAAAATCTGTTTTAAAATACTAGCTCTAAGAAAACCTTCACGCACAAAGAGCTTGCGAGGAGATAATTTTTGTTTCCCAGTCATTTCGTGCGCCTTCTTGCTCCACCTATCAGCGCTGACAACACTGGAGGACATATTTAATTTAGCATCATCCTCAATCATCATAGACCCCACAACGATTCCACGCATGGTTACATCATTAGAAAGTTTTCCACCCAGCTCCTTAAATTTATTTTTTAGAGCCGCGGCGCCTTTTATTTCAATTCCAAAATCAATCATTTTATACCTCTGTCATTTTTTCAGTTATTGGGTCAATCTTTAATAAGACCTCATAATGATGCTCCATATTACAAAAATCTTTTTCAATGTATTTAACCCAGTAGGTTCTGGTATTATAAATTATTTTATCGCCTTCCTTGATTGCTGTATCCCATAAAAAAAAGCCTGTGTGCGTTGCGTCTATACCTAAGCCCTGAATCTTTAATGCTTGTTTACCGCCTGCTGGTTGAATAAGACATTTAACATTGGCAATAGATAAAAGAAAAGTTTCAGATACTTCACCGGTTAGCGTATTTTTTGATGCCGCTCTGGAATATATATCACAGTCAAAAGTTAATTCGCTGTTTATATCGTCCAGTAATTCATTTGACATTATAAGTCCTTCCTTATGGCAACATTCTTTATTATTTCCTCTGCATTAAATTCTGTATGGATTTGTTCAACATAACCCATATAGAAAACCGCATTGCCGTTAGCGTCTAAACCCGCGGCTTCTGCATCTGCTTCCAGCTTGTCTGCTTGCTTGTTTAATTCTGATACCGCGGAACTCTTTGAATAGCTTCCAATGGTTAATGTCTGTTTTCTTGCGAGATTATTTGCTATTGACCTTAATGCTAAGGCGGAGGCAAGTAGGACGCTATTTCCTTTTAAGGTTAAAAATTCGGTTATCTGTAAGTCCGTAAATAACAAATTCGCGGAATCAAGGTCTCCGATTATTAGCCTTACTTGCTCAAGATTAGTCATCCTACTTGCCTCCTTTCGTTTTTATTTTTTAGTTTCCGTTTGAGCTTCGCCGAGTTATGCAGGTAATATTTGCCGTGTTGGTTCCTGCGTCAACCCTGATGCCGCTGTCAAACCATATTGACATTCTCGTGGCTGCGTTGATTATTACCAGAGGGTCAATCACCAGCGGGAACGTCTGGTCCGTCGGAATTAACAAAGTAAATTTTGTATTGGTCGCCGAGGCCGCGGTCCACGTGTTTGCTAAGTCGCAAACAGTTATCGTGGTGCCAAGGGCTGCTATTCCATCAGTAAGCCCCCATATAATCATCTTGTCAAGGCACCTGTCCGCGCTTGAAGTTCCAGCCACTACTGTGAGAGGCGAGGCTGCATAGCGGTCCTCGGCCTTTACTGCTACCGCAAAACTCATGGCAATCATTATCACCATAAGCAAAAGAAACATCTTTTTCATTTTTTCCTCCTTAAGTTTTAATTCTTTCTGCCGTATGCTGTGTATTCACAGATAAATCATACGGCAGAAAGAATTTTAAATCTTATTCTATTTCCTTACAGTTCCGGCGTTGCTAAGTCCACTGTGCCGTCGCTGTAATAAGACGCCTGGCAATACCTGGTTGTTGAGTTGTGGAACATACGGACTTTAAAGTCCAAAATGTCATTCGAGAAAGAACCGAGTTCCCCGGCCACTGCGTTAGCAATCGCCTTCTGGTCGCTTACCCTAATAAACATTTCAATCCCCTTATGTCCTGCAAGCGTGAGCCTCGTTATCGCAGGCAACACAGACGGGTCCGCAAAGAGATACCAACCCGTGGTTGAATAATCGTCAAGCCACGGATTGACTATCACTTTTAACGAAAACCTGACCGGCGCTGCGACCATTGTGGCGGCCGCTATGGACTGGAGGATAGGATTCACAAGCTGTTCTGCAACAAATGACAGAGCAGTAGGCACCATGAGATAAACTGCTTTTATATTCAGTTTATTCCCGTTGGCGTCTTCCTGCGACATCATAGCTGTTAAACCAGCCTGCAATCCTTCCTGATTTAATACCGGCGTGCCTGTGTTTCCACAAGCTGCGGCATAGAAATCAGTATTTTCCGCGAAGGTGTCTGTTATCTGCTTAAACAGCGTCCTGGTCGCCGCCCTGCGGAACTTGTTCGGAAGCTGTGAAAGCTCGCCCAGAATATCATTGAGCATGGTCTCCCACGCCACACCGAATATCCTGCCGTATTTCTTGATAGCCAAGGAATCATAAGAATCGCTGAAATACGTGCCCTTATAATCCTCAGTCGGTTTCACTTCGAGAAGGTCCTCTACTTCTGTGGTCTGGTAAAGTTTTATCTCATTGAAGTTGGAAACCGTTTTTTCCTGGGTGACCTGCGTTATGTCAAGCAACGGGTCATCCACGATATAAGGCAGCTCATTATCAAGCTCGTGCTGAATGACAATGAGGTTAGCGAGTAAATCCGAACCGGTCATTGCTTCGCGCGCCTGAATCAGCTTGCCGCCTTTTGCCTTTATCTTGTCAAGGCTTTCCATAACTTTCTTATGGACAAGCGGATTGACAGATATGGCCTTTTTCAAAGGAAGGTATCCTTCAAAAAAGTTTTCGCTTACGTGCTTAAATTCCTTTTCCATTTTTAATCATCCTCCTTTCTTTTCAGATTTTAGGATAAGCGGTAAAGATTTTCGTCACAGCCCGAGACCGCTTTGTCCTGTAATACCCAGACCCTTTCAATGGTCTGGACTGTATCAAGTTCCGCATAGTCTGCCGGAAGGCCGACTATCTTTCCAAATACGCAGTTGAAATTGCCCGCCGAATCAAGCGGCGATTTTGTGAGCCTGACCGTCATTCCTGTATGAGCCGGGTCCACTACAATGCAGGTTGCATCATAATAGACTACATCCCCTATGGCAAGATGCTCAAAAGTCGCAGCCACGCCCTGGTCATAGGTTATTGTATTGTTTACCGTGTGAGCGTAAACAACATCAGCCGACATATCAACAGGTGCCATATCGTCTGAATCGGCGTCCTGCTGAATAGTCCCGAGCAAATATCCTACTTTGACAGGCTGGCCCGAAAGGTCACCTTCGCCTACAGGCAGGTCATATATCAACCTGTTAGTAGGTCCGGAAATAAAATTGTTTGCCATTTACTGTCTCCTCCTTTCATTGATTTTTTTTATTTCTTTTCTTTTCTCTTTGATGCTATGTCATCCAGCTTGGATTCCATTGATTCTTTTGCTTCTGAGCTGACACGCTCACTTTCCTCTCCATCGCCGTTGCCGAAAACTATCTTGCCATCTCCGGAATCAAATTTCTTTATGTATTCTGATTCCTCGGCAATGATTTTTTTGGTATCCTCGGCCAGCGTCTTGGTCGCTTCTGTGACCGGCATTGATTCAACTGCCTTTTTCAGCTTGTCTTTCGCCGGGTCGGGCAGTTTACTTTCCTCAATGAGTTTCAGAGCTTCTTTCACCAGTGATTCCTTTTTCTCTTTCAGCTCTGATTCCTTGAGCTTTTTCTCAGCAGCTTCTTTAGCGGCTTTCTCAGTGGAAAATTTCTCCTCTGATTCTTTCGCTTTCTTTTCCGCCGCCTCTCTTGCTTCTGTTTCCGCTTTTAATTTCTTTTCCAGTTCCTCTTTCTCCATGTCTCTTTCACCTCCTTCCTCATTTTTTTTGCTTTCAAGTGATTCAACATATCCACCGGCATTGGCAGCGGTAACAAAATCAACGCTGCGCGCCGCCACTATGTCATCCACAACAAAAACCGGTAACCCGTTCATATCTGAATCATGGCCATCTATAAATGAATGCTGCGAAAGCTCTGCGGGATTTTTTGCCTCTGCCATCGCTCTCATCCAAGATGCCATATCCTCTGCTTTAATTGTTGGCGACCCGTGAACTGAAATTGGAGCCATTACTTTGCCAACTCCTTCAACTTCCTCAAAAGTGGTTGACTGAATAGTGGCAACCATGTCATTTATATCTCTTTCGGGCCTGTTGTATTCCTCGTTGGGCGTGGTATGATTTAAAAACATCGGCACGCCATTAAAAACTCCGTTCTGGACCGCAAGCTTCAATGCTTCTTTAGTATAAAATTTATCTTTGCTTGCCGTCAAGCCTTCGGTGACAATACAGACCTTAGCGGTTTTAATCGCTGCGTCCTTCGCCGAGACAGATTCAAATATAACCTTAAAATTGTCTCGCATTTCAATTCTTTTAGGTTTCATATTTCCTCCTTAATATTTTATTAGCCTATAACATCCCTGGTTATAAAGCATTGGCAGTTTATAATGTTTCCTGCTGAGAGGCTAGCGTCTCCTGGGTGCATACATTGCTCGCCGCCCACCTCAAAGAAATCATTGAAATCTACTTGCTGTCCATTTGCTTCTATATGAGCATCCCGGCTATTATTAAAAGTGGTGTTCCAAGTCTTTTTCATTAAATTAAGTATTCCCAGCTCATTTAATTCTTTATTAGTTAAAAGCCAGCTCGCTTGATTCGCCGCAGTCAAGACCTCTGTCCTCACAATGGTTCGGTAATTCGTTTTTAATCCCCTAAAGTATTCTATCGCCGCGCCCGCCGAGGCGCCTTCTTTGAGCATAGCAGTCAAACCATCCTTTAAATCGTCCTCGAGGTTGTCTGTGATGGTTGTGGTCACTATTTTAAACTTACGTTCCATAATGACTGGTTCGACATATCTATTATAGTACCTCCCATCAAGAGGAACGCCAAAGGTCTGTGCTGCATACGCCGCCGCGGTCTTTGCTGCCTTGCGGTCGTGCTTTTCAATCGTTAAAAATATATCCCGCTTCTTGTCGGTAACAAATTTTGTTATGTCATTGGGTTCCATCGCTTCTTTAATCTGTCTAAGAGCCTTGGCTGATTCTTTTGCTGAAAGAATCTTTTCCACTGCCTTCTGTTCCTCAAGCATTTCGAGTATGTCCTCAATAACGCTGCGCATCAAGGGTTTCAAATGATTCCTTAATGATGCCTCAATCCTGCTTATCTTACCAGCAGGGAGCATTCTTATTTTCTTAAACTGGCTTTTCTTTTTGTTTGGCAAGTGCTTTCACCCTTTCGGTCTCTGCGTCCATATCACCTTCGGCGTTGTCTTCCTCGCCTGCATCATAATCATCTCCGAATTGGTCAGAGATTAAATTATCTATGTTTCTGGTTTTCATTATCGAATAAATATATTTAGCGCCTTCTCTTTCATCTATGGTTCCGTTGACTATGGCGTTATTGACCGCGGAAATCATAGCGGCGTCTTTGTCTATCAGGTCAGGCATAAATAACGCAGTATCCAATCCTTCCCAGCTCGCATTGGTCAAATCTTTTTTCATCTGTGCTAATATCTTAGTATCGGTAGGAACATCATAATCCTCTGCCGTTGTCTCTTTGATTATTATTTCTGGTTTCTTTGCCTTTATGATTTGAAGTATAAGGAATTTAAATATTTCCTCATACATCTCAGCAAATTCCTGTTGGATGCTCTGAAAGAATTTAAGCATTGGGAGTTCCATTGAGGTCGCTGTTGCTAGATTCGCATTGGACGGATTCCCAAAATAATGCTCGCTCTTGCCAGTGCCTGAACTGATTGCTTGCATAAGTATCTTTGAGGTGCCTTCAAAGGCGCCCGCATCGTGCTTTATGTCAATGGGTTCCTTCTTGAGCAATTTCTCATTGGTATACAAATCGCTTGCCACTGCGGGTGTGGCGGAATTAATCTCGCCATCTGCTGTCAAGCTCTTAGCGGTCTCCATTATAGCGTTAGCTATGTTGCTTGATACGCCATTAGGAAATTTAACGTTCCAAGCATATCTGCTCTTGGCTTTCAGCATTGACGCTGAATCCGCCGCCACTTCTTTATGAGCGTTGACCCACTTTAATGACTGCTGATAAACCGGCCAGCCTCTAAGGTTTGATTTTTCTGCTTCATTCCCAAATGAAACAAGAAATCCCCACATCCTAACCTTATTCTTTTTATCATATGCGCCGCGGAGAAGTATTTCCTCTAAGTCCTCATTGTATATGTCGGGTATATACATTGTTTTCTTACGAGGCTGCTTAGGTTTGTTATTCTCAAAGTCCCAACCTGTTTCTATCGTAGTATATTTATAAAACCTTATGCTGTCTTTATCTCCTGGGCGCGTTATAACGTCGGTAATATTGTCTGTGTTCGCTTCGACCCTTACAACGTTTTCCCCTGTCTCCTCATTGATATAAATTTTAAAAAATAATTCGCCTATGATTGCTCGCTGAGATATTATTTTACCCATGGCCTTATAACCCGTGAACGTTCTTTTATTTTCCCTGGCGTCCCAGATTGAATCTATAATATATTGGATATAAGGATTTGAGCTGATAGGACGCTGGACGCCGTTCCCTAAAACAAAACATTTATCAAGATTGATTGCCTGCTTGTAGAGAGGAAATCTTTTATAGGTATCCCTACTCCTAGCAATTACATTCTGCCTTGCTTCATTGTCTTCCTCACCAAAGATGCTTTCAAGCATATTCTTATAAGGTGCATCTTCCATTGCAAGCTGTATGTTATCAGCAACGGTTTCCATTGCTGTGAGGAACTTTTCAAATTTATTTTTAGGTATGGTAATTTCTTTTGCTTCTTTTTTCAAGACTTATTACCTCCCTGCTTCATCTTTTCAATACGCTTCATAAACAATTCCTGGAGGTTCTCATTTTTATTTATTTCCTCCATAATCGCTTTTTCTGTCTCACTGTCTACCTGAGCAAAAATATTCGTTTGCACTGTGATACCTTCGCCGTCAAGCGCCTTGATTAATTTGTAATATGTATCAATCGCTTTCATCTTGGTGGTGGTGTCGAAACTTGTTTTTAATTCACCTTCAGGTGAAAGCGTTGTGGACTTGATTGGATTTTTTATGAGAGCTATATGTTCCTTAATCACATCTTCCTTGCACAGACCCATCTTTTCAAAAAAACCTTCATAGATGCTTTTGTACCTGCTTATTAATTCTTTTGCCTTATTCTGAGACACACCTGATTCTTTAATCGCTATGTCAATATCACCTGAGCGCACAAAGGCATTGATAAATTTTACCTGGTTAGGATTCCTTAATTTCATTTTTGCCTCCTTCGCTCGCTTAGAATCATATATCTTTCTTTGATACAAGTATACTGGTAGCAATCTACCATGTAAATGTTAATAAACCCTAAACTTTTAGAAATTAAACGCCTTATTTATAAGGCGTTTCCTTGAATCCATCGCTTAATCAAACCATATTTGATATTATTTTTTATTCTGATATATAATTCTAGACATCTACCAAGAATTTTATAATTCTTAAATATTTTTAAATCTCTAAAAACTTTTAAAATTCTGAGAATTATATACTTCTTAAATAATTTTTATAAAATATAATATTTCTATTACTCTATAATTATTTTTTTTAATTATTATTTATTATATACAAACCATGTTAAACAGACAGACAACACAAGAGAAAAGACTAACAACAACGGCTGCTTCCACCACTTTGAGAAAAGAACGAAACATTAAAAAGACACCAGTTTCCTTGCTTTCGTTGAATTTACGAAAAAATATATCTATCCCTCCCCAATTGGATGACGGTCTTGGTGTTTGTGCGATTCCACAAACCAGACACCTGGAAGTCATTCTGGAGGGATAGATATATTTTCCTCTGACTATTTATAAGGGGTTTTCTAGCTCGGTCCATATTTCACCTTAAAAATATGATGGAAAAATGACCCTGCTTTCTATACCCAGCACGAATCAAAACGCAGTGTATCTCTTTTTTACTTGACAAATTGACAAAAATACTGTATAATTATACTAGAAAGATGAAAGATACTAAGAACAAGAAAGGAGGCGTTCAGTGGCTTGTGATTATGAAATCAAAGTCAAACTTTATAAAGACCCTTTGGGTAAATATACCACAATGATTTTTGAGCCTGACAACGATTAATCCTCCGTCCACAAAAAGAGCGCCGTTGAATATCGCGGCGCTCTTTTCATTTATGCTGGCGGGTTTCCAAGCTCCTTAGCTTTCTCGCCGAACTCTGTTATTTCGATTTTAATAACCTTCCCGCCGGCATATACTCTTGTTATCTTGTTTATTTCGGCCTGCTGTGCTTTGATGCTTGAGCAGAAATCAACGATTTGGCCCGCAGTCAAAACGATTGCGTGCGCGGCGGCATATTTGAAATTATATGGCGCCTTAGTCTTTTCGTTGGCTGATTCAAGAATCAATTTGCCTGTTGGTTCTCCTTTCTTTGTTTTCTGCAAAATGACTTTTAAAGACATATCTCCACCTCCTTTCGTATAATATTATACTTTTTCATACGCGCTCCTTTGGGGTTATTTTACATTTCATTTATTTTTTTTCTTAACTCTATTTTTATTTCTCGTAAATATTTGTTTTTTTGCGCTTTCCATGCTTCCCACATCTGTATATTCTTTAATTTCAATCTCTTTATTTCACGTCTACAATTGTTTAAATCCATATATACCCGTTTATATTCACCGTAAGTTAATGTTCCAAAATTACTTATATTTTTCATACCTCACCCACCCTCCGCCTCTCGGCTGTGTTTTTCATTTCCCTGCCTCCTTGAACGCTTCGTGGACTGATTTTGTGAACTCGGCGATTGCAATATTAAATCCTTCTTTTCGTCCTTGCACATATTCACTTCCATGTATAACATCGGTTATCTCTTTCGGTATCGCCTTAATCACCGCTTCCTTGAGGGCGGCTTTTTGCGAGGCGAGGCGGGCTTTTAGTATCTCGTTTATTTGTTCTTTTATTGAAATTGCCGCCAAAACATCAGGAACGGGATATATTCCTGCTAAAATTTTATCCCATTCTTCCTCCGACAGTTCCACGCCCTTTGCCTCGCTCTCTCCTGCGCCGTTAATTTCTTTACAAGCACATTCAAGGCACATATCACCGCTTGTGTTTGTTGCAGATAAATCCTTACCGCACCGCTGACATACGCTCATTTTTTCACCTTTCCTCTATAATATATATCTGCTCTAAAGGCGTAGGTGTCGGAATGGGTCTCAGAAGGTCTGGGTTATTTTGCCCAATCTGGAATCCGAAACCAATACCGACTATGCAGAACAGAACGCCAACAAGAGTATTGACCACCACTGCAATCATTAAAGCACCTCCTCAATGGATTTTAATATGTCATTAAGTATAGCATCAAAGTTTGCTTTCTCAAACCAAACCCACTTGCTTTTCTCGGAAATCTGCTCGCAATAACTTTTTATTTCGTAAGCGAGGCGTTCTTTCAGGACTTTTCTTTTATCAATTGGTATTTGTGCCATCTACTTTTCCTTTATACTTAAAATTATAAAAAATACTCCCCAATATATAATTATTCCTATAATTGACCATATGCCGTTTGTGGGTTGAATTTTTATAACTATAAGCGCCAATGCCAATTGAAATAAAATAATACCAATTGCCTTTTCTATACTCATTATTCCTCCTCACATTCAAAGTTAGGATAATAGATTCTGTAATTCATAAGGACCTTATCTAAATAATCATAATTGCCGGATATGCAGTCACCGGCATTATAAGCCATAATGACTTTGCATATGTCATTGTTATAAGCATACATCAAGGTGGCAATATGTTTAACAGACCAATATATTGATTCGTGATAATCCATTAAAGTGTCGGGTTCGCCGCGGAAGCCTTCGCTGTAGGCTATTTCATATGTCATTTGAGGAATGGAATAAACGTATTTTCTTATGTTGTTTTCCCACTTCTTAAAGACCATATGCTTCTTGAGCAAAGAACTTTCTACCATATATATGCTCATAGGTAGAGCAAGCGGCACGTTAAAGACCTCACAAGCCGCCTGTGTTGTCTCTATAACAGAGGTTTTTACGGGGCTGGTGGTTCTTAGCGTTATCTCTGTTTGGACCATATAGATGATGAATATGATTGCAATGGCTGCCATAAAGACAGCCAAAGGACTGATAGGGAGAGCTTTCCTGCACAGTCTGGATTCCATATTATTTATCCCCGCCGCAAAAGTCAATCACCCAATTGCAAAATTCCATATTTGATTTTACCTTGGCCATGACTACTGCCTTGGTAAAAGTTCGCGCGCCGAGTATATCGCGCGCCTGGACTACTATTTTTAAATTATACTTGGCAAGTTCTTTCAGCTCATTGGCCACTGCAAGACGTTCCGGGCCGTTCGGTATCCCTTTAATTTTTCCCATAATGTTTTCCCAGCTTGTCTGGTCCTTGAATTTCTTTATGAGCAAATACGCCGCGTTGTTTCTTTGCCACTCCGCGTAAAGGGTCCAAGGTAATTTTACATCAGGGATTGCCGCTATAACGTCTGCTTCCCGCTCTGCCGCGAGGAACATCTGGACTGCTTGGTCAATGTCGCCGCTTGATTCAGCCGCGGCCGCCAGTTCTTTTGCCTTGTAATAATCAGAGTAAGCTGCGAAAAGAGCAAATGGCACGATTAAAAGCAAAATCAAAATCAAAAACTTTTTCATTTTGTATCCTCCTGAGTTTTTTTAATTTCTGGTTCTGAGACGTTTTCCTCCTTCCTTTTAATCTCTGTGCAATTATAACAATAACATTTTCCATCTTTGTCCACCCAATAATCCCAAGCATCCATATCAACCTGGGTCAAGGCGTCTTTGGCGTCTTGCTCTGTCTTGAATACAGCCGGGTCCTCGTTGCCGTCAAGCATTATGACTCCACAGCGGTCACACTTGACTTGGTAAACTTCTATTTTCTCAATCATTTTTTATTACCTCCTCAAGTATTTTTAATATCTCGGCCTTTAACTTGTTTATTGTTATGCCAATAAGAAATAAAGGCGTGGTTAGGATTTGTTTAGGTATATACTCCTGTTTGGCATACTGTTTGATTTTCTTGCAATCAATGACAGAGATTTTGACAATATACCTTATGCCCGAATTGAATAATTTCCTTAAATTGTTTTCTGCTTCGATTGCTTTTTCCTTGTCGGTCATATTTCCTCCTCGGGTGATTCGTTTCTGTCAATAAGTATTAAATTTAGCTGTAGGATATTGGCTCTGATTTGCACTATTTTTTCATGGACTTTATGTTTCTGGTCTTTTACACACTTCTGGCAAGCCGTGGTCAATTGCTTCTTGCGATTCAATAAGAGCCTCAAGGAAAGATATTCCGCTCTGATTGCTGCGCGTATCAAATAAGACGGGCACGCCTCAGTCATTTTTCACACTCGCAAGGCAGATTGTTCTGGTGGTTTTCATCTACTAAGACCTTGCCTTTCCTTATAGATTTTTTTATTGTCTCAAGGCTTATGTTCGGTATTATTGTCTGTTTCATTTCTCGCTCTTTAAGCATAGCCATGTCGAATAAATCCGGGTAATGCTTGAATATTGTTGCCCAATAGTCAACTGAAATCCTATTAAGGCACGGGAAACAAGTTGTTTCTTTAAACATGGTATAGGTCCACGGCAGGTTAATTTTCCATTCATTTGCCACTATCTCTGCACAGCGTTCCTTGGAAATATTCTTGTCAATGAGCGGGAAAAATACTTTGTATTCTTTCATTCTTGTTTGGGTCTTTAATGCCTGGATTTGTTCTGTCCCTGTAAATGAATAATACAATATAATTTCCTGTTTGTCAAGTCTTTTCAGGTAATTATTTAAAATATTTTCCTTAAGAATCTGGCTGCAAAAATTCTCTTTACCTTGCGGAAATCGCTGTTCATCTGAGCAGAGGTCCCATATATCTCTGCCTTCAGCTACCATCTCCATAGGCAGGTCAAGGTATCCTATTACTTTTCTTTTAAAACGTAAATCGTCTATATGCTCTGTATAAGTATGACAATGGACAAGCAATATATCCTCCGCCAAGCCGTCGAAAGAATTTTTTACTAACTGAGCGCAGACTGCTGACGCCGGACTGCCGCTAAAAATTATCAAGTGTTTCATCTTTTTTTATCTCCCGTTTAAATATTTTCTCTATGCGTTCCTTTAATATCAAATCAAATTTATCAAGAGGACGGTTTAAATCTAATTTTCTTTGCAGCCTTTCCATATGGTTTCTAAGATGCTTCGCTTGATTCAGACATCTGCCGCCGTGATAAATGCGTTCCTTCGTTTTTTCATTTGGTATACGCTCACCGCAAATGGCACAGAAAAATTTAACTCCGGGCTTTTTATATTTGTTTCTATAATCTGGCTTGCGTCTCATAAACTCGCGGCAATACAATAACCTATTCAATATGGAACACGCATTGCAGACCTTCTGGTGATTAGAGCGCGGCAAAAAATTTTTTGAGCATTGAGGGCAGACTTTTATTTTCTTAGATACTTTAAGAACAGGTTTGGCGTTCTTAGACCCTCTCCGCGGACCGCGTTTATGTTTCTTTTTCATCAAGCAGCTCCAAGGCATAAAAGTATTTTAAAAAGCAAGGTCCTATAATCTGTCAAGTTCTCCCAATCGCCAGCGGTATCAATAAATAATATTTCATTCTTTCTATTAGTGCCTGCAAGCCAATACTGAAAACCTGCTGCCTTTAATCTCTTTGCTTCTATCTGCTGACGGTCTTCCCAGGCGTCTCTTAGAGCTGAGAACGTTTGATGCTCGCCTTTTGTTTCGATAAATAAGCAACGCCCATTATGACAGATGAGCAGGTCTGGAAATCCTGCATTGCCTAGCGCGGCAAAATGTCTATAATAAATATGCCGTTCTTTTAAATCGTTCTGAATCTTTTCGCGGAAATAAGTTTCTTTCATTTCTTTTTACCTACCATCACGCACGAAACGTCCATGCCGCCGCGTGTGTTATATATTGTTTCAACTCTGATTTGCTTAGGTGATAATATGTCCACAAGGTCCTTAATAATACGCGCAGTTGCCTTCTCTTGATATATTCCGACGCTGCGAAAGGACATAAAATAATATTTAAGGCTTTTGAGTTCGATTATTTTACCATCTGGAATATATTCTATTAAAACTGTCGCTATGTCTGGCAGACCACTGAAAGGACAGACGGCAGAAAATTCATCTGACCGAATCTTTATTTTCTGACAAGGTGCCTTGTGTGCGATGGCTTCTAAAGTCTCTGCTTTGATTGCGTTTTCTTTCTCTGTCTTGAATCGTTTGCCTTCTGCTTTTGGCATTTAAAAAACCTCCATTGATTTTATAGTGCGCTTTAATTTTATAGTCTTGCTGTTTTTGTGTTTTACTTCCATAATGACTGTATCATCTTTTTTAACCCAGACATTTTTTATATAAATAAATTTTCCGTTGCGTTTGACTTTGATGGTCAATATACCTTTCCTGTCAACCCAACCGTTATAATACATTAAAATAATACCTCCTGGATATTATTTCCATCGAAGGTCTTTGCTTTCTCAGTATTATTAATCCAACAGTCAAATAGAAAGTAAAAATCTGTAAAGCCTGCCTTCGCCACTAGATGCAAAACCTATATTGGCGCTTATGTCTGCTAGCGCTTGCTTTATTCTGTCTGCTCGGTGGGTAGGTGGATTTAAATAATATTTTGGGTTATTTGATTCTTGACCTATATAATACATTTCGCCCTCAAACATTATATAATAAAATTTTCCTTTCTGGACTATGGCTGTGCTGTCTATACTGTGCCAAGGATACTTGAATAATAAATCTTGACTTAATATGCCTAGGCCATGAATCTTAATATTGGAATCGCTCTTATATACTACTTCAAAGGCGCGGCTTAATTGACTGTGAATCTGACTGAGCATAGCAGACATACCTCTCTTTAAAACAGACGCTATGCCACCAAAGCAGATATATTTGGCGCCGAGATTGATATAGGTTTCTAATATATCTAGTGTCGAGAACGGCGGGTGGAACACTGGTATTGGATTCAGTCCTTCTGAAAGCATAATTTTATAATATTCCACTGATTGCTTCGCGTCTCCAATTACATCTAGAGCGATATAATCAGTAAAATATTTTTTATATTTATATATGAAGGATATATATTCCTTCAGCTCAATAGGTTTCTTGAGCATAAACGCAGAGTAGGCGCCAGAATCAAGCATCAGGTTTGACATCTTATCTTTAAAGAAGTCTGCTATACCAATGAACTTATCGGCGTTCATTGTCCTTAATTTGAAGTATGAGACAAGAAAGGCGTGGCTATTAAAAAACCAGCCTTTGACTTCCTCTGTGGGTTTTAATTCCTCATATACACCACTATGATAATAAATCACTTGCCCTCCATCAGGTCAAACAATTCGCCTTGCTTCTTTTCAGTAAAGGAATGCCCGTGCTTGTTTATGTATTCGAGGCATTCAAGGTAAGAACATATATTATAAATACATATCGCATAGCCGTCAACGCCTGTGGTGTGTTGAACCTCTGAGAGGTAATGCATATCGTCTGGAATGTCTAGGCCGTATTTCTTTTTAAGGAATAAAATATAATCAAGTATTATCTGCCTTTCCTCAATACACTTTGCCCAAATGCAATTGTTTCCTGTATGACTGATTGAATAGGTCTTTGTCTCCGCCGTCTTATGATTGAAAAATAAAAGCGTTCTTGTGATTCCCTGCCTCAAATAACTGCTGGAGTCCACAGAATAAAAAGGAAACTCGCTCATCTTTTCGTAGGCGGTGACTGCAAGTCCATGAATCTTGCAACCGCTTTTTTTTATCTCCTCAAAATAACTTTCAAACATACTTTGATTAAATTCTTGATGGATGCCTGTAATTCCTACATAAGGATAATTATGTATATGGTCCTCAAGAACCTTGCGGACATTTGAATCATAGCGGTTATGAAATACGGGAATAAATTTCATTGGGTCACCGACTTCATCAAAGAACGCTTTGCGCATTTCAACTTGTTTTTCATAACTGAAAGTATAGGGAGCAGTATCTACCTCAAAGAAAGCGTCCACAACGTCCTTAAACTTTCTTATAAATAATAAATACTTTCGAGCGAGTGGCAGAGCAAGTTCCTTCATGGCTGCCATATTCTCTGCTTTCTTTTCAAAAGCGCCGCTGATGGTGTGAGCGCCTGAATCCATTATAATTCTTGAAAATTTATTTTTTTGTTTGAACTCAATAAATTTATTATGTATTTCCTCCCAGCGTGATTCATCCCACTTCCACCAAGCGAGGAAAGAATAAAGTCTGTCAATCTTTAAGGCGCTTGTGTTTTCCATAATCACTTTGTCAACCGCGCCTGGTTCATTACCCGCAAAATAAAGAATCATTTATGCTCCTTTGTTATGATTGCGCCGCCTACCTTTCGGCAGGCGGTTTGTTTATTTTTTCCTTTTGCTTTTTGCCTTCTTGGTCTTCCGTGTGTATCCGTTCTTAAAGTCATAGAACGCAGTGGCGATGGTAACCTCTTTGACATCCGGGCGCCTTCTCCTGATTATCTGGCGCATGGTTTTGTAGTCCATACCCTTCCGGTATTTTTCCTTGACTATCTTTGCCACCGACATCCTTTTTGCTTTCTTTTTTGAGGACATATTTTTCACCTCCTTTCTTTCAGCGGGTCTTTAAACGCTGAATTTCTGAATGCCTTAGCTCTTATCCTACAGGCGGGACATCTGCCGCACCCGCCTACTATGCCATTATAGCAAGTATGAGTATATCCGAGGATTGGAAGTAAACCCTGAGCCGCAAGGAAATTTATTTCGTCCACCTTAGATTTATACATCCAAGGCGTTTTTATCTGTATATCATATTCCATTCCGAGGTTTAATGTCTCTGTCAATGAGGTAATGGTTGCATTTCTGCAATCAGGATATCCAGAATAATCTTCCTCAGATACTCCGGTTATTAAATAATGGATATCCCTTGCATACGCCTCCGCCGCGGCAATCGTAAGGAACAATATATTTCTGCCGGGAACAAAAGAGGTCGGCAGGTTTGTCTTTTTGTTTGTCTTGATTTTAAGGCTTGGGTTTGTGAGCGCTGAGGTTGTCGGAAATACTCCTTTAACCTCCTTGATGAAAAAAGGAATCCTCAACATATCAGCAATCCTTTTGGCGCTCTCAATCTCCACCTTGTGTCTCTGTCCATAATCGAATATTATGGCAGTTAAATCATAATTACCCGCCTGCGCCCATACTGCCGCCGACGTTGAATCCTGACCTCCTGACAAAAGAATCAAGGCTTTTTCTTTGCTCATCTTTTTGCTCCTTCCTTTTTATAAGGTGATTCTGTCTTTGAAACTCTAACCCTGTATATTGCTCTTTTTTTCTTTTTATGCCATCTTGAAAAGGCGTCTGAGGCGCAAAGCCACCAACTGCCTTTTTTATTTATTTGAAACTTATCACCTTTCCTTAACAGTCTAAATCTTGTGGTAAAAAAAGCAATTGAGCCTCCTCCCTTTGTTTCTCTGTAAATGTTTATAGGTTTCCTTTTCATTTACTTGCCTCCTTTAGTGAGATTAAAAAACTCCTGCCTGACCTCTGCGCGTTTGAAAGCGCCACGTAAAGATGAAGTCACCATTATAGAATTTTGCTTTTCAACACCGCGGCTGGTCATACAGAAATGCTGCGCCTCTGCCACAACCATCACGCCTTTGGGATTTAAATATTTCTGTAAAGCGTCTGTTATCTGCTTAACCATCCTTTCCTGAATCTGTAAACGCCGCGCATATACTTCAGCGAGCCTTGCTAGTTTCGATATTCCAACCACTTTCTTGCCGGGTATATAGGCAATATGTATTTTCCCGTAAAAAGGAAGGAAATGGTGTTCACAGGTGGAATAAAATTCTATATCTTTTAATAACACCATTTCGTTGCATTGCTCTGTGAACGCTGTGGCGAGCAAGGCTTTAATGTCTGCCTCAGTAAATTTATACCCGCCAAATAATTTCTCATAGCTTTTTACCATGCGCTTAGGCGTATCAAGCAAGCCTTCGCGATTTACGTCCTCGCCTACATACTGAAGGACACGGACAAGGTTGTCCTCAATATTTTTATCCTCCTCAAACAAATCCACCCAGGCGCTTGATGGCGCCGCGCATACCGCGTGGCTGTCATATTTCCTGTTTTTACTGACAAGAGCAAGAAAAGGAATGTCTGAATTAAGTCTTTCAAATGTCTTGCCACTGTCTATAATATCGTCCACAATATAATCTGCATCATGGACGCTATAAACAGTGGTGAACTTTAAGCCAACCTGCTCAAGAAAAGATGCAACCTTATACCCCGCATTAGGGACAAAATATATTTTTTGCCTCTGTGGTATTCTTTCCTTGAGCTGCGCTGCGAGTTTTAAGGCCTTTGATTTAAGGTCAAGTGTTTTCATTTATTTAACCTCCAGTATATTTTGAACCTGTAAAGATATTTTAGGAAAATCAGGATACAGAATTTTGTTTTCTCTGTGGAGTAAATGCAGATATTCCGACATAAGGAAAAATGAATTTTTAAAATTGCCGTCCTCATCTGTCATAGGCTGGCAAAATACGTTGTAATAACTCGCGACGGCGAATCGCTCAATGGCTTTGGTTAAGGTGTAATTGTTAAATGACCCAAACACTATTTTAACCTCTGTTTCATTCTTTCTCCTAACAAGGTTGGAAAGAATATAATGGCTGAAAAGAACGTCCTTTTGTTTAGGTGATATGGTCAAAAAATCAATTTCGCCTTTGTGTAATAAGCTAAAGGCGTTGTGGGCTTCAAATCCGTTGGTTTCCATATGTATACGCTTGCTGGCTACTTTGAGTATATCAATCAAATCAAGGTCCACCTGTTGCATAGGTTCGCCGCCAGTCAAGACTATAATGCCAGAAGTATTGCGAAACATATCCAGAATTATTCCGAGCATCTCAGTTGCTTTATATTCTTTCGCCTTCGCATACTTTTCTTTTTCATCACAAAATCCGCAATTAAGATTGCAGCCAGCAAACCTTATAAAGACTGCTTTGGCTCCCATAAATCGTCCTTCGCCTTGAACTGATTCAAATATTTCACAGACCTTGTAGGTTTTCATTCTGCCTCCTTATAGGCAAGATATACGGAATTATTTTCCGTTTCAAATATTTCTATTTCAGCAATGGAAATAAGTTTTTCAAACGCCGCAGAATATATTTCCTTCTCTATATCTTTGAGCAGTCTGCCCGCTAACCATTCTGCCGTCGGATTGTTTTCGTTATAAAAAGTATTAAGGCACTGGTGGTCGGGTAATATATTGTCCACCAACTTCTTTATCAGTTTAAAATCAACTGACATATTAGAGCAGTCAATTTTCAGAATATTAAAACCTATAACCACCTTCCACGTGTGTCCATGCAGTTCAGCGCAAGGCCCAATATAGTCTTTGAGAAAGTGCGCGGAATCAAAACTTCTTTTTACCTTTAAAATAATTTTCATATTAAGCCTCCTCAGGAGAATCTTCCTCTTCCATTTCAGAATCCTTTTTATATATATCACCAAAATATTTATTTAAAACCTCGTCCATTAATACAAGAAATTTATCATAATCATAAATTGTGTCGCCTTCCTTTTCCAATGCTGTTGTTAAAGGCTCAAGGAATAAAGTATCTATTCCTTGCAAATGAAATTTTAAATCCGCCCATGTTTCAATCCGTATTTTATTTATACAAAGCGCCATCTTTATATATTCGATACCTGTTAAAAAATATCCCCTAAACATATATTTTCTTGTCCTTATTAAAGAACATATTGGATATTTTGTTCCTTCATGGAACACAAGCCGACGCTGTGCATTATGCGCCATAAAATTTTTATGAATAATAAAACAATCATTTTTCAAATCATAGGCGCCCATGCAGATAGAAAAATCAAAACTGTTAAATATTTCATTTATGGTACCGTTTGCGCATTTTATTAATTGCCATTTTACTCCCTCCCATTTTAAAGTTTCTGCATTGTTTGTGGAAAATATATTTTTAGCGCCTTTGCTTTTAAGATAATCAAAAATTTTGTTATATGTATCCATATTATTAAAATACAAATCATAATCCCTGATTTTCTGTTTTGTAAAAACGCTAGTTATTGCACCTCCTGCAATATAAATTAATTTATCCTTTTCCAGTGCTTTAATAAATTCCATAAACGTCTGAGGAACCTTATGCAATAAATTATAAGCCTCTCTTGCCGCATCATCTTTCTTTACAATAACAGTTTCGATAATCATTTTGTGGCCTCCTTTAAAATGGGAAGTTAGGATTTTCAGCTTCCTTGGGTGCTTCATTCTTTTCTAATACTTCCTTATTTTTTAGTATCTTAATAAATATCGGAGTGGTTTTATACTTACCGCTAATCCCTCTAATCAATCTGTTTTGAGCGCACCACTTAAAAAACTCCGAGCCTTTATCTTTTGTAAAGCCTACCATATCGAACAGCTCACTTTTTCCAAAATATTTTCCGTCAAGCAATTGGTCACGTATGCCTTGCCAATTAGGAAATCTTTCTTTAAATTCTTTTATCAGTTTATGCGTTTCCTCCTCTGAAATATTATTTTTTATATTCTGGCTTTTGGAAAATAAATCATAGGCCATAGTTGGCTTGTCATATATCTGCCTAAGGTATTTATATGCTATCTCTGTATGCTCTGGCTTGACTATCAGATTTTCTCCTGTTTCATCTGCGCTAAAAACTCTAGCAGCGATTGAGGCAGACAGTCTGGCTAGCTTGATTCTTTGCTCACCTTTCGCCACAAGAGGTATTATGGAGGAATATGTCTCCGCAAGTTCCTTGCTCTTGTCTAATATTTCCTTTGTGGTCTCAGGCAAAAATTTAACGTGTTTCCGCGTCCGGCTCCAAACCCATCTTAATAAAAGATTATTCAGCGAGGAAGTATATTTATCAGGCATTCTGAATCTAGAAAGTTTTTCCAAGTCATATTTTAAAAGGTCAACATCTCCTTCCGCTATTATCAACGCAAAATCAAAACGCCTTATGTCCTCTGTCTTGCCTATTAAAGCCTTAACTATAAGAACTCCATAATTATAATTATTTACTTTGTCACCTGTGCGAGGATTAGCAATACCCAACATCCTCACGCGCGCCCAGGTTCTTTCTGTTATTACCCTGACTATTTCAGCAATACCAGAGCTGCGCACGTTTGTTAAGGATTGAATTGCTTCCTCAGTCAAGCCACCTAGTTCCTCTATGATTAAAAGGCGTCTGTCATTCAAGGGATATTTGCCCCACTGTAAATGCCACCGTCCAGCGATACTAGACAAGCCTCCAATCAAGCCTGCTGGCGTGGCGCCTTTGCCAGATATTATTTCTCCAAGTCTGTAAAATTCACGCATACGCTCAATGGTCTTTGATTTGCCTGTTTCTGTGTCTCCTATTATAAGTCCTTCAACGTAACCGCGCTTTTGGTAATCGTCTAAGAAATCAAATTCCAGAACGGAAAAATATATTAAATCAATCGCCATTAATATTTCCCGGCGTCCATATATCTTAGTAAGGTTATAGGTAAATTGCTTGTGTATCTCAGTAATTTTTTCCGCCGCCTTGTTGTCCTCAGCTTGAAAGATTTTAAGGTCATTCTTTATTTTATCTGTCATTTCAAAATTATCTATTTCGGTTTGCTTATGCTCTGCTTTGTCAAATACTATTGTGGAATATTGGCTCTGTGGCTTCGGCATTGATACGCCGATTATTTTATATGAAGTATTAGGACGCAGCCTTTTGCCTGAGGTTGATACGTGATAAATAACGCGCGTGGTGTATTCAGTATTTTTTTCCTCCACAAAATCTATTTCGGGAATCGCTCTTATCTCCTCAACGTTCTGGTTATCTATTGTTTCAATATGAAAAGTAGGACAGATGCGAGGTATACCCATAAACTCTTTTATATATCCTTTATTCTGAAAGTCATTGGACATAAGCAGCTTTAATAATACATTGTCCTTGATGGTTAATTTTTTTACTAGTTCACAGCCTTTGACTTTCGATAAAGAACAGGCATTACATCTCTTTTTAAAATCATTGGCGCCAGGATTGAATAACTGGCACCGAGCATAGACAGTATAAGGAATAATAAAAGGTGTCAAGTCTTTACCTGATACTATTATCTGGAGCCTTATTTTTTTATTGACATTAGACGGCGCTCCACTGTCTCTTAATACTGTATCAATAGCAGGTTCATTTTCCTCAATCGGCGCCGCTGAAGGCTCGGGCGCCTTGTCTGTTTTATTCTTTGTTGGTTCTGATTTTATTCCGTCTAGTAAATTACTGCTGGCCTCAACTGGCTTGGCGCTTGTTATCAACGCCTTAAAGTCCTCTATGCTATGACCAAACCTTACTATATAATCAGTAAAATCTCCATTGGGTGGTTCGCTGATAGGCAAGTTTATTATGTAAATCTGTTTAGCAAAGTCTCTGAGTTCCATTGCCACTTTCTCAGCACCTACCTTGCCTGGCTTGTCTATATCATAACAAATATAAACTATTTTATTAGTAAAATATTGCCGCCAGTTCTGATTGAAACTCCCAGCGCCTGTGGTATTCGTTATGGCATTTAATCCTAATGAGTTAGCGAGCAAGCAATCTGTCTCGCCTTCAAATAAAAATATTTCATCTCCCTTAAAAAGATTTTCATAAGGATATAGCTTGCGGTCACCATATCCTATTTTTATTTTCTCGCCGTCAATTATTTTTTCTTTGGAATAACTGTAAAATTTCATGGACGTGGCGCCCATCTTATAAAATTTTACGTTGACCAGATGATTCGCTATGAATATAGGAAAGGTAAATCTTTCTCCTTCAAAACCTATTTTATATTTCTTTATTGTCTCTAAAGATATACCGCGCTCAGTCATAAACGCCTTTAGGACAATATTATTATTTAATAATAAATTATGGTATTTAATTATGTCAAATTCAATCGGCTCTAGTATTGACCTTAAGACTCCTTCGACATCATCATTTATTATATTGTATTTCATGGCAAGGAAGGTTCTGATATTCCCGCCATTGCCGCCGCACCCAGCGAAACAATGCCACTGCCCTGTATCTGCTTTAAAGCCAAAACTCCTTGCCGTATCTGCGTGGAAAGGACATAGTGCTTGATATTGACCTACCGAGGTTCCTTCTTTTATTCCTTGGACACCAAGTTGTTTATATAATTCCGGATAATTTATATTATCAAGATTAATTTCCAAGTTAGTTTATTAGCTCCTTTTATTTTTAGGCGCCGTGGCCTACCAGGAAGGGCGAAACAACCCGGGAGGGACATAAGACCACGGCGCTTTAAAGCCTGCTAGAACAATCGCCACTCAAAGTGTTTCTAAAACGGTTGTTCTTCCTTGTCTTTCTTTTTGCCCGGCGGCGTTGGCTCCTCTTTCAAAGTTTCGGGATTCAACTTTGCCTTGGAATACTTCATAAACAACGCCTCGGCCATTGCGTATTCCTTTTCCGACAGATAGCCATTAGGTTTTACATCAGGCACAAAGAAGGTCCCATCATCATTGGTTTCCTTGTGTGTTGTAAAAACATAATGCTTTGCGAAGGCAGCTTCGTTTCTTGATACAAGCATGGTATTTAATTTTTTGCCTGTAGTCGCTGCCTTACTTGACAGAGATATGGCGCATAAATCCTCGCCATTTACGATACCGACAAACAGAAAGGTTTCCACTGCTCTGGGCGGTGTTTTACCTTTCCACTGCTTCATATCGTCTGTTATGGCTTCAGGATTCATTGAAGGCAAAAAATCGCCCGCAAATTTACGCGCGATTAAATCTCCGCGCTTTCCTTTTTCGTCCTCAGCGTAAAGCTGCCAGCCAGGTTTTGCAAACAAGCAGATAAAATCTATCTGCTCGCCGTAGTCAACCCTGGTAATGTTATTGACAAAGTGCCCAAGCGGCGTGTTGTCTTCCGTGTGTTCCTTTGTCAATCCCTGCACAACTTTGCAACGCGGCAAAAGAATATGCTGGACCTCAATGTCCTCCACTCCCTGTGTGCTTTCCTTAATGTATGCAGGCTTGGCAACTGCTTCGGTTTCTTTCTTGACTATATCTTTTTCCATTCGATTCACCTCCTTTCCTTTTGTTTTTATTTCAGTCCTTACTTCCTGATTTTCTTGTCGCAATACCCATCTTGCTTGACATCTTGCAGAACGGCGGAACAACACCTTGTTTTTCAAAAAGTTCTTTCATTACCACCTTAAAGGTTGCTGGGAAAACATATTCCTTTACGCAGTGTTTGTATTCAGGATGATTCTTGAACCAGCTCATTTTCTCTGATTCGTTTTCCTTTACTGCATAAAAGAATAATTCCGGATTAAGTCGCACGCTGCCGAGGCCTTCAATGCCTGTGGAATTAATTCCTTCCTCTTGAAGTTTACCGGCAAGTAAAGTTTCTTTATTGTCCAGCTCTTCCTTTAATCTTTTAAGTGCCTCCTCAGCATCAGGAATAATGGTATATTTTAATTCCCAAAATTCCCGAATCTGGCTTTCCAGATTATTTTCCATTCAGCACCTTCTTTATCTGCTCAAACTCTTTCTTTGCTCTTTCAGTATGAATCACCACGCCGGAATTAATTGCGTTCTCTATGCGCTCAACTTCTTTTTTGGTGACCTCAATCACTTCAAGCGCTTCCTCATACTGGTCCGATAATTCCTCGGAAACTCTGACGGCTTTTTCATAACGCCTGACTGCCTCTAATGATTCTTTCAAATCCATTGCCATTGTTTTTACCTCCTTGTGTCTCCTTGTAAAAAAACAAGTTCTGTTTCTGCATATCTTAATTCCTCGGGCTTTCCGTCTTTCTTTGAGGCGGTGGTCACTACAAATTGCTCGCCATCGCGCGCCTTGATTCTAACGGCCCGCCCGTGATTTACGTCTCCTGGTTTGCTTACTACATAAACGCTTCCTGGCGTAAAGTCTCCCTGCATTTCATTTACCTCCTTTCTTAAATTTTTAGAGGCGCTTTTTTAAATGGTTGGTTCAATCGGTTAAGAAACCGAATTTATATTATCAAGCCATTAAGGAAAAACGCCGAAACCTATTTTTTAATAGTTCCTTCCTCAAGGAAAACTGCTGACTTGTCACCTGACGGAGCATTGGCTACTCGCTCAATCCATACAATTAAATCACGTGCCTCAGCGAATTTTTTTATTTCCTCAAGGTTGGTATCATCTAAAAGACTGCCATTGCGTATCTGCACAAAACGCAGCTCTGATTCATTCGCAGCGACCACCGAAAGTGATACCCTTATTTTCTGAGCGTCTGACAACTGGACAAAAGGCTGGTCAAGGAAATATATATCATCCTTGCCGATAGTCAATCCCTCTATTGGCATTTTAGCGGCGCGGAGCATTTCGGCTTTTTCTGCCTTGATATTTTCAATTGTATTATCCTTAAATAAAATATCTTTTTCAGCATTGCTTATTTGCTTTTTTATTTCCTCTTTCCTTTCGTGTTTGAACTTGAGGCCCGCCTGATTCTGCGCTGTGGTTAATTCTGTCTTAAGGTCTGTGGTGTCTATTATAGAAACCATATCAATATTTGTCTGGATGCCCTGCTGTTTGGTTTTAATCTGATTTATTACATTAAGACCTTTTTCGATTCGTGCCTCAAGTTCTTTTTTCTGTCTTTCAAGGTCAACGATTATTTCCTTTGCGTTGTTTGTTTCAATAACGCAAGCGCTAATCTGCCTCTGCCACTCAGATATTTTTCCATTATGCTCTGCCGCGGCATCAAGGGCTTTTTGTATTTCAATTATTTTCCTAGTAGGCTTTAACTCCTCAAGGTCTTTATATGAGGCTGCCTCACCTTTGAGTTTAGCAAGGTCTCTATTTAAGTCTGTGCGCTGTGCGTAGGCGATATTATATTTATTCTCCAGCGCTGTAAAGTCAATGCCGGCAATCTTTTTTATTTCATAGATTCTTTCCTCAGGTTTCATATTGACAAATTTAAATGGGTCAAAAGACAGCTTGCCTATTATTTCATCAAGAAATTGCTGAGGCGCTTTTACGTTGAGCCCAGTCTCCTTTGATTCAATAGTCAAATAAGAATTACCAGAGCTGCTCCAAGACCTTTCCACTATATAGTCGCCAATATCAACTCTGACTTTGGCGGTCTCGGCGCCGTCTCTGATAGGCTTAGGCGGCAAAGATGATTTGCCAGAAAGAGCGTATTCAATCGCATCTAATACAGAAGTTTTTCCCTGAGCGTTCTTTCCTTCGAGGATGGTGACGTTGCCTTCCGGTGTTATGTCAACCATCTTGATTTTCTTTACGTTCTGGACAAATACGTTTACGATTTTATACATTATAATCCTCCGTTTAAAATAGTTTCTATGTCGCCATCAGTCAATATGACATCTTGCCACATCTTTTTTTGTTTAAGTATTTTTAATATTGCTTCATCAATCGAACCTTTGACCACTAAGTCATATATGGTAACCTTTTCAGTCTGCCCGATTCTATATATTCGGTCCTCGCTCTGCTGTCTATGCTCAAGACTATAATCATTGGAATAATAGCAAGCGTATTTTGCTTCCACTAAATTTATTCCATATCCGGCAGTTGCTTGCTGACAGACTAAAACTTGAACCTCGCCGCGCTTGAAAGAGTCTATATTATTTTGCCTTTGCTCGGGAGGAACTTCGCCAAATATCGCTGCGCAGTTGATTTTATTCGCTGACAGATTCGCCATTATGTTTTGTATCTCATAAACATACCTTGACCAGACAATGAGCCTTTGACCTTCAAGAGATTCAATCAAATCCAACAGCGCTTTCATCTTTGGCGATTCGATTGGAGACTTAGTGCCATCATCATATATTACCTGGCCGCCTAATAATTGCTGTAAGCGAATCATTTTGGTTAAGACTGTATTAACCACAATGTCCTTGCCTAAAAACTCAGCCACTAATTTTTCTTTTAGGTCATTATATATTTTGCTCATCTCGCTTGACATATCACAATATAGGCTTTGATATATCTTAGGCGGCAAGTCTAGACAGTCCTCTTTCTTTATTATAAAAGAATATGGCTCAATGCGTTTCCTTAATACTTCTAGATTCTGATAGCCAACTACTTCTTTAAAGTGTAGAGTTCCGAACTTGCGTGGTTCCATTATACAGTAAAAATTCTTGTATGCCCAGAACGATTCAAAACCAAGAATCTTAGGGTCTAAGAAATAAAATTGATTGTATAAATCAAGAGGAGACTGAATGACGGCAGTCCCAGTCAAGAGGTATCTGTTTTGAGCCAACATCCCGAGTTTCAGAATTGCCTTGGACTGTTTCGCTTTTGGATTTTTGATTGAGGTTGATTCATCTAAAATAATACTTTTTATATTTAGTTTTTCTAATTCGAGGCGGATTAGTCTGATAGATTCATAGTTGCAGACATACCACCCATACTCGCCACCTCCTTCTAATAAATTCCTCTTGTCCTGAGAGCTGCCGTCAAGCAGACAGACTTTTTTATTATCAGACCATTTTTTTATTTCATCCACCCAGTTATATTTTAGTGGCCCATTCTTTGTTATAATGAGACAAGGCAGAGCTGATTGCGTCTTGATTATTGATACAAGACTTTTGCCAGTACCCATATCCATCAAGTAAGCAAAGGTATTTTTGTCCTGTGATTTTTTCAGAGCATCAACTTGGTGAGCAAATAAAGTCATTTAATAAACGCCTCGCCTTCTGGCAAATGTCTAGCGAAGGAAATTTCTATTTCATCTGCTCTGAGCGTTCCGCCTTTGACTTCGAGGACATATGGTTTTATTTTTGATGGAAGAATTGTTTTGACTAACGCCAATTGGCCGTCAAATTTTTTCAGAAAATTATTTACGGTTGACCCGCTGAATTTATTGCGAATAGAAATAATAAAAACAATGTCATTAGGTATATATTTGTTTACCGTTTTTATTTCAGTTAATACAGGTGGTTGCATTTAGTTCCGCCCTTCTTGTTTTTGTTTCGTGATACAACTATACAAAATTAATCTGCATTTGTCAAGATAATTTCTAAATTATTTTTGTTAGTAGCATCTAACATTTTAAGAAAAAAAACTGGCGCCCATTTCTGAGCGCCAATCTTTTTTTGTTTCCTACTTCTTTGCCGGCGCGGGTTTTTCTTTTTTCGGTTTCGGATTCTTGACCGGCGGCGCTTTGGGCGCTTTGAACGTGCCTGCTTTTATGTCTGCTGACAGCTTCTTGGCTTCGGCAAGAAGTTTTTCCACCTGGGTTATTGAATCATCAATAACCACGTTGGCAGGCGTTTCGGTTTTCTGAATCGCTTTGACGCCGTTGGAAAGAATAACGCGCGTATCCCTGCGGAGATTGAGGAGAACTGACATATTTCCCCACTTACCGGCGACCCTGGGCGCTTTGACCAGCTTGCTCATCTTGCGGAAATGCTTGTCTGTAAGTTTGAGCGGCGCCACTCCGATTGACTTGTCAAGCTCAACCGTGACCTCAGTGGCGATTTTCTCGCCGTAAAGCATCAGGTCGTTTGTGTCGAGAACCACGCCTTCCTTGCCTGCGATTTTCGCCGCCACTGCATCAGAAATAAACTGCGGCTTGCCTTCCCTGTTGATTGACTGTAAAACCTTTACATCTGAGCTGAACTGGACCTTGTCGCCTTTTTTGATAGCCATTTTCTTTTCTCCTTAGTTTTTTTTAATTTCTCTTACGGTAAATCTGAATCTTGAATCTTGAATCTGTTTCCACTTCCTCCTTTCGTTTATTATTTTAACAACCTGCCACGCTCAGTTGCAACGCTATTACTTTCCAAACCTCTGCCTATCTTTAACGCCTTGCCGTCCTGCTTTCCTGCTGTGATTGCATCTCTGTCAACATTCGACATACTGCTGTCGCTAGCGCTGCGAGGATTTATTTTATCATCTATATACTTATCAAGCGCGGCATCCTTAACAACCATCAACCCTGTGTGGCTTTCTGCGCGTGTCTTTGCTTGTTCCAACTGCTCACAAAGGCCGTGATGCAGTCCTAAATAATATGACTGTCTAGCATTACCCGGCGCCATATTCGCTTCTCTATACTCCTCAAACAGCTCAGGGAACTTTCTATTGAGGAAGGACAAAACAAAGGTGGCAATTTTTAAATTGGTCTTTGTACCAATCATTTGGAATATGGTTGTCCGTGTGTCAATGTCTCTGTTAAAATGTCTGTGATAAATTATTCTGATAAAAAAATACTTTTCAAGTATACTGCCAATATATTTGTCTTTCACATCTGACTTTAAACGCTCCATGCAATCCTGTGTCAAATATTTTTCCTTTGAAACGTTAACCTGCTCCACTGTAAGATTGTATATGGTTAGAAGTTCCGCGGCTTTCTCTGCCGCCAACTTCGCTTCGTGTTCGTTTGAACTGCTCGCCAGTGCAAGAAGTTTTTCAATCTTTTCTATGACCTTTAATTCCTCAGCTGAAAATTCAGTTGTCATATCTTTATAACTCCTTCCCTCTTGAGGTCGCAGAACATTGTTTTAATTGTTATCTCCTTAACCTCGGGCCTCTCAGCTAGGACATATTTCCTTAACGTCTCATAATCAATTATGCCGTCGCTTGCGTTCTGTGTCATTATAGACCTGACGCCCTTTCCGTCTTTCTTTCGAGCGGCCCTGGGCGCACGCGGCGCCACGGGCTTCTGAGCGTCCCAGCTCGCCTCTGTCGGCGTCTCAGTCTCTTTGACTTCTTCCTTCGGCATCTCTGCTTCTTTCATCATCAATACTGAGACAGTAGGAAACCAGCTCCGCGGCGCTGTGTCTGTGCTGACCAAATACTGAGCGTGGTCTGTGTCTGTCTCCTCGCTCAAGACCAAGCGGACTGTTGCCTTGCAGTTCAAATCTTTCAGAAAAATCTTTTCGCCTTCGCTGAATGTTTTCAGCGTGTCTTTCTTTTCTGATTCAATGACTGGTGGCGCGGTTCCAATTTCAAGCTCTGCCATTTGTATCCCTCCTATATAAAAAGTTTTAACTGCTGAAGTGTCATCCATTCTGGAAACTGCGGCGGCCGTATTTTCTTTGCAAGCAATTGATTGAAAAAATCTATTTGGTCCGCCGCGTCTAGATTGTTGATAGCTGTCATTATAATTAATTTTTCTGTTCCTGTCAAAGGCTTTGTTGTATGCTCAATACATCTTTTAATCAAGTGGTCAACCATTGCTTTGTTTGGCATAGTGTCTCCTTAAAGGGCACAGTTTAAAAAGTCAACCACTGTGCCTTCATCTTGAAAACCCCCGCCTGAATATTCCGCGCTCAAAAGTTCGTTGTTTTCGTTTATGAAATAAACTGTTTCTTTTTCTTTATCGTGATAAATTCCTTTGGCATTAAGTATTGCTATAATTACCGGCTTATCAAAACCCGCGTCTTTTAAAGCATCCTCTGACCACTCGCTGCTTTCTTTCTCATTTACAAATCCTCTCATTTTTCGCCTCCACCCTCTCCGCGCCTTCCGTTTTTTTGCTCCGGACTGCCCACCGGAGCCGTGCATTACCGGGCCTTGCGGCCCGTGGGTCTGCGTGTCTATATCGCCATTATCTGCGGATATACATCCGGGGAGCCGCCTATGCGATAACAGTCCTTATCGCCCCATGCGTCCGGGTTCATTTTCAACGTTTTCCCCCGCGAATGGCCGCCGAACTGCGACAGTATAGCCATATCCGCGTCATCGCGCCGCACGTCTATCACTATCCCGCTGTGTTTCGCGTATTCCCTGACCTCCACTGTCGTTATGCCCATGCGCTCGAGTCTTTTTCCAATTCCCCTGCTGATTTTTATTTTTCTCATTTTCCGCCTCCGCCCTTCCCGGGCCTTCCGTTTTTTATTTCTTATCCTTCATCCTACAGTATAATTATACAACCTCGCGGCAGATTTGTCAAGTATTATTTTGCCAGACACACTCTTTTTTTTATCTCAGTATATAGGAAAAGATTTTATAATATATCTACTGAGCAGTAATTACTTCCAGGTGTCTGGTCCACGTGTCAATCATTTAACAAACACCCGGGTTTGATTCTGTTGTGATATATATATATTTCACGAAAATCAACGAAAGCAAGTATTATATATAATAATATATATAATATATAATTCTATAAAAGTATAATAAAATATATATAATTCTAGAATTTAAAAAAATAATAAAAAACTCTTTAAAATAAAGACTGAATCACGCTCGCCTAGTCTATGAAATTACCTCGTTTAAACGTGTAAAGAACGCACCTTTTGGAGTGGCGCCAGTGATTGTATTAGGTGAATGAAATATATGGAGGTTTCTAGAGTATATGCCTCTATTTAGCGATATACGGCATTTTAAGAGGTTTGGAGGTTTTGTTATAGGTCTACTGAGCGAGGAACGTCTTGAAAGCTAGGAACTTGATTTTCCTCCATCATCTTTACTGCGATTTGTTGCGCGTTGCCAAGAAACTTTTCAAATATAAAGCCTGCCATTACTATATCGTCATGGACATCCTTTCCGAAATAATAAAACTGTCTTATGATTCTATCGGTAATGGCTTTGTCTTGGTCTGTCTTATAAGGGAGTTCCCACAAGCAATTTTCCACTGCCATATGTAAAACAGAGCTTTTTAATTTTAATCCAACTTTGTCTTGGTGAACGGTGACGCTCTTGTCAATTGGTAGATGTTTTACTTTTAATAAATAATCTGCAAACCAGCGTTGGAATTGATTGCTTTCAACCACCACCACATCTGGAGTAAAGGCATAATATAATTCCATTACTTTCTTTAATACTGCCGGAGCATCAAGACCGCGGTCTTCAAACAAATTCAGCAAAACTCTTTTGCCATTCCTTCTTATGCCAAAAGTTTTGCATACATAAAAATCTGAATCCTTCTCCGTGGCGCGCGCTTTGTCCTCTGTCGCTGCTAAATCCCAGGCTTGGATAACAACTCCAAACTCTTGTTTGTCTTTAAGGAAAGGAACATAACTTATATTTTTATTTGTTAATTTTTCTAAGTGCGCCATTTTGAAAGCCGCGGTCTCCTCTGATTGAATCTGGTTCCTATACTGCATATTAAACCAAGAATCATTTGCCATGATTGCTTTTCTGCTCATCAACTCATTATAAGACCGGCGCTCAAGCCAAATGGTTTCCTCAATATCGTTGCCATACTTGTCTTGCTTAATCCAATCATAGGAATCTATTTTGAAATCTCTTATAATAATATTTCCTAAGTCATCCTTATAAGAAAACTTTATTTTTTTCTTTTCATATCTATTTAATAAATCGTCCTCGTGGTATGAGGAATTAGTAAAGAACGCCGAACCCTTTGCTACCAGCGTTGGCATTACGGCGCTCATAACCCATTCAATTGTTTTATCTCGTTGGTATTGACTGCTTACATTTTCTAAATCGTGAATATCATCAATTGAAAGTTTTGTGGTTCTGCTTCCTATCTTTGCTCCTCTAACACCTGAACCCGCAACTGTTAAATTTTTTCTGTCAATGGCGCCTTCGACAATCCCGCCTTCCTCATAGCTCCATTTGATTCTTGGATTAGAAGGCTTGAATCTGCCGAAGTCATTTATTAATTTTTCATTCCCATCTAGCTCTAACATTACTGCACGCACGCAAGCAGCGCTGTCACCTGTCTGCTGAACCACCTGCCATTTGGTTTGTCTATCGTGCGCAATCCAATATAGTGGCGCCGCTTGACAGAATATGGTGGTCTTGGCTAATTCACGAGGAGCCTTCTCGCCTTTGATTATTGGTTCCCATCTCGCTCGCTCAATGAGTTTTGCCCAGTCTTTATGTATATGACAGAAAGGCAACGGAAACCAGTGTGGTAGGTAATACTTACAAAAAGCCAAAAAATTATTTTTTATAAATATTTTGAACGCTTGGTCCATCATAAAAAACACTTCCTTTTTTATGCTATAAAAAATGCCTCTAGTCTTTCAGGCGTTAGGTATTCGCACGCTTCTTTATATCCTAATTCAATATCCTCCTCCACGTGCGTACAGTCTAAAGAATCGTGCGGAATTGCTTTTGAAGGAAATCCTTCAAGCCATTCAACCGGTGGATACATTTTGGGATTGGCTTCTGTCAACTTGTCTCTCCAATATTTTGACTTCCAAACGTGTTCCTCAAAGACATCCATCACAGCAGGCAGCAATGCCTTCACAACATCAATCATTTTTATTTTTTTGCCATCATCTGCATCGGTCGGAAAAACAACAGGTATGGCAGATGATTTAATTAATCCTTTTTTAATATTGGCTTTCCCCTTTTTAAATAAATAGCGCTTCATTCTTTCCTTAGGAACATTGGGAGAAGTTCCAAGTATAATCACTTTAGTGGCGCCAAGCTCTAGAGCATCATCCACCGGGCAGTTGTCTCCAACGCCGCCATCGCAATCAGATTCGCCCAAATTAGTCGCCGTGGTTATCAGGTCAATTTTTAAATCAATATCAGCGCCAAATTCTTTCTCAAGCATAGCATATAATCCCTTAGGGTCCAATATAGATTGACTGCCCCACGCTGCTTGCCATACAACTGTAGGCGCATTGAGGTCTCTGTCATAAACATTTTCCTTCTTTTTAACTGTCAACCAAACGCTCATAGCGGCGTCCATATCATCAAGAAACTTTGCGACCAATCCGCCATTCAATGCGCCAACTGAGGTTGTAATAATTAAATCAATCAAATGCAATATGCGCAATTCCCAAAGTCTATAAAGCCATCCGAACTGATAAGGCCCAAACAATGCGCCGCCATTAAGGACCAACACTATTTTTTCCTTAATGCGCCTTGGCAAATAATCAGAAATTATATTTATTACTTTGGAGTCAATAGGTATTATGTTCATTTAACACCTCCATTTAATTTATTTTGAATGTCGCAAATATATTTTGTCCAGTTAAATTTATGACCCGGACAACTCTTCCAGGGCGCAAAATAACTATGCGGTTTAAGATTGATTATGGAAATATTATATTCCTTCATCAATCTCAAAGTTAAATCCACAAGCATATTATATTGCTCGTCCATAGGTTCTTTTATATCAAAATTACCTACTATACATATTCCAATTGCTTGTCCATTCAGCCCTGAACAATGAGCGCCGGGTTCATCAAGATTGCGCCCAGGTTTGGTTACTAAAATATTTTTGTCATATTCAATAATAAAATGGTATCCTATTTTCCTCCAAGGCTTTATAACGTATTTGCCTTTGTTGATTAATTCTAAGGCTTCTTTCTCTGAAATTATTCTGTCATTATAGCGAAAAGATTTATGGTATTTTTCAATCGCTGCAAAGTCATTCAAAAAAAGTCCATCCTCTGTTAAGCTATGATGGATAATTATATAGCGCCAATTTTTTTTCATTTGTTATACTCCTCCTTTATGATTTGTTAGGATAAAAAATACAAGGCTGCCTACTATACCGCCGCCGAAAAGAAAACTGAGCAGAACCAAAGCGCCTTCGATTCGATTCATTTTTTCCTTGAGACCTATCTTTCCATTGCCATAGACGCATTCGCAAAGTTCTTTTAGTGTATTGGCAACCGTCTCCACTCTGTCAATCAATGAAATAATTAATGCCTCTGACGCCCTCTTGCTCTGTTTTCTTTTCATAACCACTCCCCTATTCCTGTTATTTGAATTTGGTTACCTTCATATTCTTTTTTTCTAATGACTCCTAAAAATGTTCCAGATATGGTTGTATAGGTAAAATAATCAGCAAGCACAAAAGGCGCATTGCGTTTGACAGAGCAAACAAAAGAATTATATTTTTTCATTCCTATTTCCAAATGCTTTGCTGCGATTAACGCTGCCACTGCATCTGTCATATATATGCTATTACCTACGGAAAATTCTTGAATAATATTACCGTCTCCTACAGTAATTATTTCCTCATCCGCGGCCTTATCGTTCTTATATTTAAAATTTAATTGGTCAAAATAAAGGTCAGGCAATTCATCAATAAATGGCTTGCCTCCTTCGATAATATAAGGCTCCATATCTTTTGCAGTTAAAGGAAACGAAACAACGGGAAAGAATTTTATATTTAATCCGTCAAAATATATTCCTATTTTTAATAATTCACAAATAGAAAGCGCTAGCGCCATAATATTTTCGTCCTTGGAATCTGTATCTAAATAAATATTTATATCTTTAAAAAATGCTTTAACACCTACGGCGTTTATAATTGAGTATTGAGACGGAAGAAAATCCTCCAGCAAGGCTTTTAATATGTCCACTCCGTTCTTTGCTATCGTCTGAGCATAGGCGTTAAATGAAGTGGAAAGAGTATCAATAAAAGGAATTGATTGCAAATTAAAAAGTCCTGCTTGACAATCAATGGATTTTTTCCAAATCTTACCTTGGTAAATTGAAACATCTTTTTCGTTTTTTGCCTCTATTATATTTTCCGCGTGCTCAAATAAATAATTATACAACTTAATAGGCAAATAACTTTCTAGACCAGAGAAATTAAAATCCCATGAATCAATTATATTTAATTCCTCATTGAGAAAAAATCTTTCGGCTTGGTATTTTGTTATGTCCTTTCCGTTAAGAAAAAGACTATTCCTTTTTAAACTTGTCTGAGTTGTTAAGATATAATATTCAAAACCATCCGTAAGGGTTCCCGTGCTTGTGTCTGCATTTGTAATTGTAATATCCGAAAGTCCAGCGCTGTGAGCAGGCGTGGTGCAAGTGGCTTCGGTTGGCGAAACAATAACAACATTGGTTGCAAAAGCGCCATCAAAATCAAAGACCGCGCCTGCTAAAAAACCTGTTCCAATTATTGTTACCGACCTGCCTCCAACTGTGCTTCCTCTCGCTGGGTAAACACTTGTTATAGTTGGAAATGTATATTCAAATCCATTTACCTCGGTGACTGTTCCCGTGTCTGGATTAGTAATGACAACATCAACTAAGCCAGCGGCGTGTGCAGGTGTCTTACAAGTAATTTTTATGGCTGAGACAACCACAACATCTGTGGCGGGTGTTCCATCAAAATCAACCGTGGCGCCTGTTTGAAATTCTGTCCCGTCTATTTCGACATCCGTGCCACCAAAACCAGAACCTATAGCAGGGTCTATGTTTGATATTGTTGGGTCGCTTATTTTTAAAGTTTCAACTCCATTCCTTAAAACATCCGATATCACTATCCTATCAATACGTACCTCGGAATTTTTAATTCCACCAAAAGCCGGGTCATTACCTATGTGAAAACCGTCTGCTGAAACGGCAAAAACATTAGAAGTTACACTGTTTATTGTTATAGCTAAACTTCCGTTGACATAAACCAATAACTGGTCTGTATCCGCAGACCACTGGAATGATACGTGCTTCCAGCCAGGTCTATCACCCCAATCATATGAATATGTTCCACCGGTAGTAGTTAACGCTCGTACTTCAAAATAGTTGCCGTCACGTGGATTTATTACTAATGTATTCAGACCGCTTTCCCATGCTGACGACAAAATCGGTTCGTGAACATACCCGCCGTCAGCAGGCTTCCAAAACCATGTTTCAATTGTCCACTCGTCTAATGCCGCAAGAGCGGTTGCAAGCGTTGATGAAAAATCATATCTGTTTCCGTTTTCGGCGACAGAATAACTATAAGTACCATATTTAACAATGTCAGTTTTAAATAAT